>Ga0209202_1000556_pt1 | contig 29720 bp, 42 predicted proteins | sample AD_UKC032_MetaG_FD_184416 | JGI IMG/M metagenome (GOLD analysis project Ga0209202, IMG submission 184416) | Active sludge microbial communities of municipal wastewater-treating anaerobic digesters from USA - AD_UKC032_MetaG (SPAdes) (version 2) | ecosystem: Engineered > Bioreactor > Anaerobic >... | reverse complement strand
GCGGGGACAGGCGGGACGAAACGCCGACGCTACAGGGCATGGCGCGGAAAGGGCTGTGGCCGACGATCAGGTCAACCGACGGGGAGCGCGGCGGACGTGGGGATTTGCTTCAGGCGATACGTATGAATCCGAGCCCAACGGGGCGCTACAAGTTATTGCCTACGCCAATGAGCCAGAACTGGCGTTCGGGCAAGACGCGAGCCGACTACGGCAATTCGCGGCCACTACAGGAGATCGTCAGTGGGCTATTGAACCCAACGTGGGTAGAGTGGTTGATGGGGTTCCCGCCAGGGTGGACCGACTTAGAGCCCTCGGAAACGCCGTAGTGCCGCAAGTGGCTGAGTGGATAGGCCGCAGGATCGCGGCGGCGCTTTGAGACGTAACGCAAGACGCTTGACATTCGGCGCAAGATCGCTTATAATGGATTCAAGTCCTGGCAAGACGGAAAGCGGTATGTGATGAGTAGGGATTTTTCATTTATGACAGCACTAACTACAATAGCGGCGAACGAGCTGCTTTTGACTCTGGGCTGCGATCCCTCTCATCGAGGCCGCGGTGTCTTGCCAGGACAACCAGGTGTCAAAGGTGGCTCGTTCGCCGCTATTTTTTTAGGCATGGGCGAACGGGAGACGTTAGGAGTGAAACGTGCAAGTCAAGATAGCTGACATCCGAATCGGTGAACGATACCGCAAGGACATGGGCGACATCGAAGGATTAGCCCGCAGCATGAACGAGATAGGGCTGCTGCACCCCGTGGCGATTGACGCAGACTATCGGCTGATAGCGGGTGAGCGGCGCATCCTGGCCGCCAAGATGCTAGGGTGGCAAGCCATCGAAGCCCACTTTGTGGACTTGGAGGCAAAGCCAAGCGAAGTGGTTAAGGCCGTTGCGCAGTTATCGGAAGACGACCGCGCATCCTTTGAGGAATTTCTGGACCGCCAAGAAAAGGACTGGCGAGAGCAGGTGTACGCTTGGAATGCTCAGTTTGGCGCTCCACTTGGAGACAATGCTTGCGCTGTATGTGGATACAAGATGTTTGTAGAGAAACACCATTTTCTTCCCAAGGCTATGGGCGGCACGGACGACCCCCGGAACTTTGTCGCGCTGTGCCCTACGCATCATGCGGGCGTACATTGGCTTATGAGCCAGATTACGAAGGCCAACATGGACCAGATGATACGCTTCTGGAGAACTGACGGCCAAGACGACCCGCTATTGTTCAAGTTCTACCTGGGCCGAGTTGCGCCGCTAGCGAAGGCATTGGAGAACCGAAGATGAACATTGACATTGAGCTACTCCGACAGTTGCCGCCAAGCCTACGCGCTGAAATCGAGGAAAACCTGCTACGCAAGGATTTCACGGAAAGCGAACTAGCAGAAATCCAACGCGAGATGATAGAGGTATATTCGCGGCCAGAGTTCAAGCACCAGGGACAGCGCACCGACTTAACTTCTACAAACGATTTTGTAGAAGTGGAGCGCCCCAACAGGTACGAAAACACCACGCAAAAGGTAGCGGAGTTCTTTGGGGAAAGCGAGCCCACGGTCCGCAGGCGTATCGCCGTGATAGAGGCCGCAGAGCAAGATCCCGTCTTTGAGCCTATCGCCCAGCGCATGGATGAGACGGGCAACGTGTCCGGCGCATGGAAGGAACTGGAGCAAGCACGCCGACCCCACGTTGCAAACAACGGCGGGGATAACGAATGGTATACCCCGGCTGAGTACATCGAAGCCGCCAAGCAGGTTATGGGGGGCATCGACTTGGACCCCGCGTCCACAGAGGTAGCTAACGCCGTGGTGGGCGCGGCGCGGTTCTATAGCGCAGAGGATAACGGCCTTGACCAGCAATGGGCGGGCCGTGTTTTTATGAATCCACCCTATGCGCAGCCGCTCATTACGCAGTTCTGTGACAAGTTGGCACAGGAGCGCAAGAACATTACTGAGGCCGTGGTGCTAGTGAACAACGCCACGGAAACCAGGTGGTTCCAGGGCTTGGCGGCTATGGCGTCGGCTATCTGTTTCCCATCTGGGCGGGTGCGATTCTGGAGTCCTGACAAGGTATCCGCGCCGCTCCAGGGGCAGGCGGTTCTCTACATAGGCGATAACGCAGAGGCTTTTGTCGAAGCCTTTGCAGACTTTGGCTTAATCATGGTGGCAACCAACGATGAACTTCGACCAGAATCTAGCGTATGGCAAGGCGGGCGAGTCGGTGATAGCCCAGTGGCTACGACGGAGAGGATGTTCGGTGCTCCCGGTGTATGAGATAATCAAGGACCAGGGCAAGGGGCCGCAGCTCTACATGCCAAGCGGCGAACTGATAGCGCCGGACCTGTTCGTGTTCAGCACGAATGGAGCGTGGTGGATGGAAGCCAAGCACAAGACGGCGTTCACCTGGCATCGCAACACAGGGCGATGGACCACGGGCATCGACTTACGCCATTACGAGGACTACTGCAAAGTGGACGATTCGACGCCCTGGCCCGTGTGGCTCCTGTTCCTTCACGAAGGGGGGCAAGCCAAGGATAGCCCGGCGAATAGTCCGGCTGGCCTATTCGGGAATGCGCTCACATCCTTGCGGGCGCACGAAAACCACAGATCGTATAACTGGGCTAGGGGCATGGTTTACTGGGCGCTCTCGTCACTGAAAAAGCTGGCAGAACTGGACGATGTTATGCCGGGACGGATGATCGTAGAGCGCGAACCGGCTTACGCGATAGGTGGAAAGTAACAATGGCTAACAGCAGGCTCATATCGTCGGCAATCTGGCAGGATGACTGGTTCGGACCACTTGACTACTTTGACCAAGTTCTATGGATCGGCCTGTTCTCTAATTGCGCCGACGATCAGGGCCGCCTGCTGGACAACCCCATCGTCATACGGGCGGCTGTGTTCCTCTACAAGGATGTGCCCATAGACGATGTGGGCGCCGCCATTCAGCGGTTCGCAGACGCCGGACGCATCTGCCGCTACGAGGCAGACGGCAAGAGCCTAGTCCAGATCATTAACTGGTGGGAGTATCAGCAGCCGCAATGGGCCAGCGCGTCAAAGTGGCCCGCGCCTAGCGGATGGATGGACCACGTAAGGACCAGGCAGAACAACAAATACTTTGAGCAAGACTGGCTAGGTAAGGACCATAACGCCGACGCTCATGTAGGCTGGGTGCCAGTTCAGGTGAACGATCAGGTGAACGATCAGCTTTCCGGACATGTTCCTATACCTATATCTGTTCCTATTCCTGTTCCTGAAAATACTACGCAAGCGCAGGCGCAAGCGCCTGATGCGCCCGAACAAAAGGCCGACAAGCCCAAGGCCGACAAGCCCAAGAAGGAGCTGGGGCCTATCGGGCATGCGATTGCCGAGGTGTGCCTAATGAAGCCCGACTTGCTCACCCAGAACCAGTTCGGGCAGATATTCACGGCGGCACGGGTGCTAGGGAAGGCTGAGTATACACCGGAGGACATACGTGCCCTATTCGGGGAGGATGGCAAGTGGTACTGGGGCTATCCGGGTATTGATTCGCAAGGCATGAAGATCCCGCCGCGCATCGACCAGATACGGAGCGAGATTGAGCGCGTCAAGGCCAGGACACGGCCCAACGGCAACGGCCACGGCCCACCGCGCGCATCCCCGCAAGCCAATGACGCCTGGGCCAACGCGGACGTAGCCGCCATTATCGAGTCGAACGCCATAAAGGAGCGCCATGTATAGCAACAACACGCAGAAAGCCACGCCGAACCCGGTGGCCGCCATGGCCCTGGCCTGGAGCGTTGAGCACATCAAGACGTGCGGCTGTGGCGGGTATGGCTACGTGCGCGCGGACTTTCCCGTGTCCAGCAAGCTATTCGGCGCCGCGATCCCGTGCGTGTGCCGACGCGACGCCATCGCCAAGGCCAGCGCCGAACGGCTGCGCGCCGCTAGCGGCCTGGGCGCCGTCGAGCTAGACAGATGGACGTTTCAGAACTTCGATCCCATGGCTAGCCGGGCCAACGGCGCCAGCAAGACGGATACCTACAATGCGATGCGCGTCATCTTTGACGAGTGCCGCGCCTACGCCGACGATCCGCGCGGCTGGCTCATCTTGCAGGGCGGCGTGGGCACGGGCAAGACGCACCTAGCCTACGCCATCGCCGGCCAGGTGCTAGCGCAAGGCCACAGCGCCTACGCGCACACCACGCCGGACCTGCTAGACGAGTTACGCAAGGGCTACAACGACGATAGCTACGATGCCCGAATGGATGACCTGTGCAACGTGGGCCTGCTGGTGTTAGATGACCTGGGCGCGGAGCGCTCCACCGAATGGGCGGCCCAAGCGCTGTTCCAAGTCATCAACCATCGCTACGCCAAGCGCCTGCCGCTAGTGGTGACGACCAACCTCAAGCTAGAGGACGCGCGCCAGATGGACGCCCGCATGGCCTCCCGGCTGCTGGAGGGGGCCAACCAGGCGGACGGCTGGACGCGGCTGCTCACGATGCCATGCGCAGACTTTAGGAGGAAAGCGGCATGACCACCTACAGCAAGCGCATCACCCACGGGGAGGACGCCGCGATCATCAAGCGGCTTGGCATAGGCGAGGGGCATAGGCCGACCAAGTACCACAACTGCCCGACGGTGGCTGATGGCATCTCGTTCGATAGCAAGGCCGAGGCAGCGCGATACGCGGAGCTAAAGCTGCTAGAGTGCGCTGGGCAGATCGCCAACCTGCAAGTGCATCCGACGTTCATCATCGTGGACAAGGACGACCACGGCGGATTCATGCGCTACGAGGCCGACTTCATGTATATGGATTGGCAAGGCGATATTGGCGAGATAACCGTGGAAGATGTAAAGGGCGGACGCGCAACCCAGACCCCGCTTTGGCGGCTGAAGTGGCGTCTCGTGCAGGCGCGGTATCCGCACTATACGTTTCGAGTGGAGGAGCGATAATGTGGACCATCGAATGTTACGGCTCTGGCTGTGTCGTCATCAGTCGCAACGACGCCCGTCACGGCGAGACGCGGCATGTGCGATGGTGGAACAACTGCCCGGTGACAACGCGCTGGATCTCGCTGGACAGCATGAATCGCATCGTGGACCTGGCGCAGCGCAAGGCGGAGAACATCGACTTAGAGCGCGACGGCTGGACGGCCAGCGGCCCGGATGGTGTACTATGAAATCTCTCGGCTGCGCGTTGACTATCCTAGCCGCCGCGGCGCTCCTCATCGCCTGGTGCTACGGCGCCAATGGGGGGTGGCTGTGAGTAGCGGCGAACTTGGCATATCAGACAGCCACGTTGCCAAGCGCGTCAAGCGACTAGAGAGGCTGCGCCATCAGGAGTTTCCGCTGTTTGCCACGGTCCCCGCGCTACTGGACCAGTTCGCGCCGCCGCCGACCGCGGAGGGCGTGCGCGCCGAGCTTGAGGGGATGCAGCAAGAGGTGCTCGACAGGTTAGCCCGCAGTCATGCATGGGCGCAAGCCAGAGCGACGCAATACCGCGCCAGGATAGGCGAATATATCACGGAGGACCAACTACAGCACATGGACGCCTACATCGAGCGCGCCTATCCGCGCGGCGAGTGTTACGCGGCAGACTACTGGCGAACCTTGGCGACGCGGCTAGGGGTGCTTCTATGACCGACTATCCCTACTCCGGCGTCATCATCGCCAAGCGCTGGGCAGCCATCGAAGATGAATTTGGCGAGCCCATACGCGACATCATCCTGGGGATGCGCGCCGACGGCTACCTGTGGAAGACCATCGCAGGCGCCTTGGGCATCACCGAGCGGCAACTCATCACCTGGCGCGGGCTGCTGGGCATACCGCTGAACGTGCGAGACCACAAAGTGGACATTGAGCTGATGGGTCCGCGCAAGCGCGACGTGAAGGCGCAGGCTAAGGGATACCGTGACCTCGAAGACGCCATACGCGAACTGCGCTCTCAGCAGTGGACCTATGAGATGATAGGCGCCCACTTGGGGCTGTGCAAGCACACCATCTACAAGGCCGTGCCCGACGAATTGCGAGGCGTGCAGATGTTCCCGCCGGAGCGCATGGCAAAGCTGCGCGAGCATGCCAAGCGCGTCTTTGCCGGGACACGGGGCAGCCAGCGGCACCCCTGGCGCGACGATGAAAGGGCAAGGGTAAGAGCATGAACCTGCGCCTCCTCGCCGCATCCATCCACGCCGACGCCGCGATCCTCCGCGCCTATGCGGAGGCAGGCACCATCCGCGGCGCCGCGCGCGCATTGGGGACCACCATCCACCAAGTACAGCGCGTCGTGGACCCCGTCGCAACAGCGGAGCACATCGCCAAGACGGCGGAGCGCCAACGCAATAGGTTGCCCGCCGAATGGCAAGGCGCCAAGTGCTCGATATGCCACACAAGGCCGGGGCGCATGTACTGTGCCATGTGCTGCGATGGTGAGGGGTGCGGCGAAGAGGCCACGCCTGAGCGCCTGGCCGACTATCAGCGGTACAACGTGGCGCGGCGCAAGCACAACGCCACGGCCACGCGGGAAGAGCGACGTATTGGCCGACGGCGATCGGAAGAGGCCGTCAACTCGGAGAGGAGGGCGATAGGATGAGCGAGATATGGCACGCTGAGCGGATGTACATCCAGGCAATTCAGACGGACAATGGCACGTTTGTAGCGCAGGCGTTCTCACTGGACGACGCGGCGGCCATCGCCAGGGAGCACAACGCGCACGGGGCTATGCTCGATGCGCTCAAGGCGGTGGTCCAGTTCAATGGCGATGAGCCATGCCGAGCAGACCACCATGGCAATTGTCAGACGCACAGCTTGGAGCCGATAGGGGAGTGTTGGTTTGCTAAGGTTAAGGCCGCTATCGCCCTAGCCACGGATAGCGGCACAGCCGAAGGCGGTGAGCGATGACCTACATTACTACGCACGCGGCAAAGTGTATGTTAGCCGCATGGACCAGCTACCGCGCGCGTCTCGGCAAGCTGCGCTGTGACCACGCTGCGCTGATTCATACCATCGACATAGCGGCGCAGGCGTTGGACATAGCGCTGGAGCGCGACACGGCGCGGACGCTGGAGTGCGAGACTTGCCAGGGTAAGGGGTATATCGTTTTTACCTATGGCCCGACAGATGCCCCGGAGCAACGCCGCGAGCCATGCCCCGATTGTGAGCGTATGCTGGACGGCGAAGCGGCGCCGCAGTACGTGACGGCGGATTATCCGGGGGAGAGCGTGAGACTGTAGCCCATCGCCACTGGAGGCGCCAGCGGGCAGCAACCCGCGCCCGGCGGTGGTGAAAGCGGCGGAGCATTCGGCCTGGGTGCTCCACGTTCAGACACCGCACAGCGCCGCCGGGCAAAATGAAGGGAGAGACACATGGCAACGTATCTGGATGATGATAATGGCGCCGACTGGAATTTGTATATCAGCCGCGGATTCCAGTGGCCAGAAGTGGGCCAGCGCTGCGTTGTGCGCAATGGCAGTACCGTATCTAGGGCGTTTCGCACCAGGGACGGGCTTTTCTATGAGTGCGACGACCAATGGCGAGATAACGGCTTCACGCTAAAGAGGGTGACCAAGTGGCGATTGCCACGGGAGGGGGAATAACCAATGGAACAGCTATCCGACACGAAGCGAACGCTGGAAGGCAAGTGGCAGGGCTACCAGGGCATGGACCTAGCCGCGGCGCTCGTGGCCTACACGGCCAAGCACCACAAGGCGCCGCGCTACTGGGCGCAAGTGCCGAACTTGTTGCTGCTGGGGCCGATAGAGGAGCAAGAGGAGGTGACGCTATGGCGGAAGGCGATAGTCCGCAGCTAGTCCAGGCCAAGGCCGGGACGAGGCTTTCTAAGCTATACACCGCGATCTGGAAGTGGCTTGGCAAACACGCCGATTATGTCATGCCGCTTGAGGGAGATTACCCAGCGATGCACCTACGCCACGGGACATATGATAAGGGCAAGCCGTTCTATGACCCAGCGCTAAGCGAGGGGTTCCTTCGGTATCTCGATATGCCAGAATCCTTATACCAGGCAAGGGCTGTGATGGACGCCATAAGGAAGACCGACAAGTCTGCTTATGCGTTTGCCGCGCTCAAAATACGGGGCTGGGCCAATGAACGCATTGCGGAGGTGCTTGGCCAAAAGGCGTGGGGAAGGGACAGCTCCCTTCGTCTTATTAACACAAGGCTGAGAATTATGTCCGCTGTGATTGACCTTGTTCCCGAATCAAAGATCCGAGGGTGGGGGCTGCTTGCTGCTAGGGCCGACCTCGCAGCAACAACCCTAAAATATGGCTCGCGTTTTCGCGGGCAGGTAGAGGACGATGGTAGGGGCTGCCTCCTTATTCGGGACGGCTGGTATCGCGTGATAGGCGGCGAACCGTGCGATGTTATATCCCCTCACCCAACCCGCCCGAAAAGCGCCGCTGGGGATATGGTATGGATCAAGAGATCCAAGGTGGCCATTGCGGGGGAGGCAAGAATCGTGGGCATGGGATCGGCAATATTTAACGGGCAGGACTTGCCGGTTATTGGGAGGGGGAAACAACTTATACTGTCGCCGGGGGATATTGTATGGATTGTCTCACTGGCAGAAGGTAAGCCCCTACAGGAGGTGACGCCATGACATGGCTTTGGCTGCTAGGCGGCGCAATCGCGGCGGCGGTCCTGTTGCTCGTTTACGCGCTCTGCAACATCGCCGGCATACTGGACGAAGCGGAGCGGCGGCGCATGACGGTGCCGCCGAAGGAGGAGCGATGATCCGACTATTCGAGGCGCTGGCGATTCTGTCGTTCTTTGCATCTGTTTGGCTAGTGGCGCTTGGGGTACAAATTGGCATTGGGCAACATGTAGCAATCTGGACGTGTTTTGTTCTAGCGATGTGGAGCGTTAGGGCAAGGAATGGCAAGCGATGAAAGCTCTGCTATCCACTCTCAAAGCCCTGTGCGGTTGTGCCACGGCGCTATTTCTGCTCGTAGTGTTCATCGTTCTCGATAGGTTTGTCCATTTTCAGGCGGAAGGAGACCCATGGTACGAGTAAGGTTGATCTTGGCGGTTGCGTTCCTCTTGGCGTTCGTCGGTGTGGCCCAGGCCGACAACGCCTACATGCCCGTGGCCCAAGGAACGGGCGGGCGCTTTTCCGGCTTCGGTTCTATCCCGCCGCTCAAAACGGAAATCGAGCAGGTCTACGTTCAGCAGACGCTAAACGCTCATTACGTGCTGGGCTGGAATCGTGGGCCACAGTGGGATAGCTATGTCGATTGGACCATGGGCAGAGAATACACATTCAGACCATGGGACTGGGATTCGGGCGTATGGCGCGATGATTGGGCCTTGACGCCGGGGCAGCGGTTCGCACACTGGTGGGTGGGCTATTGCGTTAGCAACTGCGACAATTACGTGTGCGACCTGAGCGAAGGGCCATGCGCTGACATCGAGGCGCAGTTGGCGGCGGACTTTGACATAGCGCTGTCGAGCGTGACGGCGCGATGAGCGACGCTGGCCGGGTATTGCTGATCCTGGCCTGCATGGTGCTGTGCCAGCTTTGCATGTGTGCGTTCTACTGGCTGGCATTCGTGCGGATGGCACACTAGATTCTGGGGCATAGGAGTAACGCATGGCAGCAACATCGCAGTACATAGCAATGGGCGGCAGCGGCGCTGGACCGCTCATCACCAAGCGCGCTATGCGCCTAGCCAAGACGTGGCTCAGGCTCAAGGCCAAGCCCGCGCGCATCAAGGAACTGGCGCTAGACATGGAATGCCACTGGCGCACGGTGTACTGCGATGTTGTTGATCTTCAACTGGAGCCGCTAGAGCCCGGCTTTGTGTTGATGATGGTGGGCTCTGGCATGTGGGCTGTGAAGGATATACGCCAAGGCCCGTAAGAATTGCAAGGTTTGAACAAACCCGCGTGCTAAGCTGTGCTCTGAAGGGCACAGCTTTTTTGTTGCCCTCGGTGCTGGCCGTTCTGCGGGCTACGCAGCAGCCAGGGGGCGCGATAAAGGGAACGGGGCGCGCAAACGCGGCAGGTGTCGGAAAAATGACGGATTTTCATTGGACGCCAAAACGACAGCGAGCCGCGATGATTCTAGCGCAAGGCTATACCCAGGCAGAGGCAGCCGCACAAGCAGGTGTAACGCGGCGCACGGTAGAGCGCTGGGCTGCCGAGTTTGAGTTCTCTGTCGAGGTTGACCGCCTCTCCTTGATGGTAGGCATCGCCAGCCGGGCGGAGCGCTTGCGCATCGCTATGCAGGTGGTACGCCAGAAGGTACAGGCCGATGGTGTCCAGACAGACCGCGACGCGCTGGACTGGCTAAAGTTCGCACAGTCGGAGACGGATGGAGCAAAGCTGGACCTTGCCGCCCTCCTTGGCGCTATGGAAGGCGCAGAAACGGGCGGCACAGAAAACCGCAAACCAGCAGGCAGGGCGCACGGCGGAACTCGCTGATTTCTCAGCGTGGCTCCCACAGGTGACGCCCTTGTTTCATTGGGACTGGCCGTACCTGCGCTACATCCAATCGCACCTTGACAAGATAACGAGCGGCGAAATCAACCGGCTCATGCTGTTCGTCCCGCCAAGGCACGGCAAGAGCGAGATGGTCACGGTGCGCTATCCCGTGTGGCGACTGGAGCAAAACCCGGCGTTGCGGGTCATCATCGGCGGCTATAACCAGATCCTTGCCAACAAGTTCTCACGCAAGGCGCGGCGCATCGCGGAAACGCGGATCGCCCTGGCGCCGGATCGCCAAGCGGTAGAGGACTGGGAGACGCCAAGCGGCGGGGGGCTCAGGGCTATCGGCGTGGGTGCGGGCATCACCGGGCAAGGCGGAAACCTCATCGTCATCGACGACCCGGTAAAGAGCCGCGAAGAGGCCGAATCAGACGCATACCGGGATAGGGTATTCGACTGGTACAAGGACGACCTGTACACCAGGCTTGAGCCGGGTGGGCAGATCATCCTCATCCAGACGCGCTGGCACGAAGACGACCTGGCCGGGCGCATCCTGGCCAGTGACGATGCGCCGAACTGGACAGTGGTAACGCTGCCCGCGCTGGCAGAGGAAAACGACCCGCTAGGGCGCGAGGTGGGGCAGGCGCTATGCCCGGAGCGCTACGACGAAAAGGCGCTGGCCGACATTCAGGGCGTGCTCAAAAGCTCATTCTATGCCCTGTACCAGCAGAGGCCACAGCCGCCCAGCGGCACGACGTTTCAGACGGCATGGTTCGCGCGGCGCAACCCGATCGAGCGCCAGAACGCGACGCTGGTTATCCAGGCGTGGGACACGGCATTCAAAGAGGGCCAAGACAACGACCGCAGCGCTTGCGTGACCATGGCAGCACACAGCACAGGTATCTACGTTCTGGACGCATGGCGGGACACGGTAGCCTACCCGGACCTGATACGCCGGATGCAACAGAAAGCGGCGCAATGGCGGCCCGATGTGATTCTGGTGGAAGATAAGGGCTCAGGCACAAGCGCGGTGCAAACGCTGATAGCGCAAACGAGCTTGCCCATCGTGGCGGAGCCGACGCACGGGCGCACGAAAATTGAGCGCGCCAACCAAGTCACGGGCTTTTGCGAGGCCGGGCGCGTGGTTTTTCCTGAAACGCCTTGGGCCGACGATTTGCTAGATGAGCTGATACGCTTCCCGACGGGAGCGCACGACGACCAAGTAGACGCCTTTGTCTACGCATTGCACAGGATAGCAACGAGCATGTTCGCAGTTTCCAGTCTGGAGTATTAGCCAATGGCACAACCTATCCAGTTTGCAGGTGAAGAGATCGTCCTGGCCGCGTCATCCGCGCGCACAGCGGGGGCCAACGGCACGACCATGCCTATCGCGTCAGGGCGCTCGCGTTTCGTGGTGTTGCTCTCCGTGGCCGACGCATCGACCACCGACGCAGGCGACACGCTGGACGTGTACGTGGATCTGAGCCCGGACGGCGGCACCACATGGGTCAACGCCATTCACTTTACCCAGCGCGCGGGCAACGCCGCGGGCGCCGTCAAAGAGGTGGCCGTGCTGGACAGCGCAAGCGCTGCGGCTACCGTGACCGATGTGACGAGCGATGCAGCCAGCGGCGCCGTGCGGCCCTACGTGTTCGGCAACGCCATCCGCGCACGCTGGGCCATCGTGGACTCTGGCGATCACAACAGTTCGCACACCTTTGGCGTCTCCGCCTTTGCCATGTAAGGGGCGTTATGCCAGTTGATTACGCGCTACAGGCCAGGATTCAATACCTAAAATGGATCGACCAGGAGGACGCCTCCGAGGCCGAGTTTGTGCGCACCTGCCGCGATTATGCCAAAGGCGAGCAGCCCACGTACCTCACCGACCGTCAAAAGGAGTTCATCGGCCTCAAGGCGAAGGACGCCGACTACCTCTATGCCCATAACATGTGCCAGCTCGTCATCGACGCCGTAACGGAGCGCCTGAGCGTAGAGCAGTTTGCGCTAGCTGACGAGGTAGAGATAGCGGAGGACGCCGACCCTAGCGCCTGGGCTATGACGTGGTGGGAAGCCAACCGCATGGACGCCGGGCAGGACGACGTATACGGCGCGTCGCTCAGGGATGGGGCCTCTTACCTCATTGTCCATTGGGACGATAAGGAGAAGAAGCCACAGTGGTCGATCAACACCGCATGGGACGGTAGCGCAGGCGTCAAGTTCCAGGCTGACCCAGACACGGGGCAGGCGATCTTCGCCGTCAAAAAGTGGCAAGTCTACGACCCCTACAACACGGAGAACAACGGCCGCACGCGCATGACGCTGTACTTTCCCGATAGGGTAGAGAAGTACATCTCAACCAAGGACAGCAACGAGGGCATCGGCGGCACGCAATGGGAGACCTACACCGACGCGCCGACAGAGCCCTGGCCTATCCCGTGGCTGGACAGGGACGGCCAACCGCTGGGCCTGGCCGTATTCGAGTTTGCCAACCCCGGCGGCTCGGAGATTAGCCAACTGCTGCCCGTGCAGGACATGCTCAACAAGGCCGACATTGACCTGATCGCCGCAACGGATAGCAGCGGTTTTCGCATCGTCTACGCTTCGGGCGTGCCGCCTGTCGTGGGCAGCACGGGTGAGGAGACAGCCATCAAGTTATCGCCCGCGCGGCTGCTGCGCTTCACGGACCCCGCGGCCAAGCTGGGGGCCCTGGAAGCCGCCGACCCGGTAGCCATGATTAGCTCATCCAAATACTGGATTGAGACCGCCGCGGCCATCACCCGCACGCCGCAGTACCTATTTCACCCCATGGGCGCGGACCAGCCCTCGGGTGAGTCGCTCAAGCAGCAAGAGATCGGCCTGGTGTTCAAGTGCGAGCGGCGCCAGGACGTTTGGGGCAACGTCTGGGAGAACATCATCGGCCTATCGGCTAAGCTCTACAACCTCTACGGCGCGGGGGCTATCGAGGACGTGCCCGTGTCTACCCAGTGGCACGCCGCGCAACTGCCCACCGACCCTGTAGCCGACGAAACGGCGATGGGCTTGGCGCTCAAGCAGTACGTGGAAGCGGGTATCCCCCTCGTCACCGCGGCGCGGCGTCTGGGCTGGACAGAGGCCGAGATAGCGCAACTGGAGAAGGACAAAAAGAAGGCCGACGCGGAGCGCACCTCTATGGCGACGGCGCTACTGGACCAGGCGCGCACGCAGTTTGACCAGGGGCAAAACCCGGCGGCGCAGGACATGATGGGAGAGGGGCAGAGCAATGGTTAGGGTGGGAGATGTGGAATTGGATGTCAAATGGCCTGGCTCCGACCTTCCAAGGCCGCAATTCGAGCATGATTTTGTCTGCAAGTGCGGCGTGGTGAAACACATCCATTGGAACGATTACTGGAAGTGTGCTTGTGGCGAGATGTGGTATGTGGACCCCGCAGGGCGCACTTGGGGAACGCAAGCCATCAAGAACGCACACGAGACGCGCGGCTATTTCGCTGACCTACTCGGGGCAGACAATGCCTGACCCGCTCGTCGTGACCATTCTGCGCCAATACAAGGAGGCTTTGCGCTTGCGCGAGGCCCGGCAGATGGCCGACATGGCGCGGCAGTACGCGCAAATCGAAATGCGTCTGACCGATAGTATGCAACTGCTAGCCAACGACATGGCCGCGCGCAAGGCAGCGGGGCAGACTATCAGCGAGGGCGCGCTGTACCGCATGGACAGGTACAAGGCGCTACACCTCCAAGTTGAGCGCGAGCTAGACAACTACACCAACCAGTACGCGCTGCCCTTCATCGAAGCCGAGCAGCAATATTATGGCGAGATGGGCATACGCGGCGCGTGGGACTCACTCATGGCGCAGACGGGCGCGGGCGGCATCAATCTGGGCTGGAATCGGCTGCCCGTAGAGGCCATCGAAAACATGGTGGGCCTGGCCGGCGATGGATCGCCGCTCAGGGCGCTGCTAGCCAAGGCGTACCCTGACGCGATGGACGGCATTATCAAGCAGCTCATCCAGTCTACCGCCTTGGGCATCAACCCGCGCCAAACGGCTTACAACATGGCGCGCGGCATGGACATGGGGCTGGACAGGGCGCTGACCATCGCACGCACGGAGCAACTGCGGGCGTTCCGCATGGCGAGCACGGCGCAGTACAGGGAGTCGGGCATCGTAAAGGGCTTCAAGCGCTTGGCAACCCACGACACGCGGACGTGTCTTGCATGCCTCATGAGCGACGGGGAGATGTTCAAGGCTGAAGAAGAACTGAGCGATCACCCCAACGGGCGCTGTACCGTGATACCCGTGCTCAATGTGGGGCCAGAGGTGCAATGGGAGAATGGCCAAGACTGGTTCAAGGCGCTGCCAGAGGAACGGCAGCAGCAGATGATGGGAGAGCAGCTATTCAACGGCTGGAAGGGCCACAAGTTCGGCCTTGCCGATCTACGCAAGACGGCGCACTCGGACACCTGGGGCGACTCGCCCAGGGTGGCTACGTTCAAGGAGCTGGAACTTAGGCGGACCTGGACGACGGTGCAGCGGGATGCGTTCAACAAGCGCCAGGCCAGCAAGGCCACCGCTACCGCATAGGTTGGGCATAGCCTAGAGGGCTAATCATACAGGAGTACAGGAATCATGGCAGACGATACGCAGACCCAGGTGGTCACAACGGAGGCGCCAGAGGCGCAGCCGACGGCGGATGCACAACCGACTGAAACGGGCAAGGGCGAGACCTTCGACCTGGCCTACGTGCAACAGCTACGGAAAGAGGCGGCCAGCTATCGCACCAAGGCGAAAGCGCTGGAAGACATGAAGGTGCAAGAGGAACAGGCCAAGCTCGGGGATCTGGAAAAGGCTACCAAGAAGTTGACGGACGCTGAAAAGCAGATCGCCGACCTACAGGCCACGCTCAAGCAGGAGCGTGTCAAGTGGGCAGTCCAGAGCGCGGCGCAACGCCTGAACCTGGACGGGGAGCTAGCGGCCAGCCTGGTCAAGTTGGACGATATCCAATACGACCCGGAAACAGGCCAGCCAGAGAACCCGGAGAAACACCTGAAGGCGCTGCTGGGCAAGTGGCCGCAACTGGTCAAGCCGACGGCTCCGCCGCCATCCATCAACGCCGACGCCGGACGCGGCAGCGCGCCTAGTGCGACGGCCAACCGCGATGATGACATCAAACGCAGGTTTCGTATCTCTTAGGAGGTTTACCAATGGCTGATCTTACGATCACCGCTGCAAGTGTCCGGCCTGTCGGGCATTGCATTATCCGTCGATTCACCGCGGGCGCGACCATCACGCCTGGGCAGCCGGTGTATTGCTCTGCAAACAACACCGTCTCCTTGACCGATGGTTCCGCGCTCACCACCGCGGCCTGCATTGGCCTGGCTGTCAGCAACTCGGACGGCGCCGTGTCCTTCTCCTCGGGTGAGGAGATCGACGTGGTACTGTTCGGCGTTGTCGAGGGCTTTGCCACCAACCTGGCCGCGAACACCGCCGTCTATGTCGATGACGACGCGGGAGTGCTAGCCGATGCCGTGGGCACGAAGGTTTGCCGCGTGGGCATCGGGCTCAACACCACCCAACTGCTCGTCAATCCTATGCTGATCGTGTCGGCATAAGGGAGGCACACTAACATGGCTACTGGATTCAATGACCTCAAGCAGTTCGCGTTGCCTTCCTATTGGGATAGTGCGACGCTCTCGAAGTACCAATTGGCCGACGGTTCGACCTATGACGCCTTTGTGGCCGACGTGGGCCGCGGCCTGGCGTTGGTCAACGCGGCCCTGACCGCGAGCCCGCTCATCTCCTCGCTTATCTCTGTTACCAGTGAGCTGGCTGTGGAATACCGCGTGGGCGCTACCACGGGGATGCAGGTCCATACCGAGTACGCGCGGCCTGACCAGAAGCGCGGCGCCACGACCGGGCACATGCTGCCCCTGGTGGCCTACGATCGCGGCCTGGGCTGGACATGGGATTTCTTGCGCAAGGCGCGCCGGATTCAACTGGAGACCGACGTGGCCGAGGTGGTCAAGGACATTCAAGACAACTGGGAGAAGCAGATTCTCACCCGTCTGTTCAAGAGCACCTATACCGCCGTGGGTTCGTCCGGGCGTTCCATGCCCCTGGCCGATGGCGGCACAGCGGATGCTAACTACATCCCCATCGCCGTACCCAGCCGGGGTGGCACGTTCCTGTATACGCACGACCATATCGACGCGCTGAACGGCATCACCCAGGCCAACCTGGAGACCGCCGTGGCCGACCTGTACGAGCATGGCTATGACGCCCCGTTTGACATGATTATCGCCTATGCGGACGTGTCGAGCTGGATCAACACCACGAACGTCACCGGCTGGATTCCGCGCGCTGACCCGCTCATCCGCTACGGTATGACCGCGGATACGGCCAACGTGGATGACGGCTACATCGGCGTCATCGAAACGGACTATGGATCGGTTCGCGTTCGCACCAGCGGGCGCATCCCGACCACGTACTGGACGGTGTACAAGAGCTACGGGCCGATGGACTCGCGCAACCCGCTGATCGTTCGCCAGGGCACGGACTACGGCTATGGGGCCGTGCTGCTCAAGGGCGACCATATCCGCGAGTTCCCGCTGGAAGAGGCCATCGTGTTCCAAGAGTTCGGCGTGGGCGTGCAGGATCGCGTGGGCGCCGTCATCGCGGAGAACACCGCGGGTGCCTGGGGCGATCCGACCATTAGCTAGCAAAGCGAGGCAGCCGTGGCTTTCACATATGACCTAACGACAAACAGGGGCAAGGTTCGTTTCCTGATACCGGACACGGACCTCAACAACTACGAGTTAGAAAATGACGAGATAGACTATTTCCTGACTCGCACGGGCTCCGTCGTGAACGCCGCGGCTGTCGAGGCCTGTCTCTGGCTGGCTCGCAAGTATGCCACCAAGCCGTCATTCACCGCCGACGGGCTGACCGTCCAGAACGCGCAACGCGCGCAGATGTACGCCGAACGGGCGCGAGAGCTGCGCGACGCCACGCTGGGCGGCATGACCTCGGTGGCCATCGACCGCGAGGACGGCTACAGCGAGGCGGCCTCAAGCAGCGAGTACGAAGTGGCACACAAGATCATCTATATCGACACAGATTAGAGAGGTACACATATGAGACGGCTCACACTTCGCCGGGGAGTGGATGTCAAGAGCGCGTTGTTGATCGAGGGTACGGAGGTCACTGCGACCGCCGCTGAGATCAACGCCGCTGCGGACATTGCCACAGCCGGTGCTGTCGAGGCTTCTAAAGGCCTCGTGGTGGATGCCAACAAGGACCTGGCAAGTTTACGCAACTTTACCGCGACGGGCACCGCTACGCTGGGCGCCATCGCGGCCAATGATGCGAGCCTGGACGTGGCCGGCCTGGCCGCGAGCGTCGCGGGCAACGGCGGCGCTGTGGCCATTGTGGCCGGGCGCGCGCATACCAACGGCACAGGCGGTGGTGTCACCGTCACGGGCGGCGCTGGCTCGGCAACGGGCACAGGCACGGGCGGCGCCTTTGCTGCCGTTGGCGGGGCCTCCGGCGGGGGCGCTACGGGCAACGGCGGTGGGGCTTCCATCGTCGGTGGCGACGCTGCTTCCACGAATGGCAATGGCGGCGGCGCGGCTGTGACGGGTGGCGATGCCACGGGCACAGGAACCGGCGGGGCCGCGACCATCGCCGCGGGAGCATCGGCGGGCGCAACTGGCACCGGCGGCGCGGTCACTATCACCTCCGGCGCTGGGGCCGCGGGCACGGCGGGGTCCATTGCCATCGACGCGGGGGCAGCCGGGGGCGGCACGGCGGGCACCATCACCATTGGCGGCACGAATGCCGGGACGGTGACGGTGGGGCGCAGCGGGCAGACCTTGGCCCTCGCGGGCAACATCACCGCGCCACAAATCACGGGCTCTGACACCTCCCTGGCTATCGCCGGGCTTGCGGCTGCCGCTGCGGGTGACGGTGGGGCGGTGCCTATCGTGGGTGGGCGCGCGCATACCAATGGGGCGGGCGGCGCTGTGAGTCTCACCGCTGGCGCGGGTTCGGCCACTGGTACGGGCGCTGGCGGCGCGGCTTCGCTTGCTGGCGGCGCTTCGGGCGGCGGCGCGACTGGCAACGGCGGCGCGACTAGCGTTACGGGCGGCGCGGCCACGAGCACCAATGGCACGGGCGGCGCGGCCTCCCTCGTTGGCGGAGTCGCCACGGGCACCGGCGTGGGCGGCGCTGTAACCATCACCTCCGGGGCATCGGCGGGAGCCGCGGGCACAGCGGGCGCTGTGACCATCGACGCGGGGGCTGCTGCAACCGGCACGGCGGGCGCTATGTCGCTCGGCGCGACCAATGCGGCCAGCGTGACCATCGGCGCGGCTACTATCCCCGTCACCGTGAGCGGCGCAACGCCAGTGCTTGGCTTCGTGGATCGGGTCACGACCGACGAAGTCAACGCCGGGCATACCATCCTCGCCAGCGCAGCGGGGCGCACCGTTAAGGTGCTGGATGTGAAGATGCGGGCCATCGGCGGCGCAGCCGGGGACGTGACCAGCGTGGATGTGAAGGAGCTGGCCACGGGCAACGTCGTCTCTCGCCAAGTGGTGGCCGGGCTGACCGAGAACGCCATCTGCGGCGCGTGGACGGCCAATAGCGTTCACACCTACACGGGCGTGGCGCTCACCGCGGGCAACGGCCTGGAGATTGAGAAGAACGGCTCGGACATGATTACGGCTACGCACATCGACGTGTTTGTGCAGTACGTTCTAAGCTAATGACTGACCGGGGCGGGGGAAACTCCGCCCCACAATGACGGGAGCAGCCATGGCCCTGCTATCGACCAACGACCTATACCAGATGCGCGCCGAACAGACGGAGGCGCTTTGGGATACGTGCGTCGTGCAGACCCAGAGCACGACGGTAGACACCTATGGGCAGCCTATCGAGTCGTTCACGGACGGGAGCGCCATTTCCTGCCGCTTTGTGCCATCCGATGGCCGGGAGCGCAGAGAGATTAACCGCCTGGATGGTAGCATCACCGTCATGCGCGCGCTAGTGCGCTTGCCGCGGGGTACGGCCATTACGCCGAACGATCGGGTGAAAGTGACCAAGCGTTTCGGGACTACGCTCACCACGGCGCTCATCTATGCCGTGGCCGACGTGGCGACAGAGGTACACGGCACATGCCTAACGGCTAACCTCATGGACGTGGACTAATGGCAGAAGGATTTACCCTCCAAATCGAGATCAAGGGCGTAGCGGAGTTCGGCAGGCTGCTGGACAGGCTGAGCAACGCGGTACGTGGCCAAGTGGTACAGGATGCGCTCCTGGCCGGGGCCTACATTGTGGAGGGCTACGCCAAGGTCAACGCTGTGACCGATACTGGCTTTATGAAGAACAGCATCTACGCCAAGACCTCCAAGAAATCGAACTATGGGCAGCGGGCGGCTGAGGCGCGGGCGGTCAACGACACGGCGGAACTGCTACCTGAGATGGACGCGCCTGATGACAAGTCGGCCATCGTGGCGGTAGCAGCCGAGTATGGCGCCTATGTGGAGTATGGCACAGCGCGCATGGGCGCGCAGCCCTACATGCGCCCGGCGGTGGACCAGCACATACCGGAGATAACGCAAGCCGTTTCGGAGAACCTGAGCGACGGCATAGCGAAGGCGCTGCGATGACCACACTGGCCGAGGGCCTGTTCACCCGACTAAGTACCTACGCAGGGATTACGGCGCTGGCATCGACGCGGGTGTATCCCATGCAACTACCGTATCAGCCGATGCTCCCGGCCATCACCTACCAAGAGGTGACGCTGCGCACCGAGCAGCAGTTCTCCAGCACGGCGTTCAAGATTTCACGCTGGCAGATCGACGCCTGGGCGGTTTCCTACGATGCGGCCACGGACCTGGCCGACGCCATTACGACGGCGCTGGACGGCTTTGTGGGCACCATGGGCGTAGCCTGTGACGTGACGCTAGCGGGGCGCGTAGACCTGATAGACCCAGAGACCAAGTGGTTCCACGTGGCCGTTGACTTTGAGATTTGGACGAACTAGGGGAGAGATGGCGCAAGAGTTTGTAGGGGATGAGGTAGAGCTAGCCAATACTGCCCATAGGCGGCTCAACTGCGGGTGCGGCCTGTTCCCGCTGTTGTACTACACCAATCTAGACAGTGACCCGGCGTCACCCGCCGAGATTCGCCGCGATGCCCTGGAGTACCTGGCCGAGTGTGTCGAGGGCGATTACGACGAAATCTATGCGGGCCATTTCCTGGAGCACTTGGAGAAGCCGGACGCGCTCACCTTCCTGGCCGAGTGCTACCGTGTGCTATCGCCGGGCGGCAAATTGGGCATCGTCGTGCCGGACACCTACGAGGTATGCAAGCGCTACGTGAACCAGGCCGTGGACGCGGTGGAGTTCCCCGGCGACGTGTGGTGGAACATCGCGCACCTGGACTCTCTCTGTGCGCTGTTTTTCTACAGCACGGTGCAGGAGACGCGCCACAAGTGGTCGTGGGATATGCACACGCTGGGGCAGGCCATGGGCGGCGCAGGGTTTGTGCGCTTGGCGCAGATCGACAGGTACAGGGACCCACGGCTAGGATCACCAGCCTGGTATCAGTGCGGGATTGATGGGCACAAGCCGAAGGGGGCGCAAGAGTGACGGTAACACAAGAGATGCTCGATAAGCAGGGCGTCAAGCTCTGCCTGGTCTGCCATCGCGTAATGTGGGCCACGGACCCGGACACATGCGAGGATTGCCAGAAACTGGCGCGCAAGGCATCGCCAAAGGCGCAGCCCAGGCGCGAGGCGGCGTCCAAGCCGCGCACCTTCGAGCCATCGCCAGAGGAGCCGGAGGGCAAGTGAAGCTACTGCTCGTTCACCCCGGCGCTTCCTGGGCAGTACATGACGTATGGAAAGGCGCGTTTAGCGCCCTGGAGCGCGCGGGCGTGGAGGTGGTGCAGTACGCCCTCGACGGGCGCATCAACTATTGGCAGCTATGGTTCCAGTGGCTTTGGAAGCGCAATAAGCGCCAGGGCGTGGAGCTTGGCGAGTACAGTGAGTCGGACGTGCTATTCGCCGCTAGTCAGGACATCGTGCTCAAGGCGTTGCACCATCGCGTTGATTGGGTGCTGCTTATCGCCGGGACATACGTTCACCCCGAAGGGCTGATGATGTTGCGCCGCGCGGGCGTAAAGCTGGCCGTCATCCTGACAGAATCGCCCTACTCGGATACGCAAGAGATCGGTATCACGCGGCTATCCAACGTGGTGTGGACCAACGAGCGCGCCAGCGTGCCCATATTCTCGCAGTACGGCGAGGCGCACTACTGGCAGCACGCCATGGACCCCGAGCGTCACGGCGAGAAGCCGGACAGCTACGATACGGCGGTGCCGGAGCACGACGTGGTGTTCGTCGGTACGGGCTTCGAGGAGCGCGTGCAGACGCTATCCTCGGTTAACTGGGACGGCATCGACTTTGGGCTGTATGGCTCGTGGACGCTGCTAGGCTCACGGCACCCGCTGCGCAAGCACCTGCGGGCGGGCGTCATCGACAACCGCGCCACAGCGGCGCTCTATCGTAAGGCCAAGATCGGCCTCAACTTGCACCGCACTAGCGTTGGCTGGGGGCGCAACGTCGAGCACATCAAGCTCGTGGCCGAGTCGATGAACCCGCGCTGCTACGAGCTAGCCGCGTGCGGGCGGTTTTTCATCAGCGATTACCGCGCGGAGGTCTCGGAAGTCTTTGGGGGCCTGGTGCCCACGTTCGAGACGGCGGCGGAGCTAGAGGCTCTGTTGCGGCACTACCTAGCCGACGACCAAGCGCGGATTGACATAGCGGCGCAACTGCCAGAGGCAGTCAAGCCGCACACGTTCGACAAGCGGATTAGTGGGCTATTGGAAGTTCTATCTAGCAAACAGTAAAGGTGGTAAAGCGTGGCTAAATACCATGGCAAAAATGGGCTGGTTTACGTTTCTCCTTCGGGCACGGGTGTCGCCGTATCGGTCGGCGGTCTCTCCGAGTGGTCTCTTGACATGGCCGTCGATACCGTCGAGGTGACGGCGTTTGGCGATACCAACAAGACCTACGTGGTGGGCCTGAAGGACCTGAAGGGCAGCTTTTCCGGGTTTTGGGATGACGCCGTCGACACGCTGTTCACCGCTACCGACAGCGGCGAAGCGGTCAGGATGTACCTGTACCCGAACTCGACGGCCATCACCAAGTATTGGTATGGCACGGCGTTCACGGACATCTCTGTATCCACGGGCGTCTCCGCCGCGGTGGCCGTGTCTGGTAACTTTACCGCCGCGTCGGCCTGGGGCCGCAAGTAATGAAAGCCAACGGGCTATCTGGCAAGCTCACAGCAGGGGGCCGCGAGGTGGCCACGTTGCGGGATTGGCGACTCGAAACCGGGCCGGAGGGCATGCGCCTGGAGGCCCGGCTAGAGTCGGTCAACCGCTGGCTCTTGACGTTCGCGCCGTCGTTCGACATGGCCCTGACGCTAGGCAAGGCAACGCTAGCATGGCGCGGTGTGGACGTGAGTATTTCGGAGAACAAGATCACAATCACAGGAGGACAGAGAGATGGCTAAAAGTTGGTTTATCGCGCCCAAGACGGTCAGGGTGCCCGTCGAGGACGGCTGGATTGATGTGAAGGAGCGGCTCACCTACCGCGAAGAGCAGCAGTTCGCTACGGCGATGCTCAAGATGCCCACGTTCAAGCTCAAGGATGCTGGCGACCAAGAGAAGATCAATAACTCTGAGGTGTCGTTCGACACGTCCAGGTCCGACGCTATCCGCATGCTGACGTGGATCGTGGATTGGTCAGCGGAGCAAGAGAACCCGCGCACCGGCGCTATGGAGCGCGTGCCCGTCACCATGGAAGCCATCGACCAGCTCGACCCTGAGCTAGCCAAGGCCATTGACGAGGCGCTGACCGGGCACATCGCCGCAATGGAAGCACGAAAAAACTCACTGACTGGCGCACCGTCGCCAGAAGCGAAATAGCGATCATGAAGTGGATGGGCGGCTGGAACTATGACGACCTGGATCTTTGCCCATCCGAGCTAATCCCGGTCATCATCGAGATGATCGAAGAAGAGAACCGCGCAAACGAGGGCTAAATGGCGCTGACAGCGGCGGAGCTTGAGATCGTCCTAAAAGCGAGAGATGATGCCAGCAAGGCGCTGGACGCGGTAAAGCAGAAAGCCAAAGAGCTTGGCGACGCGGGGGAAACGGCCAGCTCCAAGTTGAGCGCCGGTTTCACGAAGGCGGGCGGCGCCCTCACGAGCGTTGGCAAGGGCCTGACCATGGGCGTTACGGCGCCTATCGTGGGCATCGGCACAGCGGCGGCCAAGATGGCCGGCGACTTTGAATCGCAGATGAACATCCTCGCCGTTGCCGCGCGTTCATCGGGCACGGCGCTGGGCGATCTGAGCACGGCGGCGCTGAGCGTGGGCGCTGACACGGAGCTGGTGGGCATTACCGCGGCGGGGTCCGCCGATGCCATGACCTCGCTGTACAAGGCGGGTTTCGACACGGCGGAGATATTCGGCGGCGCCGGGGGGCTGAACTCGTACCTCAACGAGAACGCCTCTCTCACCGGCGCGCTGCGCTCATCCATCGACCTGGCCGCGGCCTCAGAGCTGGACCTGGCGCAAGCCACCGACGCCACGATCATCGCCATGAAGACCTTTGGCCTGGACGCCGACGAGGCCAGCCGGGTGGCCAACTCATTCGTGCGCACGGCAGACGCCTCTGTGGCCAGCGTTAGTGACTTGACGGCGGCCATGGCGAACATCGGACCTACGGCGGCCACGTTCGGCATGTCCCTGGAGACGACCAACACGGCGCTGGGTATCCTCTCCTCGCGCGGCATCGCTGGGGCCGAGGCAGGCACGGCGCTTAAGAGTATGTTGACCAACATGATGCGCCAAACGGACGACGTAACCGGGGCGTGGAATATGCTGGGCATCGCCATGTACGACGCCGACGGCAAGATGCGCGCCATGCCCGACATACTGGGCGACTTGTCGAGCGCCCTCAAGGTGGGCAACGTGCTTACATCGGAGCGCGCTGCGCTGACCGGCGAAGAAGCCAAGCAACTCGCCAAGCTAGAGGAACGGCGGGCGTCTCTGGCCGAGAAAGACCTGGCCATCCGCAACGGCACTCTGCTGGGCAATGCCACGCTCAAGGAGCGGGAAGCAGAGCTCAAGAAGATCGATAAGGCGTTGCAAACGACCGTTTTTGAGATGGAGGGGCTCAAGCAAAAAGAGGGCCAGACGGTCACTGTCACTACCAAGATGACAGAGGAACTTCGCAACCAGACGGTGCAGACGCTGGCCGGCACCTATGGCATGAAGGCCATGAACACCCTGCTCACCGAAGGGGCGGCGGGGTGGAAGAACATGGAAACCGCCGTTGGTGCCGCTGCATCGGTCGAAGAATCGGCGGCTGCCCGGACTACGGGCTTTAACGCCGCTATGGAGCAGCTAGGCGGCGCCCTGGAGACCATAGCCATCAAGGCTGGCGGGCCGATTATCACGGCGCTAACGGCCCTGCTGCAGGGGCCAATCAGTGGACTGCTGGACAAAATCAGCAACCTCAATCCTGTCGTGTGGGACTGGGCGCTCAAGATCGGGCTGGTTCTGGCTGCCGTGGGGCCGTTGCTGTTGGGGCTTGGCGCGTTCCTATCCACCGTGGGATCGGTGATTACCATCGTCACCACCCTGTCTCCGTTGCTGGCTGGCGTCGGGGCTACGATCGGCGCGCTGATAGGGCCTATTCTGTTAGTTGTCGGCGCCATTGCACTACTGGCTGTGGCATGGTCTCGGGACTGGGGTGGCATCCGCACCTTCATGACGGCGTTCTGGAACGACACGCTCAAGCCGATCGTGGATCAGATCATCTTATGGTTCCAGACTAACATCCCGGTGGCGATCGCGTACCTCTCCGCGTTCTGGACCAACACGCTACTTCCCGCGATTCAAGCCGTCGGCAACTGGATTACGGGCACCCTCGTCCCTGCCCTGCAAGAGATTTGGAACTGGCTGGCGACGAACATCCCCGCAGCCATTGCCACCGTCTCGGGGTTCTGGACGAACACCTTGCTGCCCGCGATCCAAGCGGTGGGCAACTGGATCACTGGGACGCTGGTTCCCATCCTGCAAACGATATGGGACTGGCTTTCGACCAACATCCCCGCAGCCATTGCCACCGTCTCCGCTTTCTGGACGGATACCCTGCTCCCGGCGATTCAAGCCGTCGGCAACTGGATCAACGAGAACCTGATACCGCTATTCGAGGCCATCGTCAATGTCTGGTTTGCGGCGATGGATCTGGCGCTAACTGCTCTGGCCGGGCTCTGGCAAAACGTCCTACTCCCGGCTATTCAGGATGTAGGTAACTGGCTAAATGAGAATCTGGTCCCGGCGCTAAAGACGGTGGTAGAGTGGCTGGCCGACAAGTTCCAGATCGCCCTAGAGGCCGTGGGCAACTTTATTAACGACACGGTACTCCCCGCCATAAAAGACCTGGCCGAGTGGTTCAAGGACAAGCTCCTCCCCGCCGTTGGGGATGTGGCCGAGAAGGTGGACGGGCCGCTCAAGAGCGCCCTGGAATGGCTGAAAGACAAGCTGCTCGAACCCGTCAAGACGGCGCTGGGCACCCTGGGCGACAAGCTCCAAGACGTGACCAAGTTCTTCGGCAACCTGGCCGACAAGATCAACGGCCTCAAAGACAAGCTCCCGCCCTGGCTGACGCCCGGATCGCCTACGCCCCTAGAGATCGGTTTGGATGGCATAGCCGAGTCGATGGTCGGCGTGGTCCAGCAGTTCGTCAAGTTTGGGTCTACGCTCAAGGGCGCCAACCTGGACAGCCTCAACCGCTTTGGCTTGGCCGTGCGTGACGTGGCTAAGACGCTGAAAGACCTGGCCTCCGCCTTCCACCAGATGAACAAGGTCGAAAAGACCGAGGGCGGGATACCTAACTTGGAGATGTGGGCCGCTGCGCTGAAAGAGTCGATCATCCGCTTTAGCCTGGCCATCACCGAGGCCGCCAAGATCGTCAAGACGAGCACCATCAACAACGCACAGAGCCTGGCCAAGCGGATTGAGACGATCTTCGAGCTGCTGAAGACGCTAGGGCAGGTGTTGCGCGACGTGGCGACCATCGAGACCATACCCGACATGGCCCCATTCGGTGCCGCGCTGAAACAGGCCATCATCGTTACGGCATCGGCCATCTTGGAGGCATCGCAGCAGCTTGGCGATAAGGCGCTCAAAGCCGCGGCCAAACTGAGCGATGAATGCCAGCAGATCGTCGCCCTGATAGGCCCCGCCGTACAGGCGATGGTAGCCATGGCCGACATGCCCGAAGTGGAAGACCTGCGCGGTAAGTCGGTGCTGCTTGAAGAGGCCATCAACGTCTTTGTCTACACCGTTCACCGCATGGCCCTGTTCTGGGAGGGCGTAGCCCTTGACGCTGCGGTGACGTTTGCCGCCACGGCGCAAACGATCATCGGGCTTATCGGCCCTGCCGTGCAAGCGCTGGCCACGTTCGTCGATTTCCCAGCGGTGGGCAACCTGCGCGAAAAGGCTGCGTTCTTGGAAGAGGCCATCAACATCTTTGTGTACTACGTCCAGCGTTGCGCGATCTTTTGGCAGGACGTAGCCCTTGACGCTGCGGTGTTATTCAGCGAGACCGCGCAAAAAGTGCTTGCCCTCATTGGCCCTGCCGTAGCGGCGCTCTCCGCCTTTGTCGATTTCCCCGAAGTGGAGGGGTTGCGCGAGAAAGCGTCTGGTCTCGAAGCGGCCCTGAATATCATGGTCTTTCACCTCTACAACGCCGCGCTATTCTGGGAGGGCGTCGGGCTTGACGCCGCGGTAGCCTTCTCGGAATCCGCGGGCAAGATCGTGGCCCTCATCAAGCCGGCAGTCGATGCGCTAGCGGCGATGGCAACCTATACGCCCGTGTTCGGCCTACGTGAGACCATCGGCAATTTCTCGCTTGACCTGTACGACGTGGTAGAGGAAATGGTCTATCTGGCTGGACGCTTTGAGGCCGAAGGCGTGGCCGCGGCGGGCGCGTTCGGCACCGCCGTTGGGCAGATGGTAGGCATGATAAAGCCAGCAGTAGACGGCATGGTGGCACTGGCCGCTTACAGCCCGGTCAAGGGGTTCAAGGAAACCATCGGCAACTTTAGCCTAGACCTGTACGACCTTATTGACGAGATGCTGTATCTCGCAGGAGCGTTTGCCACCGAAGGCGTGGCCGCTGCGGCTGCGTTTGCGCAATCTGTAGGCCAGATCGTGGGCATCGTTAAGCCAGCCATTGATGCGATGATAGAGCTAGCCAAGTACAAGCCTGTCAAGAGCTTCAAGGAGCTAATCGGCAATTTCTCCTTGGATCTGTACGACGTGGTAGAAGAATTGGTATACCTGGCTGGACGATTCAATGCTGAGGCCGTGGCTGCCGCCGCGACGTTTGCCCAATCCGTGGGGCAGATCGTCGGCATGATAAAGCCGTCTGTGGAAGCCATCGCCGAGATGGCCAAGTACGTGGCCGCCAAGGGGCTGACCAAGGCCATGGCCGCTTTCGAGGTAGACCTGACCGCCGTGGTCAACAAGCTGGGCGAAATCGCCGTCAAGCTCTCGGGGGATACCGGCATCGGCAAAGCGCAAGCCTTCAGCGAGGCCGCGTCGGCTATCAAAACGGCCATCGAGACGGGGCTGAGCGCGCTATCCAGCCTCTCGGGGGGCGGCGCCTCCAGCGCTGCCAGTGCCTTGGGCGATTTCGCCAAGGCGGCACAACAGGGCATGAGCGATGCACTCAAGGCCGTACAAGAGGGCGCCAAGGCCATCGTCGCAGCGCTCAGGCCGCTACCTACACAGATCATGGCGATCTTCGATGCCTTCCCGTGGTCATCCATTGGCAAGGCTATTGCGGACGGCATCGCCAAGGGTATCGCGGGCGGCGCATCGAAGATCAAAGAGGCTGCCAAGGCCGCGGCACAAGCGGCGTTGACGAGCGCCAAGCAGACGCTGGGCATCGCCTCACCCTCCAAGCGCGCGCGGCTAGAGGTGGGGCAGATGTTCGGCAGGGGCTTGGGCCTGGGTATCACCGACACCATCGGCCAGATACGCGCGGCGATGAACGAGATGCAGACGGTCATGTCGGTGCGCGGGGAGCTGGCCTACGCCGGGGGCGCGCCGATGACACGAGAGCGCGCGCAGACGTTGGTGCCCGAGGCCGTCAACTATAACCTGAACTACATCGACCAACGGCCAAACGGCGGGCCTCCGAACATGCGCGAAGTGGCCGAATCGCTAGAGTGGCGAGCGAGGATGAGGCGCTATTAATGGGCACTGATACGACCTATGGATTCGTATATTATCACTGGGGCGCGTCTCCTTATTCCATCACGTCGACCACGCAAATACTGCTAGGGATGCGCGGTTTCGGGTTTCAGCAGGTCGCTATCCCTGGATTCCGCGCGCCGTATTCCAACGGGATGATTATAGCAGGGCAAGAGATGCCCTATACGGCCAACGTCGTTCCGCAGCACAACATCCCCGTGCCTTACCTTGCGCCGCGCGAGATGGAAATAAGCATCCTCATCAAAGCCGCATCGATCATCGCTTTAGACACGGCCTACGTGGCGATGCTAGCGGGCCTTTCCCCGTTCTACCCGGTTACAAACAACGATCTTGTGTCGTACCGGCTGCGGATATTGCGCCCCTACACGGGCGCGCTTCCCGAATACCGCGAGATCAACTGCTGGTGTACGGGCGTCTCGGACATGGAATTACGGGGGCGAACAAATGCCGTCGTGAATATCAGTTTCTATGCTCCAGACCCGTTCTTCTATCCCGAGTGGAACACCGCCACATACCAGACCGCATGGGCCACAGGCACTAACCCCAAGACGGTCACGAACGCGGGCCATGCGGTGGTATGGCCTGACATCTTTGTATACGGTAGTGCATCCACCACAGTCGTGGGTTTGCACCTCACGAACAACACAACGAGCAAGGTTTGGTCGACATCGCAGACCATTGCTATAGGCGCAACGAAATATATCCGTGTCAGGATGGATCAGGCCAAGATGTATTACTACGACGGCTCGACCTCCACAGACATCATAGGCACGATGGACACCGATGCGGAGTTTTGGTCCATGCCGGTTGGGGACAACGCGCTCCAGTGGTCGAGCACAAGCGGCACGCCTAGCAGTATCCTGGTTGTTCACCCAGTGCCATTCCTTGGAGTATAGGGATGCCCACATACGTTGTCCACGTTTTGAACGATGCCTACGCCGTGCGCGCAG
>Ga0209202_1000552_pt1 | contig 29943 bp, 31 predicted proteins | sample AD_UKC032_MetaG_FD_184416 | JGI IMG/M metagenome (GOLD analysis project Ga0209202, IMG submission 184416) | Active sludge microbial communities of municipal wastewater-treating anaerobic digesters from USA - AD_UKC032_MetaG (SPAdes) (version 2) | ecosystem: Engineered > Bioreactor > Anaerobic >... | reverse complement strand
GCGCCGAAAAAACCTGGGCCGACGAGTCCGGGTGACCGCTTACCAAAAAACGCTACTCACACTTTCGACCCAAACCCGTCTGTCGAGTTTCTCTGAAGCGGTCGGATGCTCAGCTACGACATTTTTGTGTTTCGCTTCTACGAAGCAGACATTCGTGATCTCCGGCAGTCGGCCAGGTGCGGACGTAGCGACCCCAAAAAATCGAGTTGTGCGAACGGCTGCTCACTCATCAGATACCGGACGCTTGGCCATGTTGGATGTCAGACTCTTGATCGGCCACTGCGGCCGTTCGACTTGCTGAGCCTCTCGGTCAGCAATGTGCTGGTTAGCTGCCTCCCGGCAAAGTGTCGTCCCTAGCGTCAGCTTTCCGAACCCGCGAATGCGTACTTGGGGCAGGTAAATTTCTGCCGATGCATTGGCAAGGGCGACCTGGCGCGGCCATGGATCGACCTGTATTTGGGTTGGGACTGCGGACTGATTGCCCGCGCCAAGCTCGCCGGCCTGCTCACCAAGCTGTGGATCCGGAGCGGCTGCATCGGGCATTCATGCCTGGGTTGTAGCTTACCAGGGTATTCTTAGTAGCGCAGCTTGCCAAATCAATGACCGTCAAGCCAAGCAGCGAGGCGGCGAGTCCGGAGCGATTTCTTGCTTTCATCTTGCTCGTCTTTCTATCAACCTTGAATATCAGGACAGTTTGCATGCGCGGACTGAATGCTGCCGCGGGCCACATGAAAAAAGTCCTCGAGCAGGTTTAATTAGCAAGAAGCCGCAGTCACTCAATTAAGACTGGAGTCCTTGAAGAATTTGGTTCCGGACACGGTCAGCGTCGCCGACAGTCCGGTATCGGTCAACTGGTAAAGATAAACGCCAGGCGCTACCGAGGCGGCGCCGGAAAACATACCACCCTGGCCGCCGGCCATCGCCGAGACGTTGGCCTGGGTGCTGATTTCCCAGCCCTGATTGACGAAGTTGCTCAGCGCCTGCTGGTTGGCGAAGACGAAGATCAGGCGATTCTTGTTCACGCCGAATCCCAGTCCGCCCTGCACCTGGGCCATCTGCATGAAGGTCTGGCGATTGGTCTGCCGGTTGACGACGATCCCCTTGCCGGTCGTGCCGCCGGCAAAGAAGAGCTTGATCCCGAAAGTGCTGAACACCGCGTAGCCGGCGGAACGTTCGATGGCGCGACGCGCACTAGGTTGCACTTCGTACAAGGTGGCCAAGGCATCCTGGGCCATCTCGCGTACCTGATGCCGGGCCTGGATTATCTTGCCTTCGTTCGGCACCCCTTCGGGAAGGACATTCTCGGCGTCCTTCAGCGGGTCCCACGACCACTCGGCGGCAATAACCGGCGGCGACCCGAAGCAAAAAGCCGCAAGCAACATCAATACCGGTATCTTCATGACAACCTCCAAAGTGACGAACAAAATTGACTTCCCCGCACGCGCTTTTTCTCCGGCAACCATGCTACGCCAATCATTACCGCGCCTCCACTGTAGCCGCCGGCGTCGCCTCGAAGCCGCCACCAAGTGCCAAAAGCAGGGTGATGCGATTGAGTTGCCGGAGACCGCGCAACTTGACGAGATCTGCCTCGCTGCTAAGCCAACCGCTCTGCAGGTTGACGACCCACAACAAGTCCTGACGCCCGGCCAGATACTGCGCTGTGGCAATGCGCACGGCTTCACTGCGTTCGTGCACGGACTGCGCTTCGAAAAGCAGACGCTTGGCCAGCAACTGCTCGTTGGCGAGACCGTTCTCAACTTCGCCGAACGCGCCAAGCACAACACTGCCGTAGCGGGCGACGACCTGGGCCTGCTGCGCCGTGGTGATCGCCACTTGGGCACGCAAGGCGCCACCTTCGTAGATCGGCACATAGGCGCCGATGGCGGCGGATGCCAGCCACGGGTTTAGGCTCAACAAGGTGAGCAGGACATCGTTCAGGCGGCCACCGACCAGCGAGAACGAGAAATCGGGATAAAGCGCGAGCTGTGCGGCTTCCGTATTGCGAAAGGCAGCCAGTACAGCGCGCTCAGCGGCAATGATGTCGGGCCGGCGTTCGAGCAGCGTCGCCGGAATGCCCGCTTCTGGCATTGCGGGTAACGGCCGATAGTTCGCCGCCACCTCGATCTCGGCGGCCGGGTAGCGTCCGAGCAGCATCTCGAGGGTACGCCGGATTTCGCCGTACGATGCCAGCGCAGCTTCGACACTGCTCTGGGCTGAAGCGAGTTTGGCGCGGGTATCGACCACATCGAGGTCGGAATCCTTGCCGGCATTACGCCGCGTCGTCACCAGTGCGAGCAACTGGCTGTAGATGGTGACCGACTGCTCGGCGACGGCAAGGAGCTGGCGTGTCTCGATCGCCAGATACCAGTTGCGTGCCACCATTGCCGCCAGCGATTGGCGCGCGTAGGCATAGTCGAGCGCCGTCGCCTCATAGGCCGCTTCGGCAGCAGCGCGTTGTGCCCGCAGCTTGCCCCAGATGTCGATTTCCCACGCGATGCCGGCGTAGGCGGCCGTGGCATCGCTCACGCCACTGTGGCTCTCATCATGCAGGGCGCGCGCACCAAGCGTCACGCCGACCTGCGGCTGGAGTTGCGCCCCGACCTTGACCGCCGTCTGCTGGGCGGCCTGGACCCGCTCTACGGCCTGGCGCAGGTCGAGGTTGTTGGCCAGCGCCTCAGTGACGATTGCCTCAAGGACCGGATCGTTCAGTGACTTCAGCCAGCCATTGGCGACTTGGCCGCTGTCCGCCGCAGCCTGCCAGCTTGGCGGGATCTTCGTTGTCGCGGGTAGCGCCTGGCTCACCAGTTCCGTATGCGGCGGTGGCGGCGCCAGCGCGCAACCCGCGAGAAACATCGCGATCAGCGAGACAACGGGCGTCGGGGAACGCATCAGCCGGAGAAAGGGTAGAGCCAGTTGAACCACGAGTAGGCGCGAATGCCGATTCGACGCAGAATGGCAAAGCCGCTGCTCGGGTTGGTGTAGATCGTGGCTTGGCCCTGGGTGCCGATGGGAAACTTCTCCTGGTCGAGGTCGTCAAGAGTGATCGCAACAGCAAACTGGCCTTGCGGCACCCCGGTCGGCATGGCCTGGAAATTGGGCAGTGTACCGCTCGGCAGCATCTGCCCGGCACCGCTGCCGCGCCAGATGGCCTGCACCTTGCCCTTGAATATCTGGCCCGGATAAAGGTCGATTGCGGCTTCGGTTTCCTGCCCCGGCTTCACGTATTTAAGGTTCTCTTGAAAGAAGTTGGCCAGCAGATAACGGTCGGCATCGCAGATGAACGAGGCGATGGCACCGAAGCGAACCTCGCCGGCGACCATGCCGGGCCGAACCTGCAGGTTGATGATGTGGCCATCTTCGGGGGCCGTCATCAGTGTGTTGTCGAGGTAATAGCGCGCTTGGGCGAGCTCAGCCTCGGTCGCGGCCACTGTCGTATTGACGCCGTTGACTTGCGAGTTGTAGCGCAGCTTGGCGCGCAACTCGTCAGCCTGAGCTTCCTTGATCGCCGCTTCATCGGAAGCGACCTTGGCACGCCACTTCTGCACGTCTTCTTCCGGCCCGGCGCCCTGCTTTGCCAACCTGGTCGACAGCTTCAGCTGGTAGCTTGCGTAGGTAAGCTCGCTCCTATAGCGCACGACCTTTTGCGTTGCCGCCTCGATATCCGCGTTCATCACCAATACATTCTGCTTGGCTTGCGCCAGTTGCGCCTCAAGTTGCTTGACCTTGAATTCATAGGGGCGGCGGTCGAACTGGAATAGTGGCTGCCCCTTTTTGACCGGGATGTTCGGCTCAACCAGTACAGCCGTCACCAGCGTCGGATCAGGCAGGCGCGGGATCAGCTGGATGGTGTGCTGGATTACCTTGGCCTCGGTGGCATACGGCGTCATGAAGCGCAGGCCAATCATGAAGATGATCAGCAGGTGAAGCCCGACGAAAGCGGATACAACACCCCAGGTGATGCTGAATTTCAGCCATTTGAAATGGAAGAAGACCGCCAAGACGAGTACCGCATACAGGAAACAGATAACGAGACCGGCAATCATTACTTGTTTTCCGGGTTGGGGGCGGCAGGTGGGTTTGGGGGGGGGGCCGGTATTGGCGCTGCGTCGGGCTTGGCCGTTTGACCTCCCAAGCGGGCAATCTCTTCGTCGATCGCCTTGGCCTCTTCGCGCGGAAAGCGCCGGATGTCGATAATATTGGTCGGCTTGAAGGCCCAGATGAAGGCCTGAACCCATGGATAGATGGTCGGTAGCAGCCCGGCGAAGCCGAGCAGTTTGACCGCCTCGGCCTCCGGATGTTTGCGGGCCAGCGCAATACGCCCGGGCAGTCCCGCCAGTACGATCCAGATCGTGATGACCGCGACAACGACGAGCATCATGGTCAGAAACGTCAGGTAGTCCCAGAGGTCGAGGTCGAATCCAAGCAGAGATTCCATATCTTGCGCTCCAGTCTCAGTTCGTCCCGTCTTCGAAGGGAATCTTGGCGTCGTCCTCGAAGCGCCCCTTGCGCTTGCGACCGAATGCCCAGATGACAACACCGACGAAGGCGGCAATCAACAACCAGTGATAGATCTTCAGTTCCAAGGCAATTTCTCCCTATCGATTCGGTCCCGCGATGTTCGAACTCTAATCCTGCGACCTATTTGCATAAAATACTGACAGATTTAATAGTCGACCCTCATGTGGCCCGTAAATCAACACGCTGAAGCACACACGTCTTCGCGCTGACATCCTCTGATGGGCCAGGCGAAGTAAAGGCAAGTCTCAAGTATCAAGCGAGGGCTGATTACCGTTGCACAAGACATTCTTTCAATCTTGTACAGGTTCACAGCCCCCTTGTGCCGATGGATCATCTCCACCAACTTGAGTGCTCGACGTTCGGAAAGACCCATCGACTGCGACAGCCATACCTGTTCGCGCTTGGCTGGGACGGCTACACTTTCGGCTGAGGGCTTCCTTGGTGACCCTCCGCCTTCAGTTCCTTCAGCCGCCGTGCCTAGGGAATGCTCATCCAACCAAACTTCGATCTCCACAGGTAGTAGCTGGCTTCCGAGAATTTTATTTTAATCCAACAAACTACTCTACAAGCTCAAAGTCATTCAATACAAAACTTCTGTTGTAGTACGCCTCTTCTGCTCCATAAATCCTGATTAAAACAAATGGTTTTTTCCCTTCAGTAGGAATCCAGTTTGACTCCAGGCCATCAGGAGCTTTTGGACCGATATAAATGGTAACGCTGTCGTCAGAATTCAACTTCATCGTCTTTCTGTCAAAGCTAGAAAGTCCGGCACGTACAAGTGGGTTATAAATAAATGCGCCAGTCGCATCGTCATACATATTCACTGCCCAGAAGTTTCTTGCAGGAACACTCTTAGGGATAGTCACTTTATAAGTTTTTCCGGCAAGAAGTGGATTGCCTGCCTTATCAAACTTGGGCGTAATGTATGCATTGATAGGCCGAGCAGAATCCCATTTTTTCGGGAAGAACGTAACCTGGAAATAAGTGAGTGCTCGTTCTGTATAGCTTAACCTATCCAGGTAGTCGAAATTAAATTCACCGTTGCTATCCGGCCAAATAATATCGTAGTAATTTCTGCCTTCCCAAATCCTGTATTTCGCCAGAGGTTGTGCATTTGTTTGCAACATATAGTGATATGCATCAACAACAGCCGCCTCCATCGCTTGCTTGGTTTTAGCATCAGGGTTGAAAGGTTTGCCTTTTTCAATACCGATAGATGCCAGCATATCCATCATCACTTTATCCCTGGGCAGAACGGGCTCTGAGTTGATGATTTTGTGCAAAGTTTCAAATGTTGATAGATTGTAAGCAGGCAATGTTGGAAACCTTAATTGCTGTGGCGATGGATCAATGAATTTTTGCTTTGGTGGATTTGCAGCTTGCGACAAAGGATACAGCTTTACTCCGTCCCTAACATATTGAGCAGCTTTAGCTAAATCACCCTTGGGTCCAGGTAATGCGCGGAATGCAAAATATACGATGTTAGAACCCGTATGAATAACGTAATAGCCTTTTGGAATTGGCTTGTTGTAACCCGGAGGCAGCAATAGATATTTACCGCCTTTACCTTTATCCAGTCCTGGAGGGCCAACATCTGCAACGGTAGTTTGCCATGTCCCTACCACTTGCCCAAAAAAGCTCGCTATATCTGATGCAGCAGGAACCACTAGTACCGCAGGCTCTACCGACAGATCAGAATAACCAGTTGTATAAGGAACTTGGTTGTTTGCCGTAAGCGCCTCGAGTACTTGTGTCGCTGGTTTTGAGAATGCAACTATGTCGTTCGACTGCGCCCCGACCGCATTGTTCGCTTTTATGAAATTGTAGATATCCAGTGCCGGCGTTGCCCAAATAACCGCCTCAAAAGCTCTTTGGTACTTTACTTGATAATCTAAATCTTTAACTGACTGCTTGGCTCCTTCTGCAGGCTGTCCACCCACAGGCCCAACTTTTGGATCTATCGCGTTTAATGCCAAGGGGTCTGCTGCTGCTGTGACGTCCACTATGTTTACTAAGCTTACAAACAAAAATGCTGAGAATAATCCAAGTGCGTTCTTCATGATCCATCTCCTTAAAGATGAGCTAAACAAGCCATGATTTCTGGGTGGTCCGTTATAAAACTGCTGAAAAAAAGATTAAATTTCGCGTGTTGATCGTGACGCAAGGGGGTTTTGCCCCAGATTTCCCGCATCACGGGCGCACCTCGCCTATCTTTGTCATCAAACGATGACGTGCCATCCACAGATTGGAGAGCGCAAACAAGGTCACGATTTGTCCAGTGTTCTTCTTCAGTCCACGATAGCGAACCTTGGTGAAACCAAATTGCTGCCTGATCACACGGAACGAATGCTCGACGAGTGCCCGGATGGCCGACAGAATCCAGTTGGATTTCTTCTGTTGCTCAGTCAGCTCGTCGCACTTGTGGTTCTTGGTGGAACTCGGGGCTGCAATCAATGTGGCATCAACGACAAAGCCATGTTTCATGCTCGGCCCTTTTTCACTCAGAACAACATTGACCTCGGCAAAGATGGCGGCGGCCAGTTCGTTCTGCTCCAGCAAGTGACGGAAATGCAGGATGGTGCTTTCGTCTGGCATCACATCTTCAAAGGACCCCAGCCTAGCAAACTGGCGCAATACGGGAACAATGTGCAGCGCTTCTTCCATGGCCGGAACAGGGTAGCCAGACCACTGTTGCATGAAGTGAATGCGCAGCATTGCACCCAACGGTATCGGCGGACGGCAGTTACCTTTCTTGGGGTAGAGCGGCTCGATCAGCGCTTCAAGACGCGACCACGGCACGACCGTTTCCATCTCCGACAGGAAGACGGCCTTCCAGCTTTGCTTGGCGACCTTGGGCAAGAATCCTGTTTCGGCCAGACTCAGTTGCTTTATCGATTTCATCTATTTGGCGGGCGCTATGACAATGGCCCATTTTTCTCAAATTACGCGAAATGACAAATGGCTATGCAGAGTTTCACTAGTTTCATAATAAGAATTATGAGCAGTGAGTGTAAGCGCCTTATGCTTCAATACATTGTCGTTTTCTGACAAATATTTGATAATTTCTGACAGGCCAGAAACCGTAATGGAACCGAAGCATATTTTGAAAAACCACCTTCATTCAACCGACGGGTTTGTCCGCCTTGGTCCCTTGATGGCGATACCGTCAATCCTGCGCGAGTTCGGCCAGGAACCCAAAGGCATCCTGGCTGAGTCCAACTTCAAGTTGACTCAATTCGCGGATCCGGACTTTGAAACTACCTACCAGAGTGTGGGCAAATTGCTGGCAAGGTGCGTAGCAATCACGGGATGTGAGCACTTCGGTTTACTAGCAGGGCAGCGCGCTACGCCTTCCGCTTTCGGTGTTGCAGGTTTCATGCTGCAGAATTCCCCCGATGTGGGTACGGCGCTACGTGACTTCGCGCAGCATCTGGGCCTTCATGATCAAGGCGGCGTAGTAGTGCTGCAGACCCTGGGGCACATCTCCCTCGTTGGCTACGCCATCCAATTGCCTGACGTGGAGGCCGCCGATCAAATTTATGACTTATCAATAGCCATTGGATGCAACTTCATGCGCAGCATGTGCGGCGAAAGCTGGAACCCAGACGAGGTGCTTTTGACGCGGCCGCCGCCACAGGACATCGCACCCCTCAGTCAGTTTTTCCGGGCGCCTCTGCACTTCAATGCAGTCCAGAATGCATTGGTTTTCCCGACCAAATGGTTGAACCACCACGTGCCGGGTGCGGATGCGCTGCTGCATCAATACCTCGAGAAGGAAGCAGCCAGACTGCACGGAAAGCGCGAAACAAACTTCGTCGTCAAAGTGCGAGAGCTGCTGCACAGGTCAATATTGGCAAGGCAATGCACCGTCGCCAATATCGCTGCCCAGCTCTGTCTGCATGAGCGCACCTTGCACCGAAGGCTTCGCGAGCACAACACGACTTTTCGTCGCATATCTGAGGAAGTCCGTTCTGAACTTGCACGGCAGCTACTCAGCGAAACCACCATGTCGATCAAAAGCATATCTGCAACCCTAGGTTATAGCGACACGAGCGCCTTCAACCATGCGTTCAAACGTTGGACGGGGGATACGCCTACACACTGGCGGGAACGTGTGAAAGCGCCACAACCCGCTCGCCACGAAAAAACAAGATGGCGCACTGTTTGAGGATAATAACGTCTGGAGTATCGGTACGGCCGCTCACTGATTCGTTGCGGCCGTTGGTGGCTGAGAACCCCAAAGCGGCTAACACCGACGGCGGGAGCGCCACTGAGTAGGGGTTTCTCCAGTCCACCGATGAAACGCTCGGGTAAAGCCCGCAGGGTCAGCATATCCAAGGATCGTGGCAATATCGGTAACTGCCGAACTCGTGTTATCGAGCAACTGGCAAGCGAGATCCCGGCGCGCTTCATTGCACATCTGGCGAAACGTGGTTCCGGCAGCCGCCAATTTCCGATTGAACGCCCGACGGTGCATGCCGATTTGGTCTGCCGCAGCGCCTACCGAGCAGTTCGGCGACGTGACCATGGTCCGCAGAATCCGGCGAACGTGCTCGACAATGTTTGCCTCAGTTATCTGCTTTAGCTCGTGCACGCGTTCCCCATGATCTAATGCAATAGCAAATCTGCGCTGGGTACAGGCGCGCGCAGTAAGTGCAACTGAAAGACGATACCCGTCCTGTCCGCATCGAAGTTCGGCACTACGCCGAAGAACCGTTGGTAGGAGCCCACGCGTGTCGGCGGTGAGAACGCGAACAACACTTGATACGGCCGCCACGGCAGGCCAAATAGGCAACGCAGAATATTCGTCGGGATCGCAATGGCACATGCCATGATCTGCTTCAGCCACTCGATCTCTGCATCAAGAAGGGTGTAACCGATGGCACCGAGTCCTTTCAGATCGAAGTGCCTGCCGACGAGCAGGCCGAAGTGGCTACAATTCGTCTGGCATGCGCATTCCGAGAGCAAACGCCCCAGCGCCTCGAATGCGATGCGGTTTTCGGGGTTCTTGAACGTGCGAAGCGGCACGCCGGCCCGCACGAACGCCCGACGTGGATTGAAACCGAGTTCAGTCAATACCATCAGCACCGCAGCTACTGGGCCGATCCTGACATCACCGTCGTCAGTGACCCGCGTAGCGGCGCACCCAGCCGAGGTTGAGACGCTGGCCTGAAGTATTGGGAGTTCACTCATGCATATTTCCGCGTGTTTCATGGAAGTCCTTTATGCTGCTGATTGTTTTAATTGAGCCATCCCGCAATCTGCCGGTTCCTGAGGCACCATCGGCGCGCTCGATCCTAGGCGGAGCTTGGCAAGCCGGTCAATGGGAGGGCCGGAATTGCAAAGTAGCTTTTCCTCGCAGCTGATACGCTGACGAATAAGAAGTGTTACCTAGACGCTTCAACCCAGCGGCCGGCGGATCTGCCATGAACATTGAGTTGTGCAATTTACTGGAGTGATGAATATGACGAAACAAGCACTTCTTGGCGCGCTGCTCGCCGCCGCCTTCGTGGCGGCAGCGACTGCCCGCGATTACAAGATGACCACGCCGATTGCACCCGGAGTCGCTACGCCGGACAAGGTCGAGACGTCGATCGGCACCCTGAAACTGTTCGACGGCTACCCTTCTGCCGAGACCGCCAAGAAGATTTACGACAACCTTGATCGCTCACGGGCGTTGCAGGCTTATCTGCTGGCGATTCCGATTGTGAATCAGATCGGCATGCGCGATTCGATGCGCAAATTCGGGCCCGACAACCAGACCGACGTGATCTGGGAAAGTCTGGTCGACCCTAAAACCGTGGAACTGACGGCGAACGACAACACGGTCTACAGCTTTGTCTGGCTCGACACCCGCAAGGGGCCGCTGGTCGTCGAGATTCCGCCCAAGGTTCTGGGGTTGATCGACGACATGTGGTACCGCTGGGTCGCCGACGTCGGCATTACCGGTGCAGACAAGGGACAAGGCGGAAAATACCTCATTCTGCCACCCGGTTATCAGGGCGACATTCCCACGGGTTACCACGTCGTTCGACCAAGCACTTACGGCAACTGGATGCCGTTCCGTTCCTTCCTGGTCGACGGCTCGCCCAAGCCTGGCGTCGAGTCGGTCAAAAAGCATCTGAAGGTTTACCACCTGGCTGATGCGGCCAACCCGCCCGCCATGAAGTTCGCTGACGCCTCTGGCATTCCGTCCAACTTTGTCCCACCCGGCGACTACCCATTCTGGGAACTTCTGAACAAGGCCATACAGGAAGAGCCGAGCGAGGGTTCCGATCCGACCACGCTGGGACTCTTTGCCTCGATCGGTATCGTCAAGGGCAAGCCATTTAGCCCCGATGCACGGATGAAGAAGATCCTGACCGATGCCGCGAACATCGGCGCCGTCACCGCCCGAACGATCGCCTTCAAGATGCGCGAGAAGGACGCCTACTTCTACCCGAACAGTTCATGGCGGCTACCCTTCTTCGGCGGCTACAAGTTCGAGGTTGCGCCAGGGGTGGCCAATCTCGACGGCGCGGCTTTCTTTTATTACTTCGCTACCGGCGTGACCCCGGCAATGGCGATGAAGATGGTCGGCGAAGGGTCTCAGTACCCCTGGGCCGCTCAGGACTCGCAGGGCAAGCCTTTTGACGGTGGGAAAACCTACAAGTTGCGCCTGCCTCCGAATGTTCCGGTCAAGGATTTCTGGTCGGTCATCGTGTACGATAACCAGACGCGCTCGATGCTGCAGACTGATCAGAAGGCACCGAGTGTCAGTAGTCAGGACAAAGGATTCAAGACCAATGCCGATGGCTCTGTTGACGTCTGGTTCGGACCCAAGGCTCCGGCAGGGTTCGAGAATAACTGGGTACAGACGATTCCCGGCAAGGGCTGGTTCATGATTCTGCGCCTTTATGGGCCACTGGAACCCTGGTTCGACAAGAGCTGGCGGCCGGGCGAGATCGAGTTGCAAAAATAGGCGTCACCAAGCCGCATTGAAATGAATCAATTGGCGCTATGGCGCCCATTGTCCTTCCTAATGCGACGCCGCGTGTTGCTGCCTGAGCAATCAAAGTCGCGCACTACCGTCAATACCTCTCGCGCAGAGACAAGGTGTGACCTATTATTTACGCGGTTCGATCTGGTACTAGCCTTGTTTCAGATTAGGCGGGGTGTACTACGAAGTAGTGCCGGCTTCATAATATCGTACCGTCAGATCGATCAGCGGTCGGGAGGTTTCTTTTTTCCTTATCGGGACCATTCGATGAACTTCACCATGAAAAATAAAATCGGTGTTTTTGCGGTGTCGACCGCAACACTGCTTGCTGCCACGCCCGCGCTCGCCGAGCTAAGCGCCGAGGAATTGGCCAAACTCGCCCAGAACCCGGTCGGCAACCTGATCAGCATACCATTCCAGAACAACACCAATTTGAACGTCGGGTCGGATAAGCGGACGCAGAATATTCTCAACATCCAGCCGGTCATTCCGGTTTCCGTGAATGACGATTGGAACATCATCACCCGCACCATCGTCCCGGTCATCTCGCAGCCGCTGCCGGATGGTGAACGCACCAACGGCATCGGCGACACGGTATTCTCCGCATTCCTGTCGCCGGCCAATCCCGGGCACTTCATCTGGGGTGCCGGACCGGTGGTGCAGCTGCCGACCAACAGCAATTCCGACCTCGGCAACCGCAACTGGGGTCTTGGTCCATCGGTCGTGGTCTTGCGTCTGGAAAAAGGCAATCCATGGGTCTATGGAGCCCTGGTCAACAACATCTGGTCGCTCTCCGACAGTGGCACCGGCGGCTCCTACAACAACGGCCTGATCCAGCCCTTCGTCAATTACAACTTCCCGGATGGCTTCTACATCACCAGCGCCCCGATCATCACCGCCAACTGGAAGGCCGAGAGCAGCCAGCGGTGGACGGTGCCGGTCGGCGGCGGCGTCGGCAAGATTTTCCATCTGGGCAAGCTGCCGGTGAACACGCAGCTCTCCGCCTACTACAACGTGGTGACGCCGGATAACGGGCCGGACTGGCAGATTCGTGCCCAGGTCCAGTTCATGTTCCCCAAGTAAACTGTGTATCGATATGCTGATAGGCGGCAAACCGGATTTCTCCGAATCAAGCAAGACAAGAAATGGATCATCATGAACAACAAAAAGCCCCTCGCGTTTGCCTTGCGTGGTTTCGGTATCTGCCTGATTGCCGGGGCGACTGCCCTGTTCACCGGCTGCCAGACCTACAATGAAGCGCTGGGCAGTGGCACCAGCGTGACCGCGACCGATTCGGCGCGCCTGACCCACAGCGGCTTCCTGAGCGATTACGCGCGGCTGAAGCCGGTCGCCGCGCTCGACGGCATCGAGTGCTGGCACGATCCGAAGCTTGACCCGAAGCGCTTCGACAAGGTGCTGGTCTCGCGCATCGTCGTTTCGCTGGCGCCCAAGAGCGGCGGTCAGCAGACGGTCGACCCGAACGACCTCAAGACCCTGACCGACTATTTCCACGGTGCGCTGGTCAAGGCGCTGAAGCCACAAATGCAGGTCGTTGACAAGGCTGGGCCAGGTGTCGTGGTGATCCGCATTGCGCTAACCGACCTGGTGCCGACGACGGTCACCGACAGCCTAGCCGGGACGCTGATCCCCTACGCCTTCATCGCCGAAGCGGGTTCCGGCGTAGCCACCGGCCGGCCGGCGGGCTCGACTCCGTACATGGGCGAAACCGGGATGGAAATGCAATTCCGCGATGGCGCATCAGGCACGATCCTCGCGGAGTGCCGCGATACCGAGATCGGCCGCAAGTACGCCACCGATGTCAACGGCAGCGCGGTCGGCGCGGCCCAGACCTGGGCGAATGGCTACATGAGTTCGTTCCAGGCCTGGCAATATGCCAAGGAAGCCTTTGACAAGTGGTCACTGCTGGTTGCCAGGCGTTTTGCGGAGTTGCGCGGGGATGCCATGAAGTGACTCGCAATGTTATGCAAAACCTCTGTATCCATAGCTCAAAACATGGAGGGCAATAATCATGTGGTGGATAAGCTATCGTGGAGAAGGCAGTCACGGTCTCGAAAATATTGGCGTATTCCACGATGACGGCAAGCCACGCGAGAAGCATCCTTTGCTCCTTGACGACTCCCCTGATGCGGCGCCATTGAAGATCGCCCGCGGCTTCGCGCTCGTCGGTGACGACCTCTACATTGCAAACGCCTGGCGCAAGGACAGCCATATCGCCCACTACCGCCGTAACGGCGACACCTTTCATTTCGTCAATGTACTGGCTGAAACAAAGGACATTGCGGCGATGGTTCATCCCTTCGACGTGGAACTCGGCGACGATGGCCGCCTGTATGTCTCTTGCCAGGATACCAACACCGTCATCACCATCCTGCCGGAAACATTCGCGCCAGCACCCGTCGCCAAACATCTGCGCAAGAAATTCCCGGACGGAAACTTCCTTCCCGGCACGCTCGTCGCTTCAAGCCATGGCCACCTTCCCGAAGTCGGCGACAGCGCACCCTTGAATGTTCCCGCGCCGCAAGGGCTCAAGGTAGTGCTGGACGAGCGCGGCAAGCCCCGGCACTCGGTACGCGGAATCATCGTCCACAGCAAGCATCTCTACGTGGCGGATGAAGCCGGAAACGCAGTCAAGATATTTGAAGTGAAAACCGGGCGACTCGTCGCGCGCATCAAGGGACGCAAACTGACCAAGCCGGTGCACCTGATACTTCACGGTGACACCCTTTACATCGGCGCGGCAGGCTCGGGCAGCATTCTCGCCTTCGACATCCCGGCCAAGGCGCCACAGGGCAAGCTCAAGGCACGCACCGTCATCGACAGGAAATTAGACGCACCTTCGGGATTCGCGATTGGGCCGGACGGCGACTTTTATGTGGCCGAGCGGCTCAAGCAGCGCGTGCAGCGCTTCTCGGCGAAAGGCAAGAAGAAGGAAACGTTCATTGCTGCGCTCCCTGACATGCCGGAGTTCTTGCTACACGTGCCGGAGATGATGTGAAAGCGTAACGTATTGCTGTGAGGGCCAGATTTACCAGTCTGCGCGTCGCCGATTGCCTAGGGTCAAGCATCTTCAGGCGCAAGCACGGACTGGCAGTTTGGTTAACTAAAGGTGGTCAGCGCAAATCGCACACGATGGTCAGTCTGAACCGCGCAGCAACAGTGAGGAGTGATGACGGTGGAAACCTGGCATGTAGCCAACAGGCCCTGATGGGCATGGATTTGAAGTACGGCAGGCAGATTCTGGCTGCGCTGCTTCCCGTTTGCCTGACAGTTGCCTTTCACGGTGTTGGCATCGATCAGGTTCACCGGTTTTTCAAGCGCTTCGGACGACCTGTCATGCGCGGCCCACATCGTCCCGCGCGAACTGCGGTCATCGTCGGTGCCGTCCTGATCCTGCTGCTTTCCCACTTCTTCGGAATCGTCATATGGGCTTCGTTTTACTTCGTGACTGGCCTGCTAAAAGATTATTCACACGCCATGGTCTACTCGATGAACGCCTACAGCACCATGGGCGCCAGTAACATCTACTTGGGGAAGGGATGGCTAGGGTTCGACAACTTCGAGACAATTACCAGTATGCTGATGTTCGGCTGGTCGACGGCGGTTCTTGCTGACATCGTCCAAAAACTCCACAATCTCGACGATTAATATTGGCAGTTTGCGGGGCCGCCAAATTCATTCAATAGCTATCTGATTTTCAGGGGAATCGCGACAATGTCAAAGACCAGACCAACTATCGGTGGCGATGGAATCATGCTTCCGACCCTGCCGCCCGAGAGGGATCCACGCTTGTGGACACGCATGGTTCGGGTCATGTTTTTTACCCCCGGCTTTGTGGCCCTGTTGCTGATCAAGGCCGGCGAGCCGGCGGCGTTTGGAGTGACCATCGAGTTGCTGTTGCTGGCGTGCGCAACGGCGGTGGTCGCCGGTGTTTTCATCGGTTCGCAATCATCCGGCCCTGGGGCAACCCCTGCCTCCGAAGTCAGCCTCTGGTCCGGCGGGCTGGTGCTTGAATTCCTGTCGATTATTCCCTTTCTCTGCGCATTGCCAGCGCTGTTTCACCAGTTGGCCAACAGTAACCTGTTGCACACGCGAGCACCGGGCGCCGTCGACCTCAGCTTGGGCCTTTCCGAACTGATTCCTGCCTTTGCGATTCTTCCGTTCATGCTCTATCAGCTTGCCGGTTTCGGAACGCTTCATTTCATCGTGTCGAGGACGACCAACTGGATTCTGAACATAGTCATCGTCCTGACCATCATCGCCAATTACCTGGCCAACCGCACTGGGCGCTATTCACTGGAGGAGGTCAGCTCTGGCTTTCTGGTCTTATTGTTGACTGCGATCGTTTTCTACGGTGTCCTCAAGCTAAAACGGCTGCAGGAAACCTATGAGGCGCACGCACCGGCCAAGGCGCTCAAGGAAGCAAAAGAAGAGAAGGAAGCCAAACATAAGGAGGCACACGCGGCTGACATCCTCCCGAAAGCCTGAACCGAATACGATTCAAAAAGGTTCGCATTGTCATGGCCGAGAGTGATGGTTTAGTTCCTACGCTCCAAAGCTGCCCCTGGAAAAGACCGTTGCCGCGCAATGACTGCAACGGGTAGCCCTGCCCAAAACCGCCCTTCGACATTGTCTATGGAGCCATGGGCGATTCAGACTGGGCCTGAAAATACAATAAGCAGGTTCTGGATGTTTAGTCCCACGGTCAACATCCATCAAGAAATAAAAGTTGCCGCCTGATTCTTCGTGGAGTGCTAGGTGATTCGCTTTACTTGCTGATAATCGCCAGAGCCTCCGTCAAGGGAGTACTCGAAATCTGGATGATTCCGTCTTGCGGATGGTTCATTTCGAGAATGAGAAAGACCGCAGCAGACATCGAGATAGCGCAAGTAAACAGCGCAAAGACTGAAGTCGTGTTGATCGGAGCTAGAAGCCCCAAACCAGCAAAAAGCAGAACCAACCACAGCGCAAGTATGATCAAAAACGCCTGTGGCAAAGGATTTTCCATCTGCTCAAGATACAACCAGCGCGACCTGCCAAGTTGGTCTGCCTGGTCGACCGCTCGTGCCCGCAATTCCATTTGTGATTCATTCTCTGGCGAAAGTTTGTAGATTGCCTCTTCCAGATCACCCACCCCAGGGGGGTTGCTTCGGTTTGCAACTTCAGCATGTCCACTCTTTCTTGGCCAGTATCGCTCAATATTTCTGGCTACTCCAGTTCGTAGCTCGTCGCGGACTGACTGCGCCTGCGGTCCATAATGGACCAACGTTCGATCCAGGGCCACGATCTGTGCACCACTCTGCATGATCTCGTTGGTCGCAGTATCGAAAGTATCTTTCGCGGAACTGACGAGCAAGCCGAGGATCAGTGCCACCAGTGTTGCCAACATGCCCGTGGCGATCTTGATCAGGGCCTTTGTCGAGTCTTCCCGATGATGAGGAGGCAGACGATGACGTAAGCGCATAGTCAGTAAGAAGCCGCCACAACTGAAGACCAGAATGACAATCGCAATTAGTGCTGAGGACACGAACACCTCTTAGATTAATGGCGGAGAAAAGTAAGAAAAACCCTCTCATATAGCCCGTAAATCAAAACGCTAAAGCACACGCGCCTTCGCGCTGACATCCTCTGATGAATCAAAGCGGAGTAACGGAAAGTCTCAAGCGTCAAGAGAGGCTGGAAACTGTTGCACAAGCTATCATTTCAAACTTGTGCAGGTTCGCAGCCCACCTTGTGCGGAATGATCGGACTACGGGCGGTTGGCCGCTGTGATGACGATCTCGACGCGGCGGTTCTTGGCCCGACCTTCCGGGGTGTCGTTGCTTGCTACCGGGCGCGATTCTCCGAATCCCTGCGCCGACATCGTGCCCATCGGCACACCCTTGGCAGCAAGGTAGCGCACGACATCCCCGGCGCGTGCCGATGAGAGTTCAAGGTTAGACGGGAAGCGCGACTTGAGCGCAGGGCCGATCGGCACGTTGTCGGTAAAGCCCTGAACAATGATCTGCTGACCCGGCAGGTTTGCCAGCGTCGGCGCAATCTTCGTCAGTAGCGCTTCGCCTTTGGCGTGGATCTGCCAGCCACCTTCCGGGAACAATATCTCATTCACAAGGGTGACTTTGAGTTCGTTCTGCAGTTCTTGAATTTGAGCCTGATCGCTGCTCAGTTCACTCGAAAGCTTCTGGTTGAGTTGGGCATACGAATTTGCCTTCTGCACTTCCGTTTTGTAGGTATTTTCGGAAACGCACCCTGCCGCCAGCAAGACTGCGCACAACACCAGACTAAATTTGATCGATCGCATAATTAACCCTCCTTGGCTAATAAAAATGCACTTTACTTGGCTGCTGCGGGTGCTTCTAAATACTCAATCTTGGCCTTGGTCTTCAGGTCGTCCATTTGCTTCTGCAGGGTCTGCTGCTGAAGTTGTTGGGCGAGCTGGGGTTTGATTTCCTCAAAAGGAGGCGCCTCGATGGGCCTGGAATCTTCCAGCAGAATAACGTGATAGCCAAACTGGGTCTTTACCGGCTCTTGAGTGATCGTACCTTTTTCCAGTTTGCTGACTGCGGTGCCAAATTCCGGCACTATTCCGTTCAGGTCAAACCACCCCAGTTCGCCCCCCTTGGCTTTGGAGCCGGTATCATCAGATTTCTCCATGGCCAGCTTCTCAAATGAACTCGCATCCTTCTGGAGTTTGGCAATGATGTCCTTGGCCTCGGCCTCCGTCCCCACCAGAATGTGACGCGCCTTGTACTCACTGCCGGTTAGCGCCGCCTTGATCTTCTCGTATTCGGCTTTAAGCATGTCGTCGCTGGCCGTACTGCTTTTTATCAGATCCTCAACATAGGCATTCGCCAGGACGGATTGGCGAATCAGGTCAATTTGCGCAATGACCTCAGGCGATTTGTCCAAGCCCTTCCTGATCGCTTCTTCAGCGGCCAATGTTTGCATGGCCAGTTTTTCTATGATGCCTTTTCTGGCTTGCGGGGTGTCCGGTTGGCCGGCGCTGAGGCCTTGCTGGACAACCATGTCGACACGGCTTTTGCTGATGGCGATGCCGTTGACCGTGGCCGCGGCAGGCTCTTTCATCACCGTGGCGGCGGATTTTGCATTATCAGTAGGGTTACAGGCATTGAGAACCAGCAGCGAAGTTGCGCTGACCAGCAACAGTCGGGAATTGATAAATTTCATTTATTAGTAGTATCCGGTTGAATTGTGTCGTACAAACTGCTGCTGCCTGAGCAATCGAGGTCGCGCACGACCGTCTATACCTCTCGTGCAGAGAGGAATGCTCACTTAAACAAAAAATCCCGAGCACTGAACGGTCGGGAGATCTATATCACGGTGCCGCCACCACGTCGTAGTACACGCCGCTTGACCCGAAATACGGCTTGTACCAGGTCGACCCGCTCTGATAATAGTTTACGCCATTGACCACCATGCTTTGCGCTCCGGACGGTAGTGCAGCGTATTGGGTTCCGATCGGCACGTTGCCCTGGACGACGTAGGTCGGCTGTGCGACGACGACTGTGGTGGGTCGCGCTGCGCTGGCGACGGCCGCACCGACCGCCATCCCGGCAACCGCACCGACTGCCGCGCCACAACCATAGCATCCAGCGGGATGGTAAGCAGGATGGTAATAGGCACCCCCATGATAGTAAGCACCCCCATGGAAGCCGCCGACCGCAACACCCCCGCGTCCGCCCCAGCCGCGGCCAGCCGCAACCCAAGCGTTGGCGTCGGCAAGGGGAACGAGCACGCCGGCCGTCGCCGCGATGCCGAGGATGAGTATCTTGATTTGTTTCATCGCATTGCTCCTTTTGCTGCTTATTTGGCTTGCTGAAGGACAGGCAGCTTGAATTCGATCTTCACTGCGTCTTTCGGAATGCTGGCGGTGAACGTCTGGGCCGGGATCGGCGCGCCGAGCTTCCAGTCCGAGAATGCTGTCGTGAAGGTCGGCGGTCGCTCATCGCCCCGGTAGTGCACAACCATCAGGCGCGGCAGTTTGTCCTTGGTGCCGATCCAGATTTCCCAATCGACGCCGTTGCCGGAAAATGCCAGGTGATCGGTGTTGACTGCATCGATCATCGATTGACCGACCAGGAATGCGCTCGAAAGATCCGCAGTGAGACGGGCGTAGGGGTCGGCAACGAGCAAATCGACAAATGGCGCCAGGGCATCAGAGCCCGGGTGTTCCTTCTGGATCAGTTCCTCGATAGTGCTGGCAGCTTCAGGCAATTGAGCATAGAAGCGCTTCTCGACTCCGACCGCCGTCACCGTTTTGCCATTGAAGTAGAGGTTGTGCGGGAAGAGGTCGCCACGGGTCTCGACGAACAGTTTGTCGGGCCGCTGCATTGCAATGCGCGATGAGCCAAACAGGCTGATCTGCTGGCCGGACGGCGCAGCAAACGGAATCAGGCTGCGTACCCGGAAACTCAGGGTCGGCGCCTTGGCCAGCGTGTCGCTCATGCCTTTCAGCAGATTGAGCGCGCGCTCTTCCTTGATCTGCTGCACAGGCGCCGCTGGTGGCACGGGATTGCCCTGTGCGATGGCGGGGCTGCCGAGAATTACAGAGGTGGCCAACACAGTGCCAGCGAAAAATTGTGCTATTCGGGTTCGATTCGTCATGTTTTCTATATGGACGCCTCCCGTTTGCCAAGATCGGTTTTGGTGTGTTGGGACAGATAGGCTGCAGTTCTATATCCGGCCTGTTGTGCAGGCGGATGCCTGCTGGCCCTGATGGAATCCGCTGACCCGCGCCTCATTCTCCTGGAGGACTTTAAGTCCTTGAACACATACAGGCTTGGCGGGTCACGGTCTGACCTGTTTGCCATCACACTTTTATCGACCTTGCGCAACCTTTACGGCGGCCACTCCTTTCTCTCAAAGTGGTTGATACACCCGTCAGTCGCCTATACCGGCTGACTCACGAACTCCTTTTGGTACGTCCGCTCATGGGCGAGCATCGCCCAGATCGTCCGCGCCATCTTGTTGGCGAGTGCCACGACCGCCACATTCAGCGGCCGGCGCTGGCGTAATTCCGTCACCCATGGCCCGGGATCTTTGGCATGGGCCAGCACGGATCGGGCGCCGTGGATCAACAACGTGCGCAGGTAAGTATCGCCACGCTTGCTGATGCCCAAGAGCTTGATTCGTCCCCCCGTGCCCGTCTGTCTTGGCACCAGGCCGGCAAAGGCGGCAAACTCCCGCCCCGACTTGAATGTCTTGGCGTCACCCATGATGGCAACCGCTGCCGTGGCGGTCAGTGGCCCGACGCCGGGAATCTCGGCAATTCGTCGGCAGGCATCGTCGTTTTTGAGCCACCGCTTGATGCGTTGCTCGATGGTGGCGATTTCTTCATCCATCTTGCCAATGCGCGCCCATTGCTCGCGCAGGGTGTCGATGACCATCGCCGGCAGTCGATCGGAGAGTCTGGCTAGCGCTTCAGTAATGCCTTTCCTGACCCCGGCCTTGCCTTGCGGCATGACTTCACCGTATTCGGTGAGCAATCCCCGCAGTCCGTTGATCTGGGCGGTGCGGAATTTGACCAGCTGACTCCTCATGCGGTGCAGCGCCAGGATCGCCTGTTGTTCTTCAGTCTTGATCGCCAGTGTGCCCATCACCAAGGGTTTGACCGCCTTGCCCGGTAGCAGCTTGACCTGATGGCCCATCGCCGTGAGTTTCCTCGCCCAGTGCTGCGCGCCGCCGCAGGCCTCCATGCCGATCAGGCACGACTGCCGGTTGGCAAAGTGTTCAAGAAACTTCTCGCGCTTGAGCTGCAGGCTCACGATTTCTCCGCTCTCCATGTCGATCCAGTGCAACTGAAACACCCGCTTGGCAATATCGATGCCGACTACGTTTTTGCTACCATTCATTTCGGACCCTCCGGTTTGCCTGTGAAGATCTTCGTATCTTCCACCTTGGGCACTTCGATGCCGTCGGCCCGTGAGGGTCCACCTACTCTCTATTCAACTCCCCCTCACGGGGGGAGGCGTCCATTCCATTCTCCTGTTGTCACGACGCAAGTGTCACTGCTGAATTTTCCAGCATACATCATCCGATTTCAAATACATTCGGATCTACTAGAAGGGCAATTGAATGATTCCCAAGCTATGCCTATCAGATGCTCGTGATAGCGATCGGAAATCGCGACGATGAATCGACGCGTCCGGATACGTACCTTGCGTTTGGCGGGGTGACGGCGGATGAGATTCAGGGTGATGATCTTGAGAATGGCGAGGTTAATCCTGCGGAGCGGACTCATCGACTTGCCAAGCTAGCAGGCCTGCAGGAAAAAATTGGTGGCGACCAAGTCGATGTTCAAAACTCTGATCTGCATCAAGGTCTTTGTTCAGCCCACCAATATGCTGATGTGGCAAATTGTCGCAGGGCGGATCGAGGATACAATTGATTTGCCCATACTATTATCCATATTGGTTTTGAAAAGGGGATTTCTATGACTCGTGTAGCCATCAAGACGTTGACCGTAGCTTCCATGGCTGTTGCCGCATTCTCTACGCCCGCCTGGGCAGCTACGCCGGAGGACTGTCAGCGTGCTATTGATGACGTATCAGTCACCGGTCGCGCAAATTACGACAGCACGACTGAAGCACAAATGACGAAGTACCTTAATGCTGCCAATACCGCGCTCATGCAGAAAGGCGGCAAGACCCAAGCGATGAAGGAGCTCAAGACCTATCAGCAAGATCTGGACAAGGCGACCAAGGCGCAAAAGATCAAGGTCGACGACAGTGCTACCATCAAGGACAAGCTGAACACTGCCATGCAGTGCGTCAGTAGCCTGAAGTAAATTTGCTCTAGAAAATACTGCTCGCCAAGAGAGTCAGGGATTCTGCGGGTGGCGCTGAGTACATAATCGACTGTTTCTTGACGACCACAGTTTGCTGTGGATTTGTCTTGCCTGCCCTCCACAAAAGGCCGAATTGGGGCGATATGACCGATTCCCTGACCTATGGGCAGCTGACCGATTCGTTGCGGACGTTGGTGGCACAGAATACCAATGACCGCTGGCCGAAGCAGAGCCCGTCAACCTCAAAACTCGACCGGCGGGTTTCGGATCAGAAAGCCGCCAAAGAGCTTGCAAACATCATCAGGCAGCTGAGGGTCGTCAGCACTCCGTGATCAATGGCCGCTTACGGGAAGCGAAACTTCACTGGCCGCTTTCCGGCGACGAATTAGACGAGAGGATCGTCGCGTAGCGACCCACAACTGCCTGATGATGTTGGCAAGCGCTATGGCAGCTTTCTAATCAAAAAACTGTCTGTCGAATTTCGAGACAGACTGATTAGCGGGGGCCAACCCGGTTGACCGGGCCACCTCGGTTACCGGGAGCGCCAACGTTTCCGGCCGCACCGGGCTGGTTGATGCCAGGGTCGACAACACCGGCGCCAGGTGCCCCCACACCCACACCGGCGCGCGGAACACCGACGTTGCCGGCCGCACCGGGTTGATTTATTCCGGGATCGACGACGCCTGGACCAGGCGCGCCACGCCCCGGGGCAGCCACACACCCCTTGGGCACACCCACCGACTTGCAATAAACAACCGCGTTGGCGGTCGGCACGACAATCAGGCTGGCCAACACTGCAACCAAAAATGGACGAAACATGCTTTCTCCTTCAACAGGTTCAAAAATGACCGATAGAGACAGGATCAAGTCGTCAACCGGTCCACTTCGTCAGTTATTTGACCCACCAATTGATCCGTTTTTAATCATAGTCAATGGTAGGCCGGCATCAAAATCAGGGTCGGGAAACGACGTAGACGACGGTATTGCCCTGGAAGCCAGCCCGGTAGTAAACGCCGCCGCAATAGCTGTACTCGACACCCTTGATCGTTGCCGGAGCGCAGTTCGCCGGAAGCGCGGCAACCACCGTTCCGACCGGGATCGCCGGCGCCGGTGTCGATGGCGCGCTGGCTGCCGAGGCGGCGGCAGCGGAGGTCGCGGCCGTGCTTGCTACCGCGGCTTCGGTGGCGACGACCCGGCGCGTGGTGCGGCGCGCCACACCCGCCGCACTGACCGGCGTCATCGGCGCGCCGACGACGGCATGGGCCGAGCGGACGGGCAGGCCATCGCCCGGAACGTCGATGATCGACAGCACCAGCCCGATGCCCAGCAGGGTGGTGAGTTTCATTCCCGCGTTCATTGCTTGCCCTCCCCGGCCGTCTTTCCCGCCGGCGGCAGGAAATCGACCTTGATCGCGCCCTTGGGCGGGACGAAGCGAAAGCGCTCCGCCGCCAGTTTCGGGGCCAGGTTCCAGTCGCTGGTGACGACGACGAATTGCGGTTGGCCCGCCTGCAGCTTGGAGGTGATGACCAGCTTGCACGGTAGCGGCTGGGGGCCGTCCTTGATCCAGATCTGCCAGTCGACCTGGTTGCCCTGGAAGGCCAGATGCCGGCAGGATACGCCGCCGACCGTGCCCTGCCCGACCACCATGGCGGAGACGACATCCTCCATCAGGATGTCAGCAGCGTTGGCATAGAGGAGATCGCCGGCCGGGGCGAGCACGTCGAGCGACTCGCGGGCGAAGTCGAGTGCGGCTTCGAGGGTCGCCGGCGCCGGGGCGGTGGCATAGTAGGGAACACCGTCGGCCCGGCTGAAGACGGTGATGCTCTTGCCGTCGTACACCATCTCCTGCTTGAGCGCGTCGCCGACGCGGACCGCGCGCAGCTTGTCCGGCCGCGCCACGGCGATTTGCGCCACCTGGTCGAACTGCAGTTTCTGCCCGTTCTTGAGGACGACCTCGATGCTGCTGGCCGTCTTCAGCGTGAAGGCCTTCTGCTTCGCCAGAAAATCGCTCATCTGGCGGACGGCCGCGCGGGCCTCGGCGTCACCGGGACCGGCGCTTCCCTGGGCGAAAGCGGGAGCGCCCAAGCCTGCGGACCAGGCGACGGCGAGCGTAACCGCCCAGCGTATTGGCAATTTCGGTGAAAAGTTCATCCTGCACTCCCTTCCTGTGGTAATCGTGGCTTAATTGACGGTCACGTTCACTTTCGAAATGCGGCCGGTCACCCCTGACGGGAGGCGCAGCATCCACACCTCTACTTTTCGCCTTTCAGCCGCTTCGAACCTTCCAGCAGCGGATGCCAGCCGAAGACGAGCGAAACCATGAAAACGTCCATCTGCAGATCCCCGGGCCCGTTGTCGTTGACCGTCGACTTGTAGCCTAAGGTCAGGTTCAGGTTGTCGTTGATGCTGTAGCCCAGCGTCAGCCCGACACCGACATTGTTGAGTTTCTTCCCCTGCGTGACGCCGTTGATGCTGGCCTGGCCGCCGCTGTACCAGGCCGCGTCGAGGGAGCCCCAGAGCTGCTCGGTGAAGTCGCGGGTCAGATGGGCGTCGAGCTGGAACATGGGGTCGGTCTTCAGGGTCTGCCCGACATAGTCGGTGTTGTCGCCGAACATCCAGACCGCCGGCAGCAACTCCAGCGTCGTGCGCCGGCCTGGCACCCAGTCGCCAAGTTGCCAGATCACAGGCAGGCCGACCCGGCCGTACCAGCGGTTCTGGCCGATGTTGAGCGGCTTGCTGCTGTCGTACTCGCCGATCGGCAGGGCGAGGTCGGCGAGCAGGTCGAGCGAGAAGCCCGGCTCGTAGCGCAGCGCGTCGGGAATGCTCTTCTGCGCCTTGGGGCCGATGAGGTTGATGTTGAATTCGAGCATCGGGTCGCCGAAGCCGCTGGCCGACTGATTGAACGTGCGGCCGTTCACGGTCACATCACCCGAGACGCGTCCCATCGGCACGATGATTGCGGCGATGGCGGAACGGTCCAGCAACGAGAAGGTGTGCGCATAGCCGACCAGTGCAACGGTCGCGTCAAAGTTCGCGCCGGGCGTCACGGTATGGGCCGGGTCGAAGGGGTTGGTGTTGCCGCTGATCGAATTGACGATGACCGGCACCGCATTCGCGTCGCTCAGCCCGCGCAGGTAGAAGCGCCCCGGTGTCTGGGCCTGCGCCGCCGTCGCGCACAGCGCGCCAACGACCGTCAACAGTGCAGCCACCCGACGCGGCCAGTGTGTCTTGTTCATGATGCCTCCCTCGTGGAAAAAAGAAAATTCGCCCGGCGACCGTTGCGGCGGCGCGCCGCCGCTCACTGCCGGGGATCGACCACCATTTCCTTCGGTGGCACGAACTGCCGCTTGTAGATCAGCGGCGGATAGCCCGCATCGTCGGCGACGCGCGGCGGCAGCGCATCCTCCAGGGTCTCGAAGGGAGAACGGCTGGGCAGGATCACGTTGTTGGCCTGGACGTAGTCGTTCCAGGTCGCGAACATTTCCTTCAGCTTGTCGGGTCGCTCCGCCGCGAGGTCGACACGCTCGGCCGGGTCGTTCGCCAGGTTGAACAGTTCCCACTGGCCCTTGCCGAACGGCTTGTACTGCCAGCGCAGCTTCCAGTCGCCCTTGCGCACCGCACGATTGCCGAAGATCTCCCAGCCCAGGTAATCCTGCGCCGTGCGCGGCGACTCGGCCTGACCGGCGAGCATCGGCCCCCAGGATTTGCCCATGAGCGGCGGCAACTCGTGGCCCCCGGACGTCTTCCCGGGATACGCGGCGCCGGCCGCTTCGAGCAGCGTCGGCATGATGTCGGCGACGTGCATCACCCCGTGGTTGATGCTGCCCGCCGGCCGCTTGACCAGCGGGCCGCTGACGACGAGGGCATTGCGGATGCCGCCTTCGGCGACCCAGCCCTTGTACTGGCTGAAGGGCGTCATCGAGACCTGTGCCCACATCGGGCCGTAACCGACGTAGGAACCGGGATCGCCCCAGGCCTGAGGATGGGTCTGCGACCACCTGATTGCCGCATAGAGGAAGTCGCGCGTGCCGGGTTTTCCGGCGATCTGGGCGAAGAGGTCGGTGCCCTCGGCGCCGTTGTCGCCGAAGACGATGAAGACCGTGTTGTCGTACTCGCCGATTTCCTTGAGGTGGTCGATGAGGCGCCCGATGTGGAAATCCATGTTCTCCATCATGCCGGCGTAGAGCTCCATTTTCTTGCCGAGCATGGCCCGGCTGGCCGGCGCCAGCACGATGGGGTCGGGCACGAACCACATGCGCTCGGCAAGTTGCGTGCCGGCGGGAAGGATACCGAGTTCGACCTGCCGCTTCAGGCGCTCCGCCCGCACCGCGTCCCAGCCCTTGTCGTATTCGCCGACGTGGCGATTGCGCCAGTCGCGCGGCAGATGGTAGGGATCGTGCGGCGCCTGGTGCGCGACATAGGCGAAGAAGGGCTTGCCGTCGCCGCGGTTGGCGTCGATGAAGCCGATCAGCTTGTCGGTATAGGTCTTGGTCGCGTAATAGTCGTCGGGCAGTTTCGTCAGGTAGCGCCCGTCCTCGGTGAACACCGAGAGCGGCGACGCCCCCGTGAAATTGGTCATGTCCCAGTAGCTGCCGGCGCCGTCGAGCAGCGAGAAATCGCGCTCGAAGCCGCGCGCCGCCGGGATCGACTCGGGCGCCTTGCCGAGATGCCACTTGCCGACCATGTAGGTGTGGTAGCCGGCATCCTTGAGCAGTTGCGGCAGCGTGGCGACCCGGTCGTTAAGATAGCCCTCGTAGCCGACCGCGCCGCGCTGGTTGGGCGCCGTCCATTCGTCCATGTTGCCGAGGCCGTTGCGATGGGTGTCGACACCGCTCAGCAGCGTCGACCGCGTCGGGGAACAGCTCGGGTTGGTGTAGAAATTGGTGAAACGCACGCCCTTTTTGGCCAGGCTGTCCAGATTGGGGGTCCTGATTTCGCCGCCGAAGGAACCCATGTCGGAATACCCCATGTCATCACCAAGGATGACGACGATGTTCGGCCGGCGGGGGGCGTTCTCGGCGAAGGCCATGGCGGGCGCCGCGAGCAGCGCAAGCAAGCCCAGCGCTGCCAGCAGGCATCTCATGATTCCCGGCTTCCTGACGGTGGCGCGTGTCGCGGACCGCATCAGATTCTCCATTGCCACTCCCATTCTCGTTGCATCGTAAGACTCGACCTCAACTCCAGGTGCCTTCGCCGCTCGGGCGCTCCGGGTATCCCGTCTCACTTGGGAAACAGAAACGTCAACTGCGCCCGCCAGCCCCAGCCCTCCGGGCCACTATCCGGCGACTCGGCCCAATACCTTGCAGTCATCGCGAACTGGAGGATCTGCGGTCCGATCTTGAACAATTGCGCGACCTGTACGTTGATGGGAACCTGCCACTGGTTGCCCTTCCAGTCGTAGGTGGATTCCGTGTTCATCCCGATGGTCGTGTGCGTTTTGGTCGTGTAGCTGAAAAACGGTTGCAGGAAGGTGGCGCTCACGTCGCTGCGGCTGTCGTCACCGGCCACCGACCAGATATGGTTGGCCAGCACGCCGACGGTCCACGGCCCGGTTTGCTTCAAAAGCACGCCCGTCGGCCCGAGGCCCCACTTCTCGCCGCCCAGCACGTTCTGGGTCGCCGTCGGCAGCAACAGGACCGGTCCTGCCCCCCAGATCCAGCCGCCGGCGGTCGGCGCTTTCGGCGAGAAGAACAGGCTGGCGGTGGTGTCGCCGAGACCCGATTCGTTCATCGCGGCAACCGGGAAATCCCGTTGATCGACGAGCGGAACGATGGTGCGCGAGATCAGGTTCCAGTCTTCGTTCAGCGAAAACGGGATAACCGGCTGTATGTTCAGCCTGCTGACCGAGGCGCCGTCGTTGGTCCCGCCGTACTTGTCATAGTTGTACTGTAGCGGCACGCTGGTCAGCGAGGCAATCGGGTTGGCCAGCTTCTTGGCCAGCTCTGCCGCCTGATCGTCCTGCGCCCGGGCCGTCGCCGCCAGCGCCAGGACGGCGATTGCCAAAAAAGGCTTCATCCCACGGACTCTCATTGTCGACACCTCTTCCTTCGTTCGTTATGGGCCGTCCGCAGTGACGGGGTACCCACCAAAAAACCCAGTGCAAAGCTCACGCGTCAGGCGGGTGATACACTTCAGCGCCCCACCCTTTGTGGAAAACCGGCACTGCTTAGCTTCGGCAAGCCCCGGGATTCTCGACGCGGGCGCCAAGCCCGTCTATCGGAATTCCGCAAAAGCCAAAGTATCGTGAAATTCTCAAGCGCCAACGACCAAACCGCCGTCACTGTCATCGAGATCACCGACCCCGCTGATATCAACGAGGGTATCGAACTGATCGATCTCGACGCGGTACAGCTTCAATCGGTGCCTTTTCGCGCACGACGCGTGGTGGTGCGGGCCGGGGCGGCCACCGTGGTATTCCACTCGGCCAATCTCCGCATGCGGACCCGAACGCGCGTTAGCGAAGGGCAGGTTGCCTACGTCGTCTTCGGTCCGCGGTCGACCGGGAGCGCCAACGGCATCCCGGTTCGTCCCGGGCTGATGCTGGCGGCAGGCTCGGCGGCAGAGGGCAGGTTCGTCGTCGATGCCGGCTGGGAAAGCATCACCCTGCTGCTGCCGGCGCAGGAGATCGGCGCCCATCTGGCGGCCCGCCAGCGTGCGAGCAAGCCGCCGCAGCCGCGGGAGATCGTGACGCTCGAAGTCGACCCGGCCGCGGCGGGCCAACTGTTCGACTGGTGCAAGCAACTGGCCGAGACGGCCGCGGCGCAACCGGCCCTCTTCAACGAACGCCAGGACGAATTGCCGGCGCTGCAGGTCGACCTGCTCGAGAACTTGCTGGCGACCATCGGCCTGGCCAACGTTTTCGAACCCGGCGGCAGCGACCGGACACGGCAGCGGCGCAGCGTCGTTGTCAAGGTCGCCGAGGACTATGCCTTGGCGCAGAAAGGCGCCCATCTCTACGTTTCCGACCTGTGCCGGGTTACCGGGGTCAGCGAGCGTTCACTGGAATACGCCTTCAGGGAAATCATGGGGCTGACGCCGGTGGCCTTTCTCAGCCGGTTGCGACTGCATCGCGTCCGCCAGGCGCTGCTGGCGGCGACGCCGGGATCGACCACTGTCGCGGCCGAGGCGCTGCGCTGGGGCTTCTGGCACTTCAGTGAATTCGCGCGCGCCTACAACGACTGTTTCGGCGAACTGCCTTCCGATACGCTGCTACGAATACGGGAGTAGGCGGAGCTGGCTGCGTCAGGCCCTAAAGACGATGAGACTGGTTGGGTAGGCACCTTGGGTAGCCCCATGATTCCAAGCGGCCAGCCAACTGGCGAATGTCCGCTCTCTGATGAACTGGCTGCCGTTCGCGCAGCTCGATTTTCAGGAATCGTTATGTCTCTTCGTGGCCGGGTCCGGCAATCCCCAGCTTCAATTTGCCTGCCGTAAAGCGGCCATTCGCTTCCGCTCGACACGAGAAATCTAAACGTAACAGCCAACGGCAGCTGATGGCCGACAGCCCGCGGACAAGATCAATCCAGAAAGCGGCCGCACGGAATTCCAACATGCGGCCGCCTGTCGCAGGCTAGATTTCCGTCTGTTCCGAAATCTCCAGCGCGTCATCTACCTCGATGCC
>Ga0209202_1000551_pt1 | contig 29948 bp, 25 predicted proteins | sample AD_UKC032_MetaG_FD_184416 | JGI IMG/M metagenome (GOLD analysis project Ga0209202, IMG submission 184416) | Active sludge microbial communities of municipal wastewater-treating anaerobic digesters from USA - AD_UKC032_MetaG (SPAdes) (version 2) | ecosystem: Engineered > Bioreactor > Anaerobic >... | reverse complement strand
CAATTGCGCGCTCGGCGCCAAGGAACTGCGCCAGTACGTCGAGGAACTGTCGCGCGTCTGCGACTGCTACGTCTCGGCCCACCCCAACGCCGGCCTGCCCAACGCCTTCGGCGGCTACGACGAGACGGCCGAAATGCTGGCCGACGAAATCGAAAGCTGGGCGAAGAGCGGCATCGTCAACATCGTCGGCGGCTGCTGCGGCACTTCGCCCGAGCACATCAAGGCCATCGCCGGCCGGGTTGCCACGGTCGCCCCGAGAAAAGTGCCGACCATCGAGAAGAAGCTGCGCCTCTCCGGGCTCGAGCCGTTCAACGTCGGCGCCGATTCGCTCTACGTGAACGTCGGCGAGCGGACCAACGTCACCGGCTCCAAGGCCTTCGCCCGCATGATCCTCGAAGGCCGCTTCGACGACGCGCTGGCCGTTGCTCGCCAACAAGTGGAAAACGGCGCGCAGGTCATCGACATCAACATGGACGAGGCGATGCTCGATTCCGTCGCTGCGATGGACCGCTTCCTCAAGCTCATCGCCTCCGAGCCGGACATTTCCCGGGTGCCGATCATGATCGACTCGTCGAAGTGGGAGGTTATCGAAGCAGGCCTCAAGTGTATCCAGGGCAAGGGCATCGTCAATTCGATCTCGATGAAGGAAGGCGAAGCCAAGTTCCTCGAACAGGCCCGCCTCGCCCGCCGCTACGGCGCCGCGGTCATCGTCATGGCCTTCGACGAGAATGGGCAGGCCGACACCTTCGCGCGCAAGACCGAGATTTCCAAGCGCGCCTACGACCTGCTGACCGGCATCGGCTTCCCGGCCGAAGACATCATCTTCGACCCGAACATTTTCGCCATCGCCACCGGCATTCCCGAGCATGACAACTACGCCGTCGATTTCATCGAAGCGACGCGCTGGATCAAGCAGAACCTGCCGCACGCCCACATTTCCGGTGGCGTCTCCAATGTCTCGTTCAGCTTCCGCGGCAACGACGCCGTTCGCGAGGCGATCCACACCGTTTTCCTTTACCACGCCATCAAGGCCGGCATGACCATGGGCATCGTCAATGCCGGCATGCTCGGCATCTACGACGATCTGGCGCCAGTGCTGCGTCAGAAGGTCGAGGACGTGGTGTTGAACCGTCACCCGGGTGCCGGCGAGGCGCTGGTCGATTTCGCCCAGACGGTCAAGGAAGGCAAGACCAGGGACAGCGGCCTGGATCTCTCGTGGCGCGAACAGTCGGTCGAGAAGCGCCTCGAACATGCGCTGATCAAGGGCATCACCGATTTCGTCGTGGCCGACACCGAGGAGGTGCGCGCCCAGCTGGAGGCCGAGGGCAAGCCGCCGCTCGCGGTCATCGAAGGCCCGCTGATGGCCGGCATGAACCACGTCGGCGACCTCTTCGGCGCCGGCAAGATGTTCCTGCCCCAGGTCGTCAAGTCGGCCCGCGTGATGAAGCAGGCGGTCGCCCACCTGCTGCCCTTCATCGAAGCCGAAAAATCGCGCACCGGCCTCGGCTCCAAGGGCAAGATCCTGATGGCGACGGTCAAGGGCGACGTGCACGACATCGGCAAGAACATCGTTGGCGTCGTCCTCGGCTGCAACGGCTACGACGTGGTAGACCTCGGGGTCATGGTCAGTTGCGACAACATCCTGAAGGCGGCGCTCGAGCATCGCGTCGACATCATCGGCCTGTCCGGCCTGATCACCCCGTCGCTCGAGGAAATGGCGCACGTCGCCAGCGAAATGCGGCGCCACGGCATGACCCAGCCGCTGCTGATCGGCGGCGCGACGACCAGCCGCGCCCACACCGCGATCAAGATTGCCCCCAATACGGACAGCGCTGTAATCTACGTCCCGGATGCATCGCGCGCCGTTGGCGTCGCCACCAAGCTGCTGTCGAATGACAATCGCGATGCCTACATGGCCGAGATCGTTGCCGAGTACGAAGCCGTCCGCGCCGAGCATGCCGGGCGCAAGGGCGCCACGCTGGTCACGCTGGCCGAAGCCCGCGCCAACCGTTTCACGTGGAACAAAACCTTCGCGCCGACAATACCCAACCAGATCGGCCGGCAGGCGCTCGACCTCGAACTTGAAGACCTCGCCTTGTTCATCGATTGGACACCGTTCTTCCAGAGCTGGGATCTGGCTGGCCGCTACCCGGCCATTCTGGAAAACGAGGTGGTCGGCGAGACCGCCCGCCAACTCTACGCCGATGCCAAGGCCATGCTCGCCAAAATCGTCGAAGAAAAATGGTTGACCGCAAGAGCCGTCTTCGGTCTCTACCCGGCACGCGGCGAAAATGAAGACATCATCATCTACAGCGACGAAAGCCGAAGCACCGAACTGACGCGCTGGGTCGGCCTGCGCCAGCAGCACAAACAGCCGAAAGGGCGCTTCAACGTGGCACTCGCCGACTATGTAGGCGAACGCGATTACGTCGGCGCTTTCGCCGTCACCGCCGGTCTCGGTATCGACGGTCGAATCGCCGAATTCGAGGCCGCCCACGACGACTACTCGGCGATCATGCTCAAGTCACTGGCCGACCGCCTGGCCGAAGCCGCTGCCGAATGGCTGCACCTGCAGGTACGCACCAAATACTGGGGCTATGCGGAAGAGGAAGCACTCATTAACGACGAATTGATTGCCGAAAAATATACCGGCATCCGCCCCGCCCCAGGTTACCCGGCCTGCCCGGACCACACCGCCAAGCGCGAACTGTTTGCCCTGCTCGATGCCCCGGCCAACGCCGGCATGGAGCTGACCGAATCCTGCGCAATGACCCCGGCGGCCTCGGTTTCCGGCTTCTACATCGGCCACCCGGCGGCAACCTACTTTGCCATTCCCAAGATCGGTCGCGATCAACTGGAAGACTGGGCGAAACGCAAGGGCATGTCGGTGAAGGACGCTGAATACTGGCTGGCGCCGCTATTGTGATCCTGCGGCAAGCCGTGGATCTGCGGGCGCTCAACACACTGGCCCTCCCCGGTTCGGCGGCGTTTTTCGCCCGCATCGATTCCGCCGGACAGCTGGCCGACCCGGCGCTTGCCCAGACGCCGCGTTTCATCCTCGGCGGCGGCAGCAACCTCGTCCTGACCGGCGATTTCGACGGCCTGATGCTGCACATGGCGACCTCCGGCAAGCGACTTGTCAGGGAAGACACCGAAGCCTGGTATGTCGAAGCCGGGGCCGGCGAGAACTGGCATGACTTTGTGCAATGGACGCTGGCCCAAGGCTGGCCGGGGCTGGAAAACCTGTCGCTGATTCCCGGTACGGTCGGCGCGGCGCCAATCCAGAATATCGGCGCCTATGGCCTGGAAGTGGCCGAACGTTTTCATTCGCTGACCGCCTGGGATTTTGAAAAACCGGCGTTTTTGACGGTCGACCGCGACAATTGCCATTTTGCCTACCGCGACAGCATCTTCAAGCAACAGGGATGGCATTTGAGCGGCCGGATGGCGATCTCCTCAGTCGTTTTTCGCTTGCCGAAAGCGTGGGAACCGAACACGCGTTATGCCGATCTGGCGCAGGAACTGGCCGCCCTTGGCGTAACCTCACCGACAGCTCGGGACATCTCGCTGGCGATCGTCGCCATTCGCCAGCGCAAGCTGCCCGATCCGGCCGAGACGCCCAATGCCGGCAGTTTCTTCCACAATCCGGTAGTCGACCGCAGCATCGCCGAAATGCTTGGCGCAAATTTCCCGACCCTGCCCCGCTACCCGCAGCCCGATGGCCGGGTCAAGCTGGCGGCGGGCTGGCTGATCGAGCAGGCAGGGTGGAAAGGCAAAAGCCTCGGCCCGGTCGCCATGTATGAAAAGCAGGCACTGGTGCTGGTCAATCGCGGCGGCGCGACCGGGACCGACGTCAAGCACGCGATGGCGGCGGTGCAACAGGATGTCCATGCTCGCTTCGGCATCGACCTCACTCCCGAGCCGATTTTCCTGTGACCGCCAGGCAGCCGGTGATGCCGGTTGCCAGCGCATCGGCCATGCGTTCCTGGCGCTCACCATCGAGCAGTTCGAGTTCTTCTTCACGATGCTTGATAACGCCGGCCTCGAAGAGCACAGCGGGAAATGTGGATTTGTGCAGAACCACCAGATTGTCGTAATACCAGACACCGTTTTCGGCATCGGCCGGCTGATGCTTGCGACCATGCCACGGGGTCGGCATGAAGCCGGCGCGGCGCAACGTGGCGCCCATTGCCGAAGCGCAGCGCAGGCTGGACGCGAGTTCCGGGTTGCGGCGCGAGACGAAGATCCCAAAGCCGCGCTTGAGCGTCGTAAAACTCGTCGCGCTACCGTCCCAGTCCCACGCCTGCAGGTACTCGGCGGCAATCGAATCATGATGAATCGACACGAAAAAATCACTGCCGCCCGCCTGTTCCGGTCGCCCGGCCAGACTGCCGATGGTGCCGGACGTATTGATTTCGCGCACCGCGACACTGCGCGCCTGCAAGGCAAGCACAAGTTGCGCCGCCAGTTGCCGGTTGAAGTCGAACTCGCTGCGCCCGCGCGCGCTGCTGGCCCCCGGTTCGGCCAGCGTATGACCGACATCGACCGCCACCTTCGGCGTACCAGCGATCGTCGCGGTCGGCAGCAAAAAGCCGACAAATGCGGGCAAGGCATAACGATTCATGGGTCTGAGTATGGCTGGCCCGCAAAGTCTCCGTCGGATCAGAAGTCCACCGCGGCTTCCCACAGGATATTGGCCTGCGGCCTGCCCTTGGCGGTGCGCTCAAGCATGTCGATCAGCGGCCAGGCGCGGGGACCGAGCGCAACGCCCTGTTCCGCACCTTCGTCGTCATTATCCTGCTTGTTGTCGCTCGCCTCGCCGCGCGCAACAGCTTCGCGCAAGCGCGTCGCCGCCGGCAGCATTTCATCGCGGGTGAAAGTTCCGCGCCGGCTGGTTTCCTTGCCGATAGCGCGCAACAGCGTCCCGGCCATTTCGGCGAACATCATCAGCTCGCCGGTTTCGCTCGATACAAATTTCACCAACATCAACGACTCCTCATCAGGGGTTTCCTTGCATTGGTTGTCAGATACCCTTCACGTCATGCAAAATGGGCACAAGGGGGCAACCGACATGCAGGCACATGGTAACGCCAATCCCCTGGAAACAGGGAACGACGACCTCGAGCGCTATGCGCTGGAAGAGTGCATCAAGCGGCAGCGGATCGATCACCGCACCTCGGTTCTGGTCACACCCGCGGGACATGGCGAACTGGCCATTAAATTCGCCCGACTCGGTGCCGACGTCGTCCTTGGCGATACGCTCGCGGTGCAGAAGGAAATCGAGGCTTTCATTCTTGCCGGCGAATGGCGCAACGAAATGTGTTTTGCCGAGTGCGATTTTGCGAACATTGCGGATGAAATTCCCGGCGAACCGTTCGATATCGTCGTCATCCGGCGCGGTCTCTGCAATCTGCGTTACGACGAGGCACGCAAGATCGTGCGCCAGATGCTCCTCAAGCTGCGGATCGGCGGCAAGCTCTTCGTTTCGGTTCTCGGCCTGCATTCGGAACTTGGCGACGGCTATGGCGATCACGATCAACGGGTCGAGGCACGCTACGCCAGCTTGTCACCCGCCATGGCCAAGAAATACGGCATTACCGAGCCGCTCTGCCTGTATTCCGAACGTAATCTTTTCATGCTGCTGCTCGAAGCCGGCGCCAGCGTATTGCGCACGATGACCAGTACCTACGGCAACGTCAAGGGTATCGCGGTTCGCGTGTAAGCCATGGCTGGATCAACACCGGCAAAGTTCATCCATTTTCAATTTGCGGGGCAAATGACATGACCTTCGGGGAATCGATCAAGACTTGTTTCACTAAGTACGCTGACTTTTCGGGACGGGCATCGCGCTCTGAATACTGGTGGTGGTTTCTATTCATTTTCCTGGCGACGCTGGCGGCAAGTATCGTTAGCGAGAAGCTGGCCGCACTGGTGTCGCTGGCGACATTTCTGCCCGGTATCGCGGTCGGCGTGCGCAGGCTGCACGATATCGACAAGAGCGGCTGGTTTCTGTTGTTCTACCTGATCCCGTTGGTTGGCTGGTTGATCGTGATCTATTGGGCCGTCCAGGAAAGCAAGGAACCGAATCGCTTTTGATCCATTTCAACCGCCGCTTCCTTGCCTGGGTGCCGGCCAAGTTGCCGGGTCGCTTCAGGAATGCAAATTTCATTCAAGTCCATCGATCATGAACTTGCGGATCGGCATTGACCTCGGCGGCACGAAGATCGAGGCAATCGCCCTTGATGCCGACGGCGGCGAGCTGTTTCGGCAACGGGTTGCGACACCGCAGGGCGACTATACGGCGACCCTGAAGGCAGTGCACGGGCTGGTTGCAGCTGTCGAAAATGAGCTGGGAAGGCGGGGGACCGTCGGCGTCGGCATTCCGGGTGCCGAATCGCTGGTCAGCGGACTGATCAAGAATGCCAATTCGACCTGCCTGATCGGCTACCCCCTGCGCAACGACCTGGAAACGCTGCTGCAACGCGAAGTTCGCCTCGCCAACGATGCCAACTGCTTTGCTCTTTCCGAAGCCAGCGACGGTGCCGGCCGAGGTGCCGAAGTCGTGTTCGGCGTCATCCTCGGTACCGGGGTCGGCGGTGGCATCGTCGTTCGCGGACAACTCATCAATGGCGCCAACGCGATCGCCGGCGAATGGGGACACAATCCGCTGCCGTTACCCGGCGCCGATGATTTTCCGTTGCCCGCCTGCTATTGCGGGCGCAACGGCTGCATCGAAACCTACCTGAGCGGTCCGGGACTGATGCGTGACCACAGCACGCACGGCGGAGAATTTCTGATGCCACCGGAAATCGCAAACCGCGCGCAAGCCGGCGATCCCGCCTGCGAGGCCACGCTGCGCCGCTACGAAACACGCCTCGGACGGGCGCTGGCCGGCATCATCAACGTCCTCGATCCACAGGTCATCGTCTTTGGCGGCGGCTTGTCGAATCTGGAACGGCTTTATCGCAACCTGCCCGCCTGTTGCGGTCCACACGTTTTTTCCGATGTTTTTTGCACGCGCTTCGTGCCACCGGTGCATGGCGACTCGTCGGGAGTGCGCGGCGCCGCTTGGTTGTGGAATTGATGGCAGAATCCCGACCATGAGCGATATTTCACTCTTTATCGGCAGCATCACCGCGCTGCCCGAAAACGGGCGCCCGACAGGCATTTTCAAAAACCCGGTCACCACCAGCGTATACCTCACCAGCACAGGCTTCACCGGTGACGAGCAGGCTGACCGCAGCGTTCATGGCGGCCCCGAAAAGGCGGTCCATCTTTATCCGGCCGCTCACTACGCTCGCCTGGGCCGGGCTTTTCCAGAGATTGCCGGCCAGTTCGTGCCGGGCAGCCTTGGCGAGAACATTTCCAGCCCAGATCTCGACGAATCGCAGGTGCGGATCGGCGATGTGTTTCAGCTCGGCGAAGCTCGAATTCAGGTTTGCCAGCCACGCAACCCGTGCTGGAAAATCGATGCCCGCTTCGGCGAAGCCGGCATCGCCGTCTTTATTGCCGAACAGCGTCTGACCGGTTGGTATTTCCGCGTGCTGCAGCAGGGTAATGTCAGTCCCGACGATACGCTGGAACTCGCAGTCCCCGCCGCTGGTGCGCCCAGTCTCGCCGCGGCGATGGATATCTGGCACGCCCACCGGCCAACCGCGCAAGCCTTACGTGAACTGGCGGCCCTGCCCGGGATCGCTTCGAACTGGCAACGCAAGATCATCCAGCGCGCCGACTGGCTGGAAAACAACCCCGACCAGCCGGCGCCCAAACCGACCGCGTTCCACGTGAAACCGGCGGGCAATTGATCGGCTGCTCAAAACTCCAGCGGGTCAACCTCGATGTGCCAGCGCAATCTGGAAGGCGCCTTGAGTGCTTCGATGGCTTCCCGCCAGCGCGGCAGAAACGCCTGTAGTGCCGGGCGCGAATGCGACTCGGCGAGGAGTTGCCCGCGCTCCAGATTGGCCATCCGCGACAACTTCATCGGCACCGGGTCGTAGAGAACGACATTCGGGTTTTCCTGAACTACCGGCAAGGCGCGGGCGGCGGCCAGAAAAGCCTGGGCATCAGGCATTTCGGGCGCTTCAGCGCGCAACATGGCCTGGAAGACATAGGGTGGAAATCCCGCCTGCTCGCGCTCGCGCAGCAAAGTTGCGGCAAAGCCCGGATAATCGTGGGCGACCAATGCGGCATATAGCGGGTGATCGGGGTACTCGGTCTGGATCAGCACCTCGCCCTTCAATTCGGCGCGCCCGGCACGCCCCGCCACCTGCATCAACTGGGCGAAGAGGCGCTCCGGTGCCCGCCAGTCGGCAGCAAACAATGCCGCATCCGCGCCCAGCACGCCGACCAGGGTCAACTTCGGAAAGTCGTGGCCTTTGGCCAGCATTTGCGTCCCGACCAGAATATCAGCCGCGCCACCGTGAATGCGTTCGAGCATCGCCTCCCACTGCTTGCGACTTTTGACGGCGTCGCGGTCGACGCGGAGAATGCGCGCATTCGGGAAACGCTCCTGCAACCAGAGCTCAAGGCGCTGCGTGCCGCGCCCGAAGGGGTGGATATCCTGATTGCCACAGGTCGGGCACGCTTTCGGCACGCTGCTCTCGAAGCCGCAGTGATGGCAGCGCAAGCGACGATCGGCCAAGTGCAGGACGAGATTCGCGGTGCAGCGCTGGCAGCGCGCCACCCAGCCGCAGGCGGCGCAGGCGAGAACCGGCGCATAGCCGCGGCGGTTGAGAAAGACCAGGCTCTGTTCGCCGCGCTCGAGACGCTCGCCGATCGCCGCAATCAGCGGCTCGCTGACGCCATCCTTCAAAACCATCTTGCGCGTGTCGAGGACGTGAACCGTCGGGAGTGTCGCCTCCGGATTGGCCCGCTCGCGCAAATTGAGCAGGGCATAACGCTTGCTCTGGGCATTGGCCCAGGATTCCAGCGACGGCGTCGCCGAACCGAGCAGAACCGGAATGCCCAACAGGCGCGCGCGAAATACCGCGACATCACGCGCCGAGTAACGCATGCCATCCTGCTGCTTGAACGAGCTGTCATGTTCCTCGTCAACGACGATCAGCCCAAGGCGCGGCATCGGTACAAATATTGCTAGGCGGGTGCCAAGAACGATGCGCGCACTACCGTCGAATGCGGCTCGCCAGTTGCGCTCGCGCGTGGCTTCTGCGAGTTCGCTGTGCAGTGAAACGACGACGCTCTCGGGAAAACGCGCGCGGACACGCCCTTCCAGTTGTGGTGTCAGGTTGATTTCCGGCACTAGCAGCAAAACCTGCTTGCCATCGTCCAGCAAACGTTCGACTAAACGCAGATAGACTTCCGTTTTGCCGCTGCCGGTCACGCCATACAAGAGATGGGCGCTGAATCCGGCCCGGGAATCAATTGTCTCGATAACTGCTGCCTGCGCTGCCGTCAGCTCCGGAGCCCGTATTGGCGCTGACGGACTGACGGCACGCCCGCTGCGCCGAACCGTCGGAATCAGCCGCTTGAGTCCGACCGGAAGCGCCTGCATGACGACCTCGCCGAATGCTGCCTGATAGTAAGTACTCGCAAATTCGCAGAGTTGAAAAAAATCCCGGGGCAGTGATGGCAGGTCGCGGAGGATTTCGCCGACTGGCTTTAACTGTGACGCCGGCCAGTCACTCCTGTCCGCGATTTCGACAATCACACCGATTCGTTCTCCACGCCCGAAAGGGACCCTGACCCGCAAACCGATGTCGCTTGCCGTTGCCGAGTCCGCCACATAGTCGAACAGACGATGCAGCGGCAGATCGAGCGCGACACGGAGAACAGGCATGACCGGCTTCTCGCAGGATAAACCCCTGTCACATCAGGGATTATTTGTTTTTCCACAAAGACTGTGGATAACTTTGTGGATTGCTTTTGGGTGAACGAGCTAAGTCACGAAACCGTAAGGGTTTTGTCATTTTGCCGAAAAATTAGGCAGAGAAACAAAAATAATAAAATCAATAAGTTAACTAAATTTCACGGTGTCAAAATAATTTTGAAAAAGATTTCCCGGCCACTGCACAAGACTGTGCATAAGTAAAACCTTGCATTGCCCTGATTGACACTAACTCCGTAACGCGCGACTGTGGGAATGAACGGCTTCAACCAATGCGTTGACGCTCTCCGGCGGCGTAAATTGCGAAATTCCATGGCCAAGGTTGAAAACATGGCCGGTATTTCCCGGGCCAAAGCTGTCGAGTACTTTTTTCGCTTCGGTGGCGATAATTTCCGGTGCGGCGAACAGCACGTTGGGATCGAGGTTGCCCTGCAGCGTCACCTTGTCGCCGATGCGGCACCGGGCCTCGCCGATGTCGATGGTCCAGTCGAGTCCGACCGCGTCGCAGCCAATGGCGGCGATTTTCTCCAGCCACAGCCCGCCGTTCTTAGTGAACACGATGCTCGGGATACGCTGGCCATCCTTTTCCCTCTTCAGACCGGCGACGATACGTCGCATGTATTGCAGCGAAAATTCCTCGTAGGCCGCAGCCGACAGCGAACCGCCCCAAGTATCAAAGATCATCACGGCCTGGGCGCCGCTGTCAATCTGGGCATTGAGATAAGCCGTCACCGAATCGGCGGTCACCGACAGGATGCGATGGAGCAGATCGGGACGGTTGTAGAGCATGCCCTTGATGTGGCGGAAATCACTCGACCCCTGCCCTTCGACCATATAGCAGGCCAGCGTGTAGGGGCTACCGGAAAAACCGATCAGCGGTACCGAGTTATCCAGCGCCCGGCGAATTTCGGAAACGCCATCCATCACGTAGCGCAGATGGTCGTAGGGATCAGGGGCGGTCAGGTCGTTGATCGCCCATTCCTCGCGCAAGGGGCGCTCAAATTTCGGGCCTTCACCTTCAGCGAAATAGAGACCGAGGCCCATCGCGTCGGGTACGGTCAGGATGTCGGAAAACAGGATGGCGGCATCGAGATCGTAGCGCGCCAGCGGCTGCAGGGTTACCTCGCAGGCCAGCGATGGTGTTTTGCACAGGTTCAGGAAATTGCCGGCACGTTTTCGCGTTTCGCAGTATTCCGGCAGGTAACGGCCAGCCTGACGCATCAGCCAGAGCGGGGTGAATTCGGTCGGCTCCTTGAGCAGTGCGCGCAGGAAGGTGTCGTTCTTGGGTCGGCTCACGGGGGACTCCGCCAGAAAATCGCAAAGGCGGAATTATCCGCCATTCTTGGGTTCAGGTCACTTGCGCCAGAATGCCGGGGTCAACACGACAAGCAGGGTAAAAATTTCAAGACGCCCGAGCAGCATGGCAAAGGTGCACACCCAAGTCTGGAAATCGTCGAGTACCGCGTAGTTCAACGCCGGACCGACGACCCCGAGGCCAGGGCCGGTATTGTTAATACTGGCGACCACTGCCGTAAACGCCGAAATGATATCGAGGCCGGTAAATGACATCAGCAGCGTCAGCGAGGCGACGCTGACCATGTACATGAAGGCAAAGGACATCACCGCGAAGAGAATCTGCTGTGATGCCACCTGACCGCCGATGCGGACGTTGTAGACGGCATTCGGGTGCATGGCCCGCAGCAGTTCGCGAAAGACCTGTTTGTAGAGCAACAGGGCGCGCATCATCTTGATGCCGCCACCGGTCGACCCGGCGCTGGTCGCGAAGCTCGACAGGAACAACATCCACAACGGCGCGAAGATCGGCCACAGGGCGTAGTCGACGCTGGCGTAGCCAGTTGTCGTCGCGATCGACACGACATTGAACGCGGCGTGGCGCAGCGCCGTCAGCATCTCGGGATAAATACCGTCCTTCCAGATATACATGGCGATCATGAAGATGCTGAACAGCGTGACGCCGATGAACCAGCCGGCTTCCGGATCAAGAATGTAGGGACGCAGCGAGCGACCTCTCACCGCCAGGAAGAGCGTTCCGAAATTCATGCCGGCAATCAGCATGAAAACGATGGCGACGGTCTCGATGGCCTGCGAATTGAAGTGCCCGAAACTCGCGTCATGGGTCGAAAAGCCGCCCAGTCCCATGGTCGAAAAAGTGTGGCAAACGGCATCGAACCAGGTCATGCCGGCCCAATGGTAGGCAAACAGGCAGGCCACGGAAACGATAACGTAAACCAGCCATAGCCCCTTGGCCGTTTCGGCTATGCGCGGGGTCATCTTGGAATCCTTCATCGGCCCCGGCGTCTCCGCTTTGAACATCTGCCGACCACCGATCCCCAGCAGCGGGAGAATGGCGATCGCCAGCACGATCAGGCCCATACCGCCGACCCAAACCAGCTGGTGGCGCCACAGGTTGATCGACATCGGCAGGGTGTCGAGATTGCTCAGCACCGTAGCGCCGGTCGTGGTCAACCCGGACATTGCCTCGAAATAGGCATCAGTATGGCTGATGCCGAGATGGATCATCAGCGGAACAGCGGCGAAGGCCGGCAAGACCGTCCACACCAGAACGACCATTAGAAAGCCGTCGCGGATGTTCAGGTCGCGCTGGCACTTGCGATAGCGAACCCAGAGAAACGCGCCGCTCAGCATGGTTAGGGCAAACGCCTCGTCATAGGCCGATTTAGCCCCGTCATTGGTGACATAGGACATGATCAGCGGCGCCAGCATGGTCAGCCCGAAGAGCATGATGATCATACCCAGCGCGCGATAAACGGCAGCAAAGCGAGTCACGGTCGACCCCTCACAGGAAGTGGAAACCGACCTGGAACAGCTTTTCGACCTTCCTGACCAGCTTCTTTCTGGTACAGAAGACGATCACATGGTCATCTGCCTCGATCACCGTATCGTGGTGGGCGATCACCACCTCGCCGTAGCGGGTGATCGAGGTCCATTCGTCGGTCTGGCCAACGACCATCGCCTGGTCGAAATTGCGCACCAGCGCGGCCACCGTAACCCCGTGCGGCCAGTCGATCTGGTCGATCCGGCGACCGATGACCTTGGAACTCTTGGCATCGCCATGGGCGACGATTTCCAGCGCCTCGGCCGCGCCACGGCGCAGGGAATGCACCTCGGTCACGTCACCATGCCGGACGTGAGCGAGCAGTGTGCCGATCGAGACCTGGGCCGGCGAAATGCCGATGTCGATCGGTCCACCCTCGATCATTTCCGCATAGGCCCGGCGATTGACCAGCGCCAGCACCCGTTTGCAGCCGAGGCGCTTGGCCAGACTGCCCGACATGATGTTGTCTTCGTCATCGTTGGTCACGGCGAGAAACAGGTCCATCTCGGAAATATTCTCCTGCTCGAGCAGTTCCTCGTCAGTCACATCACCAAGCAGTACCAGCGCCTTGTTCAGGTCACCGGCCAGAATCTCGGCACGTTCCTTGCGTCCTTCGATGAGCTTGATCTCATAACGATTCTCCAGCGCCTTGGCGAGTCTCAAGCCGATATTGCCGCCACCGGCGATCATGATCCGCTGAACCGGCGTGACCATTCGCCGCAACTGGCGCAAAACCTGACGGATATGCTCGGCGGCTGCCAGCAAAAAAACCTCGTCGCCCGCTTCGATGATGGTCTCGCCGGCGGGAAAAACCGCCTGGTTGTTCCGGAAAATCGCGACGATCCGCGCATCCATTTCCAGTGGCAGGAACTCCCGCATCTGGTGGATCGGCTTGCCGACCAGCAACCCGCCTTCGTAGGCGCGCACGGCGACGAGACTGACCCGCCCATGGGCGAAACTGAGTACCTGCAGTGCCTCGGGAAACTCGACCAGGTTACGGATGTAATCGGTAATCACCTGCTCAGGGCACAGCGCGAAATCGACGGCGAAATTGTCTATCGACAACAGATTGGAGTCATCCAGAAAATCCTGCGAACGCAGGCGGGCAATGCGCGTTGGCACGTTGAATACGCTGTGCGCCAGCTTGCACGCCACCAGATTCGCATGGTCGCTCTGGGTCACGGCAATGACCATGTCGGCATCGGCGGCACCGGCATTGCGCAATACCGACGGCGTCGCCGCATTGCCGGTCACCGTCCGCAAATCAAGGCGATCCTGCAACTGGGCAAGGCGCTGCCCGTCGTAATCGACCACTGTAATGTCATTTTCTTCCGACACCAGGCCTTCGGCAACACTTGCCCCTACCTGCCCGGCACCCAGAATGATGATCTTCATAAACCCCCCGTTTTCAGCCGGCCGGACGCCTGTTTATTCTTCGCCGCGCTTGCCCAGCCGGACGTCCAGTTGCTTCAGCTTGCGATAGAGATGCGTGCGCTCGAGCCCCGAGCGTTCCGCCAGCTTGGTCATGTTGCCGCCTTCGAGGCGCAGGTGGTGTTCGAAATAAAGTTTTTCGAACGCATCACGCGCTTCGCGCAAGGGTTGATCAAGCAGCGGGATCAACGAAGCAAGCTCCTGGCCGCCCTGCTCTTCCTGCGGCATCACGCGTTGTACGTCGTCAGCAGAAATTTCTTCGTCCAGCGAGGTCAGCGCCAGATTGCGGACCAGCGAATACAGATCGTTCCAGTTCGCGTCCGGACGATTTTGCCAGGATTGCGTGCGCAGCGCGTTGAGCGCCCCGGTCGCAAAGCGACGCGGCTGCACCTCCCCGCGCTCGACGAAATTGGTCAACAACAGGCTAGCAAGTTCAGGCAATTCGTCAGTGTGGCCGGCCAGCGGCGGCATTCCCACCCAAACCTCGCCGAGACGGGTCAGCAGTTTGCTGTCCCAGCCGGCCTCTCCGAGCGTGCTGAGTGGCGTAATGGTCGCGGCGATAAGCTGCAATTTGTGCTTTTCAAGGCGGTCGAGCGCAAACGTCAGATTCATTTGCTGCATCTTGCCAAGCGCCGCAAGATCAGGAACGAACAGCACGCCACCGCTCATCTTTTCCAGCATCTCTTGGGTCAGCGCACTTTTCACTGTCGACAGATCGAGCCACGGCGCCCGCGGCGGCTGCAGCGTACGGGCGCAGATTTCGGCCATGCCGCCAACCGCACCCTTGAGCAACAGAATTGGTGCCTTGGCCGCCGCCTGCTCCAGGCGGCGCTTGAATTCCTTGACGAAAGCTGAACGACCGAAGGCCTCCAGGGTCAGCGGTGGGCGCTGTGGCTGCGCATCGTGCTTGAGTGCCTTCTGGACCGTCGCCAGCAGCTTCTGCAGGGCGATCGGTTTTTCCAGAAAGTCGAAGGCACCGAAGCGAGTCGCCTCGACTGCCGTATCGATTGTCGCATGACCCGACATCATCACCACCGGCATGCTCAGGTGACCGGCGACATGCCATTCCTTGAGCAAGGAAATGCCATCGGTATCAGGCATCCAGATATCGAGCAATACCAGATCGGGGCGTAACTCGTTCCTGATCCGCCGGGCGGCAGTAGCATGTTCGGCGAGACGAACATCGTACCCCTCGTCGATAAGGATTTCCGAGAGTAGTTCGCGAATGCCGACTTCGTCGTCAACGACCAGAATTATTGCCATTGTTGGCCTCCTCCTTCTTTACCAGGGGGAGGCGGATGTCTATCCGTGCGCCACCCTCCGGTGCATTGCTGATTTCGATGCTGCCCTGGTGTTCGTCGACGATCTTCTTGACGATAGGCAGCCCAAGGCCGGTACCGCGCGCCTTGGTGGTCACGTAGGGTTCAAAGATGCGGGGCAGCAATTCGACCGGAAAACCCGGTCCGTTGTCGGCGATCATCAATTTCGCCACATTGCCAACCCACTCGGTACTGATGCGAATCGTCATCGCATCCCTTCCCTCGAGTGCGTCTTCCGAGTTGCGCAGTAAGTTGTGGATTACCTGGCGTAATTGCGTCGCGTCACCCAACACCTTGGGCAGGTCATCCGCCAATCGCGTTTCAATGATCGCTGACGAACTTTCGTAAAGGCCCAATACTTCGCTGATCAATTCGTTGAGGTCGAGCGACGCGACCTCGGGTGCCGGCAACCTGGCGTAATCGCGGAAATCGTCGACCATGCGCTTCATCGCCTGCACCTGGTTGATAATCGTCTGCGTGCCACGGGCCAGCATGTCGGCATCGGCGTTCATCAGCTTGCCGGCCAGCTTGAATTGCAGGCGCTCGGCGGACAACTGGATCGGCGTCAGCGGATTCTTGATTTCATGGGCCAGCCGCCGGGCCACCTCACCCCAGGCTGCACTCCGCTGGGCAGCGATGATTCGCGTCACATCGTCGAACACGACTACGTGACCACCACCACTGGCCTCAGGTAGACGCGACCCGCGCAGCAACAGCACCTGCGGCATGCCGTTCAGGCGTTCAAGTTCGACCTGCGTCTGCCATTCAACCTCTTTCGCGGCGGCGAAATTGTGGCGGATGAATTCCCCGAGAATGCTCTGGCGCGGCCACTGTTCGACCGCTACGCCAATCAGGCCGGAAAAATCGTCATTAAGTATAGTCAAGGCACCTTCGTTAACCGTGCGCAGGACAGAATTCCGATCGAATACCAGCACGCCGGCCGAAAGATTGGCCAGAATCGATTCCAGATAACCGCGTGCCGATTCGAGCTCGCTGCGGTGCCGCTCCGTCTCGCGGCGAGCATCGTCGAGCTGGCGCGTCATGCGGCTGAACGACTGGGTCAGCACACCCAGTTCGTCACGGCTATAAACCGCCTGGCGCGGGGAAAAGTCGCCTTGGGCAACCGCCTGCGTACCCTCGGCAAGAATCGAGAGCGGTGCCGACAAGCGGCGCGTCATGACGAAAGCCAGCGCGAAAGCTCCGAACAGCGCGACAAGAACGGTCAGGGTCAACGTCAGCGCATAGATCCGCGTCAAGCCCTGACGCGCCAGCTGCAATTCCTGATAATCCCGATAGACCCCCTGCACCGCCTCGGCATCGAAGGCAAGTGACGGTGGCACCGGCTGGATCAGTTGCAGGATGCGCGGCTCCTCGAATACGGTGCGCGCCGCAACGGGAACCAGGACCCGCAGCTGAAGCTTGCTGCCCTCGCCATCGACCGCCGTCACCGCCTGCGTGCTACGCGCCTGCTTGAGCTGCGCCTGGGTCGGCAGGTCGGACAGGATGCCGCTGATCTCGCTATTGGCGCTCGACAGCAACTGTCCCCCGACCGAGAACAGCGCGGCAGACTGCACCCCATGCTGCTCACGCAGGCGCAGCAGCGCCGATCGACGACCGGCTTCGCGGAGATCGGAAAGCTCATTGGCCATGCTGTGTGCCTTCTCGGTGAGGCCCGCGAGCAGCGAATCGAGGGCCGAGCGGCCTAGATGCAGGCCGGATTCGAGCGCCTTTTCGACCCGTACGTCGAACCAGCTCTCGATCGAGCGCGTCATGAACTGCACCGATACGCCATAGACGAGGGCACCGGGCAAAATGGCAACGATGCCGAACATCATCATCAAGCGCAGCTTGAGCCGGGCGCCAAAAATCTGGGCACGATAGTCGCGCCACAGCGAGCGTAACTGCCAGCTGACCAGACCGAGCATGGCCAGCGCCAGGACAACGTTGAGGCCAATCAGCAACGGATAGTGACGCGTGAAAATCGCCGTATCCGCAGCGGTGGACATCAGCAGCAGGAACCAGAGAATGGCCCCCAGCGTCGCTGCGACGGCACCACCGATCGCTATGAAACGCTTCACTGGGCCTCCGTCGGCAGCGTCGCTTGCCAGACTTTCCAGTCCGACGCGAGGCTCCAGTCCTTATTGCCAAGGGCGGAAATCTGGAACGGGCGCGGTAGCTGGTTGATATCGAGGCGCATGCGCAACGCAGCCGTGAAACTGTCGCCGGCGCGAATCCCCGATTTCTCTGCCGCGTTGTCGATGATCAGCCAATTGCGCAGACGCGACAATACATGCACGGCATCCGAAAGCGCGTCGAATGACTGGTGAAGGCCGCCACCGGTCGACAAACGGTATTGGCGGGTCAGCGCGTGATAAGAAAGGCGGTAGGTCTGGCTACGGCTGGTCAGCTTTTCGTCGAACCAGTACCAGCGTGGCCGCGTCATTTCAAAATCGGCAACAAAGTAGAGCACGACCCCCTTGTTGACCGCTTCCTCGAGACGATCGTTGAGATCGAAACTGAAGTCGGCCGACAGGACGAAACCGTCGTCGCTCGCCGCGATCTTCTGATTGCTGATCTCGATTTCTCCGGCCAGCGCCAGCGCCGGCACGACGACCAGCATGGCGAGAAGCCAGCCGCGCAGTCGCTCAAGCACGTTTTTCGAGACGACAATAATAGAAGCCGTCATGGTCGGCGGTTGGCAATATCTGTTCCTCATGGTCACGCCGGGCATCCGGATGTTTAGCCAAAAAACGTGAAATCTGCCCCGCATTCTCCTCGGGAAAAACGGAACAGGTTGAATACAGCAGTTTACCCCCCGCGCGAACGACCTGCCACAAGGCATCGAGAATCCTCGCTTGGGTCGCGGCGAAGCCGGCGATGTCGGCCTCACGCCGCAACCACTTGGTATCCGGGTTCCGGCGCACGACGCCGCTTGCCGTGCATGGCACATCGGCGAGCACGGAATCGAAAGGTCGGCCGTCCCACCAGGAGTCGAGCCGAGCACAGTCGGCGGCCTGAAGCGTGGCATGCAGGCCGAGCCGATCAAGATTTTCGGCAACCCGCCGGCAACGCGACGGTTTCAGGTCGAGCGCCAGCAGATCGAGATCGGCGCGTTCGAGCAAGTGTGCCGCCTTGCCGCCCGGCGCCGAACAGGCATCGAGTACACGGCTGCCGGGCGCCGGATCGAGCAGTTCGGCAGCTTTCTGCGCCGCCGGGTCCTGAACTGAAACCAGCCCTTCGGCAAAACCCCACAAGCGTTCGACCGGCACCGGCTTGTCAAGCATCAGACAAACGTCGCCAAACGGCCTGGCCGTTATTCCCACCCTCCCCAGACGGCACTGATAGTCGTCGCGGGCACAACGCCGGCGATTGACGCGCAGCGCCATCGGCGGTGCGGTATTGCCGCTAGCGACGATCGCCGGCCACAAATCCGGATATGCAGCCTGCAGGCGCCGTAGCCACCAGTCCGGATGCTGGCTGGCGGCGATCGGGTCAGCCGCCAGTTCGGCGACAAGTTGTGGCTGCTGGCGCAAATAATTGCGCAGAACGCCGTTGACCAGCCCGCGAAAGCGTCCTTCCGCCAGTTCCCCGGCCGCTACGACCGCCTGGTCTACAACCGTATGGGCGGCATCGGGCCGGGTTTCCAGGCGATAAAGGGCGACCAGCAGCAAGGCGCGCACCTCGGGCGCCTCGAGCGGGCGGGCCAGCAGGCGGCCGAGGAAGAAATCGCCTCGCCCGTGACGCCGCAGGCTGCCATAGACCAGATCCTGGACCGCCGGACGCACTGCTGCGTCGACCCGGGCGAGCAGGCCGTCGGCCAGACTTTGCCCGGCAAATACGGCGGCATCGATACGGGCCGCCTGCAAGAGAGCGAAGCCAAGCGAATCAGGAGGTAGTCCGGACATAGGCCGCAATTATCGCACGCGGCATAATGGCGCCATGCGCCCATACCTTATTGCCGTATGTTTCCTGTTCATCGCCCCTGATGTCCGGGCGTGGAACGCTGCCGGACACCGTTTGGTGGCGGCAATCGCCTGGCAGCAACTGTCGCCGGCCAGCCAGGATTTCGTCACCGCTGCGCTTGCTGCTCATCCGGACCATACGCGCTGGGGCGACCGGGCGCGCTCCGTCGAGCCGGCCGCTATTTTTGCCGAAGCGTCGACGTGGCCCGACGACATTCGTAGCGACCCACGCTTCCACGATGCAGATCGCGACAACCCGACCCCGCCACTACCCGGTTTCAGCGATAGCGCCCGACACAAAGACTGGCATTACGTCGATCTCGACCGCCACGGAAAAGCCGCGCACGGCGAAGTGGACCGCCAGATCGAGCGTCTGACCCGACTGCTATACCCAGAAGGCGCTTCCTACGGGGCACGGTCGACCCGGAAAATCAACGAAATTTCCTATGCCCTACCTTGGCTGCTGCATCTGGTCGCCGATATCCATCAGCCGCTGCATGTCGGTCACGATGATGACGACGGCGGCACGAAGGTTAAAATCGAGAACCCGTTCAACAAGCGCCTGCCAGTTTCCAGCCTGCATCTTTACTGGGACGACCTGCCCGGCCCGCCCTGGCTGCGCGGCAAGCGGCTCGACAGAAATGTGCAGCGCCTGCTGGCCGCCCATCCCGCGCCGGTACAAGGCGATGTCGCGCTGTGGCTACAGGAAAGCCATGCACTGCTGGCCTCGGCTTACCCCGTAACCAAAGGAGATCGCTTGCCGGTCGTCAGCGAGGATTTCAACCGCCAGGCGCACGCCATCGCCAACCGTCGATTGGCCGAAGCCGGCTACCGCCTGGGCAATCTTCTCGAAACCGTCATCGGCGCGCGCGTTTCACGTGAAACGCACTAGAATCCTGCCATGAATGGCCTGCACCTGATCGCCGACCTCCACGACTGCCGCTGCGCGGGCGAATTCCTGTTCGATGCGCCGGCACTGGAATCATTCTGCGTCGCCGCCTGCGTTCGCCACGGGCTGACCGTCGTCGGCCGCCTGTTCCACGCTTTTCTTGATGCGGCAGGCAATCCGGCCGGTGTTACCGGCACCGTGGTGCTCGCCGAATCCCACCTGGCCGTGCATACCTGGCCGGAGTTGCGCGGCGTCACGCTCGATATCTACGTCTGCAATTTCAGCGCTGACAACAGCGGCGCAGCCCACGCCTTGTTCGCGGAAGTCATTGCGGCCTTCGCACCAGCCCGGCTGGAAAAAAAAGAGGTGGCACGCGGCCACCTCGCTTCCGTCACGGCATTTTAGCGCGCCATCGCCCGCAGGCGGGCAATCCGCTCCTCGGTCGGTGGATGGGTTGAAAACAGGCTCCTGATACCGCCCCCGGAAAGCGGATTGAGGATCATCATCTGCGCCGTTTCCGGATGCGCTTCGGCCGGCCCCAGCGGAATGCGGCCTTCGGCGTATTGCTGGATCTTGGCCAGCGCGTCGGCCAGCGCATTCGGATCGCCGCTGATTTCGGCGCCACCACGGTCCGCCTCGTATTCGCGCGCCCGCGAAATGGCCATCTGGATCAGGCCGGCAGCCAGCGGCGCCAGCAAGGCAACGGCAATGCTGGCCAGCGGATTGGCCGGGCGTCCGTCATCGCTGCGGCCACCGAACAGCATCGCGAAATTGGCAAGCGCCGAGATCGCCCCGGCCATGGTCGCCGAGATGGTCGAAATCAGAATGTCGCGATGCGCCACGTGCGTCAACTCATGCGCCATGACCCCGCGCAACTCACGCGCCGACAGCAGATTCAGGATGCCGGTCGTCGCCGCCACCGCCGCATGTTCGGTATTTCGTCCGGTGGCGAAGGCATTCGGCTGCTGCTCGTCGATCAGGTAGACGCGCGGCATCGGCAGATTGGCACGCTGCGCCAGTTCGCGCACCATGCCGTAGAACTGCGGCGCACTCGTCTCGTCGACCTCCTGCGCGTTATACATCTTCAACACCATCTTGTCGGAGAACCAGTACGAGAAGAAATTCATCGCGCCGCCGAAAATCAGCGCCAGCATCATGCCCGAGCGGCCGCCGATCATGCCGCCGACGATGCCGAACAGGGCCATGATGGCCGCCATCAGCATGGCTGTCTTTACCCAGTTGAACATATCGACTCCTCGAACGTAACGCGTTAGCGCGTAGATATTGTCCCGCCGCCGGAATTCAAGTCGTCACAGTAAAATTGTCGCCGACCTTGAGCGGATGGCCGGCCAGAAACTCGCGCACCGCCAGGCGCTTGCCACCCGCCTTCTGCAATTCGCTGATCGCCAGGGCGCCACTACCGCAGGCGACGACGATACTGTTGCGGTCAACGTGCAAAATCCGCCCTTTTTCACCACCACCGGCAACCGGCGCAGCTCGCCAGATCTTGACCGTCTGCCCGGCAAATTGCGCCTGCGCGCCGGGAAACGGATTGAAGCCGCGAATATGCCGTTCGAGTTCATGTGCGCTTTTCGACCAGTCAATGACGGCTTCCGCCTTGTCGATCTTGTGCGCATAAGTCACGCCTTCCGCCGGCTGCGGCCTGGCAGGCAGCGGCAGCCTGGCCAGCGCGTCTACCACCAGCCGGGCGCCAATTTCGGCCAGCCGGTCGTGCAGCGTTGCCGCCGTATCGTCCGCATTGATCGCTGTTGCGGCGCTGAGCAGCACCGGCCCGCTATCGAGTCCGGCCTCCATCTGCATGATGGAGACGCCGGTTTGGTCATCGCCGGCCAGCAGCGCCCGCTGGATCGGCGCCGCGCCGCGCCAGCGCGGCAATAGCGAGGCATGGATGTTGATACAGCCAAGGCGTGGCAGGTCGAGCGCCGACTGCGGCAGGATCAGCCCGTAAGCGGCGACCACCATGATCTCGGCATGCACCGCCGCAACCCGGTCCTGCGCGGCAGCGTCCTTCAGCGTTGGCGGCTGGAAGACCTCAATGCCGCGTTCCAGCGCCAGCCGCTTGACTGGCGACGGCTGCAAGGCCATGCCGCGCCCGGCCGGACGATCAGGCTGGGTCAGGACGAGAGCAACATCATGCCCTGCGGTAACGATCGCTTGCAGGGCATGCGCGGCAAATTCCGGGGTGCCGGCGAAGATGACCCTCATGCGGTGACTCGGGCCTGCTTGGCCAGTTTGTTCCGGATCCGCGTCTGCTTCAGTTGCGACAGGTGGTCGACGAACACCTTGCCGTTGAGATGATCGAGTTCATGCTGAATGCACACGGCGAGCAGGCCTTCGGCAACCAGAGTGTGCTGCCGGCCGTCGCCATCCTGAAAATGTACCGTCACGCGCTCGGCACGCTGGACCTTTTCATAAATGCCCGGCACCGAAAGGCAACCCTCCTCGCCCTCCTGTTCACCCTGACAATTCTCGATCCGCGGGTTGATCAGGGCCAGCAACTGGCTCCGGTCTTCCGACGTATCGATCACGACAATGCGCTTATGTACATCGACCTGGGTTGCCGCCAGACCGATGCCGGGCGCCTCGTACATGGTTTCGGCCATGTCGGCGATCAATTGACGAACCGAATCGTCGATATTGGTGACGGGAGCCGCAATCTTCTTGAGACGGACGTCAGGGAAACGCAAAATGGGTAGAAGAGCCATAGGAAATACCGAAAAAAGCTTGCTCGCTTAAGTTATTACGTGCAGAATCTCAAGCAATTCCCGAGATATGGAAGCGGGTTGCCGGACATGTTTGAGACCATGCCGGCATTCCCTTGTTCCTTCGGCACATGAGGTTACGACTATGGTCCGCATTATATCCGCGCTCATCCTGGCCGTGACGGCCGTTTGTGCATCGGCCGCCGAGCCCCTTAAGCTCGTCGACAATCCCCCCGACCGCCACGTCGTCGTGCGCGGCGATACGCTATGGGACATTTCAGGAAAATTCCTCAAGGAGCCTTGGCGCTGGCCGGAAATCTGGAACATGAACCGGGAAGAGATCAAGAATCCGCACCTGATCTATCCCGGCCAGATCGTCTATCTCGACCGCTCGGGCAAGACGCCGCGCCTGCGTCTCGGCAAGCGGGTCAAATCCGGGCCAACCAAGCTCGGTCCGCAGATCTATTCGGAACCGGTTGAACAGGCAATCCCGAGCATTCCGCCGAATCTCATCGAACCCTTCCTGTCGAAGCCACTGGTTATCGAGCAGAGTCAGCTCGACATCGGCCCGCGCATCGTTGCCGGTCCCGAGTATCGCGGCATGATGGGCAACGGCGACCCGGCCTTCGCCAGCGGGATACCCGATGCCAGCGTCGAGCGCTGGCATATCTACCGCCCGGGCAAGCCGCTCACCGATCCGGATACCGGCCTTGTCATCGGTTACGAGGCCTTTTTCCTCGGTAACGCCCGATTGGTACAGCCGGGGGAACCGTCGGTTCTCGAGATCACGGCGGCCAAGGAAGAAATCATGCGCGGCGACCGCTTGGCACCTGCGCCGCCTGCCAATATCATCTCCTACGTGCCGCACCGTCCGGACCGCGAGGTTTCCGCCAAGCTTATGAGCATCTACGGTGGAGTCAATGAAGGCGGCAAGGCTTCTATCGTCACCCTCAACCGGGGCAAGAACGACGGACTTGAAGTCGGCAATGTCCTCGCCGTGTTCCGTAATCGCGTCGCACTAGCCATTGATCAGGACACGTTGAAGCGCGTCGAAACACCGATTCCAGAAGAACGTTATGGGTTGATCTTCGTCTTCCGCGTGTTCGACGGCGTTTCCTACGCACTGGTTCTTGAGTCGTCGAAACCGATCACCATCGGTGATTCCGCAAGAAATCCGTGACCGAAAAGGAAGGGCTGGCCGCCTGGTTGCGGCTGACCCTGACCCCCGGCATCGGCGGCGAGACGCAGCGTAAGCTTCTCGCCGCTTTCGGTTTACCCGAGGCCATTTTCGCTGCCGGTCGCCTGGCGACTCGCGCTGTCGTCGGCGAACGGGCCGACCAGCTTTTCGATTTTGACCCTTCGGATGCCGTCGACCGCAGCATTGCCTGGGCCGAACAGCCCGGACAACATATCCTGACCCTGGCCGACTCCGACTATCCGCAGGCCTTACTGGAAATTCCCGACCCACCCAGCCTACTCTATGTGCGCGGCGATCCGGCCCTGCTCCATAAACGCGGGCTGGCCATTGTTGGCAGCCGCAACGCAACGCCGCAGGGGCAACAGACCGCCGAAACATTCGCCCGGACTCTGGCCACCAAGGGCCTTGCCGTCATCAGCGGTCTCGCCCTCGGCATCGACGCCGCCGCCCATCGCGGAGCCTTGACTACCGGCGGCGCGACCATCGCCGTCATCGGGACCGGCGCCGACCGCATCTATCCTTCACGCAACAAGGAACTGGCGCTGGCGATCGCTGAACGCGGCGCCATCATTTCCGAATTCCCGCTCGGCACCCCTGCCATCGCCGCCAATTTTCCTCGGCGTAACCGCATCATTTCCGGTCTGGCGCGCGGCGTGCTGGTCGTCGAGGCGGCGCCGGAAAGTGGCTCGCTAATTACCGCCCGCCTCGCCGCAGAGCAGGGGCGCGAAGTGTTCGCCATCCCCGGATCTATTCACTCCCCGGTGGCGCGCGGATGTCACAAGCTGATCAAGCAGGGCGCCAAGCTGGTCGAGACGGCGCAGGACATCCTTGAAGAACTGGGCAGCTTTGCCGATTCCAGTGTTGTCGAGCAGCCCGTCGCCAGCAGAGACGAAAGCGATGTTTTGAAAGCCCTCGGTCACGATCCCTGCGGACTCGACGATCTGGTCGACCGTACAGGCGTGAGTGCCGACCGCCTGCTCGGTGAACTGCTGACGCTGGAACTCGACGGCCTGATCGCGACCTTGCCCGGCAACCGCTACCAGCGCCTCGCCTGATTCCATTTATATATAGAGACGGCTTGCCAAGCCGCGCACCGGGCACTTATCATGCCCCGGCACCCTACAGACAAAACCCATGACTAAAAAGCTGATCATCGCCGAAAAACCCTCAGTAGCAGCCGATATCGCCAAGGCGCTGGGGGGCTTCACCAAGCACGACGACTACTTCGAAAGCGAGTCGCATGTGCTGTCTTCGGCCGTCGGCCATCTCCTGGAGTTATCCTGCCCGGAAGAATTCGAGGTCAAGCGCGGCAAATGGTCTTTCGCCCATCTGCCGGTCATTCCCCCGCATTTTGCGCTGGCGCCGATCGCCAAGACGGAATCGCGACTCAAGGTGCTCAACAAGCTGATCAAACGCAAGGATGTCGATGGCCTGATCAACGCCTGTGACGCGGGGCGCGAAGGGGAACTGATCTTCAATTACATCGCGCAAAATTCAAAAACCACCAAGCCGGTTCAGCGCCTGTGGTTGCAGTCGATGACCCAGGGCGCCATTCGTGACGGTTTTTCACGTTTGCGCAATGGACAGGAAATGCAGGGCCTGGGAGATGCCGCCGTTTGCCGTTCGGAATCCGACTGGCTGGTCGGCATCAACGGCACGCGGGCGATGACCGCCTTCAATTCGAAAACCGGCGGCTTTCACCTGACTACCGTCGGCCGCGTCCAGACACCGACGCTCGCCATCGTCGTCGAACGCGAACGGAAAATCCGCAAATTCATACCGCGCGCCTATTGGGAAGTCGAGGCCGAGTTCGCCGCCAAGGCCGGCAACTACGCCGGCAAGTGGTTCGACGAAGCCTACAAGGGCAAGGATGAAGACGAACACGCGCGCGCCGACCGCCTGTGGGAACGAACCCGGGCCGACGCCATTCGCGCTGCCACGCTCGGCAAGCCGGGCATCGTCAGCGAGGAAGCCAAGCCGGAAACCCGGCTCTCGCCGCTACTTTTCGACCTGACCAGCCTGCAGCGCGAAGCCAACAGCCGCTTCGGCTTTTCGGCCAAGACGACGTTATCACTGGCTCAGTCGCTCTACGAAAAGCACAAGGTCCTGACCTATCCGCGAACCGATGCGCGCTGCCTGCCAGAGGACTACATTCCGACCGTCAAGGCCACCCTTGCGGTATTGACCGGCGAAGGCGCCGGCAAGGGCCACGACGAAGTACTGCTCGCCCGTTACGCACCATTCGCGCACCAGATTCTGGCACGCAACTGGGTGATGCCGAACAAGCGCATCTTCAACAACGCCAAGATCAGTGACCACTTCGCCATCATCCCGACCCCGCAGGCGCCGAAGAACCTCAACGAACTCGAACAGAAACTCTACGATTTCGTCGTCAGGCGTTTCCTGTCGGTCTTCTTCCCGGCTGCCGAGTTTCTCGTCACCACCCGCATCACCCGCGTCGAAGGCCATCCCTTCAAGACCGAGGGCAAGGTCCTGGTCAATCCCGGCTGGCTGGCGGTACATGGCAAGGAGGGGCAGGAGGGCACCGAAGGCAACCTCGTTGCGGTCGACGCCGGAGAAAGGGTAAAAACCGGGGAAGTGACCGTCAAGGCCAACGAAACCAAGCCGCCGCCCCGCTATTCGGAAGCCACACTGCTGTCGGCCATGGAAGGCGCCGGCAAGATGGTCGACGACGAGGAACTGAAAGCGGCGATGGCCGGCCGCGGCCTGGGCACACCGGCGACCCGGGCGCAGATCATCGAAAACCTGATCGGCGAGCAGTACATGCATCGCGAAGGCCGCGAACTGATCCCGACCGCCAAGGGCTTTTCACTGATGACGCTGCTCAACGGCCTCGGCATCAAGGAACTGACCCAGCCGGAACTGACCGGCGAATGGGAATGGAAACTCGGCCGCATCGAAAAAGGCGAATTCACGCGCACCGAATTCATGCGCGAAATTGCCGAGATGACCCGGCACATCGTCGAACGCGCCAAGACCTACGACAGCGACACGATCCCCGGCGATTTCGGCCTGCTAACCGCGCCCTGCCCGCGCTGCGGCGGCCTAATCCGTGAAACCTACAAGAAATTCATCTGCAGCGACTGCGATTTTAGCCTATGGAAAATCGTCGCCGGCCGCCAGTTTGAACCTGCCGAAATCGAAACCCTGATCAACGATAAGAAGGTCGGCCCACTCACCGGCTTCCGCAACAAGATGGGCCGTCCTTTTTCCGCGGCGATCAAGCTGAATGACAATATGGAACCGGAGTTCGACTTCGGGCAGGACAAGGCCAGCGAGGGTGACAACGCTGAGCCGGTCGATTTCTCGGGACAGCAAAGTCTGGGAAAATGCCCGAAATGCGCGGCGAATGTCTACGAACACGGCACCTCCTACGTCTGCGAAAAAGCACTAGGCCCGGCCAAGACCTGCGATTTCCGCTCCGGAAAGATCATCCTGCAGCAACCGATCGAAGCAGCACAGATGCAGAAATTGCTGGCTGACGGCAAAACCGATCTGCTGAAGGAATTCATTTCCAACCGCACACGCCGCAAGTTCTCGGCCTATCTGGTCACCAAGGAGGGCAAGGTCGGGTTCGAGTTCGAGAAGAAAGTTGCCAAACCCAAGGCACCGGCCAAGAAAAAAGCCGAGATTGCAACCTGAATCAGGTGCGCTGAAGTTTCACGTGAAACTTCAGCGGACGGCAGTCGCCCCCGGCAACCGGCACGACAGCAAGGCCGCGCGTACGGCGTCAATGGCCTGCGGTCGCGGATAGGTCACCCGCCAGACGAGTCCGACCGTACGCGACGGCTGCTCCCCGGAAAATGGCAACACCTTGACCATCGGCTCGCGCTCGATCAACGGATCAGCGGCGGTACTCGGCATCACCGCCACCCCGGCGCCGCTCGCCACCATGTAGCGGATCGTTTCCAGCGAACTCCCCTCCAGCGAATGTTCGAGCGCGTCGGGCCCGGTCAGCCGTGGGCAGGATTCCAGCACCTGATCGCGAAAGCAGTTGCCCTGCCCGAGCAGCAGCAGATTTTCACCATCCAGTTCGCTGGCGGCAACATCGGCCCGCGCACTCCAGGTATGCCCGGCCGGAACGACGACGCGGAACGCTTCGTCATAAACCGGCTGGGCAACGAGGCCGGCTTCAGCGAACGGCAGGGCGATGATGATGACATCCAGTTCGCCCGCCTTCAACGCCGGGATCAAGTTGGCGGTGAAGTCCTCCTTGAGAAAAAGGGGCATTTTCGGTGCCTGTTTATTCAGTGCCGGAATCAGTTGCGGCAGCAGATAAGGCGCGATGGTGTAAATGATGCCGACGCGAAGCTGGCCGGACATCGGGTCGCCGGTTGCCTCGGCAATTTCTTCGAGCTTGACGGCCTCGTCGAGCACCCGCCGTGCCTGGTCGACGATGCGCTCGCCAAGCATCGTGATGCGGATGTCGTTGGTGCCGCGCTCGAAGAGCGGCGCCCCGATCTGGCCCTCGACCTTTTTGAGCGCCACTGAAAGGGTCGGCTGGCTGACATGACAGGCCTCCGCCGCCTTGCCGAAGTGGCGCTCGCGAGCGAGCGCGACGATATAGCGCATTTCGGTCAGGGTCATCGCGAATATCCCAGCTTTTCCAGGTCGACCGCAGCAAGCCAGCGCCACTCGCCAGGTTGCAGGTCGGCCGGCAAAGATAATTCGCCAACCGCCTCGCGATGCAATGCCTCGACACGGTTGCCGGCCGCCGCGACCATGCGCTTGACCTGATGGTATTTGCCGCTGGTCAGCGTCAGGCGGAGCAAATTTGCGCCGGCCTTTTCGCAGGCAGCGGCCGCAATCGGCTCGGGTTCGTCATTCAACAGCACACCGGCAAGCAAGCGGCCGATCTGCTCTTGGTCTACCGGGTGCTTGGTCGTAGCCAGATAGACCTTCGGCACCTTGCGTCTGGCGGAAGACAGGACGTGATTCAGCTGGCCGTCGTCGGTAATCAGCAACAGGCCGGTGGTATCCGCGTCTAGGCGCCCGACCGGTTGCACGTCGCGTTCGCGCAACGGAGCAGGCAACAAGCTCAGCACGCTAGGATGATGCAACGGCTTGCGCGAACATTCGTAGCCGGCCGGCTTGTTCAGCATCAGGCAGGCAAACTCGACATAGGGCCAGTTGACACCGTCGACTGTCAATACGAGGCCCGCGGTATCGATTTCGACGAAGGGATCGGTGCAAACGGTGCCATCGATGGCGATCTGTTCGTGGCGGACCAACGAACGACACGCCTTGCGCGTCCCGAAGCCCTGCTTCTGGAGGATACGTTCTAGTTGCATGGGCGGAATGCTAACATTCGGTCATGAATTTCGAACATCTCATCCAGATCAACGATCCCGAAAACCCGCTCATCGCGCCGCTGAATCGGGCGCAGATCTGGGAAGGTCTGGTGCATCGCATTGAGAACCCCATGCCTTTTCTGCCCGGACTCGAATCCTGCACCATTCTCGAACGGCAAGCCAACGAACTGTTACGCGAACTGAATTTCGGCCCAGCCGTGATTCAGGACCGGGTCACGCTGGCCGAAGCGCAATGGGTGCGCTTCGATATCCAGCCCTCGCCAACGCACCCCGGCGGTAGCCTGACCATCACCATCGAGGAACCACAACCGGCCTTCCTGTTTCTACGCTTCGCCTACCGGACGACGCTGGCCAGCGACCCGAATTCCGAAGAGCGCGCCTATATCGAATAC
>Ga0209202_1000550_pt1 | contig 29958 bp, 20 predicted proteins | sample AD_UKC032_MetaG_FD_184416 | JGI IMG/M metagenome (GOLD analysis project Ga0209202, IMG submission 184416) | Active sludge microbial communities of municipal wastewater-treating anaerobic digesters from USA - AD_UKC032_MetaG (SPAdes) (version 2) | ecosystem: Engineered > Bioreactor > Anaerobic >... | reverse complement strand
AAGTCTCCTTTGGCGGAACGCTGGTCAGGACCAATTTCGAGTTCAACAACAATGGTTCGGTCATTCCCGGCGTGCTGGGTGCTGCGGGTGACGGCGGCAACGGCGGAAACCTCGGCTTCGTTCCGAATGCCTACATGTCATGGGCGCTGAACAAGGACTGGTATGTCGGCCTCGGCATCGGTGCACCGTTCGGTCTGAAGACCGACTATGACCAACCCTGGAAAGGCGGGGCGCAGTCGGACAAATTCGATCTCAAGACGATCAACATCAATCCCTCCATCGCCTGGCGGGCAACTGAATGGATGTCCCTTGGCGCGGGGGTGAGTTGGCAAAAGGTCGATGCCAAATATGTTCGGGCGGCTGCGGCACTGCCAACCAACCTTGCCGCCACGCCGCCCGTAATCAGTTCCGGATACGCCGGTTCTACTGTCACGCTGGATCTGGATGACAGTGCCTGGGGATGGAACGTTGGCGCATTGTTCAATATTGGTACGGCAACCAAGGTCGGTGTCTCGTATCGTTCGACCATTAAATATGAAACGACCGGCAATATCGGCATTGGTGGCGATGGAACGCCCATCACTGCTGCCACGGCGACCGGTCTGGTTGCTTCAGGTCGTGCCAGCGATGCGTCGGCCAGCATCAAGATGCCGGATACGTTCATTCTAAGTGCCACGCATCAGCTGAACAACCAGTGGGAACTCCTCGGTGACATCTCCTGGACGGGATGGAGTTCGATTCCCAAGGTGGACATCATGCGTACTTCCGGGCCATTGAACGGGCAAGTGGCTCAGGTTCTCGATACGGAGTTTCGCGATGCTTGGCGTTATGCCATCGGTGCCAACTACAAGATCGACGATGCCTGGAAAATCAGGATGGGCATGGCTTATGACCAGACGCCGGTCAAGGGGGCGAGTACTCGCCTGACATCATTGCCGGACAACAACCGCGTCTGGTTCAGCGCCGGTTTCCAGTGGAAGCCTAGCAAGGAATCCGCTCTCGATGTCGGCGCGGCATACCTTTATCTTCAGGATGCAGATATCAACAATAATCAGTTGGCACAAGGCCGTGGCTGGGTCAAGGGTAGCTACAACGATAGCGCCTGGCTGCTCGGTGCGCAGTATTCAATGGCTTTTTGATCTAGATATTCTTGTGTTGCAGCCCCGGCGAGCCCGGGGTTTTTTTTTGAGTATTCCCTCTAAAAAATGCGTTGACCGCAACAGCGCCTCCATTATAATTCAAACGTTCGTTTTAGTTAAGCGAAGCAGTCAAAAGACCATTAAAGGAGAACCGCTTGAACAAGCTGATCGTAAGAAAAGCCGCCGTCCTCGGCGCCGGTGTCATGGGCGCGCAGATTGCGGCGCACCTGGCCAATGCCAACGTCCCGGTGGTGTTGTTCGACCTTGCCGCGAAGGAAGGCGACAAGAACGGCGTCGTGAAGAAAGCCTTGGACGGCCTCAAGAAGCTCGACCCGGCCCCGCTGGCCAGCAAGGCCAAACTCAAGTACATCGACGCCGCCAACTACGACGAGCACCTGGCGCAACTCGCCGAGTGCGACCTCGTCATCGAAGCCATCGCCGAGCGCATGGACTGGAAGAACGACCTCTACGCGAAGATCGCCCCGCACCTCAAGGCCGACGCCATCATCGCCTCCAACACCTCCGGCCTGTCGATGAACGCCCTGGCCCAGGGCCTGCCGGAAGCTATCCGCCCGCGCTTCTGCGGCATCCACTTCTTCAACCCGCCGCGCTACATGCACCTGGTCGAAATCATCGGCACCCAAAGCACCGATGCCGGCACCCTCGACGCCCTCGAAACCTGGCTCACCTCGCGCTTGGGTAAAGGCGTCATCCGCGCCCTCGACACCCCCAACTTCGTCGCCAACCGCATCGGCGTCTTCTCCATCCTGGCGGTGATGCACCACACCGCTGCCTTTGGCCTCGGCTTCGACGAAGTCGACGCCCTGACCGGCCCCCGGATCGGCCGCCCGAAGAGCGCCACCTACCGCACCGCCGACGTCGTCGGCCTCGACACCCTGGCGCACGTCGTCAACACCATGCAGTCCACGCTGCCCAACGACCCGTGGCACACCTACTTCACCAACCCGGCCTGGCTGCAGGCCCTGATCGCCAAGGGCGTCCTCGGCCAGAAGACCCGCGGCGGCATCTACCGCAAGCAGGGCCGGGACATCCAGGTCCTCGATCTCCAGCAACAGGACTACCGCACCTCGGCCGGCAGCATCGCCGACGACGTCGCGGCGATTCTCAAGATCAAGGCCCCGGCCGAGAAATTCGCCGCCCTGCGTGCTTCCAGCCATCCGCAAGCCCGGTTCCTGTGGGCCATCTTCCGCGACATCTTCCACTACGCCGCCGTCCAGCTCGAACACGTCGCCGACAACGCCCGAGATCTCGACTTCGCCATGCGCTGGGGCTTCGGCTGGACGCAAGGCCCGTTCGAAACCTGGCAGGCCGCCGGCTGGGCCGCTACCGCCCAGGCCATCGCCGCCGACATCGCCGCCGGCCAGGCCATGAGCAACACCCCGCTGCCGGCCTGGGCGCTCGAAGCCGGGCGTACCGGTGTTCATACCGCGCAGGGCTCCTACTCGGCGAGCAAGAACGCCTACGTTGCCCGCTCCACCCTGCCGGTCTATCAGCGCCAGCTCTTCCCCGAGCGCGTCCTCGGCGAAACTGCCGCGCCACCGGAAAAATCCGGCGAAACACTCTACGAGAATGATGGCGTCCGCCTGTGGACGCTCCCTGCGGTCGACGACAAGATCGGCATCATTTCCATCAAGTCCAAGATGCACACCATCGGCAACGAAGTGCTCGACGGTGTCATCGCCGCCGTGCGCCAGGCCGAGCAGACGCTGGACGGCGTCGTGCTCTGGCACGAAGCCCCGTTTGCCGTCGGCGCCAACCTGCAACAGGTATCCGAAGCGATCGCCGCTGGCCAGTTCGGCATTCTCGAAGCCACCGTCGAGAAATTCCAGCGCGCCTCGCAAACCCTGAAGTACGCGCAGGTGCCGACTGTCGCCGCCGTCCAGGGCATGGCCCTCGGTGGTGGTTGCGAATTCGTCATGCACGCCGGCAAGCGCGTCATGGCCCTGGAAAGCTATGTCGGGCTGGTCGAAGCCGGGGTCGGCCTGATCCCGGCTGGCGGCGGCTGCAAGGAATTCGCCGTGCGCGCGGCCGACTGGGCCGCCCAATCAGCGACGCCGGGAGAAGTGTTCAACTACCTGCAGCCGGTGTTCTCGACCATCGCCATGGCCAAGGTCGCCAAGAGCGCCCAGGAAGTCATCGACTTCGGCTTCGCCAAGCCGTCCGACACCATCCTGTTCAACGCCCACGAACTGCTCTACGTTGCCATCCGCGAAGCACGGGCCATGGCCGATGCCGGCTATGCGCCACCGCCGCTGGCGCGCGGCATCCCGGTTGCCGGCAAGAACGGCATCGCGACCCTCGAGATGATGCTGGTCAATATGAAGGAGGGCGGCATGATCTCGGCCCACGACTACCGGGTCGCCCGTTCGGCCGCCGTTGCCCTGTGCGGCGGCGAAGTCGAGACCGGCAGCCTGGTCGATGAGGAATGGCTGATCACCGTCGAGCGCCAACTGTTCGTCGAACTGCTTAAAACCCCCGAAACACAGGCTCGGATCAAGCACATGCTGGATACCGGCAAGCCTTTGCGTAACTGATCGGGCCGAGGAGATAAAACAAATGAGCAAACAGATTCAAGACGCCTACATTGTCGCCGCCACCCGCCTGCCGGTCGCCAAGCGCAACGGCATGTTCCGTAACGTGCGCCCGGACGACATGCTGGCCGCCGTCCTCAAGTCCGTCATCGCCCAAGTGCCGGGCATCGACCCGGCGCGCATCGGCGATGTCATCGTCGGCTGCGCCATGCCGGAAGCCGAGCAGGGCATGAACGTCGCCCGTATCGGCCTGCTGCTGGCCGGCCTGCCGATCATCGTCCCCGGCATCACCATCAACCGCTTCTGCTCCTCCGGGGTGCAGGCGGTGGCCGATGCCGCCGCCCAGATCCGCCTCGGCCTCGCCGATGTGATGATCGCCGCCGGCACCGAGTCGATGAGCGTGATGCCGCAGATCATGGGCAACAAGATGTCGATGAACCCGGCCATCTTCGCGAAGGAGGAAAACCTTGGCATCGCCTACGGCATGGGCCTCACCGCCGAAAAGGTCGCCAGTCAGTGGAAGATCAGCCGCGACGAGCAGGATGCCTTCGCCCTGGCTTCCAACCAGAAAGCCTGCGCGGCGATCGCCGCCGGCTACTTCAACGCCGAGACGACACCCTACGCGATCCGCGAAAGCCTGCCCGACCTGAAGACCGGCCAGATCAGAATCCGCGAGCGCATCGCCGAAGTCGACGAAGGCCCGCGTGCCGACGCCTCGCTGGAAAGACTCGGCAAGCTGAAGCCGGTCTTCCACGCGCGAGGCTCGGTCACCGCCGGCAACTCGTCGCAGATGTCGGACGGTGCCGCCGCGGTCATGCTGGTCTCGGAGAAGGTGCTCAAGGAACACAACCTGACCCCGCTCGCTCGCTTCGCCGGCTACGCGGTAGGCGGCGTCGCGCCGGAGATCATGGGTATCGGGCCGATCGCGGCGATTCCCAAGGTGCTGGCGCAGGTCGGCATCAAGCAGGACGACCTCGACTGGATCGAACTCAACGAAGCCTTCGCCGCGCAGGCGCTGGCCGTGACCCGTGAGCTCGGGCTGAACCCGGAGAAGATCAACCCGCTCGGCGGCGCCATCGCGCTCGGCCACCCGCTTGGCGCCACCGGGGCGATCCGCATCGCCACCGTCGTGCATGGTCTCAAGCGTACCGGCGGCAAGTACGGCATGGTGACCATGTGTATCGGCACCGGCATGGGCGCCGCCGGAATCATCGAACGAATTTAAGAAATAACTGAACAGGAGACAGCAAGATGAGCGACTACCGTGCGCCCGTAAAAGACATGCGTTTTGTCATGGACGAAATCGTCGGCCTCGATGAAATTGCCCAACTGCCGGGCTACGAGGAGGCGACGCCCGACATGGCCGACGCCATTCTCGACGAAGCGGCCAAATTCACCGGCGGAGTCCTCGCTCCGCTCAACCGGATCGGCGACCAGCAAGGCTGCCGGCTCGACGCTGGTGGCGTGACCACCGCGGACGGTTGGAAGGATGCCTACAAGGCCTTCTGCGACAGCGGCTGGAACGGTCTCGCCATGCCGGTCGACTTCGGCGGCCAGGGGCTGCCCGAAACCTTCGGCATTGCGGTCAAGGAAATGACCGCTTCGGCCAACATGGCCTTCTCGCTCTGCCCGATGCTGACCGGCGGCTCCATCCTGGCGATGCTCACCTGCGCCAGCGATGAACTGAAGGCTGTTTATCTCGAGAAGATGATCACCGGTGAATGGACCGGCACCATGAACCTGACCGAGCCGCAGGCCGGCTCCGACCTGGCGCTACTGCGTTCACGTGCCGAGCCGCAGGCCGACGGCAGCTACCGTGTCTTCGGCCAGAAGATCTTCATCACCTATGGCGATCACGACATGACGGACAACATCGTCCACCTCGTCCTCGCCCGCCTGCCCGATGCCCCTGCCGGCGTGCGCGGCATTTCGCTGTTCCTGGTACCCAAGTTCCTGGTCAATACTGACGGCTCCCTTGGTGAGCGCAACGACGCCTACTGCGTCTCCATCGAACACAAGCTCGGCATCCACGCCAGTCCGACCGCCGTACTGGCCTTCGGCGACAACGGCGGCGCCGTCGGCTACCTGCTCGGTGAAGCCAACCGCGGCCTGGAGTACATGTTCATCATGATGAACGAAGCCCGCATGGGCGTTGGTCTGCAGGGCGTCGCCCTCGGCGAGCGCGCCTACCAGCAGGCGCTGGGCTATGCCCGCGAACGCAAGCAGGGCCGCGACGCGGTGACCGGCGAAGCGCTGGTCACCATCGATCACCATCCGGACATTCGGCGCATGCTGATGGCCATGAAGTCGCGTGTCGAGGCCTGTCGTGCCACGACGTATTACGCAGCCGGCCTGCTCGACCGTGCTCACGCCGGGACCGATGCGGAGCAGAAGAAGCGCGACCTCTGGCTGGCCGAATTCATGATTCCCATCGTCAAGGGCGGCGGCACCGAGATGGGCATCGAAGTCACCTCGCTCGGCATCCAGGTGTACGGCGGCATGGGCTACATCGAGGAAACCGGCGCTGCCCAGCACTGGCGCGATTCACGCATCACCACCATCTACGAGGGCACGACCGGTATCCAGGCCAACGACCTGATCTTCCGCAAGCTGATGCGCGACCAGGGTGCCACTGCCCGCGTCGTCTTCGGCGAAGTCGCCGCCACCGCGCGCGCCCTGGCCGAGTCGGATCGCGCCGAACTGCAGGCCATCGGCCGCCGTCTCGATGCCGGACTCAAGGCCTGGAGCGAAGCCACCGACTGGCTGCTGGCCAATGCGAAAACCGGCGTTTCCGGGGTGTTGACCGCAGCAGTTCCCTATCTCGACCTCGCCGTCATCGTCAGCGGCGGCTGGCTGATGGGCAAAGCAGCGCTGGCCGCAGCCGGTTATCTGGAGAAGGGCGAGGGCGACCTGCCGTTCTACAAGGCCAAGCTCGCCAGTGCAGCCTTCTACGCTGACCAGATGCTGCCACAAGCCGCCGCCAAGGCGGCCACGGTCATGGCCGGCGATGTGGCGCTGGCCGGGATGGGCGACGAACTGTTCCAGTAGCGAAACTCTGCAACAGGGATTCCGGGCGTACCACGCCCGTCGTTTCTGTCTTTCAAGGGGGCCGAATGGCCCCCTCTTTTTTTGGGGTCCCACGTTCTCACCACAGAATGGCAGCGATCATCCACCTGTCCGTCGACATTGGCTTACCCTTTGCTGGAGATTTCCTTCCACGGCATCGTCGAGCAGTCGAGCGCCGGCATCTACGTCATCCAAGGGATTTCAGTGCGCGAATGCGATCTTCGCAGGGGTGACGGCTATGCGCTGGAAGGGCTGATCGGCAAGCTCGTCGGCCTGGTCGGCATGAGCGAGAGAGTGCGCGAACCGGGCAGTTCGCTGGCCTGCTGCGCTACGCCATGCGGCACGGCATGACCGACAGCTGAAGTGTAGAAGCCCGACTTGATCGGACAGCCGTTGGCGGATGCAACATCTTCGTCCGGCTAACACGCGACATTCAGCGCCCCGTCAGAGATATTGCCAGCAAGCGGTCCAGCCGGTGAGGTCTTGTGATCACCGGCTGGTGTGAAATCAGTAGGGACGATCGCCGATAATTCCGGCGCGCTCCAACCTGCGCACGTCCGGCCAGTAGTCCTGCACGGCGTAATGTTGCGTGCAACGGTTGTCCCAGATCGCCACGGTGTTGGTGTTAAGGGGCCGGCGCACCTGATATTCGGGAACGTAGGCCTGGCTGATCAGATAGTGCAGCAACATGCCGGCGCCGGGGTTGGCATCCTGGCCGTAACGCACCCGCTGCGGCGTGTGGTAGTTGGTGAAGTGCGTGGTGAAGGCGTTGACAAACAGGAGTTTGTCGCCCGTCTCCGGGTGCGTGCGCACGACCGGATGTTCCGCGTCGGGGAACTGTTCCTTGAGTGCCAGACGTTTTTCGATCGGCATCGCTGCGCCAAAGCTTGCTTCTATGCTGTGCCGCGCGCGCAGGTCGGCAATCTGCATCTTGATGTCGTCTGGCAGATTGTTGTAAGCATCGACCATATTTACCCAGATCATGTCGCCGCCGACCTCAGGGGCTTCTGTGCAACGCAGCACCGCGCCCATCTGCGGGCACTCGCGCCAGGTGGTGTCGCAGTGGTAGGCGTTTTCGTACTGCTCCTTGCGTGTGTCCGGACCCTTGTAAATCTGTACCAGGCCCGGATTTTCCGGATCGCTGCCGACGATCGGATGGTCTTCCAGATCGCCGAAGCATCGGGCGAAAGCCACGTGTTCGGCGCGGGTGCAATCCTGATTTTCGAGAAACAGAACCTTGTACTTGAGCAACAAGGTCTTGATCTCGGCGAACAGGGCATCGTTGCGCGAGGCCCCGGCAATCGATACGCCATGCAACTCGGCGCCGATGCTGCGGGTAAGGGGCTTGACTGTAATCGTGGTGTTTTTCATGGTCTGTATTTCGCGCCCACGCCGGTGCCTGGCACCGGCGTGGGTCAAGCGAGTCTCCTTGTATCCAGGTTTGTATGGCTGCCAATTTGCTTGCAGAGTCAGGCGCTTTGCTGCAGGCGCCGGGCGGCGTATTCGCCGTACCAGGCGAGGCATTCCGGGTTGGCCATGGTGTCGGGGGTGACGATCTTGTCGAGCGGCTGACCGAGCAGCAGTTTCTTGATCGGTAGTTCCAGCTTCTTGCCGGTCAGCGTGCGCGGGATGGCCGGCACCTGGAAGATGTCGTTCGGCACATGGCGGGCCGACAGGGCGACCTTGATGCGCTCGCGGATTGTCGCGGTCAATGCTGCGGTCAACGCCTCGCCGGGGCGCAAAACCACGAACAGCGGCATGTAGGATTCCTTGCCCAGGTATTCGAGATCAACGACCATACTGTCCAGCACCTCCGGCAGGTCCTCGACGGCGCGGTAGAGTTCGCTGGTGCCCATGCGGATGCCGTGGCGGTTGATCGTCGCGTCGGAACGGCCGTATATGATGGCGCCGCCGCGCGGCGTGATGCGCAGCCAGTCGCCGTGGCGCCAGATGCCGGGGTAGGTGTCGAAATAGCTGTCGATGTAGCGCAGGTTGTCCTTGTCGTTCCAAAAATAGAGCGGCATCGACGGCATCGGCGCACAGCAGACCAGTTCGCCGACCGCGTCGGTCAGCGGCTGGCCGGTCTCGTCGAAGGCTTCGATCTTGGCCCCGAGGCAGCGGCACTGCATTTCGCCCGGGTACATCGGCAGCGTCGGCACGCCGCCGATGAAGGCGCTGACCAGGTCGGTGCCGCCGGAGATCGGGTTGATCCACAGATCCTTGCGAACGTGGTCGAGCAGCCACTGGTAGTTTTCCGGCGACAGCGGCGAGCCGGTCGAGCCGAGGCCCCGCAGGCGCGACAGGTCGCCGGCCTGGGTGGGCTCGATACCGGCCTTCTGGCACGAGGCGTAGAAGGCGGCGCCGGCGCCGAAGAAATCGACGTGCTGCTCGGCGACGAAGCGCCACAGGGCATTGAGGTCGGGCGTGCCCGGGTTGCCATCGAACAGGCATATGGTGCAGCCGGCCAGCAGTCCACCGACCTGGAAATTCCACATCATCCAGCCGGTGGTCGAGTACCAGTGATAGCGGTCGCCGGGGCCGAGGTCGAGGTGGAAGTTGATCGCCTTGGCGTGCTCGATGACGACGCCGCCCTGCGAGTGGACGATGGGCTTGGGCAGGCCGGTGGTGCCGGACGAATAGACCACCCACAGCGGATGGTCGAAGGGTACGTGCTCAACCTGCAGCGGCGCGTTGCCGGCAGTGGCGTCAGCCCACGTCGTGGCGTTGGCGAAGCCGGCGATGCCGGCTGCGGGGTCGAGTGCCGGCAGCAGGACGAGATGCTCGACGCTCGGCAGTTCGGCCAGCAATTCGCCGATCAGCGCCCGCCGGTCGTGCGCCTTGCCGCTGTAGTGGTAGCCGTCGACGGCGATCATCGCCTTTGGCGCGATCTGGCGGAAACGGTCGAGAACGGCGACGCGGCCCATGTCCGGCGAGCACACAGACCAGATGGCGCCAAGGCTGGCGACGGCCAGGAAGGCGATGACCGATTCGGGAATGTTGGGCATGAAGGCGACAACGCGATCACCGCGACCGACGCCCTGTGCACGCAGCGTGGCGGCTAGCGCGCCGACCCGGCGCTGTAGCTCGGCCCACGACACATTGCGGTCCTCGCAGGCCTCGTTGCGGAAGATGATCGCCGGCCGAGTATTGGTGGCATGGCGGAAAACCTGCTCGACGTAGTTGAGTTCGACGCCGGGGAACCACACGGCGCCCGGCATGCGGGCATCGGCCAGCGCCTTGCCGCGCGGCGTCGCCGACGGGATGGCGAAGTAATCCCAGACGGCGCCCCAGAAGGCGTCGATGTCGGTCACCGACCAGCGCCACAGCTCATCGTAGTCAGCCAGTTTTATGCCGTGCTCGCGGGCCAGCCAGTCTATGAAGGCGGTGACCTTGGCGTTCTTGATTCTCTCGGGCGAGGGGGTCCAGGCGGGTACGGGGTTTTCCATGAGTGTTCTCCTTTGATTGGTGTTGGGTGCCGCCTCGGGCTGGGCGGCTGAACGGGTCAATTCGGTTGGACCGCGGACGCCGGCTGCAGCGCCTGTTCCATCGCCGCCAGCAAGGACTGCGGCGGGTGCGCGCCGGAGATCGCCAGGCGCTCGTTGAAGACGAAGAACGGAACGCCGGACACCTGACTGTCGGCTGCCGCGGCAAGTTTTTCGAAGAAGCGTCGCTGATGCTGCGTCGATTCGAGACAGGCCGCGATCTCGGAGGCTGGGCAGCCGGCGCTGGCGGCGATTGCGGTCAACACCGCCGCGTTGCCGATATTCTGGCCGTCCATGAAATAGGCGGTAAACAGGCGGTCGAGCAGTTCGTCCACTTGTCTGGCGCTCCCGCATTCCTTGGCGCAGTCGATCAGATGATGTGCCGCCAGCGTGTTGGGCATGGTCTTGATGCGCTCGAAGGCGATCTCGATGCCGGCAGCCTGCGCCGCGTCCTGGACCTGCGCCCGGCGGGCGGCGACGGCGGCTTTGCCGCCCAGACGCTGCTCGTAGAACTCCTGGTAGGGAATGCCGTGCTCCGGCGTACCGGGAAGCAGCATATGTGAGCGCCATTCGATGCCGATATCGACGCTGGGATGCCGCTGGCGGAACAGTTTGAGGGCGGTGCGCAGGTGGCGCTTGCCGATCAGACACCAAGGGCAGATCAGGTCGAAATAGAAGGTGACGACGAGTTTTTCGGACATGGTTTCTCGCATGATTCAGGGAGCAGGGCAGGGGCTGGTCTGGCGGAACTGTCGTTCGCGGAACAGGCACCAGGCGCCGATGGCGGTGATGACGCCGGTGCCCAGTGCCAGTTTGAACATTGAGTCCCAGAGCAGCGGCGCCAGCAGGCCGGCACCGAAGGCCATGACGGCCAACTGGATGAAGGTCTGGCAGGAATTTCCAACTCCGGCGTTATCGTGGACAGCGGTCAGAGCCCAGTCGATTAGAATGGGCAAAGCTAGCGCGACTCCGATGGCGAAGAGCAGCAAGGGCAGCGTGAGGATCAGGCTCGGGGGAAGCAGCCAGCAAGTCGCCAGATTGAGCGCAATTGAAGTGCCGAGGATGCGGTAGGCGAGCTTGAGGATGGCCGACCCCGGCCAGCGCTGCGCCAGGCGCGGCAAAAGCGCGAATCCGCAGACCAGGCCGACCGTGATTGGAATGTAGACCAGGTAGACTTCGGTCGGGCCATGGCCCAAATGGCGCATGACGATTGCCGGTGCAGAAAAGGCATAAATCACCATGCTGACCCAGTTGGCGACATGGGCGAGCGAGAGTCGAACGAAGGTCCCGGAACGCAAGACATCCCGGTAGGCGTGCCACAGCGCGCCCAATTGCAGGGGACGGCGCTGTTCGCGGGGCAGGGTTTCCGGGAGCCAGCGCCAGCAGGCGAGGGTCAGCGTGAGCATGATGCCGGCGAGGACGACGAACACGGCTCGCCAGCCCCAGTGAACGGCCAGCCAACCGCCGACCACCGGCGTTGCCATAAGGGAAAGCATCTGCACCATCATGATGTGGCTCAGCAAGCGCTGTGCGGTCGGCCCGATGTGTAGGTCGCGCACGATGGTGCGGCTGATCACCAGGCCAGCGCCGGAAGCCGCTCCCTGCAGTGTGCGCAATGCCCACAATTGCTCGATCTGACTGGTCGCGATGCTGGCGATAGCGGTCACGGCGATGACGACCAGCGCGCCGAGTGTCACCATGCGTCGACCCCAGGCGTCGGCCAGCGCGCCGTGCCACAGCGACATGAAGGCGCAGGCGGCAAGGAACAGGGAGATCGTCTGCTGTGCTTGCCAGTCGCTCACCGCGAGATCGTCGCGCAACGCAGGCAGGGCGGGAATCAACATGTCGGCGCAGAACGAGTTGAGCAGGCCGATCACCGCCAGCAGCGCGGTCAACGCCGCCGGGGAGAGCGTTTTCACGGGTGTCGTCCGGGGCCGGTCAGATCATCTCGTGGATCAGGTCTTCGCCCTGTTTCCACTCGCCGAAGCCGGCCGGCGGGTTGATGTGGCCGACGGCACCGACATCGAGGAAGCGGCTGCCCCAGTCGCTGGCGAAGCTTTCGGCACGCGCGAAGCTGCACAGTGGGTCGTTGGTCGAGGCGGCGACGATGGACGGAAAGGGTAGCGGCTGGCGTGGAATCGGCGTCCAGCCGGCAGCAGTGAGCTGGTCGACGGTCGGGTAGCCGGCCGGCATTGGCGATTCGACGTCGGCCGGGGCGGCGAGCAGGGCGCCGACGATGTCGGCACGGCGGTACTTCTGCGCCCACTGGACGACGATCATGACGCCGGCGCTGTGGGCGGCGAGGACGACCGGGCCGTCGATCGCAGCCAGCGCTGCCTGCAGCGCCTCGACACGGGCCACGCGCGACAGCTTGTCGTGCTCCAGCGGCGAAACGCAAAGCGAGCCGGGGTTCTTTTTCTGGGCGTGGGTTTGCCAGTGATCCTCGACGTGGTCGCGCAGGCCGGGAACGAAGAGGATGGTCGGGGTGGGATTGGGGGTCATGAGAAAACTCCGTTTTGCTTTCAGTTCTTGCCGGCGGCTTGCAGGGCGCGGATACGCTGCAGGTCGCGGTCGTAATGTTTTCGGCCGATGGCGAATGCGACTGCGGCGGCGAGCGCGATCAGCGGGGCGATCTGCAGGGCGCCGAGGAGGCCGGTACGGTCGGCGATCATGCCGGTGACGAACGGGCCCGGGGCGAGGCCGAGCAGGTTGTTTACCAGCGTCAGGGTGGCGAACGCGGTGGCGTGGATCGACGGATGGGTCAGGTTGGCGACCATCGCGCAGGCCGGTCCGGTGGTGCCGGCGACCAGCAGCATGCCGGCGCCGAGAAAGACGAGCTGGGCGGTGCCGATGGGCAGCTGGAAGCCAATCAGCAGGAGGGCGCAGGACAGCACCGAGTAGGTCATGGCGATCGTCCACTTGCGCACTGCGAAGTTGCGGCTGAAGCGGTCGGTGATCATGCCGCAGCCGGTCATGCCGATGGCGCCGAGCAGGACGAAGACGGCCGCGACCAGGCCGGCCTTGTCGGTCGGCAGGCCGTAGTAGCGATTCACGTAGCTCGGCAGCCAGGCGATCATCGCCGCCATGATGAACAATTGGAGGCCGCTGCCGACATAGGCGCAGATGACGGAAGGCGAGGAGAAGAGGCCGGCGAACAGGCTGCGCAGCGAACGGAAGCCGGCGCGGTCGTTGCCATTGGCCTTCCTTGCCTGTTGCGGCGTCGGATCACCGGCCGCCAGGCGCTTCTCGGTGACGATAATGGCGTAAAGGAACACCAGCGCCATGCCGAACAGTGCCATCGCGCCGAATGCCCAGCGCCAGCCGAGATGCGCCGAGATGATGCCACCCAGCGCCATGCCGAGCACCGAGCCGACGGCGCCGCCGGCCATGAAGGCGCCGGACAGCGACGAACGCAGGTGCGGCGGGAAGACCGACAGGATCAGCGCGATGCCGACGCTGCCGTAGGCGGCTTCACCGACGCCGACGAAGAAGCGTGCCGTCAGCATCTGCCCGTAACTTTCGGCAAGCGCACAGGCCAGGGTGGCCAGGCTCCACAGGGTGGCCATGACGACGATGCTGCGTACGCGGCCCCAGCGGTCGGCGACGACGGACAGGGGAAAGGTCAGCAGTCCGACGAGCAGCGCGACGATGCTGTTCAGCGAGCCGAGTTGTGTGTCGGAGAGACCCCACTCGGCCTTGAGCACCGGGAACACGGCATTGAGCACCTGACGCGACATGTAGTCGGAAATCAAGAGCCCGAAGGTCAGGGCGAAGACGATCCACGCGAAGGTGCGGGACACTTTCGGTGTGTACTGGATATCCATGCCCGCATCGGCGACGTGAATGGCCACGGTTTGTCTCCTCGAATCTTGTTTTGTCGGCACGGGACTGCCGGTTGTCCGGCGCGCCCGTGTCCTGTCTGTTTATTGTTGATGCAGGGAGTGGATGCCGCAAGGCGTCCTCTCCCGTCGGGTTGCCGGGCGTGGGTTACGCTGCGGCCGCGTACTGCGTGAAGCCCTTCTGGCCGATCTTGCGGTTCGGCGCGAAGCCGTTTTCGGCCAGGGTTTCGTCGGCATTCTTGTAGAAGGTGCCGATCTTGTAGATCTCACGCGCTTCCTTGGCATTGGCGACCGGACGGCCGAATTCCTTGGCGATGCGCACCAGCTGCTCGATCTGCTCGACCGTGCTCATCTTGCGCGAACGATCCTGGGTCCAGATGTTGTCCTCGATGCCGCAGCGGACGTGCAGGCCCATGGCGATGGCCATCATGTTCAGCGGCAGGACGTTGAGCATGGAGGTTTCCAGGGTCAGCACGGCGCCGTCCGGGCAGGCGCGGACGAAGTTGGCCAGGTTGTAGATGTTCGGGGCGTCGAAGCCGCCGCCGATGGCCACCCAGGTAAGGATCAGCGGCACGTTGCAGGCACCGCGGCGCATGTTGCGCTCGACCGTTTCGAGCTGGGTGATGTTGGCCAGCTGGAAGTGCGCCTGGATGCCGTTGGCCGACAGGCGCCTGATGTGCTCCTCGACCCAGGCCGGACCAGCGGGAATGGTCATTTCGCTGTAGGCGGCATAGCCCTCGGGCGTACCCAGGCTGGTGCCGGCGACGTCGGCCGGGCACATCTGCTCGACCACGTTCATCTGGTTGCTGTTGATGGCGATGGTCACCTGGTCGGGCTTCGGGTTCAGCTCGGCGAGCATGTGGCGGGTGTCGTCGGACAGCCACTTGGCGACTTCGCCGTCGCTTTCGGGAGCGAAGGAGATCGAGCCGCCGACCTGCAGGATCATGTCCGGCACCCGGGCACGAATGCCGGCGATCAGTTCGTTGAACTTCGACAAGTGCTTGGAACCCTTGCCGTCCAGTTCGCGAACGTGAATGTGGATGACCGTGGCGCCGGCGTTGTAGCAATCAACGGCCTTCTGGATCTGGGCTTCCATGGTGACCGGGATGTCTTCCGGAAAATCCGAAGGCTCCCACTCGGGGCCGTAGGGGGCGCAGGTAATGACGAGCTTCTGCTGGTTTTCGGGGAAGAGGGAACCGTCGAGGAAATTCATGTGTTGCTCCTTGAAATGACTTTGATGTGAATTCGGGCTGTTTTTCCGGGTTGACCGCAGCAGGGCGACCCGGATGGATTTTTAGAAGGGCTTGTCGCCGATGATGGCGGCGCGCTCCATCTTGCGGTGGCACGGCGGGTAGTCCATGACCGCGTAGTGCTGGGTTGAGCGGTTGTCCCAGATCGCCATGCTGTAAGGCTTCCAGCGCCAGCGCACCTGGTACTCGGGGTTGTAGGCCTGGCTGATCAGGTACTGCATCAGGTCGCTGCCGCTCTTGTTGTAGTCCTGGCCGAAACGGACGCGTGACGGCGTGTGGTAGTTCACAAAGTGCGTGGTGAAGGCATTGACGAACAGGACCTTCTCGCCGGTTTCCGGATGGGTGCGGATGACCGGGTGCTCGGCGTCCGGATACTGCGCCTTCATCGCCAGGCGCTTCTCCTGCGGCATGGCGGCGGCGAAGGAGGAATTGAAGCTGTGGCTGGCGATCAGGCCGGCGATTTCGCTCTTCACGGATTCCGGCAGCTTTTCGTAGGCCAGAACCATGTTGGCCCACATCGTGTCGCCGCCGACCGGCGGGCACTCGATGCAGCGCAGCACGCAGCCGAGCGCCGGCGTTTCGCGCCAGGTGCCGTCGGTGTGCCAGGCGTTCTCGTAGCGATCCATCGGACTGTCCGGGTTTTTGTAGATCTGGACGAGACCGGGGGCTTCCGGGTGGCTCGGGGCCATCGGATGGGTTTCCAGCTCGCCGAGACGCTGGGCGAAGGCCATGTGGTCCTGGCGCGAGAGTCTGTCCAGGGTCTGGTCGCGCAGGAAAAGCACCTTGTGCTTCAGCAGGGCGGCGTAGATCTCGTTGAACAGGCCGTCGTCGCGTACGGCATCGCCGAGATTCACGTCGATCAGTTCGGCGCCGACGGCGCAGGTCAGTTGCTCGATTTTCATGGGTAGGCTGTCTCCTCTAACCTCAAATTACAAAAATGGATGACCCGGTCGTCTTGCGCGATTCGAGGTCACGATGGGCTTGCTGCGCGTCTTCCAGCGCATAGCGCTGGTTGATTTCGATCTTGATGCGGCCGGCGGCAACGTGGCCGAAGATTTCGCCGGCCAGTTCGGCCTTCTCGGCCGGGTCGGCGATGTAGTCGGCGAGCGCCGGGCGCGTCAGATAGAGCGAGCCCTTCATCGCCAGCAGCTGCGGGTCGAAGGGCGGAATGGTGCCGGAGGCGGTGCCGACGCAGACCATCAAACCACGTCGCTTCAATGAGTCGAGCGAGGCATTGAAGGTGCTCCGGCCGACGCTGTCGAAGACGACATTGACGCCGACACCGTCGGTCAGTTCGCGGGCCCGCTTGACGACATCCTCATGGCTGTAGTTGATGGTTTCGGCGCAACCGTGGGCACGGGCGACAGCGGCCTTTTCCTCAGTCGATACCGTCCCGATGACGCGCACGCCAAGCAGCTTGGCCCACTGCGAAACGATCAGCCCGACACCGCCGGCGGCGGCGTGAATGAGCAGGGTGTCGCCGGCCTGGAACGGGTAGATGCGGCGCATCAGGTAGGCCGAGGTCAGGCCGCGCATGGTCATCGCGGCGGCGGTTTCGCACTCGATGCCTTCCGGCAGCTTGATCAGCGGCGCGGCGGCGATGATGCGGGCGGTACTGTAGGCGCCCAGGGTGTTCAGGAAGCCGGTGTAGGTCACCTTGTCGCCGACCGCGACGTTGGTCACGCCGGCGCCGACCGCTTCGACGATGCCGGCTGCCTCGACGCCCATGCCGGCCGGCAGGGGGATCGGGTAGGTGCCGTTGCGAAAATACGTGTCGGCGAAGTTGAGGCCGACGGCGACGTGGCGCAGGCGGACTTCGCCCGGGCCCGGTTCGCCGACGGCGACGTCCTCGAGCCTGAGGACTTCCGGCACGCCGGTTGCGTGGAAGCGGATTGCTTTTTCCAAGGTGTTCTCCTGTTTATGGTCTTTATTGATCTGTGCGGTACGGCGTGTCAGTGCGAAGACGACGGGGCCAGGTTGACGATGCGCGAGAACAGCCGTTTGAACTCGGCGTCGGTGTCGCCGCCGAAGCGCGGGTCGAGGTTTTTCTGGAACGCCTCGTTGATCTCTGTCCAGTCTTTATCGGTCAGGTGGCGCTGCGCCAGCGGCAGGATCACGCCTTCCTCGCGGCCCATGTGTTCCCAGATCGTCTGCGCGTAGTGCGAAACGGCCTGTTCGACGTCGGCGACGCTTGCCGCGCCGGCCGCGTAGCGGTCGACCAGCGCCGCCAGCTCGAGAACCTGCTTTTCGTCGCGGACATGCTGGCGCTCGAGTTCGTCGAGTTCCGGGTTGGCTTCCGCCGTGCGCTCGCGCAACTTGCGGAACAGGTATTCGTCTTCCTTCGGGTGGTGCAGGGCGACCGGAAAGGCCTGGATGTAATGCACCATCGCCTGCATCAGCGCGGCATCCGGCCGGGCGCCCTTGCCCTGTGCATCCTTGAACAGGTGCTGCCAGGCATGCAGCACGGCGGCGAGCGAACGGTGCTCGTCGCGGATGATGCCGATGGCCTGGGCCGGGATCGGCGGCTCGGCCATCGCCGACACCAGCACCGGGATTTCGGAATTGATCAGCACCTTCAGCGTCTGCGAGCCGAGCATCATGCCCAGCGTGCTGCGCCGTCCGTGCGAGGCCATGAAGATCAGGTCGCAGCCGGCAGAGCGCGCGGCGGCGATGATCGCCGTGTACGGCGAGTCGCTGATGCTGGTCGCCGCGGCGCAGGGTACGCCGCGGGCACGGGCGGCCGATTCGGCCTTGGTCAGCAATTCCCGGGCGCGGCCCGCGAAGTTGTAGGCATAGTCTTCCGGCGCCGTCATGCGGACGATCTCGGCGTCGCCGGAGATCGACGCCGAGTGGTCGGCGCTGGCATGGAAGAAGGTGATCCGGGCGCCGAGCGCCAGGGCGAACTCGACGGCGCGGCCGATGGTCACGGTCGACAGGTCGGAGTTTTCAATGGGGACCAGCAGGTGTCGATACATGGCTATTCCTGTAAAAAGTTGCGCGAGGCCGGGTTCAGTTGTCGATGGTGACGACGATGCGGTCACCGGAAATGTTGACCGGGAAGGTGGCGACGCCCCGCATCGGGGCGCTGGCCAGCCGACCGGTCGTCACGTCGTAGCGCCAGCCGTGGGCCCGGCACGTCACCTTGTGGCCGCAAAGCTGGCCGCCGCTCAGCGCGGCGCCTTGGTGCAGGCAGCTGTTTTCGATGGCGTAGACGGTGCCGTCGACGTTGAACAGCGCGATGTCCCTGCCGTCGGCACGCACCGGGCGCGATTTCCCCGGTGGGACATCTTCCACTGCGCAGACATCGACATGTTTCATGGCCCGGACCTTCCTGACGTATTGGTATGGAGCGTATGTTAGGAGGTCCGGACGCCATTTTCCCCCCTCGAAAAAGGGGGGGAAGGCTGTCGGAAAATCGTGGCCTGTGTTTAAATTTGCCCACTGATTCGGTGTGGTGCGGTGCTGTTTTCGCAGGCAGTTACTGGCCGTGGCCACCGCTGGAATTCTCCAACAACTGGCGCCAGCCAGGTACAAGACGCGGGCATATCGATGACCACCGCCATCCGCCAGGCCGGCGCCATGACATCCGGACTTGTTCTACGCACCACGCCGCCAAGGGCGCCGCGGCACCAACTGTTGCGGCCGCGTCTCGGGCTCGATGCCGAACAGTTCCGCGAGCGTCCCGTTATGGTCGTGCAGGCGCCGGCCGGGTTCGGCAAGACCTCGCTGCTCGGGCAGTGGCGGCGCGAGCATCTGGCGCGCGGGGCCGCCGTAGCGTGGATGTCGGCCGACGACCACGAGGATCCGCAGCATTTCCTGCACGCCCTGACGCTGGCGGTGCGCATCGGTTGCGGTCGACCGGCTTTCGGGCGCTATTTTCTCGAAGGCGGTGGTGCCCCGGGCGGCGAACTCGAGGGCATTACCGCCTGGTTGGCCGAGGTGGCGCAGACCTCGCTCGACATGGTTCTCATCGTCGACGAAGTCGAACGGCTGCCGGCGCGCAATTTCCAGACGCTGATCTATTTACTGCACAATTTGCCGTCGAATTTGCGCGTGATCGTCGCCGGGCGCGGCGACCTGGACGATGCCGTGGCCGACCTCGTCGCCTATGGGGCGGGTGTGGCGATCGGCCCGGAAATGCTGCGCTTCAGTCTCGACGAGACGATCGCCTTCGTGCGCAACCGCTTCGGCGGCAACATCGATGCCGATGCCTGTGCGCGGCTGCACGAGATCACCGAAGGCTGGCCGCTCGGCCTCCAGCTGGCGCTGGCGGCGACGGAGGGAGGGGGCGATCCGCGTGCCGCGATCAACGGCATGCTGGCGCGCAACGAAGGGCACAGCGAACAGCTGGTCGGCGGCCTGCTCGACAACCTCGCCGTCGGGGATGCCGATTTTCTCGTCCGCGTGTCGCTGGTCGACATGCTGCATCCCGATCTCTGCCGTGCCCTGCTCGACCGCGCCGACGCGCCGGAGCAGCTCGCCCGTCTGGCGCGCGATACCCCGATCTTCATGGTCGGCGATGACGGCGAGTGGTTCCGCCTGCATGCACTGGCCCGCGACGCCCTGCGCCTGCGCCTCGCCGACCTGCCGGAAGCCGAACTGGGCACGCTCCACCGGCGCGCCATGGACTGGCTGGCCGAGCGCGGTATGACCCAGGAGGCGGCGCGCCATGCCCATGCCGCCGGGCAGCGGCAGCAGGCCTACGACATGGCCGAGCGCTGCATGTACGACGCGGTGACGCAGGGCTACCACGGCACCGTGCTCGAATGGCTCGAGGATCTTCCCGAGTCCGATCTCGACAGTCGCCCGCAGTTGCGTTTGGCGGCGGCCTGGGCGCTGGCGCTCAGCGAGCGGCAGGAAGAGGCCGGCCGCCTGGTAGCTCGCATCCTGGAAAACCCCGATGTCGACAGCAATCTGGGCTACGAGTGTGCGCTGATCCTTAGCGGCGCGGCGTATTTTGCCGACGAGCCGGACCGCTGCGCCGCCCTCTTCGAACCATGGTCGGAGGCGCCGCCATTGCGTGAGCCGCGTCTGCTCCAGATGCATGCGAACCGCCAGGCGATACTCGCCATCCTCAAGGGTGATCCAGCGCAGGCGCGGCGCCATCTGCAGCAGGTGGTGCGCGGCAGCGTCGGCAAGGGCCATGTCTATGCCGGGCGCTGGGGCGAGTTCTTCACCGGACTCAGCTACATATGGGAAGGGCAACTGCTGCTCGGCGAGGAAACCCTGCGCCCCGCGCTGGCGCGCGCCGAGGCCGATCTCGGTCGCCGCCATCCGCAGGCCTGCATGCTGGCGGCGCTGCTCGCCGTCGCCGTCTACGAGCGTGACCGGCTGGACGAGGCGGCGGCGCTGCTTGCCAACCGGCTCGACGTTCTCGAACGCTTCGGCGCCCCCGAGACGGCGCTGTTCGGCTACCGCACCGTGGCCCGCATCGCCGCGGCGCAGGGCATCGAGCACCGCGCCCTCGACCTGCTCGAGGCGCTCGGTGCGGTCGGCGTCGCCCGCGGCCTGCCGCGGATGAGCATCGCCAGCCTCGCCGACCAGGTACGCATCCACGCCGGGAAGTTCCGCAGCGAGACCTGCCGGGTACTGGCCGATCGCATCGACGAGATCATCGCGCACAGCGGCCATCCGGAAGGGTCGCTGTGGCATCGCTCGGTGGCGCTGCTGCAGATCATCTCCCGCGCCAACGTGGCCATTGCCGCACAGGACTGGCAGGCGGCGCTTGACCACCTCGCACCGGCGGTGACGCTGGCCGATGCCATGAAGCTTGGCCGTCTGCGCATCGAGGTCATGGCCTTGCGCGCCCTGGCGATCGAGCGCCAGGGCGGGAACGGACGCGTGCTGATGCTCGAGGCGATGAACCTGGCGCAGACCTTCGGACTGGCACGGACCTTCGTCGACGCCCACCCGGTCATCGCCGACTGGATGCGCCGCCTGGCGGAGGAAGAGGGCGGCGGCGACCTGCCGGCCGCAGTTCAGGTGCCGCGTGCCGTCCGGCCGCGGCCGGCGCGCGAGGCCACGTCGCCGCGCGCGGTGCCGAGCATGGTCCTGACGCCCAAGGAGCGCGAGGTGCTCGAGTTTCTGGCGCGCAACCTCTCCAACAAGGAAATCGCCCAGGCGATGTCGGTCGGCGAAGAGACCGTCAAATGGCACCTGAAGAACCTTTTCGGCAAGCTCGATGCCGGCACGCGCAAGCATGTCGTGCGGCGCGCACAACTGCTCGGCCTGCTTGAAGGCGGCGAGTAAAGCGCTTTCCGCCGGGATGTGATCACGCCGCCCTGAGCCGGGTGGTGCCGGCCCCCATGGATCGGAAATAGCCCCGGTTCGCCGGCGGCGGGCCGGTAACTTCGGTACGTTCAATTCTTGTGTGCGGGGCCCCGGCCGGCTGCTGCGGTCAACTTCGTTTTCAGGGAAAAAAAGCGCCAGATCCCCGCGTACGCTGGCGGCGAATCAGCTCGCCCGCGATCTGCTGGAGCTCCATCCGGCAAGCCTCTCGACAGTTTTACCCCAGCCGCCGCGAAAGGTTGTCGGCCGAATTTCCGTGGGGGTGCATACCCCCCAATCAACTCCCCATCCCCCGCTTTTTGGGGGGGGTGCTGCGGGCTGTGCTCCGGATAATCCATTCCTGAATCAGTCGCAAGACGCATCTCTTTCAGCAAATTCATCAAAAAAGGAAGGAAGACAAAGCAATGCTCACCATGGAGAGACAACGGATATTCAGGAAACAGGCCCGCCCGATCGCGCTGGCACTGGCGGCTGCGCTCGGCACCGGCGGCAACGCCCTCGCATTCAACATCGATGTCGACAACGAGGATATTGAAATGCGCCTGGACACTACCGTCCGCTACAACGCCGGGGTGCGCGTCAAGAACCGCAACAACCTGATCGGCAACAACATCGCCTCGGACGAAGGCACCTATCTCTTCGACAAGGGCGACCTGGTTACCAATCGCCTCGACCTGTTCTCCGAATTCGACTTCGCCTGGAAGAAGCAGCTCGGCTTCCGCGTCAGTGGCGCGGCCTGGGGCGACGGCGCCTACGGTACGGCCAGCGGCGCCAACCCCAAGTTCGCCCGGGCCGGCATTTCCAGCTACCCGAACCAGCAGTTCAGCCCCTACATCGAGCAATACTATCGCGGTCCGTCCGGCGAGATCCTCGATGCCTTCGTCTTTGCCAACTTCGACGTTGCCGAGACGCCGGTCAAGGTGCGTGCCGGACGCCACACCGTGTTCTGGGGCGAATCGCTCTTCCTCGGCGGCGCCCTGCACGGCATTTCCTACTCGCAGATGCCGCTCGACCTGCAGAAGGGATTCGCTACGCCCGGCGTCGAGGCCAAGGAACTGTTCCGTCCGCTCAACCAGGTGTCCGGCCAGATCCAGGTAACCGACACGCTCTCGCTGGGTGCCCAGTATTTCCTGGAGTGGGAAGCCTACCGTTTCCCGGAAGGCGGCAGCTACCTCGGCCCGGTCGACTTTGCCTTCAACGGCCCGGAACGCATCCTGCTCGCCCCCGGCGTTGGCTATACCCGCGGCAATCCATTCGAGCCGGCCCAGCGCAATGGCGAATTCGGCCTCAACGCCCACTGGTCGCCGGAAGCGCTCGACGGCACCGTCGGTGTCTACTACCGTCGTTTTGCCGACAAGCTGCCGCAAGGGCTGGTGACGCAGCAGACCCTGCGCAACGTCGGAACGGCGGCACGGCCGAATTACGTGCCGTTGTCGGCCTTCAGCCAGTACAACCTGATTTACGCCGACGGCGTCGACCTCTACGGTGTCAGCCTGGCGAAGAACATCGGCGGCATCAGCTTCGGCAGCGAATTGTCCTACCGTCATAACACCCCGCTGCTGTCCAAGATTCTCGGCGTGCCTGGCACCAATCCGTTCAACGTCCCGATGCCGAGCGAAGGCGAGACGACCGGTCCGCGCGGCAACACGATGCACGGCCTGGTCAACGCGGTCGGCATCGTTCCCGATACCCCGGTGTTCGATGCGGCCACCTGGGCGGTCGAACTGGTGTGGAGCCAATGGCTCGACGTCACCAGCGGTGCCGAAACCTTCCAGGCGGTCGGCTACAAGGGTTGTACCTTCAACAAGCCGACGGCCCAAGCCGGCGACAAGTGGGACGGCTGCGCGACGAAGAACTACGTCGGCATGGGCGCCAGCTTCACGCCGACCTGGTACCAGGTCATGCCGGGTGTCGACATGTCGGCGCCGATGACCTTTTCGATGGGCCTGAGCGGTAACGCGGCGACGACCTTCGGCGGCAACCAGGGCAACGGCAACTTCAGCGCCGGCCTCGGCTTCGACATCTTCCAGAAGCACCGCGTCGACCTCAAGTACATCGGCTACTTCGGCCGCATCAACGACTACGGCGCCAGCGGTGCCCTAGGCGCGCAGAACATTACGCAAAACGGCTTCACGACGCTGTTGAAGGACCGTGACTTCATCAGCCTGACTCTTAAAACCACGTTCTGAGGAGACAAATCATGCGATTCCAGAAAACCCTATTGATCGCTGCGCTGGCGTCCGCCTCCGGCGCCGCCCTGGCCGGCGTCAGCGCCGATGAGGCGAAGCAGCTCGGCTCGACCCTGACCGCCACCGGCGCCGAGAAGGCCGGCAACAAGGACGGCTCGATCCCGGCCTATACCGGCGGCCTGACCAAGGCCCCGGCGGCGTACAAGGCCGGCGACGGCCTGCGTCCCGACCCGTTCGCTGACGACAAGCCCATGTTCGCGGTCGACGCCAAAAATATGGACAAATACGCCGACAAACTGACCGAAGGCACCAAGGCGCTGATGAAGAAGAGTCCGGACTACCGGATCGACGTCTACAAGACCCAGCGCAGCGTCGCCTACCCGAAATGGGTCGCCGACAATACGGCCAAATGCGCGACCTCGGCCAAGACCACCAACGGCGGCCGCTCGATGGAAGGCTGTCATGCCGGTATCCCGTTCCCGATCCCCAAGACCGGCTACGAGGCGATGTGGAACCACCTCGTCCGTTTCCAGGGCGTCGCCTACAACGTCAAGTACCGCAACTGGAACATCGACGCCTCGGGCCGCCCCTCCGTGTCGACCGAGGGTTCTATCGTCCAGGAATACCCGTACTGGGACGCCGAGAAGGCGGGCTCGGGCGTTTCCTACAAGCAGCGCATCACCTACACCGGTCCGGCCCGCCGCGCCGGCGAGGCAATGATGATCGTCGATCCGCTCGACTACGCGACCAACGACCGCCGCGCATGGCAATACCTGCCGGGGCAACGCCGCGTGAAGATCGCCCCGGATTTCGCCTTCGATACCCCGAACCCGGGCACCGGCGGCACCTCGACCTTCGACGACGTCTTCCTCTTCCTCGGCTCGATGGACCGCTTCGATTTCAACCTGGTCGGCAAGAAGGAAATGTACGTGCCGTACAACACCTACCGCATGGCCTTCGCCTCCAACAAGGATGACTTGCTGAAGCCGAAGTTCCTGAATCCGGACCAGGTTCGCTGGGAACTGCACCGCGTCTGGGTCGTCGAGGCGAAGCTGCGCGAAGGCAAGCGCCACATCTACAGCAAGCGCACCTTCTACATCGACGAGGATTCCTGGGCGATCCTGGCCTCGGATCAGTACGACGCGCGCGGCCAGCTGTTCCGTGCCGGCTTCGCCTACCAGACGCCGAGCTACGAGGCATCGGTGCCGTGGGCCGACATGCACGGCCTGTACGACCTGATCGCCGGTTCCTACTCGCTGTCCGGCTACACCGCCGAAACCGGTGGCGTCCGCCAGGGCAAGCCGGCGTCGGAACGTGACTGGTCGCCCGACGCGCTGGCCGGCGCCGGCATCCGGTAATTCCTCTCCCACGAGGCCGGTTGCGGTCGACACCCGTAACCGGCCTATTTTTGACAAGGCAAGCCATGTCCCTCCGGAAGATCGTATCTCCGCTCGTTGCGCTCGTTCTGACGCTGCCGTTGGCGGCCTCCGCCACCGCAAACTACCGCGACGTGCTCGACACGCCGGCCCGCGAGAGCGCCTTCGCAACGAAGTCGCTGCTCAACGGCGTCGCCAGCGCCGGCAAGCGTGTTGTCGCCGTTGGCCAGCGCGGCCACATCGTCTATTCGGACGATGGCGGCAAAACCTGGACGCAGGCCCAAGTGCCGGTCAGTTCCGATCTCGTGGCGGTCACTTTCCCGACCGCCGAGCAGGGCTGGGCGGTCGGCCATGACGGCGTGGTGCTGCACACGGCAGACAGCGGTGCCACCTGGACCCGTCAGCTCGACGGCCGCAGTGCCGGCCAGCTGCTGGCGAAGTACTACGCGGAACAGGCCGCTGCCGGCACCCTCGGTTCGCCCGATGCCGCAGCCATGCTGGTCGACGAAGCAAAGCGCATCGGCGGCCAGGGGGCGGAGAATCCCTTCCTCGACGTCTGGTTCGCCGACGAGAACAACGGTTTCATCGTCGGCGCCTTCAACCAGATATTTCGTAGCGCTGATGGTGGCAAGAGCTGGGAGCCGTGGTTTCACCGCACCGAGAACCCCAACCGTCTGCACCTATACGCCATCCGCCAGGTCGGCGGCGCGCTCTACATCGTCGGCGAGCAGGGCACAGTGTTGAAGCTGAACGGCGGCGGCAAGCGCTTCGTTGCGCTCGACACCGGCTACAAGGGCAGTTTCTTCGGTGTCACCGGCGGCGACGGCGCAGTCCTGGTCCATGGCCTGCGCGGCCACGCCTTCCGCAGCACCGACGGCGGGAAAGCCTGGCAGAAGGTCGAGACCGGCCTGCAGGACGGCATCACAGGCGCCGCCAGCTGCGGCGACCGGCGTCTCGTCCTCGTCAGCCAGGCCGGCCGCCTGCTGGTCAGCGACGACGCCGGCGCCAGTTTCCGCCCGATCAAGGTCGAGCAGGCCAGCCCGGCCTCGGCGGTTGCCTGCCTGGGCAATGACGGCACCGTGATGGTCGGCGCCCGCGGCGTACGCACCCAGGCCATCCAGTAAGCAAGCAGAACACCAATACTCAAAAAAGCAGAGACAGGAGAACCAAGCGATGGCCGTAGCCACAGACCTCATGGACCGCATGCCGATTGTGCGGACCCTGACCGATTTCAACCCCAACTCGGGGACCGCCCTCGAACGGGCAATCTTCAACAACCGGCTGGCGGTCGTCATCGCCTGCGCGCTGGTCACCCTCGTGCTCCTGTTCGGCGCGGTCACGAAGCTGTCACTGAACGCCAGCTTTGAGAAGATGATTCCGCAGGGCCAGCCCTACATCAAGAACTACCTCGACAATCGCGCCGAGCTGCGCGGCCTCGGCAATGTGCTGCGCATCGTCGTCGAGAACCCGGACGGCGACATCTTCGACCCGAAGTACCAGGAAACGCTGCGCAAGATCAACGACGAATTGTTCCTCACGCCGGGGGTCGACCGCGCCTGGCTAAAGTCCTTGTGGACGCCGTCGGTGCGCTGGACCGAGATCACCGAGGAGGGCTTTCAGGGCGGCCCGGTGATGCCTGACTCCTATGATGGCTCGCCCCGGGCTACCGAACAGCTGCGGCTCAACATCGCCCGTTCCGGCATCGTCGGGCGTTTCGTCGGCAACGACTTCAAGTCGAGCATGATTGTCGTGCCGCTGCTCGACAAGGATCCGACCACCGGCGCAGCGATCGACTACCAGGCACTCTCCCGGGTGCTCGAGGAGAACATCCGCGACCGCTTCGAAAGTGCCGCCAAGGACGGCGCGCCGGGCGTGCGTATCCACATGATCGGCTTCTCCAAGCTGGTCGGTGACCTGATCGACGGCCTGGCCAAGGTGATGACCTTCTTCGCCATCGCCGCCGCGATCGCCATCGCCATCATCTATCTCTATACCCGCTGCGTGCGCAGCACGGCGCTGGTGATCGCCTGCTCGGTCGTCGCCGTCGTCTGGCAACTCGGCCTGGTGGCGCTGTTCGGCTTCGAACTCGACCCGTTCTCGATCCTCGTTCCCTTCCTGATCTTCGCCATCGGCGTTTCGCACGGGGCGCAGAAGATGAACGGCATCATGCAGGACATCGGCCGCGGTACGCATCGCCTGGTCGCCGCCCGTTATACCTTCCGCCGCCTGTTCCTCGCCGGCATGACGGCACTGCTCGCCGACGCCGTCGGCTTCGCCGTGCTGATGGTCATAGACATCCCGGTCATCAAGGACCTGGCGCTGACCGCCAGCCTCGGCGTCGCGGTGCTGATCTTCACCAACCTGATCCTGCTGCCGGTCCTCCTTTCCTATACTGGTGTCAGCACGGCGGCGGCCGAACGCAGCCTGCGGGCCGAGTCGGATGACGGCCGCGGCGGCTTCGCGGCACTGTGGCGCGGTCTCGAGCGCTTCACCGAGCGGCGCTGGGCGCTGGGCGCCATTATTGTGGCGTTGGTCCTGGCGGTGGCCGGCTTCGTCATCAGCCTGCAGCTGAAGATCGGCGATCTCGAACAGGGAGCACCGGAACTGCGCGCCGATTCGCGCTACAACCGCGACAACGCCTACATTGCCGGCAGCTATTCGCTGTCGAGCGACCAGTTCGCGGTGATCGTCAAGACGGCGGCCGAAGGGTGCCTGAACTACCAGACCCTGGTCGAAGCCGATCGCCTGGCCTGGGATCTGCAGCAGTTGCCCGGCGTGCAGACGACGGTTTTCCTCGGCAACGCGGTGCGTCAGATCACCGCCGGTTCCAACGAGGGCAGCCCGAAATGGCTGACCCTGGCACGCAACCAGGACATCCTGAACTACGGCGCCCAGCAGGCCTCGGTGAACAACCCCGATCTGTTCAACAACGACTGTTCAGTGATGCCGGTGATCGCCTATCTGAGCGACCACCGGGCGGAAACACTGAACCGGGTGGTCGCCGAGTCGGCCCGCTTCGCCGAGGAACATTCGACGCCGGAGCGCCAGTTCCTGCTCGCCGCCGGCAATGCCGGGATCGAGGCGGCGACCAACATCGTCGTCAAGAAGGCATGGACCGAGATGCTGATCTACGTCTATCTCGCGGTCATCGCCCTCTGCTTCATCACCTTCCGCAACTGGCGCGCGGTCGTCGTCGCCATCGTGCCGCTGATCCTGACGTCCATCCTCTGCGAAGCCCTGATGGTCATGCTCGGCATCGGCGTCAAGGTGGCGACGCTGCCGGTCATCGCGCTGGGGGTCGGGATCGGTGTCGATTACGCGCTCTACCTGCTGAGCATCCAGCTGGCGCAGCAACGCGCCGGCGCCTCGCTCGCCATCGCCTACAAGCGCTCGATCCAGTTCGTCGGCAAGGTGGTTGCGCTGGTCGGCATCACGCTGGCCGCCGGGGTGGTGACCTGGGCCTGGTCGCCGATCAAGTTCCAGGCCGACATGGGCATCCTGCTGACCTTCATGTTCCTTTGGAACATGATCGGCGCCCTGATTCTCATCCCCGCGCTGTCGCATTTCCTGCTGAAGACGCCGGCCCAGGCGCGCGCCTTCGGTGGCTAGGGCAGGGCAAGCAAACTTTTCGCGAGCGATCATGATTCTGACTTCCCGACTGCAACTTCCCGACTGGCCGGCGATCTGGCCAGGCGTACTGACCGCGATCACCATCGCGCTAGCCGCCACCTTCGTCTCTGAACACCAGGGCGGACCACAACTACTTTATGCCCTGTTCTTCGGCATGGCGTTCAACTTCGCCGCCAACGGCGAGAAGGTGAAGGCCGGCATCGACTTCGCCTCGCGCCATATCCTGCGCTTCGGGGTGGCGCTGCTCGGCGCGCGCATCACCGTCGAACAGATCTCCGGGCTTGGTGCCGTACCGATGCTGATGGTGATCGGGGGCGTGGTGGCGACCATCCTGTTCGGTGCGCTGCTCGGCCGCCTCCTTGGCCGACCGAGGACGGAAGGCCTGCTGACCGGCGGTGCCGTCGCCATATGCGGCGCCTCGGCCGCCCTGGCAATTTCCGCCGTTATGCCGAAAACCGAGGAAAACCAGCAGTTTACGCTGTTCACCGTGGTCGGCGTAACGACGCTGTCGACCGTGGCAATGGTTGCCTATCCGACGATTTCCCGCGCCCTTGGGCTCGATCCCGGTGCCACCGCGATTTTTCTCGGCGGAACTATCCACGACGTCGCCCAAGTCGTCGCCGCCGGCTACCTGATTTCCCCGGAAGTCGGTGACAGCGCCACCTTCGTCAAGCTGCTGCGTGTGGCGATGCTGTTGCCGGTCGTGCTGGTCTTCTCCATGCTGTTCCGCCGTCAAGGCGGCGAAACCGGTACCAGGCCGCCGCTGCTTCCGGGTTTCCTGGTGGGCTTCGCGCTGTTGGTGGTGATCAACAGCATCGGGATCATTCCGAAACCGGTGACCGATATCGTGTCCCACCTTTCCCGCTGGTGCCTGGTGGTGGCGATTGCTGCTCTCGGCGTAAAGACATCGCTCCAGCAACTGGCCAGCCTTGGCTGGCGCCCTGTAGTGATGCTGGCTACCGAAACGGTCTTTCTTGCGGGAGTAATCCTTGGGGGCTTGCTGGTTTTGCGGTAATGGCCTCTGTCTTAAATAGAACGCGTACCCAAACTTTCTCAGAACCTGTTCACGATCTTCTGAGCAAAAGCGCCAAGAAGGCGAGGTGAATGACCTGTAGGCGGGTGTTGATACGATTGATTGTGAACAGCC
>Ga0209202_1000544_pt1 | contig 30229 bp, 26 predicted proteins | sample AD_UKC032_MetaG_FD_184416 | JGI IMG/M metagenome (GOLD analysis project Ga0209202, IMG submission 184416) | Active sludge microbial communities of municipal wastewater-treating anaerobic digesters from USA - AD_UKC032_MetaG (SPAdes) (version 2) | ecosystem: Engineered > Bioreactor > Anaerobic >... | reverse complement strand
CCATCACCAGCCTGCCGCTCATCAACAAGGGCAAAGTCCGCGACATCTACGCGGTCGACGCCGACAAGCTGCTGATCGTCACCACCGACCGCCTGTCCGCCTTCGACGTCATCCTGCCCGACCCGATTCCGCGCAAGGGCGAGGTGCTGCAGGCCGTCGCCAATTTCTGGTTCGAGAAGCTCGGCCATATCGTGCCCAACCAGCTGACCGGCATCGACCCGGAAACGGTCGTCGCCGAAAATGAGCGCGAACAGGTGCGTGGCCGCGCCGTCGTCGTCAAGCGCCTGAAGCCGCTGCCGATTGAGGCCGTGGTGCGCGGCTACGTGATCGGTTCCGGCTGGAAGGACTACCAGGAAACCGGCGCCATCTGCGGCATCGCGCTGCCGGCCGGCCTGAAAATGGCCGCCAAATTGCCGGCACCGATCTTCACCCCGGCGACCAAGGCCGAAGTCGGCGATCACGACGAGAATGTTTCCTACGAACAGGCCGCCGCCAACTGCAACGCCACGCTGGCCGAGGCGCTTCAAGGCACCGGCAAGACCGGCGCCCAGCTGTGCGCCGAGGCGCGTGATGCGGCGATCAGCCTCTATCAGGAAGCCTCCGCCTACGCCGCGACGCGCGGCATCATCATCGCCGACACCAAGTTCGAATTCGGCATCGACGCCGCTGGTACGCTGCACCTGATCGACGAGGCGCTTACCCCGGACTCGTCGCGCTTCTGGCCCGCCGACCAGTACGCCGAAGGCAGCAACCCGCCGTCCTACGACAAGCAGTACGTGCGCGACTATCTGGAAACGCTCGACTGGGGCAAGAAGGCGCCCGGCCCGAGGCTGCCGGCCGAGGTTATCGCCCGCACCAGCGCCAAGTACATCGAAGCCTGCGAGCGACTGACCGGCAAGGCACTGTAAGCGCCCGGCGCGAACCCGGCGCGCGAAATCCGGTCAAACGAACGTGATCTTCCCGGGAGGATGCGTTCATGGAAACCCACGACTATCTGGAACGCCTGGAACTGCGGGCGACCGTGCCGGCCATCCGGCGCGTTCCGGCGGGGCGAATCACCGACTGGCTGGGTGCAGGCTGGCGCGACCTCAAGGCCAACCCGATCCCCAGCCTGGCCTACGGGCTGCTGTTCGGGCTGGGCGGCGATCTGATCCTGCTGGCCAGCATCGGGCATCCCCACCTGTTTTCGGTTGCAGTCTCCGGCTTTTTCCTCGTCGCCCCGTTGCTTGCCACCGGCCTTTATGAACTGAGCCGGCAGCATGTCAAGGGCACGCATCCGATTTTCATCGATTCGCTGCGGGCGTTTCGCAATAACGGCGAATCGATCGCACTTTTTGGCGTCGCACTGGCGCTCATCATCATCCTCTGGGAGCGCGTTTCGGCCATTGTCTTTGCGTTGCTGAGCCACGGGACCGCCGGCGACATCGCGCACTTCATGTCGCAGACGATCCTCAGCGGTCAGAACGTGAGCTTCATGCTGGCATGGCTGGCGCTGGGCGGCATGCTGGCCTTGCTGACCTTCGCGCTGAGCGTCATCTCCGTACCCTTGATGCTGGATCGCAACCTCGATGTCGTGACGGCGATGCTGACCAGCCTGCACGCCTTTGCCGCCAATACCGCCACCTTGCTTTTGTGGGCCGCCACCATCGTCGCCCTCACCCTGTTCGGCTTTGCGACACTGCTCTTCGGGCTTGTCGTCATCATGCCGATTCTCGGTCACGCCTCGTGGCATGCTTATCGCGACCTAGTAGAATAGTCGCATCCAGCCAACCCGACGGGCGGCGCGACCGCCCGTTTTTAACGCCCGAAAAATGAACGCCAATCCCCTCCTCGACTTCTCCGATCTTCCCCGTTTCGACCTTGTCCAGCCCGAGCACGTCAAACCGGCCATCGAATCCTTGCTGGCTTCAGGCCGCGAACTGATCGCACAACTGACTGACGACAGCGCGCCCGCCACCTGGAAAGATTTCGCCGGCGCGCTGGCGCTCGGTCTCGAACCTTTTGGCCGCGCCTGGGGCGTCGTCGGCCATCTGCACTCGGTCAACGACGTACCGGCCTGGCGCGAGGCCTACAATGAAATGCTGCCCGAGGTCTCGCGCTTCTATGCCGAGCTTGGCCAGAACCTGAAACTCTTCGAGAAGTACAAGGCCCTGCGGGAGAGCGCCGAATACGCGACGCTCTCCGTCGAACAGAAGAAGATCGTCGACAACGAAGTCCGCGACTTCCGGCTTTCCGGCGCCGAATTGCCGGAAGCCGACAAGCCGCGCTTCCAGGCGATCATGGAAGAACTGTCGCAGCTTGCCGCCAAATTCGCCGAGAACCTGCTCGATGCGACCAACGCCTTTGCCGAAATCGTCACCGACGAGAGCCAGCTTGCCGGCCTGCCGGAAGACGCGAAACAGGCGGCCAGAACCGTGGCTGAGAAGGCTGGTGTCGACGGCTGGAAATTCACGCTGCACGCCCCATCCTACGGCCCGGTCATGCAATACGCCGACAACCGCGATCTGCGCGCCCGCATGTACCGCGCCTACGCGACGCGCGCCGCCGAGTTCAACGATGGGTCGAGCAAGGCGGAATGGGACAACACGCCGATCATCAAGCGCATGCTGGAACTGCGCCTGGAAGATGCGCAGATGCTTGGCTACAAGAACTTCGCGGAAGTTTCGCTGGTGCCCAAGATGGCCGACACGCCGGCCCAGGTACTGGCCTTCCTGCGCGATATGGCGAAGAAGGCCAAGCCCTTCGCCGAGAAGGACATGGCCGAGCTGCTGGCCTTTGCCAAGGACGAACTGGGCATAACCGACTTCCAGCCGTGGGACGCCGCCTACGTTTCGGAAAAACTGCTGCAGGCGCGCTACGCTTTCTCGGAGCAGGAAGTGAAGCAATACTTCACCGAACCCAAGGTCGTCGCCGGCCTGTTCAAGGTCATCGAAAGCCTGTTCAACGTCAAGGTCAAGCCGGACACGGCGCCGGTCTGGCACGAGGACGTGCGTTTCTACCGCATCGAAACGCCAGCCGGCGAACTGGTCGGCCAGTTCTACATGGATCTCTATGCCCGCGAAACCAAGCGCGGCGGCGCCTGGATGGACGAGGCGCGCGCGCGCCGACGCGCCGATGGCGGCATCCAGAAGCCGATCGCCTACCTGAACTGCAATTTCTCGCGGCCGGTCGGCGACAAACCGGCCACCTTCACCCACGACGAAGTGATCACGCTGTTCCATGAAAGCGGCCATGGCCTGCACCACCTGCTGACACGCGGCGAGGAACTGGGCGTTTCCGGCATCCACGGCGTCGAGTGGGATGCCGTCGAACTGCCCTCGCAGTTCATGGAAAACTACTGCTGGGAATGGGATGTGCTGCAGGGCATGACGGCCCACGTCGACAGTGGTGAACCGCTACCGCGCGCACTGTTCGACAAGATGCTGGCGGCGAAGAACTTCCAGAGCGGCATGATGACGGTGCGCCAGCTGGAGTTTTCGCTGTTCGACATGCTGCTCCATTCGGAATTCGACCCCGCCGGGGTGTCGACCGCAATGGACCTGCTCAACGACGTGCGCAAGGAAGTCGCGGTACTTGCCCCGCCCGCTTGGCATCGTTTCCCGAACAGCTTCTCGCACATTTTTGGCGGCGGCTACGGCGCTGGTTATTTCAGCTACAAGTGGGCGGAAGTGCTGTCGGCCGATGCCTATGCCGCCTTCGAGGAAGCCGGCGATCCATTCGATGCCACCGTCGGCAAGCGCTTCCTCGACGAGATTCTGTCGGTCGGCGGCTCACGCCCGGCCATCGAATCGTTCAAATCATTCCGTGGCCGCGAACCGAGCGTCGACGCCTTGCTGCGCCATAGCGGTATGATTGCGGCGTAAGCCATCCATTCGGGAGGACGTAAGCATGCGACACCTGCTCATATTGTGTCTGGCGCTGTCCAGCGCCGCCGCGCTGGCCCAGGCCTATCGTTGGGTCGATCCCTCCGGGCGCACCGTCATATCCGACACGCCGCCCCCAGGCCGCGCGCACAGCGTCGGCAAGGCCGGCGCCGACAAGGAAAATACCGACGGCCTGCCCTACGCCGTCAAGAAGGCGGCCGAGAATTTCCCGGTCACCCTCTACACCTCGGCCGACTGCGTGGGCCAGTGCAAGGATGCGCGCAATCTGCTGAACCTGCGCGGCGTGCCGTTCACCGAAAAGATGGTGCAGACACCGGAAGATTTCGATGAACTCAAGAAACTTGTTGGCGACGCCTACGTACCGGCGCTCAAGGTCGGCAAGCAGAGCTTTCGCGGTTTTGAGGCCAGCGCCTACAACAACCTGCTCGATCTTGCCGGCTATCCGCAGACTGCCGCCTACGGCGCCAAACCGTCGGGCGGCCTCGCCAAGTGAAGATTGCCGCCTGGAACGTCAATTCACTGAAAGTCCGCCTGCCGCACCTGCTCGACTGGCTGGCCGAAGCGACGCCTGATGTCGTCTGCCTGCAGGAACTCAAGCTGGAAGACCACAATTTTCCGCGTGCTGAAATCGCAGCGGCCGGCTATCAGGTCGCGTTTTCCGGCCAGAAGACCTACAACGGCGTCGCCCTGCTGGCTCGCCAGCCGATTGGCGATGTCGTCTGTGGCAATCCGCATTTTCCCGACGAGCAGAAACGGCTGATCGCCGGCACCGTCGGCGACACCCGCATCGTCTGCGCCTACATGCCGAACGGCCAGGAAGTCGGCAGCGACAAGTACGACTACAAGCTGCGCTGGTTGGATGCCCTGGCTGTCTGGCTGGGCGAACAACTGGCGGCGCACCCTAATCTGGCGTTGTGCGGCGACTACAACATCGCCCCGGACGACCGCGATGTTCACGACCCCAAGGCCTGGGCCGGGAAAATCCTCTGTTCCGAACCCGAGCGCGGTGCTTTCCAGCGTCTTCTCGGGCTGGGTCTGAGCGACAGCTTCCGGCTCTTCGAACAGCCCGAGAAAACCTTTTCGTGGTGGGATTACCGCATGCTCGGTTTCCAGAAGAATCTCGGTCTGCGCATCGACCACATCCTGCTTTCGGCACCGCTGGCAGCGCGCTGCACCGCTGCCGGCATCGACCGCGCCCCGCGCAAACGTGAGCGTCCGTCCGACCATGCCCCGGTGTGGGCGACACTGGCCTGAAATGATGCCGGTTGCGGTCGACCCCGAAAAACTGCTCGATTTGTACCCGCCGCTGGGCGGCCTGCCCATTGAGCGCCTGCGGGCGCTGTTCGCCCCGCAAGCGGTCATGCATCTGCCGGCCGGCACGCAGGTCTTCGCCGAGCACCAGCCTTGCCAAGGTTTTCCGCTGCTGCTCGCAGGCAGCATCAAGGTCGTCAAGCTGGCGGCCAGCGGCCGTGAGCTGATGCTTTACCGAGTGGCACCGGGCGGCTCCTGCATCATCAGCTCCAGCTGCCTGCTCGGCCATACCGACTACAACGCGCGCGGCATCGCCGAAACGCCGCTGACACTGGCAGTTCTGCCGGTCGCCAGCTTTTCGGCGCTGATGCTTGAACACGCGCCATTCCGCGACTTCGTCTTTCACCTTTTCGCCGAGCGCATCGGCGAACTGATGCAGTTGGTCGAGGAAGTCGCCTTCGCCCGTCTCGACCAACGCCTGGCCAAACTGCTGCTGGCGCGCAGCGAAACGGTACTCAACGTGACCCACCAGCAACTGGCGGACGAACTCGGCAGCGTGCGCGAAATCGTCAGCCGCCTGCTCAAGGGCTTCGCCGCGCAGGGGCTGGTCGCCCTGGGGCGCGAGCAGCTGACCATCATCGACCGCAACGGACTGCAAAAACTCGCGGCTGTGTGACCAAGGTTACATACGCGCGCCGCGCCGGTCGATAAAGTGGGTGCCGTACCCACTACTCAACGGAGAACACCATGGCTGCAAATGTTGGCGGTATCGACAAAATCGTACGTATCGTTGCCGGCGCCGGCCTGATCGGCGCCACCGTGGCCGGCATGCTGCCGGTCTGGGGCTATATCGGCGTCGTTCCCCTCGCCACCGGCCTGATGGGCTGGTGCCCGGCCTACCCGCTGCTCGGCATCAACACCTGTTCGACCAAGAAGTAAGCAGATTTCCCGGAAAGAAAAACCCCGCCGCGGCGGGGTTTTTTACGTCAGATAATTGGCGATGCGCACGTAATCGGCGACCGAGACATCCTCGGGCCGCCAGGTTGGATCGATGCCGAGCTCGGCAAAACCGGCGTCACCGAGGGTGCCTTTCAGCGTATTGCGCAGCATCTTGCGCCGCTGGGAAAAAGCGGTCTGGACGACTTGCGCGAGCTTTTCCTGGCTTTTCGCGGTCAGTTCCGAAGCATCTTTCGGGATCAGGCGCACCACCGCCGACTGCACCTTGGGCGGCGGCTCGAAACTTTCCGGCGGCACATCGATCAGCCACTCCAGGTGAAAGCGGTATTGCAGCATCACCGAAATACGGCTGAAGTCGCTTTCGCCAGGCTCGGCGACCATGCGCTCGACGACTTCCTTCTGCAACATGAAATGCATGTCGCGGACGATGCCGACATACTCGGCCAGATGAAACAGCAGCGGCGTCGAAATGTTGTACGGCAGGTTGCCGACCAGGCGCAGGTCGCTGCCGATGCTGGCGAAGTCGAAGGCCAGCGCATCGCCTTCGTGAATGCTCATGCGTGCCGGCGGGTGCTGCTTCTTGAGACGGGCGATCAGATCGCGGTCGATTTCGACGACGTGCAGATGATCGAGGCGCGCCAGCAACGGCTCGGTGATCGCCCCCAGACCGGGGCCGATCTCGACGACGGTATCGCCACGCTGCGGGTCGATGGCCGAAACGATGGCGCCGATGATGCCTTGGTCGACCAGGAAGTTTTGCCCGAAGCGTTTGCGGGCGACGTGGCCTTTCATTGCCTTACCGCCATTCGGGTCGCTTCGGCCACCGCCTCGAACAGGCTGCCGGGGTCGGCGCGGCCGCTGCCGGCCATTGCCAACGCGGTGCCGTGGTCGACCGAGGTGCGGATGATCGGCAGGCCGAGCGTGACGTTGATGCCACGGCCGAAGGTGGCGTATTTAAGCACGGTCAGGCCCTGGTCGTGGTACATCGCCAGCACCGCATCGCCCTGCGCCAGTACCGGCGGGGTAAACATGGTATCGGCCGGATGCGGCCCGGAAAGCTGCATGCCTTCAGCGCGCAACTTTTCCAGCACCGGGGCGATCACTTCGATTTCCTCGCGGCCGAGATAGCCGCCTTCGCCGGCATGCGGATTGAGGCCGGCGACCAGGATGCGCGGATTTGCCAAGCCATATTTTCGCTGCAGATCGGCATGCAGGATGCGCAAGGTCTTCTCCAGCACGTCGACGGTGATGGCGGCCGGCACATCCTTCAGCGGCAGATGGGTCGTCACCAGCGCGACACGCAGCGGGCCGCACTCGGTGGCGCCGGCCAGCATCATGACGACGAGCGGGGTGCCGGTCTTTTCGGCCAGGTATTCGGTATGGCCGGTGAAATGAACGCCGGCCGCGTTGATCACGCCCTTGTGCACCGGCGCCGTCGCCATGGCCGCGAACTCGCCGCTGCGGCAGCCGGCCAGCGCGCGGTCAAGCAGGGCCAGCACGTAGGCGCCGTTGGCCGGGTTCAGCTCGCCGGGAATCGCGGGGGTGGCCAGCGGCACGTGCAATACATCGAGCTTGTTGCGGTCGACCGGGTTTTGGGGGCAAAAATCACGGAAAACGACGTTCAGGCCAATCGCTTCCGCCCTAGTGGCGAGTAGGTCGCGATCGGCGAGGATGACCGGATGCCCCGGCCCGTCGTAGCCGGCCAGCCGCAAGCAGAGTTCCGGCCCGATACCGGCCGGCTCGCCGCTGGTGACGGCGATGCGTGGCAGGGTCATTTTTCGTCGAGACGGTTTTCGACGTAGGCGCGGTCGCGCAGCTGGCGCAACCAGTCCTGGTAGGCCTCGTCCAGCCGGCGCTCGCGTATGGCCTGACGGGCGGCGGCCCGCTTGCGGTCTTCGGAGACGTCACGCTGGCGACGTTCGAGCACCTGAATCAAGTGCATGCCGAACGGGCTTTGCACGACCGGGCTGATCTGGTTGTCCTTCAGCGCATCCATCGCCCGTTCGAAATCAGGCACCGTGTCGCCCGGGCTGATCCAGCCGAGGTCTCCGCCCTTGGCCGCGGAACCGTCCTGCGAGTAGAGGCGTGCCAATTCGGCAAAGTCGCCGCCGTTGACCAGACGCTCACGCACGGTTTCCATCTTGTGCCGAGCCTCGGTTTCCGACACTACTTCGTTCACCTTGATCAGGATATGCCGCGCATGAGTCTGCTGAATCGATGCCGGCCCGCCACCACCGCGCTTGCCGAGCAGTTTGACGATATGAAAGCCGGCCGACGAGCGCAGCAGGTCACTGACCTCGCCCGGCTGCAGGCGCACCGCGGTTTCGGCATAGAGCGTCGGCATGCGGTCGAGTTGGCGCCAGCCGAGCGAGCCACCCTGCAGGGCATCCGGCGCGTCGGAGTAGGTGGCAGTCAGTTCGGCGAAATTTTCACCGGCCTTTGCGCGCTTGAGCGCCTGCTCGCCGCGCAGGCGCAGCTTCTGCAAGGCTTCGGGACTCGCCGACTCGGGCGCCCGCAACAGAATGTGCGCCAGCTGGAATTCCTCGCCGCCTCCAGTCGCTACCTGGTTGGCCAGGTAGAGATCGATTTCGCCGTCGGAAATAATTAGTTTGCCATCGACCTCGCGTTCGCGCAGGCGCGCCATGGTCATTTCAGCGCGAATTTCCTCTCGGAAGCGCGCGTAGTTGATACCGTCCTTTTCCAGCGCCACCCGGAACTGCTGCTGCGTCATCTTGTTGCTGGTGGCAATGCGGCCGATAGCCTGGTCAAGCTGGTTGTCGTCGATGCGCAACCCGCTTTCGCGCGCCAGCTGCAGCTGGATGCGATCCATGATCACTCGCTCAAGCATCTGCCGCTCCAGGACATCCTGCGGCGGCAGGCTGGTACCCTGCTTCTGCAGCTGCTTGAGCGCGGAATCTAGGCGTACGCGCAGGTCGTAATACGTGATGACCTCATCGCCAACAACGGCGACGATACGGTCGGCCTCGACCGGTTCGGCGGGCGCGGCGCCAGCCGGCAGCGCGCAGATGCCGATCAGCGAAAAAACGAGGACGAGGAGGCTGCGAATGAATGGGTGCATGGCGGTCATTGTGTCGTAAGCAGACTGCTGGAAGTGGCCAGCTCGTTGGTTTTGCCGTAGCCGGGAATAGTGCGCCGCAGCAGGTTGATCGGGTTGGAGCCGATACTGCCGAAATCGGTAAGTTCGAGCTGCAGGAACACTGTGGTGTTGGGCGAACCGGCAATCGCCTCCAGGCGCTGGGCAACCGCCCGGAACGCCCAGCAACCGGCAGTGTATTCGATGCCACCGATCGCTTCGAGCAACTGGTCGCCACCAAGGAAGGAGTAATTGAAGCGGCCGACGGCATTCCAGCGCGAACTCAGCGGCCATTGGCCGGAAATGTCGATCTGGTCGACGGTGGGCGTTTCGTTCACCGAATTGCGGTTGTAGCGGTAACCGGCACTGATGACCTTGCCCAGTTCGGGCTGGTAGCGCAGGCCGGCGGAAAAACGCTGATCCAGTCGCTCCGCAATGTTGTACTGCCAGGCGACATCGGTATAGGTCTTTGGCAGCACCAGGCCGCTGAAGGCCGTGATCACGCTGGAAGCACCGGCCGGCTGCACTGCCTGGCCGGGCAAGGTGACTTTGCCTGGGCTGAAGTAATAAACCTGCCCGATCATCGCCTTGAAGCGCTCGACCCCCGAGCCACCATCGAGCATGCGTGTGGTCAGGGCCGCGGTCAACTGGTTGGCATCGTTGATGCGGTCATAACCCGAATAGCGATTTTCGGAAAAAATCTGCGCGAAGTTGAAGTCCGTCTGATTGCTATCGAAGATCGGAATGTTGCTCTGGTTTGTATACGGGATATTGACGTAATAGAGTCGCGGCTCCAGCGTCTGGATGAAGGCCTTGTCGAGCAGGCTCGTCTCGCGCTCGAAGATCACGGTGGAGTCCAGCGTGAAGGTCGGCAGCACCCGGCTGATATTGGTCGGATCGCTGGCAAACGGCTGATTGTTCAATTGATACTGCGTGGCACTGAGACCGATCTTCGGTGTGATATTGAAAGCGGGGTGCACAAATGGCAACGCGAATTGCGGGTAGAGCACCAGGCGGTCGCCCTGAACCTGAGCAGGATTGATGAATCGCGTGTACTGGCCCTGCAGGGTAAAGTCGGTGCCGAGCACATCAGGCTTGAAACCGATCAAATTGAACTGCGGCTCGAGAAAGTAAGGTTTCGCGACCGGGTTCGTGGGGTCGGTCTGCAGGGTCTGGTACTCGAGCACCTGTAAATTGGTCTGCAGCCAGGGAACCGGTGTATAGCCGAGCGTGAATTGCTGCGGCAATTGCACCTGTGTGGTCTGGATCAGGCGCGAGGACAAATCCTGGAAGTAGAAGTTGTCCGAGACACGGTTGTAATTGACGGCCGCAGAGAATCCCTGACCCAGATTCTGGTTATGCACAACCTTGTATGCCCAGCGTTCGCTCCCCTCCAGCCGGTCATACGGCATGTACTCGAAACGCGAAAAGCCGTTGTAATTGAAATCACGATACTGCGCCTCCACCCCCAGTTGGAAGCCGCGCTTGCTCATTACACGCGGATAGAAAGTCGCATCGTAGTTCGGGGCAATATTCCAGTAATACGGAACGGTCAGATCCAAGCCGTCGCGCGACGACATGGCGTAGAAAGGATGCAAAATCCCCGACTTCGGCTGCTGATTCAACGGAAACGAATTTACTGGCGTATAGAAGAACGGGACGTCCTTGAAATACAGCACCGAATTCCTCGCGTCGCCAACTTCGCGATCATAGTCGAGATGCACTTCGGACGATCGCATGTACCAATCGACCTCACCGGGTTTACAGGTCGAATACGTCGTATTGAAAAGACTGATCTGGTTTTCGCCTTCGAATTCCGCGCGCTCGGCCGATCCGCTTGCCGTCGATGCCCGACGCGTCGGCGCCACGGTCGGCAGGCCATAGCTGCTGGGGATGTTCTGCATCATCGGCGCCCCTGAAGTCGTAGCATTCGACGCAGAGGATACGGCCTGGATCACCTGTGGTCGATAGAACTTGCTCACCACTTCCTTGACGATGTAGAAGTCCGGAGTTTCCGCATACCCGATGTGCTCCGAGATCTGCATCCGGAGATAGGGCGCGTTGATTTCCTGGCCCTCCTGCAACATGCGTACGTTGCCCCGAGCTTCAACCTCATCATCAAGCGGCCAATACGTCATCTTGTCGCCGTAGAACAAGGAACCGGCCCGGCGCATTTCGACTTTGCCAGTCGCTCCGGCGACCACCTCGGTGCGCCCTTCCAGACGATCGGACACGATGAACAGGGGATAGACGCCATCCTTCTGAAGTTCGACCGGATAGGGAACGCCGACGCCCGACAGCAGCGACGGCGTCTTGCGCCCCATGGTGTTGAACCGGACTTCCGTACGCAAACGCAAGGGCAGGTCGTCGTCGATCGCGCCAACCGGCGTCGCCACCGGCACAACACCGGGCTTGCGGGGCAGATCGGAGGTGACAAGCAGCATGCCGCCGTCTGCCGTGGCGTGCAGCGACGGCACGCCAACGAACATGCAACAGACAAATACAGCGAGGGGACGGCGGGCAAAACCGGGCATCGAGGCAATCAGCAAAGGGCCGAACCGGAACGGTCGAAACCCGAGTGTTAAAATCGCAGCATTTTACAACGAAGACACCCACCGCCGATGACGCGCGATCAACTTGTTACAGACTGGGTCGCCCAGCGCTTCCCGAACCAGAACGTCCAGATCACCCCGGCTTCGGCCGATGCCAGTTTCCGCCGCTATTTCCGGCTGACCTGGCCGGACGGAACGACGCGCATCCTGATGGACGCGCCGCCGGAAAAAGAGGACTGCAAACCCTTCATCCACGTTGCCGGCCTGCTCGCCAAGGCCGACCTCGCCGCGCCGCGCATCCTCGACAAGGATCTCGACAACGGCTTCCTGATGCTCACCGACCTCGGTCGCATCGGCTACCTCGATGCGCTGAACGCCGATCTCTCGCTGGCCGACCTGCTGATCCGCCCGGTGCTCGACGTGCTGGTCAAATGGCAACTGTCGACCGCCGCCGCCACCCTGCCGCCCTACGACGGGACGCTGTTGCGCCGTGAACTCGACCTTTTCCCGGAATGGTTTGTCGGTCGCCACTTGGGCGTACAACTGAGCGATGACGAAAAAGTCATGCTCGATCGCACTTTCAAATTCCTGATCAACAGCGCACTGGCCCAGCCCAAGGTATTCGTGCACCGCGACTTCATGCCGCGCAACCTGATGGTCGTCGAAAGCGCCGAGCGCCTGACGCCGGGGATCATCGACTTCCAGGACGCCGTGATCGGGCCGATCGCCTACGATGTCGTCTCGCTGTTCCGCGACGCTTTCATCTCCTGGGAAGAAGACCAGGAAATCGACTGGGTCGTCCGCTACTGGGAAAAAGCCCGCGCCGCCGGCCTGCCGGTGCGCGCCGATTTCGGCGACTTCTGGCGCGAATACGAACTGATGGGCCTGCAGCGCCACCTCAAGGTGCTCGGCATCTTCTGCCGCCTCAAGTACCGCGACGGCAAGGACAAGTACAGCGAAGATCTGCCGCGCTTCATGAATTACGCGCGCAAGACCGCCGCCCGCTACGTCCAACTCAAACCGCTGCTCAACCTGCTCGACAAGCTCGAAGGCAACACCGAGCAGATCGGCTACCGGCGCTGAACCGGCATGAAAGCCTTCATCCTCGCCGCCGGCCGCGGCGAACGCATGCGGCCGCTGACCGACCACACGCCCAAGCCTCTGCTGGTCGCCGGCGGCAAGCCGCTGATCGTCTGGCATCTGGAACGGCTGGCGACGGCGGGTTTCCGGGAAGTCGTCATCAACCACGCCCACTTGGGCGCACAAATCGAGCAAGCGCTCGGTGACGGTTCGCAATGGGGCCTGCACATCCGCTATTCGCCGGAACCGCCGGGCGCGCTGGAAACCGCCGGCGGCATCGCCTCTGCCCTGCCGCTGCTCGGCGACCAGCCCTTCCTGGTGGTCAATGGCGATATTTATTGCGATTTCGATTTCGGCCGTTTTCCCGGGTCGACCGCAACCGGTGCCCATCTGGTCATGGTCGCCAACCCGGCACACCATGCCGGCGGCGACTTCAGCCTGGATGGCGAGCGCGTCATTTACGCGAACGGTGAGCAAACGCTCACCTACGCCGGCATCGGCGTTTTTTCACCAGCTTTCTTCGCCGAGGTTAAACCCGGCACGGTGATGAAGCTGCGCCCCTTGCTCGACGCCGCCATCGCCGCGGGCACGCTGACGGGGGAACGCTTCTCCGGCCGCTGGGTCGATGTAGGAACACCGCAGCGCCTTGCGGAACTGGATCAGGAACTAAAAAACGCATGACCCACGCCCACTTTCTCGCCCGCCGCAAACGTCTGTTGAAAGCCATCGGCGACGGCGTCGCCATCGTGCCGACCGCGCCGGAAGTCATCCGCAACCGCGACGCGCACCATCTCTACCGTTTCGACAGCTATTTCTGGTACCTGACCGGCTTTCCGGAACCGGAAGCGGTGGTCGTGCTGATTGGCGGCAAAAAGCCGAAATCCATCCTCTTCTGCCGCGAAAAGCACGAAGAGCGGGAAATCTGGGACGGCTATCGCTACGGCCCGAAAGCGGCAAAAACTGCCTTCGGCTTCGACGCCGCCTACCCCATCGAACAGCTCGACAAAAAACTGCCTGAATTCCTCGTCGACCGCGACACACTGTGGCACGCCATCGGCCATGACGCAGCATGGGATGCTCGCATCGCCAAGGCGCTCAACGAAGTGCGCGCCCAGACCCGCGCCGGCAAGCGCGCCCCGCGCGCCATTCATGATTTGCGCGCCGAGCTCGATGCCATGCGCCTGGTCAAGGACGGCGCCGAAGCGGGCATCCAGCAGCGCTCGGCCGACATCGCCAGCGCCGGCCACGCCCGCGCCATGCGCGCCTGCCGCCCCGGCCTCGCCGAGTACGAACTCGAGGCCGAGCTGACCTACGAATTCCGCAAGCGCGGCGCCGACGCCCACGCCTACACGCCCATCGTCGCCGGTGGCGCCAATGCCTGCGTGCTGCACTACGTCGAAAACAACAAGCTGCTCAACGACAACACGCTGGTGCTGATCGACGCCGGCTGCGAAGTCGAGGGCTACGCCGCCGACATCACCCGCAGCTTCCCGGTCAATGGCCGCTTCAATGCGGCGCAGAAAGATGTCTATGAAATCGTTCTCGCCGCCCAGCAGGCCGCCTTCGCCGCTACCGCCCCCGGCCGTCACTTCATGGAAGGCCACGATGCCGCCGTCCGCGTGCTGACGCAGGGCCTGGTCGATCTCAAGCTGCTACAGGGCGACCTCGACAACCTGATCGACAAGGACGACTACAAGCGCTTCTACATGCACCGCACCGGTCACTGGCTCGGCTTGGACGTGCACGATGCCGGCGAATACAAGGTCGGCGAGGAATGGACCAAGCTGGTTCCCGGCATGACGCTGACCGTCGAACCCGGTCTCTACATCCGCCCCGGCGCCGACATTCCGCCGGCGCTGGCCGGCATCGGCATCCGCATCGAGGACGACGTGCGCGTCACGGAAACTGGCTGCGACATCTACACCACGGCGCCCAAGACGGTGGCCGAGATCGAGGAGGTCATGCGCCATGACTGATTCTGCCGTTGAAAACGTCGACATCCTGATCGTCGGCGCCGGCCCGGTCGGCATGACGCTGCATCTGGCGCTCGCCGCCGGCGGCCGGAAATCGCTGCTTGTGGACCGTCGACCGCAACAGGCACAGCAGGACGACCCGCGCGCCCTCGCCCTGTCGCACGGCGCCCGCCAGTTGCTTGAACAGATCAACGCCTGGCCAACCCGCGCCGCAACGCCCATCGAAACCATTCATGTGTCGCAGAAGGACGGCTTCGGCCGCACGCTGATCGACCGCGCCGAATACGACCTGCCAGCCCTCGGCTACGTCGTCCGCTACCGCGATCTGGCCGGTGCGCTGGCCGCCAACCTCGCTGCCGACACGGTACTGTCGGAAGCGGAAATCGTCGACATCGTCCCCGCTGACGAACAGGTCAGCGTCACGCTGCGCCACGCCGGGCAACTGCGCACCATCCAGACCCAACTGCTCGTCCACGCCGAAGGCACACCCGGCGACGACCCGGCCGTCAAGGTCAGCGACTACGAACAACATGCCGTGATCTGCGAAGTGACACCGACGCCAGGCCACAAAAAGCGCGCCTGGGAGCGCTTCACGCCCGACGGCCCGCTCGCCCTGCTGCCGCTCGGCAACGAATACTCCATCGTCTTCACCCTGCCCCCGGCCAAGGCTGACGCCGTGATGGCGATGGACGACAACGCCTTTATCGGCGCACTGCAAGCCCAGTTCGGCACACGCATGACGTTTTCCAAGCCCGGCAAGCGCAGCCGCTTTCCGCTCGCCCTGCGCCTGCGCGATACCTTGGTCAAGGGCCACGAAGTCTGGATCGGCAACACCGCGCAAACCCTGCACCCGGTCTCCGGCCAGGGCTTCAACCTCGGCATCCGCGATGCCTGGCAGCTCGCCGAAATAGTGCTCAAAAACGGCGTCGACCGCAGCAGCCTGGAAAATTACGCCGCCAGCCGCCGTCTCGACCGCCGTGGCAGCGCCTTCTTTACCGACCAGATCGTCAAGGCTTTCTCCAACGATTTTGGGCCGCTCAAACTGGCGCGCGGCCTCGGCCTGCTCGCTCTCGATCTCTGCCCGCCGGCCCGCCATTTCGTCGCCAAGCGCATGATCTGGGGCGCCCGCGCCTGGCCTTGATCTGCGCCAAGGGCTTGGGTTCGCTACCCGGTTAGAGTCGCGCCATTCGCCCTTCAATCTGAAGCATGAACAAAACCACCGCCTGGTTCCTCGCCTGTCGCCCCAAGACGCTGTCCGTATCACTGTCGCCGGTGCTGATCGGCACCGCCGTCGCCTGGCATGACGCACACGCCCTGCTCTGGCTGCCGTTGCTGGCCGCCGCGCTCGGCGCCGCTTTCATCCAGATCGGTACCAACCTGTTCAACGACGTCGGCGATTTCCTGCGCGGCACCGATACGCCGGGCCGCCTCGGCCCCAAGCGCGCCACCGCCGAGGGCTGGCTGACGCCGGGCATGGTCAAGACCGGCGCCTGGCTCAGCTTTGCGCTGGCCTTCCTGTGCGGCATCTATTTGGTCTGGCACGGCGGCTGGCCGATCGTCGCCATCGGCCTCGCCTCACTGGCCGCCGGCTGGGCCTACACTGGCGGGCCGAAGCCGATTGCCTACGGGCCGCTCGGCGAGGTTTTCGTTTTCATCTTTTTCGGCCTGGTCGCCGTCGGCGGCAGCTATTACCTGCAAACGCTGAAGCTGACCCCGATGGCACTGATCGCCGCCACCCTGGTCGGCATCCACGCCGCCGCCGTGATCACCGTCAACAACTACCGCGATCTTGACGGCGATGCGCAAAGCGGCAAGAACACGCTGGCCGTCCGCCTCGGTCGCCCGGCCATGCGCCGCCTGTACACGGTGCAAATGCTCGGCCCGTATGCCCTGTTGCCGCTGCTCGCCAGCCTCGGCTGGCCGGCCGCGTTGCCGCTGCTGTCGCTGCCGTTGGCCCTGAAATTGATTCGGCGCTTCCACCGCGAAGCCCCCGGCCCGGCATTCAACGCCATCCTCGCCGCCAGCGCCGGATTGCAACTGGTTTTTGCCGTTCTGCTTTCAATCGCTTTGATAATCTGACTATTTTTTAGGCGCCGACTCGGGTAAAATGCGCGGCTTCCCAGCTTCACCCGATCCCCACGCACGCCCATGGAATTCGCCGGTTTCCAGCTTCGCAACAATCTGTTCGTCGCCCCCATGGCCGGCGTTACCGATCGCCCTTTCCGCCAGTTGTGCAAGAAGATGGGCGCCGGCCTGGCAGTGTCCGAAATGGTCACCTCGAATTCGCTGCTCTACGGCAGCGCCAAGACGCTGCGCCGCGCCAACCACACTGGCGAAGTCGCACCGATCTCCGTGCAGATCGCCGGCGCCGATCCGAAGATGATGGCCGAAGCGGCGAAGCACAACGTCGACAACGGCGCCCAGATCATCGACATCAACATGGGCTGTCCGGCCAAGAAGGTCTGCAACGTGATGGCCGGCTCGGCACTGATGCAGGACGAAAAGCTGGTTGGCGACATTCTCGACGCCGTCGTCGGCGCCATCCCGAACACCCCGGTGACGCTGAAATTCCGCACCGGCTGGAACATTGCCAACAAGAATGCGCCGACCATCGCGCGCATCGCCGAGAGCGCCGGCGTGCGTGCCGTCGCCATCCACGGCCGGACGCGCTGCCAGCAATATACCGGCGAGGCCGAGTACGACACCATCGCTCTGGTCAAGACGCTGATCCGCATCCCGGTCATCGCCAACGGCGACATCACGACGCCGGAAAAAGCCAAACACGTGCTCGACGTGACCGGGGCTGACGGCATCATGATCGGCCGCGCCGCCCAGGGCCGCCCCTGGCTGTTCCGCGAGATCGAACACTATCTGAAGACCGGCGAGCATCTGCCGCCGGCCGAGGTCAAGGAGATCCACAGCATCCTGCTGGCCCATCTCGAAGACCTCTACGCTTTCTACGGCCCGGAAACGGGGTTCAAGGTCGCCCGCAAGCACATCTCCTGGTACACCAAGGGGCTGGTCGGGTCGGCGGCCTTCCGCAAGGAAATGAACGTCCTGCCCAGCATCGACCAACAGATGCAGGCGGTGAACGATTTTTTCTGCCGCCTGGCGGCGGAACACAACTATCTGAAATACGACAAAGAGGAGGCGTTGGCAGCATGAGCCAACATGATTTGGGGCAGTGCGTGATCAACGCGCTGGAGCAGTACTTCCGGGATTTGGATGGCGAAAAGCCGGCCGCCATCTACGACATGGTCCTGAAGAGCGTGGAAAAACCGATGCTGGAGGTGGTATTGGCCAAGGCCGGCGCCAACCAGACGCTGGCCGCCGAGATGCTCGGCATCAACCGCAACACGCTGCGCAAGAAACTCACCGAACATCAACTTCTGTAAATCATCATGACCATCAAGCAAGCCCTGATTTCCGTCTCCGATAAAACCGGCGTCCTCGAATTTGCCCAGGGCCTCGCCGCCCAGGGCGTCAAGCTGCTGTCCACCGGCGGCACCGCCAAGATGCTGCGCGACGCCGGCCTGACCGTCACCGAAATCGGCGACTACACCGGTTTCCCGGAAATGCTCGACGGCCGCGTCAAGACGCTGCACCCGAAGGTACACGGTGGCATTTTGGCCCGCCGCGACCTGCCCGAACATCTGGCGACCATCGAGGAACACGGCATCCCGACCATCGACCTGGTCTGCGTCAATCTCTATCCCTTCGCTGCCACCATCGCCAAGCCGGGCGTGACGCTGGAAGACGCCATCGAGAACATCGACATCGGCGGCCCGGCCATGGTTCGCTCCTCGGCCAAGAACTACAACGGCGTCGCCATCGTCACCGATCCGGCGGACTACACCCCGCTGCTCGAAGAAATGAAGGTCAACGGTGGCACGCTCCAGCTCGCCACCCGCTTCAACCTGGCCAAGAAGGCCTTCACCCACACCGCCCGCTACGACAGCATGATCGCCAACTGGCTGACCGGCCTCGACGAAGGCGCTGAAGCCAAGCCCGCCGACGCCGCGCCGCTGCCGTCCGTGTTCCCGGCCAAGCTGCAACTGGCGTTCGACCGCACCGAAATCCTGCGCTACGGTGAGAACTCGCATCAGCAAGCCGCCTTCTACCGCGACACCACGCCGCTGGCTGGCAGCATCGCCGCTTACGCCCAGCTGCAGGGCAAGGAGTTGTCCTACAACAACATCGCCGACTCCGATGCCGCCTGGGAGTGCGTCAAGGCCTTCGACGCCCCGGCCTGCGTCATCATCAAGCACGCCAACCCGTGCGGCGTCGCCATCGACGGCACCTTGCTCGGCGCTTACGAAAAGGCGTTCAAGACCGACTCGACCTCGGCTTTCGGCGGCATCATCGCCTTCAACGGCGAAGTCGGCATCGACGTGGTCAACGCCATGAACGAGCGCAAGCACTTCGTCGAAGTGCTGATCGCCCCGTCCTTCACCGCCGAAGCCAAGGCCGCGCTGGCCGCCAAGCAGAACCTGCGCGTGCTGGTCGTGCCGCTCGGTCGTGATCTCAACAAGCTGGAACTGAAGCGCGTCGGTGGCGGTCTGCTGGTGCAAACCGCGGACGACTTCACCGCCCAGGCTTCCGGCCTGAAGGTGGTCACCAAGGTGCAGCCGACCGCCCAGCAAATCGAAGACCTGCTGTTTGCCGAGCGCGTCGCCAAGTTCGTCAAATCCAACGCCATCGTCTTCTGCGGCAGCGGCATGACCCTAGGTGTCGGCGCCGGCCAGATGAGTCGCGTCGATTCGACCAAGATCGCCAGCATCAAGGCCACCAACGCCGGCCTGTCGCTGAAGGGTTCGGTTGTCGCCTCCGATGCCTTCTTCCCGTTCCGCGACGGTCTCGACGTGCTGGCCGAAGCCGGCGCCACCGCCGTCATCCAGCCGGGCGGCTCGATGCGCGACGAAGAAGTCATCGCCGCGGCCGACGAGCATGGCATCGCGATGGTGTTCACCGGCGCCAGGCATTTCCGTCACTAATAACAACGACACTCGATGAGATCAGCCATGAAACTACTGGTAATCGGTTCCGGCGGCCGCGAGCATGCCATGGCCTGGAAGCTGGCGCAGACGCCCGGCCTGCAGCAGGTCTATGTCGCGCCGGGCAATGCCGGCACGGCGCGGGAAAAATACCTGCAGAACGTCAACCTGACCGACCCGGCCGCGCTGGCCCTGTTCGCAGCGCGGGAAGGTATCCACCTGACGCTGGTCGGCCCCGAGGCGCCGCTGGCGGCCGGCGTGGTCGATGTCTTTCGTGCCAACGGACTGAAGATCTTCGGCCCGACCAAGGAAGCCGCGCAGCTCGAATCCTCCAAGGATTTCGCCAAGCGTTTCATGGCCCGCCACAATATTCCAACCGCCGAATTCGCCACTTTTTCCGAGTCGACCGCAGCACACGCCTACATCGATGAAAAAGGTGCGCCCATCGTCATCAAGGCCGACGGCCTGGCTGCCGGCAAGGGCGTCGTCGTCGCCATGACCCTTGAAGAAGCGCACGCCGCGATCGACGACATGCTATCCGGCAACAAACTGGGCGATGCCGGCGCCCGCGTGGTGATCGAAGAGTTCCTCGACGGCGAGGAAGCCAGCTTCATCGTCATGGTCGACGGCAAAAACGTCCTCGCCCTGGCCTCCAGCCAGGACCACAAGCGCATCTTCGACGGCGACCAGGGCCCCAATACCGGCGGCATGGGCGCCTACTCGCCGGCCCCTTGCGTGACGCCGGAAGTGCATGCCAAGGCGATGCGCGAAATCATCCTGCCGACCGTCAAGGGAATGGCCGCCGACGGCATCCCATTCACCGGCTTCCTCTATGCCGGGCTGATGATCGGCAAGGACGGCGCGGTCAAGACGCTGGAATTCAACTGCCGCATGGGAGACCCGGAAACGCAGCCGATCCTGATGCGCCTGAAATCGGATTTCCTCGACCTGCTGGAGCATGGCGTTGCCGGCACCCTGGATCAGGTCGAAGCCGAATGGGACCGCCGCGTCGCGCTCGGCGTCGTGCTGGCCGCCGCCAATTATCCTGACGCGTCAAAGAAGGGCGACGTCATCAATGGCCTGCCCAAGGGCAACAGCTTCGGCGAAGACGCTCATGTCTTCCACGCCGGCACAACCGAACAGGATGGCCAGGTGGTCACCAACGGCGGTCGTGTCCTGTGCGTTACCGCGCTCGGCGAGAACGTCAAGCTGGCCCAGAAGCGTGCCTACGAGGTGCTGACCCAGATCGACTGGGACGGCATGCAATACCGCAAGGACATCGGCTACCGCGCGATCAGCCGCTGACGCGAGGCAACACGAACAAATCCCGGGCGGCTGCTTCAGCCGCCCGTTTTTTTACCCCGGAGACAAAATGGACACCCAGCAACTTAAAGCCTACTTTACTGGCCTGCAAGCGCGCATCGTCGCCGAACTGGAGGCCTTCGACGGTCAGGTCTTCCGCACCGACAGCTGGGTTCGCCCGGAAGGCGGCGGCGGTATTTCCCGGCTGATCGAGGAAGGCGATTTTTTCGAGCGCGGCGGCGTCAATTTCTCGCACGTCACCGGCAAATCGCTGCCGGCCTCGGCCACTGCCGTCCGCCCGCAACTGGCCGGGCGCTCGTGGGAAGCGATGGGCGTTTCTCTGGTGCTCCATCCGTGCAACCCCTACTGCCCGACCGCGCACATGAACGTGCGCTGCTTCGTCGCCAGCAAGGAAGGCGAGGACGACGTCTGGTGGTTCGGCGGCGGCATGGACATGACGCCCTATTACGGTCAACGCGAGGATGTGGTCCATTTTCACCGGACTTGCCGCGACGCGCTCGCTCCTTTCGGCGACGAGGTCTATCCCAAGTACAAGACGTGGTGCGACGACTATTTCTTCCTAAAACACCGCAACGAACCGCGCGGTGTCGGCGGCGTCTTCTTCGACGACTTGAACGAAGGCGGCTTCGAGCGCTGCTTTGCACTGATGCAAGCCGTTGGCGACGCCTTCACCCAAGCCTACCTGCCGGTACTGGCGAAGCGCCGCGACACACCCTACGGCGAACGCGAACGCGACTTCCAAGCCTACCGGCGCGGGCGCTATGTCGAATTCAACCTGGTCTGGGATCGCGGCACGTTGTTCGGCCTGCAATCGGGTGGTCGCACCGAGTCAATCCTGATGTCGTTGCCGCCGATCGTCAAATGGCGTTACGACTGGAAACCGGAAGCCGGCACGCCGGAAGCGGAACTCTACGAAGTCTTCCTCAAGCCGCAGGACTGGGCTTAACGCACGTCCAGCAGCGCGCTGGCCCGGTAGTGCTTGTTGGCTTCTTCCGGGCGGTCGAGTTGATCGGCCAGGCGCGCCAGTTCGAGGTGGGTCTGCTGCGTCGGCTCGACCGCCAGCGACGCTTCCAGATAGCTCTGCGCCTTACCCCACAAGCGCTGTTGCAGGCACATGCGACCCAGCGCATCGAGCAGGCGGGCATCGTCAGGATGGCTGCGCAGCCAGGCCTCGGCCTTGGCGATGCGCGCCGTCAGCTCGCCGCCACTCAGGCGACCGTAAATGCTCAGCAACTCGGACTGCCAATCGTCGCTGCCGGCCGCGTCCAGCACCGCTTCGATCAGCTTTTGCGCCTCGCTGTCCGCCCCTTGCGCCACCAGCGCCCGGGATGCCGCCAGAACCACCCGTCGCCCGCGCTCCTCGACCGGCAAGGCGCGCAGGTAGGCGGTCAATTGCCCCTGATCGCCAGCCTTTCGGGCAATGTTGCCGAGATGCGCCTGCGTCCTGATTTCCCGCACCACCTCGGCCGGTAGCGCATCGCGCTTGACCAGCTGGCGCGCCAGCTTGAGCACGCCATCCCAGTCGCCGACGCCCTGACGCGCGCGCAATTCCAGACGCAGCGCCGCGATGTGCCGCCCCTGCTTGTCCTGCAGCCGCTCCAGGGCCGCCAGCGCCTCGTCGAAGCGCCGCGACTCGTTCATCATCTCGGCTTCCAGCATCAGCGTCGCCGCCTCGTTCCGCGGATCGTCCGACATGGCGCGCGCCATCCATTCCTGCTGTTTTTCGGATTCCCGCATGCGCTGGGCGGCGCGCGCCGCGATCAGCGCCGATAGCCCGCGCGCCGTGCCGGCGTCGTAGGCTTCGCCCGCGCGCTTTAGCGCCTGCCCGAAACGTCCCTCGAACAACAACCTGACGGCATCCTGGAACACCTGTCCGGCCTTTTCGCGGCGTCGGCGTTCGCGATACTGGCGCACGCGCTGCGGCAGCCCGAAAGTCAAGACCAGAGCGCGCAGCACAAAATAGAGCGCGAGGAAGGTGCCGAGCAGCGCCAGCACGAAGAGATTCAGGCTGACTTCGGCGCGATATGGCGGAAACACCAGCAGCACGTAGCCGTCGTTAAGCCGCGCGCCAAGCGCCACGGCCACGGCCAGCGCAAACAGCGCAAGCACCCAGAACAGCCCCTTCACTTCTTTTCCTTGCCTTCGCGCAGGGCGCGCAATGAGCTCTGCGTCTCGGCCAGACTCGGCGCCTGCACCTCGGTTGCGCCGGCCAGCAGTTGCTTGATGGCCGCCTGATCGACCTGGACAGCCTTGTCGCGCGTGTCGAAGTAAGTGCCGAGCGAATCGCCGGCCGCCTTCAGTTCGTTGCGGAAGGTCGCCTGATCGTGGGCGAACAGTGCCAGACGCGCGTTCAACAGGCGCAGCTTGATGTTTTCGCGCAGCAGGTAGTCCTGACCGGGCGCCAGCAACGGCGGCTCGGCGCGGTCGAAACGCTGGATGCGGATCAGGCCCCTGATTTCCCGCCAGAGATCGCCGAGTGCCCTTCGCCACATCGGCAACGGCACTTCCGCCATGTCATCGTTTTGTGCCTTTTCGGAAGGTCGACCGTAACTGCCCAGTGGCAGCTTATCGACGCCGACAACGATCTGCTCCAGACGCAGGCTGATGCCCGCCAGATCAACCAGGGGCAAGGCGTTCAGGCGCTCGAGATCCTTCGCCAGCGCCTTGCGCAGCAGCAGGACACGCCCCTGGTCGAGACGTGCCAGCCGGGCATCTGCGGATTGCAGCGCGAGGATGGCGGCCTGCACGTTGCCAGCCAGTTGGAGCTGCTGGCCGGCCAGGGTGACGGCATGCTCGACTTCGATCAGGATCGACTCTTCGCGGCCGCGCGAAATGTTTTCGTAAAGCGTTTGCAGCGTCGCGCTCTGGCTCTCGTATTCGTCCAGCTTTTCTTCCATGGCACCGAGCTTGCCCTGCAAGGACTCGATCTCTTCCCGGAGCTGCCGTTGCACACCGCGCTCTTCCTGGCTTGCCGCCGCCGCTTGCGCCAGCCTGTTGAGCATTTCCTGCTCGTTCGCGGCCAGCCGCTGGCGCGTCTCGTACCACTGCCAGCCGGCCAGCAACACAGCGAGGATGGCAACGAGCAGGGCGAGATTTTGCCGGGTCGATGGCACCGGTCTGGATTCCGGTTTGCCGGCGGGAGGGGAGGCGTTTTCGTTTTCTTGCGTCATCCCGGCCAATTATAAGCACCTAAACCGGCAAGAATGCCAGCGTCGGCGGCCCCGGTCAGGATAATGTTGCTTAAACCCAAAGCGCGGGCGTTGTCGGCAATGCGCGAATGCGGCACGAAAACCGGGGTTTTTTGCAGGTAACTGCAGCCTTCGGCGTCGAGCAGGTCGACGAGATAACGCAGCCCTTCACTGCTCGACACGGTCAGCGCATCCAGCCGTCCGGCGCGCCAGGCGGCAAGCAGCGGGGCAACGCCATTGGCCGGCCCCGAACGCCGGTAGCAGGTCACGCAATCCACCTCGGCGCCGCGTGCGCGCAGCGTCTCAGCCAGCAGTTCGCGCCCACCGTCGCCGCGAAAGATGGCGATGCGCCGGCCGGCCACCCGTTCCGCCGCCAGTTCCGGCAAGGCCAGCAGCGCCTCGGAATCGAAGCGCTCGCTAGGTGCGACACAACCGGAAATCCCGTGCGCCGCCAGCGCCTTGACTGTGCCTTGGCCGACTGCCGCCGGCTGCAACCCGAGCGGCCAGTCGCCATGCGCCAGAATCGCCGGCAGGGCATGGTCGACCGCGTTGGGGCTGATGAAGACGACCAGCGAATAATCCGCGAGCCGCGCCACGGCGGCTGCCAATGGCTGGCCATCGGCAGCCGGTGAAATTTCGAGCAGAGGAAAGATCAGCGGCTCGCCGCCTAGCGCGGCAATCGCCGCCGCCAGCGGCCCGACCTGCGCCAGCGGCCGGGTGACGACAATGGTTTTGCCGGCAAGCGGGCCGGGCGGCTTCATCGTCAGGCCGGTTTGCAGTTCGCCAGCTTTTGCAGGATGGCGTCGGCGCCTTGGGTACGCAACGTCTCGGCCAACTGGCGGCCGAGTGCCTCGTCGTTGGCGGCGTCGCCGCGCAACTCGGCGCTGACCATTTCCGTGCCGTCGGCGGTGGCGACGAAGCCGCGCAGCCAGAGCTGGCCGTTGTCGATGATCGCATAGCCGCCCAGCGGCACCTGGCAGGAACCGCCGAGGGCGCGCGAGAATGCGCGTTCGGCCTTGACACAGTGGGCGGTTTCCGGGTCGTTCAACGGCGCGACGATGGCGGCCATCGCTGCATCGCCGTCCACCAGTTCGATGCCCAGCGCGCCCTGGCCGGGAGCCGGCAGCGATTGTTCTGCGGTCAACACCGATTTGATGCGGTTTTCCAGACCAAGGCGAATCAGGCCGGCGGCGGCGAGGATGATCGCGTCGTACTCGCCGGCATCGAGCTTGCGCAACCGGGTGTCGAGATTGCCGCGCAGGCTTTTGATGACCAGTTGCGGGTATTTGGCGCGCAGGATGGATTCGCGGCGCAGGCTGGAGGTGCCGACGACGGCACCGGCCGGCAGCTCATCGAGGCCGGCATACTTGTTGGAAACGAAGGCATCGCGCGGGTTCTCGCGCGCCGAGATGGCGGCCAGCACGAAGCCTTCGGGCATCACCATCGGCACGTCCTTCATCGAATGCACCGCGAGGTGAGCGCGGCCCTGTTCCATCGCCACTTCCAGCTCCTTGATGAACAGCCCCTTGCCGCCGATTTCGGCGAGCGGGCGGTCGAGAATCTGGTCACCCTTGGTCGTCATGCCTAGAATGACGACTTCCGCCCCCGGATTCAGGCTGGCCAGACGGCCCTGCACATGCACGGCCTGCCACATAGCGAGACGGGATTCACGGGAGGCGATAACGATCTTGGAAGGAGCAGACATGACGCGGCACGCGGTAAAGAATGGAAGGCGGCAAGTTTAACATGAGCGCTACCCCCCCTTCCCCGACCCAGATCAAGGCCGACGACCAGCGCCCGGAACACCCCGACTTCTGGTGCAAACGCTTTGGAGAAGGCATCACGCCGTGGGATGCCGGCAAGGTACCGGACGACTTCGCTGCCTTCGTCGCCCGTCAGGCCACGCCGCTCAATACCCTGATCCCTGGCTGCGGCAGCGCCTGGGAAGCCGCCCACCTGGCCACCCACGGCTGGCCGGTCACCGCGCTCGACTTCTCGCCGACCGCCATCGCCCGTGCCCGGGAAGTCCTGGCGTCGGTTGCGGTCGACCTCGTCTGCGACGACTTTTTCAAATGGCAGCCGCCAACCGCCCCGGCGCTCATCTACGAACGCGCCTTCCTCTGCGCCATCCCGCGCAAACTCTGGCCCGACTGGGGCCGCCGCGTCGCCGAACTCCTGCCGCCCGGCGGCCTGCTCGCCGGCTATTTCTTCCTCTGCGACCAGGCCAAGGGGCCACCGTTCGGCATCCTGCCGGCGCAACTCGACGAATTGCTGGCGCCGAATTTCACGCGCATCGAAGATGCTGCGGTCGACGACTCGATTCCCGTGTTTTCCGGCAAGGAGCGCTGGCAGGTTTGGCGGCGGCGATGACCCAACGTTTGACGTATCATCGGGAAATCCAACCCCGATGCCACGCCATACAATGAAAACCAACACCCCGCAGACGATTTACCTCAAGGATTACACCCCGCCCGCCTTCCTGGTCGATACCGTCGATCTCGATTTCGACATTGAAGCGGGTGGCACCAAGGTTCGCGCCACCCTGGCGATGCGCCGCAACCCGGCTGTCGCCGCGCAGCCGCTGGTGCTCGATGGCGACGAACTGGAAACCTTGTCGGTTGCGGTCGACGGCCAAAAATGGCCATATTCCGAAACGCCGACCCAACTCACACTGAGCGATCTGCCGGACGCGTTCACGCTGACCACCGAAGTGCGCATCCAGCCGGACAACAACACGCGTCTCTCCGGTCTTTATCGTTCCAAGGACGGCTATTTCACGCAATGCGAGGCGCAGGGTTTCCGCCGCATCACCTGGTTCCTCGATCGCCCGGATGTGATGTCAACTTACACCGTCACGCTGCACGCCGACAAAGGCACTTTCCCGGTGCTGCTGGCCAACGGCAACCCGGTGGCGCAAGGCGGTGAGGCGGATGGCCGCCATTGGGCCAAGTGGGAAGACCCGTTCCGCAAGCCGGCCTACCTGTTCGCCTTGGTCGCCGGCAAGCTCGACGAACTGAAAGACACTTTCACCACCGCTTCCGGCCGCAGCGTACAACTCGCCATCTACGTCGAACCCGGCAAACTCGACCAGTGCCCGCACGCCATGGAAGCGCTCAGGAAGTCCATGCGCTGGGACGAAGAACGCTTCGGCCTCGAATGCGATCTCGACCACTACATGATCGTCGCCGTCGGCGACTTCAACATGGGCGCGATGGAGAACAAGGGCCTCAACATCTTCAACACCAAGTACGTGCTGGCGCGCAGCGATGTCGCCACCGACGTCGATTTCGAGAACATCGACCGGGTCGTCGCCCACGAATATTTTCACAACTGGACCGGCAACCGCGTCACCTGCCGCGACTGGTTCCAGCTCTCGCTCAAGGAAGGCCTGACCGTCTTCCGCGATCAGGAGTTCGGCAGCGATCTGCACAACCCGCAAACCGCCCGCATCCGCGAAGTGCGTGGCCTACGCGCCGGGCAGTTCCCGGAAGATGCCGGCCCGATGGCGCACCCGATCCGCCCGAGCAGCTTCGTCGAGATCAACAACTTCTACACCGCCACAGTTTATGAAAAAGGCGCCGAAGTCATCCGCATGATCCAGACGCTGATCGGCCGCGACGGCTTCCGCAAAGGCATGGATGAATACTTCCGCCGCCACGACGGCCAGGCCGTGACCTGCGAGGATTTCGTGGCCGCCATGGCCGCCGCCAGCGGTTTTGAATTCACGCAATTCATGCGCTGGTACAACCAGCCCGGCACGCCGCATGTTGCGGTCGACGGCTATTTCGATGCCGAATCCAAAACCTACACGCTGACCTGCACGCAGGCCAACCCGCGCGCCTCGGACGATGCGCCCTACCTGATCCCGATCCGCGTCGCGCTGTTCACCGAGCAAGGCGAACTGATCGCCGGCAGCGAGCGCACCTTGCAGTTCACCGCGACGACGCAATCCTTCGTCTTCAACGACATCGCCGCCGAGCCCGTGCCTTCGCTGCTGCGCAACTTCTCGGCGCCGGTCTATCTCGATTTCGACTACACGCCGGAACAACTCACGCTGCTGATGGCGCACGAAAGCGACCCGTTCAACGCCTGGGAAGCCGGGCAACGCCTGGCGTCGACGCTGATCCTCGACGCGGCAAGCGAAATCGCCGCTGGGCGCACGCCACAATGGCCGGAAAGCTTCGTCGCCGCCTGCCGCCGCCTGCTGCAAACGCAGGCCGAGCGGGGTGCTGCCTTCGTCGCCGAAGCCCTGACCCTGCCCGGCGAATCGACGCTGGCCGAGTTGCTCGACCAGGTCGATCCCGATGCCCTGCACGCCGCCCGCAATGCCCTCCGTCGCCATCTGGCGGAAGCACTCGAAGGCGAGTTTTCCGGCCTCTACGCCGGGTTGAGCGCAACGGAGGCCTACGCACCGACCAGCGAACAGGCCGGACGCCGCGCCCTGCGCAACACCTGCCTCTCCTACCTGCTGGAACTGGACACCGACGCCAGCCGCCAACTTGCCTACGCCCAGTTCAAGCAAGCCGACAATATGACCGACCAGTTCGCCGCCCTCGCGGCACTGGCCAATGTAAACGCTGCCGTCTGCCCGCAGCGCGAGCAGGCGCTGGCCGAGTTCTACGACCAATGGAAGGACGAGGCGCTGGTCGTCGATAAATGGCTGGTCGCCCAATCAAGCAGCCGCCGCCCGGATACGCTGGCCACCGTCAAGGCACTGACCGAGCATCCGGCTTTCGACGCTGGCAATCCGAACAAGATCTACGCGCTGATCCGCGCCTTCGGGGCCAACCTGGTGCGCTTCAACGCCGCCGACGGCAGCGGCTACGCCTTCATCGCCGACCGCATCCTGATGCTGCACGACAAGAACCCGCAAGTCGCCTCGCGCCTCGCCCGCTGCTTCGACCGCTGGAAGAAGTTCGACGCCGGTCGTCAGGCTCACGCCCAGGCTGCGCTGGAACGTATCCGCGACCACGAAGGCCTGTCGCGCGACGTGCTGGAAGTGGTGACGCGCGCCCTCGGCTGAAAGCACGATGAAGCGGCGACAACTGCTGGCGGGCGGCCTCGGTCTTGCCGCCCTGGCGGCGGCCCCGCTGGCCAGGAGCTGCGCGCCGCGGGTGTTGATCGTCGGCGGCGGCTGGGGCGGGCTGGCGGCGGCACGGCAACTGCGCCTGCTGGCACCGTCGCTGGATGTCCTGCTGATCGAGCGCCAAGGGGAATTCCGTTCGCTGCCGCTTTCCAACCGCTGGCTGGTCGGTCTAGCCGAGGAGCAGGCACTGGTTCGCGATTACCGGGCAACCGCCAACCGCCACGGTTACCGCTTCCTGCAGGACGAGGTGCTGGCCATCGACCGCGAGCGACGCCAGGTCACCACGCGCAGCCAGACGCTCGACTACGACTGGCTGATATTGGCCGCCGGCATTCGCGAGGACTTTTCCGCCTGGTACGGCGACGATGCCGATGCCGCGCGTCAGACGCGGCAAGCCTTCTCATCCGGCTTCACAGGCGGCGCCGATCTGCTGCGCCTGAAGGCGCGACTGGACAGCTTTGCCGGTGGCGACCTGGTAATGACCATTCCGCCGATGCCCTACCGTTGCCCGCCGGCGCCCTACGAGCGCGCGGTGATGATCGCCTGGTGGCTGAAAGAACGGAGGATCAAGGGCCGGCTGCTGATCCTCGACCCCAACCAGCCCGCCCTTTCCTTCGACCGCGTCTTTCGCGATACCTATGCGGATCAGATCACCTATTTTCCGCAGTCGCGGATCAGCGCGATCGACCCCTTCGCCAAACGCATCACCACCGAATTCGAGACCATCGACTTCAAGGAAGCGATCCTCGCCCCGCCGCAGCAGGCTGCCGACCTTGCCTGGCAAGCCGGCCTGATCGGCCGCGGCAGCGACGGCAAGCCCAGCGGCTGGGCGGCGCAGGATCCGGTG
>Ga0209202_1000533_pt1 | contig 30845 bp, 31 predicted proteins | sample AD_UKC032_MetaG_FD_184416 | JGI IMG/M metagenome (GOLD analysis project Ga0209202, IMG submission 184416) | Active sludge microbial communities of municipal wastewater-treating anaerobic digesters from USA - AD_UKC032_MetaG (SPAdes) (version 2) | ecosystem: Engineered > Bioreactor > Anaerobic >... | reverse complement strand
CGTTGCTGCACAAGGCGAGGAGCTTCATGGAGCGTCTGGTCAAGACACCGGAACGGGTCATGGGGTATTTCAAACATTCGGCGGTCCAATATGCAGCAGCATCCGCTATTTGATTGCCGGGTTAATAATGGTTGATTAATATATCAAGGCAAATTAAATTATTTCCACCATTTAATCAAAGGAGGTAATCATGGATTTGTCTTCGCTGACCGTTGTCCAGTTGCGCGATCTGCAGCAGCAGATTCCCGTCGAATTAAAACGTCGGGAAGCCCAGGATAAGGCCCATATACTGAGTGAGGTACGCGCCTTTGCCAAAGCCCGTGGTTATGCCATCGAGGAATTGCTTGGCAAGGAAGTGAAAATCAAGTCAGCGACCGGAAAGGTCAAGGTTAAATACCGCCACCCGGAAAATGCGTCGCTGGAATGGACCGGGCGCGGTCGCCAGCCGAAATGGGTGGCCGATTGGCTGACCAAGGGCGGCGCGCTGGATTCGCTCACCGTCTGACAATGCGCATCCTGATAAGCAACGATGATGGTTATTTTGCCCCGGGCCTTCAGGTGCTCGCCGATGCCTTGTCAACGATCGGTGAAATCGTCGTTGTTGCGCCGGAGCAGAACCAGAGTGGCGCAAGTAATTCACTGACGCTGGATCGTCCGCTTTTTTTGAAAAAGGCGGCCAGCGGTTTTTTTTATGTGAATGGAACGCCGACGGATTGCGTTCATCTGGCGGTTACCGGAATGCTCGATTACCTGCCCGATATTATCGTTTCCGGAATTAATAACGGCGCCAATATGGGCGATGACACCATTTATTCGGGTACGGTAGCAGCAGCAACCGAGGGGTTTTTATTGGGTATCCCGTCGATTGCTGTTTCGCTGACCAGTCACGCCGGCAAAAATTTCAATACGGCCGGGCAAGTGGCACGCGAACTGGTTGAACGTTTCATCAGCAATCCGATCCGCGAGCCGGTGCTTTTGAACGTCAATGTGCCGGATATTCCCTATCGTGATCTGCGGGGCACCGAAGTGACCCGGTTGGGCCGCCGGCATAAGGCAGAACCGGTCGTTGCCATGCGATCACCGAGAAACGAGACGGTCTATTGGGTCGGCGCAGCCGGCTCGGCTGCAGATGCCGGTCCGGGAACCGATTTTGCCGCGGTCGAGCGCCACTGCGTCTCAATCACGCCGTTGCAGATCGACCTGACCCATGGCGCGCAACTTCCCGCCATTGCCGACTGGATCCGATGAGCATCAGTGGCTTGCACGGGATCGGGATGACCTCGCAGCGAACGCGGACGCGCATGATCGAGCGCCTGCGCGAGAAAGGTATCCGCAACGAAGCCGTGCTCGCTGCAATGGCCGCAGTGCCGCGCCATGTGTTTGTCGAGGAGGCGCTGGCCTCGCGTGCCTACGAAGACACTGCCCTGCCGCTGGGTATGGGGCAGACGATATCGCAGCCCTTCGTCGTCGCGCGCATGATCGAGTTGCTCCTGAATGGCCGGTCGAGTCTGGGCAGGACGCTTGAGGTGGGCGCCGGGTGTGGCTATCAGGCTGCCGTCCTGGCCCAACTGACTTCCGAGGTCTATGCGCTGGAGCGTCTTGGGCCGCTTCTGGAAAAGGCCAAGACGCACATGCGACAGTTGAAACAGTTTAACGTCCGGCTCAAACATGCAGATGGCCAGCTCGGGCTTCCTGAAGCGGGTCCGTTCGACAGCATCATCGTGGCCGCAGCGGGCCTCCAAGTGCCGCCGGCGCTGCTCGAGCAGCTGGCGACCGGCGGACGCATGGTCTTGCCAGTCGGCGCTGCCGAGCAGTATCTTTCGTTCATCGAACGGACGCCGCAGGCATTTGTCGAAACCCGACTGGACGCCGTCCGCTTTGTCCCACTTCTCGCAGGAACACAATGATTCGAGCACTATCACTACTGGCTTTCATCCTCGTGCTTGCTGGCTGCAAGTCGCAGCCACCGGCGCCGATTGTCGATCGTAGCAGCGGGGCGCAGACGCGTGCCGTGACGGCACCAACGCCTTCCGGCCCCGGTTACTACACGGTCAAGCGGGGTGACACGCTGTATCGCATCGCCCTTGAACAAGGGCAGGATTATCGGGATATCGTGGCCTGGAACAACATTGCCAACCCGGGGGCGATTCGCGAAGGACAGGTTCTGCGTGTGGTGCCGCCGGGAACAGTGGAGTCAACTGCCGCCCCGGGGGCCGTCGTTGCCCAGCCAGTGACTGGTGTGCCGGCCGTTGAAACGCGCTCGCTCGATGGCCCGTCCACGGTAACGAGTCCGGCGGCCGCGAGCGCCGGCGATGCACTGAAGCGTGAACCGAAGGGCGGCAAGGAGCCTTATTCCGATGAAGCCCATGCGCGCCTGAACCGTAACGCCGAGACCGCGCCGAAAACCGCAGTGGCTGTGGTCGACCCAAAAATCGAGCCAAAATCGGCTCAACCGCCTGAGGTCAAGCCCGAACCGGCCCCGGCCCCCGCTGCTCCTGACGACGTAGCCTGGATGTGGCCTTCGTCAGGCAAGGTGATTTCGCCGTACAGTGAGTCAGGCAACAAGGGGCTTGATTTTGCTGGCAAGGCCGGGGACAGCGTCCTGGCGGCCGGCGATGGAAAAGTGGTCTATGCCGGTGCCGGCCTGCGCGGATACGGGGAATTGGTGATCGTCAAGCACAACGCGACCTTCCTCTCGGCTTATGCGCACAATCGCAAGATCCTGGTCAAGGAAGGCCAGCAGGTGACGCGTGGCCAGAAACTCGCCGAGATGGGCAGTAGCGACAGTGACTCGGTCAAACTCCATTTCGAAATCCGCAAGCAGGGCAAGCCGATTGATCCCTTGCTCTATCTGCCGAAGCGATGATGGAGCTGGGTGACGAAGACTCGGAGGACGACGAACTCGGGTCTATAGACTCTGAGGCGGGCTTGGTGCCCGAGCCGGAGCCGGCCACGCCGGAACTCGAGTTGCTTGAGGATGTCACCCAGCTTTACCTGAATGAAATCGGCGCCAAGCCGCTGCTGACCCCGGAAGATGAACTGGCGACTGCGCGCCGGGTCCGGGCGGGGGATTTTTCGGCTCGCCAGCGGATGATCGAGCACAACCTGCGCCTGGTGGTGAATATCGCCAAGCATTACCTCAACCGGGGCATTCCGCTGCTTGACCTGATCGAGGAAGGCAATCTCGGCCTGATTCACGCGCTCGAGAAATTTGATCCGGAACGCGGTTTCCGTTTCTCTACCTATGCCACCTGGTGGATTCGTCAGAACATCGAACGCGGCATCATGAACCAGTCGCGCACCATCCGGCTGCCGGTCCACGTTGTCAAGGAAATCAACGTCGTGCTCCGCGCCATCCGTCATCTCGAGTCGGCCGCGACGCGCGACACCTCGGTGGAGCGGATCGCCGCGCTGATCGACCGGCCGGTCGACGATGTGCGCCGCATCCTGCATCTGAACGAGCATATCGCCTCGCTTGATGCACCGCTCGAAATCGCTTCCAGCCATACCATCGGTGAGGTCATTGCCGATGAATCCGCGACGGATCCGGAATCGCTGCTCCAGTCCCGTGAAATGGGGGGGCTGCTGGATGACTGGCTGGCACAGCTCACCGAGAGGCAACGCCAGATCATCGAGCGGCGCTATGGACTGAACGGTGCCGAAGTCTCGACCCTGGACGCGCTGTCGGGCGAGTTGGGCCTGACTCGCGAACGGGTCAGGCAAATACAGGTGGAAGGTCTCGACCGGCTGCGCAAGATCATCAAGCGCGGGGGAATCGCGCGCGATTCGCTGTTGTAAGCCAGTTTTACTGGCGCGGCATGCGCGCCCGGATTTCGTCGGCCAGCTGGAACACCGACATCGCATAGAAACTCGAGCGGTTGTAACGCGTGATCACATAGAAGTTGTTGAACCCAAGCCAGTATTCCGTTGCGTAGCCGGGCGAAACGAGATCGACCAAGGTGACCGTGGCTTGTGGATCCGCATCACTGGTGATCCCTTGTTGAGTGAGGTCTGCAACCTTGAGGGTCGGCTGAATCCCCGCTTCGATCAGGCTGCGCTCGGGCTCGCCGTTGATCCGGGCCGGCATGGCAATCGGGTCCCCCGGCAGCCATCCGTGTTGCTCGAGAAAGCGGGCAACGCTGCCAATGGAATCATCCACGCTGCCACTCAGATCGACGCGCTGGTCGCCGTCGAAATCCACCGCGTAGCGCCGCTGGCTGCCCGGCATGAATTGCGGGATGCCAATCGCTCCGGCGAATGAGCCGCGCACCTGCAGCGGATCCATGTCATTTTCTCGGGCCAGCAGCAGGAACTGTTCGAGTTCGGTCCGGAAAAATTCGGCGCGCCGCGGATAATTGAAGGCCAGCGTCGCAAGCGCTTCCAGTACGCGGAAATTGCCGGTGTTGCGGCCGTATTCGGTTTCGACCCCAATGATGGCGACGATGATTTCCTCCGGCACGCCGTACATGGCGCGGGCTCGGGCCAGGCTGACCTGGTTTTCCTGCCAGAACTGAACCCCCCAATTGATCCGCCGGTCGTTCAGAAAGCGCGGCCGGTAGCGTTCCCACGATCGCTGAACCGGTGAAACGGGTGGCTTGATGAATTGCAGCACCTTGGGATTCGGGTAAATCTGGCTGAACTGCGCGAGCAGCTTGTTGGCGTCGAAACCGTGGCGCTGCTCGAGACCGCGCGCGAATTCGATTACGGCCGGGTCACGGGCAAAAGAGGGGGCGTTCGGGGCCGCCTGGGCCAGACAAGCGAACAGGGCAAGAAACAGGGTGGCAAAGGGGTATTTCAAGTAAAGCTCCGTCAGGGCAGGCGCGCTATGGTGGCGCGTAGTTTCTTCAATTCATCCGGGGCGCTGCCGTAGCGCGCCGGCAGGTAGGCTTCGACTACCGCACCGAGGCTGGGGGCAAGTTCCGGATAGTCGCGCTCGATGCGCCGCAGGAGCGCCAGCGGCGTTTCCCCGGGGGCGCAGTTTACTTGTCTTCGGGCCAGATGGCGCAAGGCTTTTTGCCAAAGGCGGGCGGCTGGATCAAGTTGCGGCCGTCGGGCGATGGTCCATGCGGCAAGCGCCAGGAGCAGGACGCTGCATGTAACGGTCAAAATCGCTGCCAGATTGCGCCAGTCGGCATCGGGGAAACCCAGGCGAGCAAGGAATTCGCGCTGGCGCTGCGGGTTGTAGCCGAGAACATACTGATTCCAGACGTTGTTGATCGCTTCCCAGCGAAACAGCAAGGTGCGGAACCAGTCGCTCCGGAACTGGATCAGCGCCGGTAGCGGTTCGCCGGACGGCATCGCCGATGCGATTCCCGATTCGACCCGGGCCGGTGAGACGGCAGCGGTCGGGTCGACCCGCGTCCAGCCGCGCCCGGCCAGCCAGACCTCAGACCAGGCATGGGCATCGGATTGGCGCACGACGACGAATCCATCAACCGGGTTGAGTTCGCCGCCCTGATAGCCGGTGACGACCCGGGCCGGTACGCCGGCGGCGCGCATCAGGACGACGAAGGCTGAGGCATAGTGTTCGCAAAAGCCGCGCCGGGTGACGAACAGGAAATCGTCGACCGGCTGATCACCGAGCAGGGGCGGCTGCAGCGTGTAGGTGAAGTCTTCCCCGGAGAGCAGGCCAAGGGCCTTCTGTACCAGGCCTTCCGGATCGGCGCCGGAAGCTTGCCAGGAGCGTGCCAGTTCGCGGGTGCGCGGATTGGCGTCGGCCGGCAGCGCAAGATTGCGGCGCAGGACGTTGGGATCCTCATCGCGGTTGAAACGGAAATCGAGGATGGCGCTCAGGGAAAAACGCTGGCGTTGAATTACCGGTTCGCGGCTGGTTGCGGTCAACCCGCCGGAAAGGGTCAAATTCGCCGGCAGGGGGCCGGGCGCATCGAGGGCCAGCAGCCAGCGCTGCTGGTGGGCTTCGAGCGTCGACTCATAGGCGAGCGGGGCCGAAAGTGCTTCGATTTGCGGCGCCCGGCCGCGGCCACCTGGGTGGCGCCAGATGCGGCCATCGTGAATCTCCAGCACCGGGCCTCGCCAGTAGAGCTTGTCGCGTTGCGGGGCGGGTCCGGCAAAGCGGACGCGGAAGGCAATTTCGCTGCTCAGCGCCAGATTGGCGATGTTGCCCGGCGCCATTTGCTCGGACAGTCCGCTGCGCCCGCTGTGGGCGTCCTGTGGCAGCCCCCAGAGCGGCCCGGCGACCCGCGGGAAGAGTAGATAGAGCGCGATCATGAAAGGCAGCGCCTGCAGTGTCAGCATCCCGGCGTAACGCAGCGTCAGGGCGGGGGTACTCGCCGGGCCGCCATGCAGGCGGACAAGGGCAGCAGTGATCAGGGTCAGCGCGGCCAGCAGCCACAGGCCGGTTGGAATGCTCTGCGAGTAGAAGTAATGGGTGAGCAGCAGGAAATAGCCGAGCGTGACCACGACGGTGGCATCCCGCCGGCTGCGCAACTCGAGCAGTTTCATGGCCATGAAGACGACCAGCATGGCGACGCCGGCATCGCGTCCGAACAGGGTGCGGAACTCGAACAGAACACCGCCGCAGGCCGCGGCGACCAGCAAGGCCAATGGCCAGCGGCCGGGCAGGCGTTCGTTGCGCCACCAAAGCCAGCCGGCCCTGACGAAGATCGCCGCCGTCAGGGCGCTCAGCCAGGATGGCTGATGCTCGACGTGCGGCAGCGTAGTCGCCAGCGCAGCGACGAACAGCCAGGGCGTGCAAGCATGATCGAAGGCTTCGGCAGCGCGCGTGCTCATGCCTGAAATAGCGCCAGTGCTTCAAGGCAGCGATGGCGATGAGCTTCGCCGTGGCCGGCCTGGATTTCCTGCCCCGGGAGACGCAGACCGTAACTGGCACCATCGTTCTCGGCGGCCAGCACCCAGCCGGCCAGAATCGCAATACGAGATTCCAGACTGGCGTGCTCGGGGGTCAGCGACCAGTCCAGTTTCAGTTCGAGCCGGGCACCGCCGGCGAATTGCTTGACCAGCAGCGGCCTTTGGCCGGCGTCGCGGGCGCTGGCCTTCCAGGCAACGTGGCGCGGCGAGTCAGCCGGCTGGCGATCGCGAAATCCCGAAAAATCGTCCTGCCCGCCATCACCGTGGTGCTCGCCGGTACTTGTCGTGGGCTGGGGGGGCGGCAGCGGACTGGGCTGTGGCTGCGGGTAGACCAGGCAACGCATGGCCGGATTCAGATAGCTCCAGGCGACGAACAGGCCAAGCGGATAGGTGGTGGACAGCCGCGTCCGGGGCAGTTCCAGCCAGCCGCGTCGAAGCGAATTGTAGGGAACCGGGATTTCGCGCATGCCGCCCGATGGTAGCGAACAACCCACCGTTTGGCCGGTATCGCCGGCACACAGGTCGAGGGCGAGACGCGGCAACTTGCGCTCATTCGCCAGATGCAGCGGAAAGTAGGCGGTTTCACCGGCGAAGACAGGAAGGCAGCGGCCCGGGGTGACGGTTAGACCGTAAAGGTTGCGGAAGGTGTGCAGCATGCCGGCCAGCCCGAGGCCGACCAGCAGGAAAACCAAGGCATGGCCGAGGGCGAGGTTGTAATTGATGGCTCCGGTCAACATGACCAGCAAGGCGCCCGTGTAGAGCAAGCCAGCGCGGGTAGGCAGGATGAAGATGCGGCGCTGGGAAAGACGGAACGGCCTGGTTCCGTCGCCCTGCCAGCGAAACAGGCGGCGCTTCAGTTCGGTGATCAGGCTCACAGGCTCAGGGAATTGGCACCGCGCGAATCAGGGCCGTGATGTCTTCGGCGCGGGCCAGGCCGGTCCCCTGGGTCGAACGCAGGCGGTGCCGGGCGACTGCCGGCAGCACTTCCTGAACGTCATCGGGGAGCACCATGTCGCGCCCGCACAGCCAGGCCCAGGCGCGTGCCGCCGCCAGCAGGGCAAGTCCGGCGCGCGGCGACAGCCCATGCTGAAACGCCGGATCGCGGCGGCTGGCTTCGACCAGTGCCTGCACATAGTCGATCAAGGGCCCGGAGGCATGAATGGCGGCGACTTCAAGCTGCAGGGTAGGCAGGTCCTGCGCGCGGATCAGCGCTGTCAGCCGGTCTGCCTGGGCGCGTTGTCCGCCGGCGGCCAACAGGGCGCGCTCGGCCTTGCGGTCCGGGTAGCCGAGTTCGATTCGCATCAGAAAGCGGTCGAGCTGTGACTCGGGCAGGGGAAACGTGCCGATCTGGTGCGAGGGGTTTTGCGTCGCAATGACGAAGAACGGCTCGGGCAAGCTGCGGGTTTCCCCCTCGACCGTGACCTGGCGCTCCTCCATCGCCTCCAGCAGTGCGCTCTGGGTCTTGGGGGTGGCCCGATTGATCTCGTCGGCGAGCACCAGCTGGGCGAAGATCGGGCCGGGCAGGAAACGGAACTTTCCACTGTCGCGTTCATAGATCGAAACGCCGGTGATGTCGGCCGGCAACAGATCGCTGGTAAATTGAATGCGCGCAAAGGCCAGTCCGAGCAAACGCGCCAGCGCATGGGCGAGGGTGGTCTTGCCGACCCCGGGCAAATCCTCGATCAGCAGGTGCCCGCCGGCCAGCAGGCAGGCCAGCGCCTGGCGAATCTCGTGATCCTTGCCGAGAATGATGCGATTTGCTGCGGCCAGGACCGGGTCCAGCGGACGCGGTTTGGCCGAGAGTGTCGCGAGTGTGGCTCCGAACATTGCCTGGTTCCGGAAAAGGTCGATGGAATCCATTCTAATGCTTGAAGCGACGCGCTGATTGGGTCGATAATCACATTTCGACGTGCGTCGTACCGTGCGCCGGTTCGGAGAGAGATAACAATTGACAACTACAGCCTTCATCACCCATCGCGACTGCCAGTTGCACGACATGGGTTCGCACCACCCGGAGTGCCCACAGCGTCTGACCGCCATCAATGATCACCTGATTGCCCAAGGGCTGGATCCCTATTTTGTCTATTACGACGCACCGCTGGCCACTTTCGAGCAGCTGCTCCGGGTGCATCCGGCATCACATCTGGAACGCATCAAGCGTGCTTCGCCCGAGCATGGTGTCGTCCATCTGGATCCCGATACGGCGATGAATCCGCACACCTGGCAGGCCGCCTTGCGGGCGGCCGGGGCCGGGTGCCTCGCGGTCGACCTCGTGATGAGCCATGAAATTGAAAACGCCTTCTGCGCCGTTCGTCCGCCCGGCCACCATGCCGAAAAGGCCAACCCGATGGGTTTCTGCTTTTTCAACAATGTCGGTGTAGCCGCTCGCCATGCGCTCAAGAAACATGGCCTAGAACGCGTCGCGATCATCGATTTCGATGTACACCACGGCAACGGGACCGAAGACTGCTTTGCCGGAGATGACCAGGTGCTGATGTGCAGCATCTTCCAGCACCCGTTCTATCCTTACAGCGGCGCTGATAAGCCAGCTGCCAACATGTGTAACGTTCCGCTGGCGGCCGGATGCGGGGGCGAGGAATTTCGCGATGCAGTCACCCAGGTCTGGATGCCGCGCCTGAAGGAATTCAAGCCGCAGATGATCTTCATATCGGCCGGTTTCGACGGCCACTACGAAGACGACATGGGTGGCCTGAAACTGCTCGAGCGCGATTACGCCTGGTGCACCGAGGAACTCAAGAAACTCGCTGCAGAATACTGCGAAAGACGCATCGTCTCCATGCTTGAAGGCGGCTACGTGATGACCTCGCTGGCGCGCAGCGTCGGTGCCCACCTGCGGGTACTGGCCGATCTCTAAGCGTTTGTTTCTTCTGAAAATCAGGAGGGTGGAGTAGAATTCCGCCCTCCATTTACGTTCAACCGGATACTCCATGGCGTTGATTGTTCAAAAATACGGCGGCACCTCGGTCGGCAACCCCGAGCGCATCAAGAATGTTGCCAGGCGGATTGCCAGGTTCCAGGCGCAAGGCCATCAAGTGGTCGTCGTCGTTTCAGCAATGAGCGGCGAAACCAACAAGCTGATTGCACTGGCCAAGGAAGTGCAGGCCAACCCTGACCCGCGCGAGCTGGACATGATCATGTCCACCGGCGAGCAGGTCACCATCGGCCTGCTGGCCATGGCCCTCAAGGACATTGGTTGCCAGGCCAGGAGCTACACCGGCGGCCAGGTCAAGGTGCTCACCGACAGCACCCATACCAAGGCCCGCATCCTGTCAATCGATGAAGCCAACATGCGGCGCGATCTCGATGCCGGCAATGTCGTCGTCGTCGCCGGCTTCCAGGGCGTCGACGAGCATGGCAACATCACCACTCTCGGCCGCGGTGGCTCCGACACTTCCGGCGTGGCCTTGGCTGCCGCCCTGAAGGCCGACGAGTGCCAGATCTACACCGACGTCGATGGCGTCTACACCACCGACCCGCGCGTCGTGCCGGAAGCCAAGAAGCTCGATACCATCACCTTCGAGGAAATGCTGGAAATGGCCAGCCTCGGCTCCAAGGTGCTGCAGATCCGCTCGGTCGAATTCGCCGGCAAGTACAAGGTCAAACTGCGCGTTCTTTCCAGCTTCCAGGACGAAGGGGAAGGCACGCTGATCACTGTTGAGGAAGACAAGAACATGGAACAACCGATCATCTCCGGTATCGCCTTCAATCGCGACGAAGCCAAGCTGACCATGCTTGGCGTACCGGATACCCCGGGCATTGCCTATCAGATTCTCGGCGCCATTGCCGAAGCCAATATCGACGTCGACATGATCATCCAGAACGTCGGTCACGACGGCACGACGGATTTCTCGTTCACGGTGAATCGCGGTGACTTTGTCAAGGCACAGGGGATTCTGGAAGGCGTCAAGGCCAAGCTGGGTGCTCGAGAGATCACCGGTGACAACAAGATCTGCAAGGTCTCCGCCGTTGGCGTCGGGATGCGTTCCCATCCGGGCGTCGCCAGTCAGATGTTCAAGGCGCTGGCCGACGAAGGCATCAATATCCAGATGATCTCCACCTCCGAGATCAAGATTTCCGTCGTTCTCGACGAAAAGTATCTGGAGTTGGCCGTCCGCGTCCTGCACCGGACCTTCGGTCTCGACCAATAGCGAGTTTGACCGCAGGGCGCGGAGCCTATATCATCCGCGCCTCGTTGAAGGTTCGGAGACGTGGCCGAGAGGTCGAAGGCACTCCCCTGCTAAGGGAGCATGCGGGCAAAACCTGCATCGAGGGTTCGAATCCCTCCGTCTCCGCCAAGCACTGCAAAAAAGCCCTTGTAAATCAAGGGCTTTTTTGTTTTTACTGTTGTTCGGTATGCCATCCAGTATGCCAAATCTGCTCGGCTGGCATTCGATCAACCTGATGGAATTTGTGTAGACTAAGACGCTGGGTAGATTTTAATGTGCACCCGCTGTGAAAATTCTGCGGCAGGCTAGCCTTGAAATGCGGAAACGACCGCCATCTGCGCAACAAGCGTCCCGAATTACTTGGCGTAGCCGTCACTTCGTTTGGTAAAAAAGCACGACAATGAATAAGTCAATCTTGCGCATGCCTGAACTGATCGCCTATATCGGATTATCCCAGTCCGCGATCTATGATCGGTTGAACGAGAATTCGCCACGTTATGACGAAAGCTTCCCAAAGCAAGTGCAACTGGGAGGTGCCGTCGGCTGGAAGAAAAGTGAGATCGACCAGTGGATTGAAAATTGCAAGAATTCACCCAAACGAAAGCCAAAACGATCGACGCTTCAAGACAAGGCAAGCACGACGAAACAATCCAAGAAGGTCGCAGCTTCGCGCGCTATTGATTCGAGCCATGAACCGCTGTCAGACGATCTGGCCCCAAAGCTGCAGTTCACCGAGCAATTCATAGCCAGCCTGCAACAGAACGAATACTTGAAGGCTTGCTTGCGTCTCCCTGCCTGGACGCCTGCGATGGCTGCGCTATTGGTGAGTGGCATCAAGGCGCCGCTGGGTTGCACCGATATTCCGAGCGAAGGTGAGGGCATTGAGGGTGAGGTTCTGGCCGCCAGCAATGCACGCTTTTACCTCGCTCGAGCCATCTTCAAGGAGTGGCGGGAGGATCTCATCGAATACGACGAGAATGATGTCCCCTGTGGCCTGCGGGAATCGCCTGCTGAGATCAGCATCGTCGACTTCTTCATCTGGTGCGATGAATCGAAGATCGACACCGACTGGCTACGCTTGATCAAGGAGGTGGCTGGGTGCCCGGTTCCTGGTAGTGTGCGGCACACTCATACGAGTCTGGCAATGCGGGTATCGCAATCCTTACCCGGTGGCCAGGTCGGCAATGGTGAATCCAAGGCTAATGGTTCTGTGGCCGCGGCCGAAGGCACTTCCGATCTATCTGGCTAATTCGGAGCGCTTCGCGGGCTGATTTGTTGCTGCGAGAATTGTCGGACGTTGAACGATGCCAGGCAATGAAGGACAACTCTACCTTCCAACAATTTCCCGCGGTGGTATATTTTTACTACATACCCTTTCCAAACGTCCGATAGCGAGGATCGGATGTGCGGATCGGTAGTGCTTGATCGGGCTTGAATAGGTATTCAATCGCCTTTTGCAGATTATCGCGCTTGCGCACGTCATTTCGATTCACCTCGCCAATGCCTTCGTCGGGATGACCATACCAGCGGTAGTTGCAGTTCTTGGAAGTTCCGCGACCTTGAGTGATGACATCAATCCAATATTGACCGATTTCCTGTGCCCAATAACCGGCCTGGAGACCGTTCTTTTCTGAAAAGAATAAAAATATGTGAAAGTGCAAGAGACGATCCGTGCCGTACTCCAGTTTCCAAATGTACCCAGCTAGATTTCCAAACAACTCACGTTCACGACAATTGTTCTTGCAAGTCTTGCCACGACGCATCATCTTCAAAAGCCGCGCTAGATCTGCCCTGGCATCCGCAGTGTAGACATCGAAAGCAAACTCCTTACGATAGGCAAGATCGACACGTACCACGGTATACCGTGAGCGCTTTCCATAGAGGCGTCCGACAAACTCACCGCATGAGGAGGCATTCCGCTTCCAGTCATTGCGTGCGTGCCAGATTTTCGATGGATACGGAGGCCTCTTCGCCAAACGGCGAATGGTTTCGATCAGTTCGTTAAAGGCCTGCGCAGTCGCAGCCTGCTTTCGTGCAGGGTACGTTAAGACATGATTTGCCCATTCACAGATATCAAGTTCTGAGCATGCCTTCAAGAATAGTTCGACAAACACGTTACGCACGTCGAACTGGTCATTCATTAAGGGGGAAATCGTTCCGGTCACACGTTGAAAGTGTGATTCAACCCAAGCTTGGCGAACCCACGTCACTCGACCGTTGATACCTGTCACTGCAACATATCCCGGCTGATCTGTATCTAGCGACATTCGAACAAATTCATCGATGATCGCCATGCGATAAAAGTGCCAGTGATCGTCCAAGATGATAGTCGGTACATCTGTCGTATTCTCGACGACGTGGGTGTTGCAGCGGTCTTCCTGGTATTGATAGAGCGATAAAAGTGATGGCTCCCTTGGGGATGACAAGTTGGTGTTCATGGTGTGCCTCGGTTAGGTTGACTCAGGTCATGGTGGGTGCTGTCAGTCAGTGAAAGAAGGGAATCGGTAGAACCGTCCTGATTGCTGCAGATGAGTTGGCGATGGACCAATGGAAAGTGGATAGATTTATTTAATTGCGAATAGGTATTTCAATCAATAACAATAATATCTAATGCAATCCGGATGACTGAGTGGGATTGCGAGGCGCTCGATGCCTGGGAGCGCAGCCCCTTCGATAATTAAGGGCTCGGCTTCATATGATGAGTTTGAAAGTTATTGGGAGCTTGTCGAAAGTGTGCAACGTCGATGTCAGCGGTTGGTGGGGGTGTCAGCATTTCTGTGTGTGAGGTGAGGCGCGCTGGGAAAGTCGGTGGTCATTTTATCCACGAGCCGCTTCAAAGCGTTTAGCGCAGAGGATGGCGAATTGGTTCATGGCCTTCTTCCAGTCCTTGGCTGCCCGTCCCCAGTCAGCGGTGATGTTGCGCAAGGCCAGCCAGATCAGTTTGGTGGCGGCATCGTCGCTCGGGAAATGCTCGCGTGTCTTGATGATATTGCGCAGCCGGGTGGTGATGCTCTCGATGGCATTGGTGGTGTAGATCACCCGACGTATTGCCGGCGGGTAGGCGAAGAACGGAATCACCCGGTCCCAGGCACGACGCCAGGCGGCGGCCACAGTAGGGAATTTCTCGCCCCATGGCTCTTGCGCGAAGGCTTCCAGTTCGGCCATGGCCGCTTCGGCGCTTGTTGCCGTGCAAATCGGCTTGATCGCTGCCGCCAGCGCCTTTCGATCCTTCCAACTGGCGTAGTCGAGGCTGTTGCGAATCAGGTGCACGATGCAGGTTTGCAGCGTGGTGGCTGGAAACACCGCCGCCAGCGCTTCGGGCATGCCCTTCAAGCCGTCGGTTACGGCGATCAGGATGTCGGCCACGCCGCGCGTCTCGAGATCGTTGAAGACCTTCATCCAGAACTTGGCGCCTTCGGTGTTATCGATCCACAGTCCGAGGATGTCGCGGGTGCCGTCTGGCAGAACGCCGAGGACCAGATAGATGGCCTTGTTACAAACCACGGCATCCTCGCGAATCTTGACCCGCAGGGCATCGAAGAAGACTACCGGATACATCGGTTCCAGCGGCCATGACTGCCAGGCGGTGACCTCGGCCATGACGGCATCGGTCACCGAACTGATGAAGTCCGGTGAAACCTCGGTGCCGTACTGCTCGGCCAGGAAGCCCTGAATCTCGCGCACCGTCATACCGCGTGCGTACATAGCCACGATCTTGTCGTCGAAGCCAGTGAAGCGCGGCTCGTGCTTGGGGGTGAGGAATGGTTCGAAGCTACCCCGACGGTCGCGCGGAACGTCGATCGGATACGGCCCATCTTCGGTCAGCACAGTTTTGCTGCTGGTGCCGTTACGGTGGTTGATCGGATCTCCAGATTTTTTAGTGCCAGGCAAATAGCCAAAACAATAGCAAAATTCAACATCAAATACAGAAATATGGACATGCAAAAAATATTTAAAAAAAATGCAAAATATTTACTATGTACAATGTAATGGAAACATCAATAAATCATGTATATATATCGAGATATTTCAGTAAAAATTATGCAGAAACAACATGAAAATTATTAAGAAATAATCATACACAAAGTACAAAAACAGTCTTGCTGGATCATGTGCATTGGTCATGCTGTTTGAAAAAGCAGAATCAGTGGCGCAAAGAGAGAGGAACTGTACTTGTTTGAATACACGGAGGTATGCTGTCGAACTTACATGAGCCATGAATTGCGGTGTGCTTATTGGCCTCATTGTGCTGACTTTGACCGACCACCAAGTCGCTGCACACGATCATGCAAGTACACAAAAAATTAACTCGGTTTCGGAATCTGACGACACGAACAACGCCCAAGGGGGAAGATGACTAAAAAATCAAGAACGGCCGATCTCCGATCAACAGCCTGTGAGCAGGTTCTGGATCGCCGTTTCGTTCTCCAGGTGCCTGGAGGCGCAATTCCAAGTCGTGCCATCCATCAACACCGCATATTGCTTAAGGCGCTGGCGAGGAAGGAGGCGTTCGTGACTCAAGCCCTGGGGGGAGGCGAGTCTGCGTGGGACCTGCCGATGACCTTCGAGAGGTTTGGTGAGCCTAAGCTCACAGACTTGGGGGAGCGCTTCTATGAATTGATGTCGTACCCCTGGTGGCTCAAGCCAGAGACTCGCGGCCAGCTGGGGGCGAAGCAACGACTCTTCGATTCAGTGGCACTTGAGTTCCAGTTGCCACATTTTGGGCTGCAGCGCAGTGCCTTCGCCACGCTGCAGCCGCAAGCCCCCACGGAAGGAGCAGTGACGAATGCGTTCACCGAGCGCCTGCGGGAGCTGGGCGAAAAGAAAACCTTCCGCGAAGACGACGCCAAGAGTCGCAAGGAGGCAAGACAGCTGGTCAGAGAGGTCGAGCGGGAGCTGTCCGTGCTGGCCGCCAGTGTCCCGGCACTCTTTGGCACCTGGGTGATGCTGGAGTACCTGATGCCAGACGCGACCACGTCGCCACTGGATATTGCCTCGGCAACGGCCCAATTCCGTCGTTTCTGTAACCTGCTCCAGGACTTGCCGGCACCTGATCAGCACGTGGCATACGCGTGGTGGCGCAGCTATCTCCCGGAGGTTGGGTATCGCTACTACGTTTTGTTGCTCGATACTTATCAACGCGATACCTCAACGGACATGCTCGGTACGCGATTGACAAAATTGTGGCTAGAGGTGACTCAAAATCGTGGGAGCAATGTATCTCCGGTATCACCGATGGGTCTGGTCGCGATACAAAACGAACTGAAGGCGATGGAACTGGCTGAGCGAATCATCACCTCCGTCAAGCCGGACGAGGTTGAAGAGAGCCAAGGGTATTTTTTCCAGTCGGTGTACGGGATTTAAGCGGGGTTGTCCGGATTCGCCAGTGAAAGAAAGTGCCAGCCGTGAGTCTGACTGAGGTTGAGCGTAAATCGGCGCTGCCGAATCGTGTGCTCCTGAGCGATCTTTACCGGCAGTTGCTCGAAGATGTGATCGCGGTACCACCCATGCTGGAACCGGAAGAGCAACGCTGGATAGGGCTGCGCCGACACGGCAATGCAAGCACCTTGGCGAAGCTCGAATATTTCGTGGAAGCGGTGTTTGGTGACCCGGGGGTTGCGGAATTGTGCAGCAGCGGCGCCATGCTGCCTGCTGAGCCACAAATGTCGCTGTTGATCCAGCGCTATTGGAGCAGCTTTCCGGATTTTCTGGAAATTGTCGGTCGATTGCCTGATTGTTACGACTACAGCGAGCATGTGAGCATTTTCCGGGACTGCTGCGTGCCTTTAGGACTACTGGAACCCAGGATATGGTGGCGCCTTCGCGACAACGAGCAAGTTCCTGAGCCACTGCGTGATCAGGTCAATTTGTTCTTCACGTTGGCGAAGCAAATTCACCGGGCGTGTCACGTGACCGGACTGCGGGTTGCGGTGTGCAAGCGACGCTACGACGCTCGCGCGCGGCACCGGGATTATTGCGACTATGTAAACGCGTTTATTCGTCACTACGCCCGTATCGTGGTCTTGAGGGTAGATTTAGGCTATCTTCATGATGCGGAAAAAGGCGATGCAGAGCGGGCAACGATGGATCTTGATCGATTCCTGGCGCTGCGTCGGCATAACCGGATGTTTCGCGGCTGGCTCGGATATATCGCCAAACTTGAGTATGGCGTCCAGAAAGGCGTCCATTGGCATCTCGTCATTATCCTTGACGGCCATAAGCGAGACGGCTCCAGCCATGTGCGCCTGGCACAGGATTTTGGTGAGCTTTGGCAGGCGGTCACGCGCTCGCGGGGGTTCTATTTCAATTGCAATGCCAACTTCAAGGAAATTGGCCGGATGGGGCAACTTGGCATTGGGTTGATCCGGGATACGGACGTTGATCTGCAACGCAATCTTTTCGACCGGGTGATTCCTTACCTGACATCGACTGAACAGTTGTTGCGACCCAAGGTCTGCGCGGGGTTCAGGACCATTCGGCGCGGGTTGCCACTCAAACGGCAACGGAGAGTGAAGCCGGGGTAGCCGCGTTTGGGGCGCGAGGGTGAATAAAGAGATTGGAGCTTCCGCATCGTCTGTAGTTTAGACGGCGCACGTTGCCGTCGTCTTCGATGACTTCAATCATCGATTCCAGATTTTCGCAGTCACATATCCCGATCTTGCCCTCGGCCTGGGCGCCTTCAATTCCCCTTGGATCGCAGGCTCGTTAACCTGAATCCCGGCCGATGGCCCTACTCGATATCCGCCCCGGTGCCTCGCGCACTGCGGGCGGATTTTTATTTGTGACCTTTCAATCAGGAGAATCTCCATGAGCCTCAATTGCCCAATCTGCCGTTCCCAACGCATCATCGCCAAGGACCTGGCCAAGAAAACCTGCACGTTCGTCGGCACGGTCGGCGGGGCAGCAAGCGGTGCTGCAGGCGCAGTTACTGGCGCTGAGATCGGTTTAGCCCTCGGCGCTTTCGCTGGCCCCATCGGTCGGGGTGTCGGCGCCTTTGCCGGCGCCCTGATTGGTGGCCTGGTCGGCGGCGCTACGGGTGGCCTGGCGGGGGCACGCGTCGGTGCCGCCATCGACGAGCGTGTCCTCGACAACCTCCAATGCCTCGACTGCGGCTACAGCTTCGGTGCCGATTGCGTCGATCCGCTGCCCCCCATCACCGTTTCGGTCACCCCGCCGGCAGCCACACCCGAAGCACCCGCCGCCGAAGCGCCGCAAGCCCAAGCCTAACCCGGCTTACGCTGACCTTCCCGTTCGCGGAAGGTCGTTTCCTCCTCAATTCAATTAGTGTGCACCCAACGATCCCGATCGCGCGGGAGGTTGCTGCACGTCCACCTTCCTGAAAGGAAATTCCCTATGGCCCACCTTGTCCAAACGATGGCCTACGCCAATGCCGAACCCTGGCACGGTCTCGGCAACCGCCTGCAACCCAAGCAACCCCTTGAAGTCTGGCAGCAGCAAGCCGGCATGGACTGGCAGATTCAGGAAACCCCGGTCCTCTTCAACATCTCGGCCGATGGCGGCCTGCACGTCAAAGCGCACGCTGACAACAAAGTCCTGTTTCGTTCTGACACCCATGCACCGCTCTCGGTCGTCTCGAAGCGTTACCAGGTCGTCCAACCGCATGAGGTGCTCGAGTTCTATCGTGACCTGACCGAAGCCGGGGGCTTCGAACTGGAAACCGCCGGGGTCCTCAAGGAAGGTCGGAAGCTGTGGGCCTTGGCCAAGACCGGTCAGGAAACTGTTCTGCGTGGTGGTGACAAGGTGGGCGCTTATCTGCTGCTGGCTACCAGCTGTGACGGCACTCTGTGCACGACTGCTCAATTCACCTCAATTCGGGTGGTCTGTAATAACACCCTGCAGATGGCGGTGGGTGATTCCTCCGGTGCCGTGAAGGTGCCACATAGCACCAAGTTTGACCCGCAGTTGGTCAAGCAGGAGTTGGGGCTTGGCTTATCTGCCTGGGAACAGTTCGTGGCCAACATGAAGCTCATGGCCTCCCGACCCATTCACAAGTTCCAAGCGATGAACCTGATCGTCAATGTGTTGGGTGACCCCGAGTTGCCCTTGGCCGACCAACCCAACCAGAAAGCACTCCAAAACGTCTATGCCCTGTACTCCGGGCAGGGCATGGGCGCCGATCTGTCATCGGCCAATGGCACGGCCTGGGGGCTGCTCAATGCCGTCACCCAGTTTGTTGACCACGAACGGCGTGCCCGTAGCCAGGACTATCGCCTCGACTCGGCCTGGTTCGGCCAGGGGGCTGCGATCAAGGGCAAGGCCTATCAGGAAGCGATGAAGCTCGCCGCCTGAAGCTAAAACAAGAGTGCTTGGCGACGTTATGCGCTCGATAAACTGAAAACGTCGTAACCCTACGCTGACCGTTCGTGTCGGCACGAATCGCCCTGGTTGATCTTCGGATTGACCGGGGCGTTTCTCATTTGAGGAGTGAACATGAACCATCCCGCCTTACGTGCCCCCCGGGAGAAAGCCAAACCCGCCCTGCGTCTCGTGGCCACCAAGGAATTGCCCCGCGAAGACTGGCTGGCCGTCAGGAAGCAGGGCATCGGCAGTTCCGATGCCGCCGCGGCCGTCGGTCTCAACCCCTACAAATCCCAGCTTGAACTCTGGCTGGAGAAAACCGGTCGTGACGGCAACCTGCCCAAGACCGATCCGCAGGATGAAGAGAGCCCGGCGTATTGGGGCAACCTCCTCGAACCGATCGTTGCCGCCCACTACAGCAAACGGACTGGCCACCGGGTGCGGCGGATCAACGCCGTCCTCCAGCATCCCGATTCCGATAAGCCCTGGATGCTGGCGAACATCGACCGCGAGGTCACCGGCGCCAGCGAGGTCCAGATTCTCGAATGCAAAACGGCCGGGATCAATGGCGCCCGCCTGTGGAAGGAAGGCGTACCGGAGTATGTGCAGTTGCAGGTGCAGCACCAGCTCGCCGTCACCGGCAAGGCCGCGGCTGATGTCGCGGTCTTGCTCGGTGGTCAGCATCTGGAGATTCACCGGATCGACCGTGACGAAACCTTGATTGCCCGCCTGGTGCAACTGGAACGGCAGTTCTGGGACTACGTGGAGACCGATACGCCGCCACCGGCCGATGGCTCGGAGTCTGCTGAGTTGGCATTGCGTTGCTTATACCCGGAAGACCAGGGGCAAACGGTGGACTTCGGCCAGGATCGCACCCTGTCGGCAACCTTCGCCGATCTGGTCAGTGTCCGGCAAAGCATTGCCGATTACGAAAAGCTGGAAGCGCAATTCAAGCAGACGATCCAGCAGGCCATGGGTGACGCCAGCAAGGCCCTCTTCGAAACGGGCAGCGTGACCTGGAAGAAAGCCAAAGACAGCATCAGTCTCGATGTGACGACCTTGCTGAAGGAACAACCCGAGCTGGCGCAACGCTACCGGATCACCAAGCCGGGCAGCCGGCGTTTCCTCGTTGCCTGATTTCTATCCCTAACCATGCACCGCATCCCGCCCGCCAGGACAACAAGTCTGGCGGGGCGGAATTCGGCTATTTCATTTGAAGGAGCAAAACATGCTCAAAGGTTTGGCCATCACCCCGCCGGTACTCGGGCGGATTTCGATCGGCAAGGTCATCGAGAAGAACGGCAAACGTCTACCGGAGAAGGATGACCAGTTCACCATCACGACTCAAGTGCAAAGCAAGGACGGCTGGTTGCCGCATCCGTTCGACGAAGGCATCCGCAAGGCGCAGGGTGGAAAGATCCGCAGCATCCCGATCCGTCTGCTGTTCAACGATCCCGATCTCAACTTCCGGGCGGAGTACAGTCTGTTCGACCGCAATACGGGTCGGCCACTGTGCGTTGGCAATGGCGAGACATCCAAGCGACAATCGGATGAGGGGATCAAGTCGTTGCCGTGTCCGTCGCCCGATGGCTGTCCTCTCGCCCAAGGGAATGCCTGCAAGCCGTACGGCCGGCTGAATGTGGCCATTGGCGATGACGATCCGCTGGGTAGTTTCATCTTTCGGACGACCGGGTTCAACAGCATCCGGACGCTGAGTGCACGCCTGCAGTACTTCTCGGCGATTTCCGGCAACCGCCTGGCTTGCCTGCCGCTGGAACTTCGGTTGCGCGGCAAGTCGACGCGGCAGAGCCATGGCAGTCCGATCTACTTTGTCGATCTCACCACGCGGGCCGGGATGACGCTGGCGGAAGCGCTGGCCGAGGCCCGGCAGACCGACGCCGAGCGGCAGGCAGCGGGCTTTGACCAGGTGGCGCTCGATCTGGCGGCACGGCAGGGGCTGGGCAACGGGGCGTTCGAGGAGTCCGAGGACGAGGGGAGTGCGGTGGTCGACGAGTTCTTCCCGGTAGAGGAAGGCGCCGGCGCAGGTGCCGGGAACGAGGTGACGACCCCGGTGGCTACGCCTGCAAATTCCCTGGCCGACAAGCTGGAACAACGGGTTCGGAGCAGTTCGGCCGTGATGCTCGACGATCCGGCTCTGGCCTGAGGAGCTTGCCATGTATCCAACGTCACCCATTGAAACCCTGGTTTCGTATGTCCTGGCTTTCGCGGCAGGAGCGGTGTCCGTTTGCCTGGTGCGGGCGTATGGCCGAGCGCGGGAGAAGCACGGACGGCAGTTCGGTCATACTGACGCAGCGGCATAAAACCACCACCCCGGACCTCGCGCGAGGTCCGGTGGCGGCAAGTTTCTTTTTTTGTGGATGGATGGGGTGTTCAGCGCGGGGGGCGTAAAAAAATACAAACGCGCGGGATGGTATGAACGCCATCAACATGAAGAGGAACAATCATGATTTACGTAGATACCCAATCGGTTCAACAACGCAATGTCGAAGCTTGGCTCATGCTCACGGCCACCCTGGACGAGCGCAGAATGCGCCACGTGACACGTACCGATCGCCAGGGTACGCTCTGGATCGAATGCCTTGGCTTCAATGCACACCCGACTTGCACCCCGAAGATCCAAATCGGCCCTGACGTGGGTGTGGCGCTGCTGCAGGTGTGGGCCAAGCAGTGGGTGCCGGAGTCCCACTACGCTGACGTCAGGAAGGTGCTGGCGCAAGTCAGCGCGCAATACACGCGGGAAACGATCAAGTATCGTGCGGCCTCCGGGGAGGTTCTGATCGAAACGCCGATCTCGTTCATTGACAGCCAATTGCGCCCGAAGGCAGTCCTGTACATCCTCCGCAGGATGAGCCACCAACTTGATGTGGTGATGGATGAGTTATGGGATGGTTTGCTCGCCGGAAATGGATGAAGCACGTATCCTGATGAGCAGTCGGGCGCTTCGTGTTGTTTCCCGCGCGGTCCTCTGCCGATTGTTCTCATGTCTAGACTTTTGGCATCGTGCTGTATGCGAAAATCGGCGTTTCCGAACACAGACGGATCGCAGCATGACGCAGACGAAACAAGCGCCGGAAATCTTCCAGCGCAAAATCGATGAACTTGACCTTGCCGGTTTGCCACCACGGGGCAGTCTGGAGTTTGACCAGGCCCTGATCAGCCACTTTGCCCTGGAATATGCCGGGCGCGGCTGGAATGCGCTGGTCACGGTCGATGACGAGTACGTCCGCGTCCTGGCGATCCCGGAAAACGCGATCGAGCCCAAAGCCTATGTCCTCGGCTTGCTGCAACACCGCTTCCTCGACGATGCGCTGCCGCTCCTGCAAGCGATGTCGGGCATGGTCAATGATGCCGACATCGAATACAACCTCGGCATCTGCCTGTCCGAACTCGGCCGGGTAGAGGAGTGCCTTGCTCCTTTGCAGCACTGCATCGAGCTTGATCCGGACTATGCAAATGCCTATATCGGCCTCGGGGTTGCCCATGCCCGCCTTGGTAATCCGGATGCGGCTGAAGCCGCCTTGCGGTCTGCGGTTCGCTTGGAGCCGGAAAATGCTTACGCCAAACGCAATCTGGCTGGCGTCCTGGCGCGCAACGGGAAGCCTCAGGAGGCGTTGCCATTCTTTCGGCAGGCCGCCTCAATTGCGCCGATGGATCCGGGTTGCTTGCTCGGTCTTGCCCAGTGTCTCGAAGAGCTTGGCGACGATCACGTCAAGGAAGCCGGAACGGTCTATGAAAAAATCCTGCGCCAGTTCCCCGATGACCCGGTTGGAGACATCGCGCGCAAGGCGCGCAACCGCTTGTCTAATGTCGCCCTGCACCAGACCGTCGAAGGGAACATCCGGATGGACGCGGTGATGTACATGCAAGGTGCGATGAAGGATTTCGACAAGCTGTCGCGGGAAACCGTTGGTCAGATCGTGATGGAGATCGCCATGCTCGGCCAGCAAGGATTGCAGATCAACGACTCGTCCGTTCGATACAACCTGATGAGCAAACCCGGCGACTACTCCGGACTGCACCTGCTGTCGATGATGCATGTCGGAATCAAGTTGTTCGACCCCAGTGCCGACACCGGCAGTGGCCTTGACCGCGAATACCAGCTCGCGCAGGCGATGAAGAAGCCATGATCGAAGGACAGTTCGGCAATCCGCCCGAAAGTTACCTCAAGACCATCCTGCCGCTGGTGGAGGTAGCGCGCGGCCTCTTGGAAAAGGGCGAGCAACTTGTGCCGATCGCCTTCGTTGGCAACTTCGCGACCGGCAAGACCGCTCAAGTATTGCTTGAGAGTGGAAACGATATGGAGAAGGATCGATCGGCTTTAGCGATCCGCATGACCGCCGACATGCTCGATGCCAACTTCGTTTTCGTGATTATGGAAGCCTGGTCGCTGCGCAAGGACAAGATGCCGCAGATGGAGGCGATCCTGGACAAGTACGGGTCGATTGGCGCCAGCCCATACCGGGTTGATGTAGTTTCGTTCGGGCTCGAGACGCGCTATGGCGTGTGGATGTCACAGTGCGAGATCAAGCCCAAGGGGATTTCCAAGAAGAAGCGGACCATCGGCACGCCGGCTTTCCAGTATTTCAAGGAAGTCGCGGGTCGCTTTACCCACCTCCTAAAGAAGAATCCGGACGAAGAGAGCGGGATGACGCTTCACTAACTCTGCGGAACTGACCAGCCGACTGAAATCGGCCGCCGTGGAGAGCATCAACGGGGTACATTTACCCTCGCTTTGCGCCGCAGATAAGCAGGGCTGTCGAACTCCCCGAAGCGTCGCTCCGCATCGGCGAAGATCGCGTGGGCCCGGGCCAGGCGATCGGCTTCGAAGGAGGCGATGCCGGCGAGGCGGCTGAAGAGGGATTGAAGGTGCTGCATCATGACCGGGCTCCTGGTTGTTTCGCGATGGCGCCATGATGCGGCATACGGGGCTCATTGAATGAGCCTGGAAAAATTCGCGCTATTTCCGGTAGCGAGAGAGACCGGATTCGAATTCCGCGGCCACGCGTTCCTTGAGCGCTTCCGGCTCGATGACCTCGCAGTCGCTGCCGTACTTCATGATGTCCATGATGAGTTCGCGGTCGTCGGCGTAGGGCACCTGAAGCTCATAGCTGCCATCCTCGAGCGTCTCGCCCTTCTGATTCCGATGCCAACGTTCGGCGGCGACCCAGCGCGCTCTTTCCGGCGTAAAGCGCAATACGGCCCAAGAGATCTGGTCGCCAGAAAATACGCCGTAGCCTGATCCCAGCACTTCGTCGAGCCGCTTGTCGGCGACATCCTTGGCGCGCTTGTCGAGGATTTCGGCATGTTCGATGGCGTCGACCGAGAAGGCGCGTAGTCCGTCGCGTAGATGACACCAGGCATCGAGATACCAATTGTCTCGATAGTGATTGAGGCGCTGCGGGGATACCTCTCGCTCGGTCACTTCGTCGGTGCCACGGGCGTGGTAGCGGATCACCAGGCGCTTGCGGCGGAGCAGGGCGGAACCGACCGCCTGGAAGTGGTCGAGATGGAACTCGCGGGCGCCGACCGTCTGGATGCGGATGCGGCGCTGCACTTCCTCGGCGGGGTTGTCGGCGGTGCCGAGCAGGCCGGTGAGGCGGGCGAGCAGGGGTTGGATCTGCGGGCCGAGCAGGCCGCCGGTGTCGAGGTTGGAGAGGAGGTGTTGCATGGTCAGCAGGGCATGGATTTCCTCGGCGGAGAACCACAGTCCCGGCAACTCGTATTGCGGGCCGATCCGCTGGCCGGTCTTCTCGAAGCGATAGCGAATACATCGCCCAACCGCGTATTTGCGAGTGCTTGCCCTGGGAGGTGTGTGATAACTGCCAATCAGCGGCGCTGACCATTTAGCTTGGTTCTGAAGTGGCTTGGGCATGAGCCAAGCGTCCCGCAATGTGGTTCGAAAGCGTAGTGCTGTCTGACTGTGTACTGAGCCTGATATGTGCTTTCAGGAAGTTTAGTCTTCGCCGGTACTTGGTTGCCATGGCCAATGAGACAATCCACGCCAATGAATTACACGTCGAAATGGCGCTAGGGGAATAATCTTTGGAAGTTGTCGCTGTAATCGATTTTGAAACCACCGGCTTGTCTCCCGCGCAAGGCGACCGCGCTACCGAGATTGCCGCAGTCATCCTTCAAGACGGCAAGGTAGTGGGCCGCTATCAGAGTCTGATGAATGCAGGTGTTCGCATTCCCTCGTTCATCCAGGAACTGACGGGGATTTCGGACGCGATGGTTCGCGCGGCCCCGCCAGTGGCGGATGTCATGCGTGAAGTTTCGGCGTTTGTCGGCGACTATCCCTTGGTTGCCCACAATGCGTCATTTGACTGCAAATTCTGGGATGCCGAACTGGCTCGCATCAACCGAAGCAGGCGACAGGAATTTGCCTGTTCCCTGCTGTTATCGCGCCGTCTGTTGCCGCAGGCTCCCAGCCACAAGCTCGGTGCCCTCGTTGAGTTTGCCAACCTGCCTGTTGCTGGCCGCTATCACCGAGCCCTGGCCGATGCGGAAATGGCCGCAAGCCTTTTGATTCGCCTGGAAGAGGAGTTGCGTGGCCGGTATAGGGTTCATGATGTCTCGCATGAACTGCTGCGCAAGATTCAAAGGACACCCAAAACCAAGTTAGAACATTGCCTGGCGCATCATCAAGAAGTTCGGTAGCTCGATAAAAGCAAAAAGCCCATGTGTTTCAAACATGGGCTTCGTAGATCTTTTGCCTCGGCACTCATGGCCTTAGCGTCCGGCAATTGCCGGTAGGGTACTACTCAGTATTCTCAAGAAACTGCGGCGGACTATCAACCATAGAACCTCCAGTCACCTAACAAAACCACCGTTCTGACCGAACCAGCTATTGGCCAGAACTCGATTTCAGAATACTCCTCCGAAAAGGAATGTCCAGCTTATTTGTCGGAATTTTCACCATCACCAGTCACGAATGTGCTTGACGCAAATACTGCCAGCCGCCAAACAGGAATCTAGGAAAGTGCCCCGGCGCTTGATAGTTGCAGTGGCCGCAGCGAGCGTTCCGAGACGATCAGTCGCCTTTTTATCCCTTCGCCTATCTTGCGTTCGACCTCCCACATGGCCAATCCCTTGACCATGGCGACTTGCTCGATGGCGGTCACGACATCACCCAGCTTGGTGCAGAGATACTCAGCACCGCGTTCGATTGAAGACTTCACTCTCATGCTGCCAAATCTCCCATGTGTGGTGGTTGAGTGAATCATCCTACTGAAGATGTCTCAGGGCTGAAACAAGGGAAACTTGATAAGGTTATCGATTAAATCGAAGGGTTATCGGTTGGCGCAGCTCTCGGCTTGATAGCCCCATTTAGCCAAAAAAATGAAGCCCGCACCCAAGCTGGGGCTCATCAGGGCTGACGTATATCAGCGCTTGCGCCGGGCCTTGGTAGTTTGTGAAGATTTCTTCTGGCTTCCAAACGAGGCGCCAAATGTGCCGGTATTGAATCCTCAATGGCCTTCTGCTGCGCATCTCGGGTGGGTTTGCAATGGAGTGGTACTCCTGGGCGGTTATCATGTTGGAATGCCGCGTGAATGACATTCTTCAGGACCAATCAATATTTCATGAACCAATCAAGCGCAAGGGTCGTCAGCATGGTCAGGACGATTGAAACGATGCCAGCCGGGGCAGAATTTTGGTCGAGCAGTGATGCCGAATGGGCTACCCGACTGGCGACGCAGGAGGTCGGCGAGGCTGCGCCCAGCGAGCGCTTTATTGATGCCCGGGCACGCATTGCTTGGCAGCGAATCGCTGATCGTCGGCCGGACCTGGAGCGAGCACTGGAAAAGCGCTACCCGGGTGCGCTTCTCGGGTGGATGATCATTCTGTTTGCCCTGATTGCAGGAATACTGACCGATCAGATCGGCGATTCAAAGCAAGTGAATCTTCTGGCCCTGCCGTTCGTCGCAATAATCGTCTGGAATCTGGCAATGTATGTCTGGCTCCTTTTTTTGGGTCCTGCCGTGGGGCTGTTCGGTTTCAAGGGCTGGGGCCGGCGCTGGTTGGGAGGCATGTTCTCCGGGTCCCCGGATGTCGCCCATGGTCAGCAGCTCAATGACAAGGTTTCACTGCGCGGACGTTGTCTGGCGGACTGGGCCAGAAACTACCTACCTGTTGCGACTGTGCGGGCCGCGCGGGTGTGGCATCTTGCGGCGGCCATGCTCGCGGTCGGGTTGATTATCGCCATCTATTCGCGTGGTTTTTACACTGAATATCGCGTCGGCTGGGAGAGCACGCTATTGGACGCGCCCGACATCAGCGCAGCCTTGGCCGCAGTTTTCGAGTGGTTGCCGATCACGTTCGGTCTTGCCGCGCCGGATTTATCGGCTGTCGAAAAAATGCGTTTCTCGGCAGGGGGTGGCTTGGCCGGTGCCCGTCCCTGGCTCCATATTATGGCGTCCCTCGCCATCGCCCTGGTCGTTCTGCCTCGCCTTGCCTTGGCCACCCTCGCGACTTTCCGATTGAGGATGTTTGAACGCCGGTTCCCGATCGATCTCACCGACGGCTACTTCCAGAAACTGGCCGCTAGGTATTCCCGAAAAGCCGTGGAAGTCATTGCCATTCCCTATGCCAAAGCGCTCGCACCTTCGTCTGCGATTGCACTCAGTCAAATCGTCCAGGACGTCTTCGGCTTGCGCAGCTCAATCAGGATTCTCGACACGGTTCCGTTTGGCGGGGAGGACGACTTGCCCGAAGTCACATCAAGGAGTTCAGAATCGATCCATCTAGTCCTGTTTGACTTGGCCTCGACCCCAGAGAGCGAGAACCACGGGATCTTCCTAAAGGCACTGAAAGTGCAGGCATCTTCCAGGCGACCCGTCATTGCACTCGTTGATTGCCATGAATTCAGTGTGCGCTTCGGCAGCACGGGAGACAGGGTGGAACAGCGGACAAAGCTGTGGCGTCAGTTCTTGGCAGACTGCTGCGTGCCTTGCGTCATCGGTGATCTAGCCGGCGACGGTGTCGATGAGCTACGCCAAAACCTCGAATTGGCATTGGCGCAAACAGGTGGAGATCGCCATGGGTAGCGAAAACCTCTCGATCAACCTGAGCCTTGTCTCGCATACCAACGTCGGAAAGACCACGCTGGCGCGAACCCTCCTGAAAAAGGACATCGGCGAGATCGGGGACAGGCCGCATGTGACCGCATTGCCTGAGCCCCACCTGCTGATAGGCGACTTGAAATCGGATTCGCTCACCCTTTGGGACACGCCAGGATTCGGTGACAGCGTCCGGCTTGCCAAGCGCCTGAGCCTGCGCGGGAACCCTATCGGCTGGTTTCTTTCGGAGGTTTGGGATCGTTGGATGTCCAGGCCCCTGTGGTCCAGCCAACAGGCCATGAAGAATGTGCGTGAACAGGCAGACGTGGTCCTCTATCTGGTCAATGCCTCGGAGTCACCATCGGCCGCCGCCTATGTCGAGGCGGAGATGCAGATCCTTTCATGGGTCGAGAAGCCTGTCCTTGTACTCCTCAACCAGATGGGGAAGCCGCGCCCGAAGGAAGACGAGGAAAAAGATCAGGCCGCGTGGCGTCGGTACATGGATCGTTTCCCCTTCGTCTCCGGCGTACTGCCCTTGGATGCTTTTGCCCGCTGCTGGATCCAGGAAATTGCCCTCTTCGAGGCGATCGGCGAAGCGATTCCCAACTCGAAGACGGCAGTATTCAAATCCCTCCAAGCGGCTTGGTCTGCCGAGCGGATCAATGCCTACCGGTTGTCGGTTGCCGCTATCGGAAAATTCCTTGCTGCCTTGGCCGCGGATGCCGAGCACTTCGAGAGTGATGGGCTGACCGGCAAGTTCAAGGCAATCGGTCGCAAGTTCGGATGGGCCGATGAAAAGGATATGCCACCGGCAGCGAGGGCCATGGAGCGTCTGGCAGAACGTGCCGCTGTCTCAATGAAATCGCTGACAGATCAGCTCATTGAATTGAACGGTCTCAAGGGTGAAGCGGCTCGGGAGATTCTGAACAGAGTTCAGCAGGATATTTCGGTTAACGAGGAGGTCAGCGAAGGTGGGGCTGCGGTGGTGGGGGCTGTGATGTCGGGAGTACTTTCCGGTTTGGTGACTGATCTGTTGGCAGGGGGGCTCACTCTGGGCACCGGGGCGATCGCCGGGGCCGTTCTCGGAGGGCTTGGGTTTGCCGGCGCGGCCAAGGGCTATAACTTGCTGACGGGCAAGGACGGCACCGTTGTGCGCTGGAATCAGGATTCAATCGACCGATTTTTCTCCGATATATTGCTTCTATATCTAGCTGTTGCACATTTTGGCAGGGGGCGTGGCGAATGGAGCAGATCAGAGCACCCGGAGCATTGGCGTTCTGTGGTTCAGCAGGTTATCGAGGATGATTCGGCAGATCTCCCCAAGATTGCACAAGGCGGGGCGCCGAAAGATAGCGGCAGCTTGGAAGAAGAGTTTAGTAGGTGCGCAAGTTGGGCAATCGAGTGTGTGCTGAGCAATCTTTATCCCGAGGTGAAATTGCCCAAGATGGGGTGAGGTGAGGATGTTAAGAGTTTCTTATAAAGTGTAGAAATCGAGACTTGATCTGACGGTATTTGTCCGATGCAATGTCGCAGTTCGGCCAAGACCAGCCTGTCGCCTTTGCTCTGGAGCGGTCATTCGAGAGGCCGCTGCACTCCGGAAGCTGACGGACGACCTACGGGAACACGTCGGCCTTTGCTGGGGTTCTGGTCCGATGGTGGCTAAGGTAGTTCCGAGTAGTTAAACAGACCCCAGGATGTGTCTATTGGAGGCGGCGGCGATTCAGAATGCCGCTGATCGTACTGGCCGAACATCTGGCCAATCCAAAATGCGGATGACAACAAATTGGTGTGGCGGGCCGCTTGCCGACCAAGGGCTTGGAGCACGATCGTATATGATGATCGTTCCTTGATTTCGAGCTTTTGAGATGAAATTCGGCTTCGCTTGCTTCTATGTCGTCATGGTGATGATCATCGGGGGGTGTGCCGCGTTTCAGCCCGCCGAGCCGCTTGATGTGACGGTGGCCGGAATTGAGTCCTTGCCTTCCGAAGGCCTCGAACTCAGGATGTCAGTCAGGTTGCGTATCCAGAATCCCAATGACCGGCCGATCGATTACGACGGCCTGTCGGTGAGGCTGATCGTGCTGGAGAAGACCTTCGCCACGGGAGTGTCAGACCAACGTGGAACCATTCCACGCTTCGGTACAGAGGTGATTCCAGTGGCTGTCACCATCTCGCCGCTGAGGGTCGCGTGGAACACGGTCGGGTTTCTGATAAACGACAACAGGTCCGATAAAGTGCACTACGAACTGGAAGGAAAGATCAATCGCGTCGGGTTCGGATCCATGGGATTCCGCACCGATGGCGAGTTGAGGCTGCCAGTACCTTCCAGTACAGCCCCTGAATCGCACCGGACTCCTTTGCGCTGAATCGCCACGCATTTCCTGGACACTTGGCGACCGCTCCTCTCAGCAACCTGCCGTTGGAACATTGATGC
>Ga0209202_1000531_pt1 | contig 30991 bp, 29 predicted proteins | sample AD_UKC032_MetaG_FD_184416 | JGI IMG/M metagenome (GOLD analysis project Ga0209202, IMG submission 184416) | Active sludge microbial communities of municipal wastewater-treating anaerobic digesters from USA - AD_UKC032_MetaG (SPAdes) (version 2) | ecosystem: Engineered > Bioreactor > Anaerobic >... | reverse complement strand
AGGGGCGCGCCATCCAGCGGGCAGGCCAGCGCCTGGAAGGCGGCGATGCTCATCGTCTGCGCCAGACCTGCCAGCGTTCGCGCCCGGCAAACACCGGGATCGAATCGTCGACCGCCGCATCCTCGATGCACGCGAAATTCGGCGCCAGCAATTCATCCAGTTGGTCGGGCAGGATGCCGAAGGGCGGGCCTTTCGGCTGCTCGCAAATGAAAAAGAAACCGGCGAGCAGGCCGCCGGGCGGCAGCAATTCGGCGACGCGCCGGCCCCAGTCGGCCCACAGCTTGCGCGGCAGGGCGCAGAGGAAGGCGCGTTCGTAGATCAGCGGATAGGGCGCGCTGGGCGCGAAGGTGAAAAAGTCGTCGCAGACGAGGTCGACCGCAGCAGTGCCGAGAATTTTCCGTGCCGTGGCGACGGCCGCCGGCGAGAAATCGAGCGCCGTCACCGGCCAGCCGAGTTCGGCGAGATGCACCGCTTCCCAGGCGCTGCCGCAGCCGGGGATCAGCGTATTGACCGGCGACGGCTGACGGGCGATGAAATCGGCGAAGGCGGCCGGTACCTTGCCGGCATCCCACGGCGTGATGCCTTCGCCGAAGCGCTTGGACCAGAAATCGGGGTGTTCCGGGCGCTGGTCGTCGGGTTTGATCTGGGTCGGGGGGGCGGCCGGGTCGCTCATGCTAAGATCAACGCCTTCGAAACCCTTGCTGCCTGCCGTTCCATGTCCGCTCCTTCCAAGATCATCATCGCCTCCCGTGAATCCCGCCTCGCCATGTGGCAGGCCGTGCATGTCCAGGGTCGTCTGGCCAGTCTAAATCCGGGGGCGGAAGTTGTCATTCTCGGCATGACGACCAAGGGCGACCAGATTCTCGATCGTCCGCTCGCCGAGATTGGCGGCAAGGGGCTGTTCATCAAGGAACTCGAAGTGGCGATGGAAGATGGCCGCGCCCACCTCGCCGTGCATTCGATGAAGGACGTACCGATGGTGATGCCGGAGGGCTTCGTGCTGGCCGCCATCTCGGCCCGCGAAAATCCGCGCGATGCCTTCGTCTCGAACAAGTACGCCGGCCTCGACGAGCTACCGGCCGGCGCCGTCGTCGGCACCTCCAGCCTGCGCCGCGAGGCCATCCTGCGCGCCAAGTACCCCCAATTGGTTATCAAGAGCCTGCGCGGCAACCTCGACACCCGGCTACGCAAGCTCGACGGCGGCGACTACGACGCGATCATCCTCGCCGCCGCCGGCCTGATCCGCCTCGGGCTGGAAAACCGCATCAAGGCGGTGTTGACCGCCGAACAGTCGCTGCCGGCCCCCGGGCAGGGCGCGCTCGGCATCGAGCTGGTCGACGGCGACGCGGCGATGGCGGCCATCGTCGCGCCACTGAACGACGGCGAAACCGCCCACTGCGTCAAGGCCGAGCGTGCCTTCTCACGGGCCCTGGGCGGCAGCTGCCAGGTGCCGCTCGGCGGCTACGCGATCATCGACGGTGGCCAACTCTGGCTGCGCGGCTTCGTCGCCACCGCCGATGGCAAGGAAATGGTCGCCGGCGAACTGCGCGGCAATCCGGCCGATGATGAAGCGCTTGGCCGCCAGCTGGCGGAAATGCTGCGCGCCCAAGGTGCCGACGCCATCCTGCAGAAGCTCGCGCACTGCAAACCTGCCTGACGATGAACCCGACCGGCCCGCTTGCCGGAAAAACCATCGTCGTTACCCGGCCGCAGGCGCAGGCCGGGCCGCTGGCCGCAGCCATCGCCGCGCAGGGCGGTCAGCCGCTGATATTCCCCTTGCTCGAAATCGGGCCGGCTGCCGACCCGCAGCCGCTGGCTACTGCCGTTGCCCGGCTGGCGGATTATTCAGTGGCCGTGTTCATCAGCCCCAATGCGGTCGACTACGCGCTACCTGCCATTCTGGCGCGCGGCTCATGGCCGGCCGGCCTGATGCCGGCGGCGGTCGGGCAGGGTACGGTCAGGGCGCTGGCGGCACATGGCGTGACCGGCTGCATCGCGCCGTGTGAACGCTTCGATTCCGAGGCGCTTCTGGCGCTGCCCGAGTTGGGCGCGGTCGACGGCAAAAAGATTGCGATTTTCCGCGGCGACGGCGGCCGCGAACTGCTGGCCGAAACGCTGCGCGCACGCGGTGCCGAGGTCGATTGCGTCACCTGCTATCGCCGCTCCGGCCCGGCGGACGGCGTGGCGCCCCTGCTCGCCGCCTGGCGTGCCGGCAAGCTCGACGCGCTGACCGTGTCGAGCAGCGAGGGGCTGCGCTACCTGCTCGATCTGCTCGATGCCGAAGGCCGCCGCTATCTGCAGGAAACCCCGGTTTTCGTGCCGCATGCCCGCATCGCCGAGAACGCCCGGGCTTTGGGTTTAAGCAACATTATCCTTACCGCAGCGGCCGACGCTGGCATCCTTGCCGGCTTAGGTGCTTATAATTGGTCGGCATGATGCCCGAAAACGATAACGCTTCCCTTGGCGCCGCGAAGCCGGCGCCCGCGTCGGCCCCGTCGATGCGGCAGAATTTGGCCCTCCTCGTCGCCGTCCTCGCCGTGCTGGTCGCCGGCTGGCAGTGGTATGAAACCCGCCAGCGGCTTGCCGAAAACGAGCAGGAAGTCGCCCGCCGTCTGGCCGAAGCGGCGGCGGTGAGCCAGGAGGAACGCGGCGCGCAGAAACAGCTGCGCGAGCAGGTCGAAGCGCTGCAGGGAAAACTCGGCGCTTTCGAGAGCAAGCTGGACGACTACGAGAGCCAGAGTGCAGCGCTGCAGACCCTTTACGAAAACATCGCCCGCAGCCGCGAGGAAGCGACGCTGCTCGAAGTCGAACAGGCCGTCACGCTGGCCGGTCAGCAACTGCAGCTCGCCGGCAACGTGCCGGTCGCCATCCTTGCCCTGCAGACGGCCGACGCGCGTCTGGCGCGCCTTGACCAGGCCCGTACGCTGCCCTTGCGCAAGGCGCTGGCAAAGGATCTCGAGCGCCTGAGCGCGCTGTCTTTTGTCGATGTGCCGGGAATCAGCCTGCGTCTCGAACAGGTCATCGTCAGTGTGGATCAGTTGCCGCTGGTCAATGATGGCCGGCCATCCGCCAAGGCTGAAAAAGACGTGAATGCCGATACGCCGCCTTGGTGGCAGCGCACCGGCAGCGAAATCTGGCAGGAGCTGAAGGACCTCGTCCGCATCCAGCGATTCGACCGCGAGGAGCCGCCGTTGCTGGCGCCGGGGCAGGCATTCTTCCTGCGCGAAAACCTCAAGCTGCGCCTGCTCAATGCGCGCCTGGCGCTGCTCTCCCGCGAGCATGCGATCTTCCGCAGCGAGCTCAAGGCAGCGACCGATGCGCTGGGCAGGTATTTCGACACACGCGACAAGCGCGTGCAGGCTGAGCAGGCGATCCTCAAACAGCTGCTGGCCGGCGAAACCGATGTCCAGGCGCCCGGGCTTGGCGAGACCCAGGCGGCGCTACGCACCCTGCGCGTCGGCAAGGAAAAGAAGTGAAAGGCCTGTTCTGGGTCGTGGCCCTGTTTGCGCTGGCGGTGGCTGTCGCGCTCGGTGCCCGCCTCAACGACGGCTATGTCCTGCTCGTCTTTCAGCCGTATCGCGCGGAAATCAGCCTGAATTTGTTCATTCTGGCGCTGCTCGGGCTGTTCCTGCTGGTCTACGGCGCAACCCGGGCGCTGGCGCTGACTTTCGGCCTGCCGCAACGTGTCCGCCAGTACCGTGCACGCCGACAGCGCGAAAAGGCAGGCGTGGTCTTCCAGGACGCCGTCCGGCTATTGTTCGAAGGGCGTTTCGGCCAGGCGTTGAAAAAGGCAAGTGAAGCCTACGATGCCGGTACGGCGAAAGGACTTTCCGCGCTGATCGCGGCACGGGCGGCCCAGCGCCTGCGCGAACCCGAGAAACAGCAGGACTGGATGACGCGGGCGATGTCCGACGATCCGCGCAACGAAGCAGCGACGCTGATGCTGGAAGCTGAGATGATGAACGAGTCGCGGCGTTTTTCCGAAGCGCTGGCGGCACTGGAGAAGTTGCAGGACAAGCGCGGGCGGCACATTGCGGCCCTGCGCCTGGAATTGCGCGCCCGGCAGGGCATCGGTGATTGGGACGGGGTGCTCAAGCTGGCCCGTCAGCTGGTCAAGCGCGACGCGTTGCCGGTCGAAGTGGTGCGCGAAATCAGGACGCAGGCCCACCTCGGCAATATTGCCCGGCGCGCCGACGATCCGGCGCAGTTGGCCGCCTACCTGCGTGCCTTGCCCGGCGAGGAGCGCGGTCAGCGCGTTGCCCTGGCGGCGGCCCAGGCGCTGGTGGCGCAGGGTGCGGTCGGCGAGGCGCAGAAGTTGATCGAAACAGTTCTCGATGCTTCCGGGAATGATGACTGGCAGTCCGAGCTGGTCGCCATCTACGGGCGTTTGACCGGCGGCGACCTGACCGCGCGAATCGCCAGGGCCGAAGGCTGGCTGCGCCGCCATCCCGACGATGCACGTCTGCTCGACGCGCTGGGCCGCATGTGCCTGCAGCAGCGGCTATGGGGCAAGGCGCAGAGTTACTTCGAAGCGTCGCTGGCTGTCGAGCCGACGCAGCAGACGCATCTCGAGCTGGCCCGGCTTTCCGATCAGTTGCAACGCCCGGATGAAGCCAATCAGCACTACCGGGCCAGCGCGCTGCTCGACAAGCCTTAAGCCCAGTCCTGCGGCTTGAGGAAGGTGTCGTAAAGCTCGGCTTCCGGCGTGCCGGCCTCGGGTTTCCAGTCGTAGCGCCATTTGACGATCGGCGGCAGCGACATCAGGATTGATTCGGTGCGGCCGCCCGACTGCAGGCCGAACAGTGTGCCGCGGTCCCAGACCAGGTTGAACTCGACGTAGCGGCCACGCCGGTAGGCCTGGAAATCGCGTTCGCGTTCGCCATAGGGCGTGTCGCGGCGCTTGGCCAGCACCGGCAGATAGGCCTTGGTGAAAGCATTGCCGACCGCTTGGGTCAGATCGAAGCAACGCTCGAAACCGCCTTCGTTGAGGTCGTCGAAGAAGACGCCGCCGACGCCGCGCGGCTCGTTGCGGTGCTTGAGGAAGAAATAGTCGTCGCACCATTTCTTGTACTTCGGATAAACGTCGTCGCCAAAGGGCGTGAGGGCGTCGCGACAGGTCTGGTGAAAATGCACCACATCCTCGCGTTGACCGTAGTAGGGGGTCATGTCCATGCCGCCGCCGAACCACCAGACGTCGTCCTCGCCTTCCCTGGTGGCGACGAAGCAGCGCACGTTCATGTGTGCCGTTGGGCAATACGGGTTGCGCGGGTGCAGGACCAGCGAGACGCCCATCGCTTCCCAGGCGCGCCCGGCTAGTTGCGGGCGGACGGCGGTCGCCGAGGCGGGCAGCGACTTGCCGGTGACGTGCGAGAAATTGACACCGCCGCGCTCGAAGAAATCGCCTTCCTCGATCAGCCGCGAAATGCCGCCGCCGCCTTCCGGGCGCTCCCAGCTATCGGTGCGGAAGGGCTTTCCATCGAAGGCTTCCAGCTCGGCGACGATGCGGCTTTGCAGGCCGGTGAAGAAATCCTTGAGGCGGGTGGTGTCCATGTTGTGTCCCTCGGGTAAAAAACGGGCGGCTCAGGTTTTCCCATGAGCCGCCCGCTGTTGCTGCTGAGTCTTGTTGCTTACCGCGCTACGGCACGGTGTCCGATATCCTTGCGATACTGCATGCCGTCCCAGCTGATCTGCGCCAGCGCCTCGTAGGCGCGCCGCTGGGCCAGCTTGACGTTCTCGCCGAGCGCCGTGACGCAGAGCACGCGGCCGCCGGCGGTGACCACCTGGCCGTCCTGGGCGGCCGTGCCGGCATGGAAGACATGGGCATCCTCGCCGAAGCTGTTGCCCTTGGGCAGGCCGTTGATGACGTGACCCTTCTTCGGCGTGTCGGGATAATTGGCGGCGGCGAGCACGACGCCGAGCGCGACGCGGCGATCCCACTCGGCTTCGACCTGGTTCAGGGTGCCGGCGACGCCGTGCTCCAGGAGGTCGAGGAAATCCGACTTCAGGCGCATCAGGATCGGCTGGGTTTCCGGGTCGCCCATGCGGCAGTTGAATTCCAGCGTCTTGACCGAGCCGTCCTTGCCGATCATCAGACCGGCGTAGAGGAAGCCGGTGAACGGGATGCCGTCGGCGGCCATGCCCTTGACGGTCGGCAGGATGATTTCGCGCATCGCCTTGGCGTGCACTTCCGGCGTGACGCACGGGGCCGGGGAATAGGCGCCCATGCCGCCGGTATTCGGACCCTGGTCGCCGTCGAAGATGCGCTTGTGGTCCTGGCTGGAGGCGAGCGCCAGCACGTTCTTGCCGTCGACCATGACGATGAAGCTGGCTTCCTCGCCGTCGAGAAATTCTTCGATCACCACGCGGGCGCCGGCATCCCCCAGTTTGTTGCCGGACAGCATGTCGTCGATGGCGACGTGCGCTTCTTCCAGCGACATGGCGACGACGACACCCTTGCCGGCGGCCAGCCCGTCGGCCTTGATGACGATGGGCGCGCCCTTCTGGTCGATGTAGGCATGTGCTGCGGTTGACTCGGAAAAAGTGGCAAATTCCGCGGTCGGGATGTGGTGCCGGGCCATGAAGCGCTTGGCAAAATCCTTCGACGATTCGAGCTGCGCGGCTTCCTTGGTCGGGCCGAAGATCTTCAGGCCGCGGGCGCGGAACACGTTGACCACACCGGCGGCGAGCGGCGCTTCCGGGCCGACGACGGTGAGGTGAACCTTGTTCTGCTCGGCGAAGTCAGCCAGGGCTTCCGGGTCGGTGATATTGACGTTCTCCAGCTCGTGCTCGCGCGCCGTGCCGGCATTGCCGGGGGCAACGTACACCTTCTGCAGACCGGGTGTCTTGGCCAGCTTCCAGGCCATGGCATGCTCGCGACCGCCGGAACCGATTACCAGTAGTTTCATTTCAGATCAACTCAAGAGGTGGTGATTGCAGCCGGTTGCTCAAAAGCGCACCGTGCTCCAGAAGAACAGAACATTGCCGTTGCCCTTGCCGCCAGGGACATAGGCGGCATCGAGCGAAACCGCTTTGGCATACGCGAGCGAGATGATCGGCAGAATGCCCGGGAATGGAATGTAATCATGATAATCCGAGCGGGCGCCGATAAAGACCGTGTAGCCGATGCCAGCCTTCAACTCGCCGGCGACCGGCCAGAATGTCTTGTACGCATAGCCGATCTGGTACTCCGGTTTGGAGTGCGAATCCTGGAAGCCCATCGCGTAGAAGCCGTGCCAGTCGCCGTCCTCTTCGGTGAAGCGACCGCGCCCGACGCCAAGGCCCAGGGGGAAATTGTTGTAGTTGTTGATCTGCTCCTGCGTGTATGCCCAAGGCATGTGCCAGGTGTAGAGGGGTACATACAGCTCGGGCGTGCCCTCGGTCCAGGTGCGTTTGAGGCTCGTGGTCGCCCGGTCGAACCATCCCTCGGCTTCTTGTTCCGGCGTGGCTGTATCTGCTGAAGCCGCATTGATGCAGAGCGCGGTGCAGCAGGCGGCGATCAGTCGCCTGGTGGGGTTAGGCTGCATGCGCGCTTTCAATGACGGAAGTGGCGGGCGCCGGTGAACACCATGGCGATGCCGTGTTCGTCAGCCGCGGCGATGACTTCCTCGTCGCGCATCGAGCCACCCGGCTGGATGACGGCCTTGGCGCCGGCTTCGGCAAGGACATCGACGCCATCGCGGAACGGGAAGAAGGCATCCGAGGCGACTACCGAACCCTGCAGCGACAGGCCGGCGTGGGTGGCCTTGATGCTGGCGATCTTGGTCGAGTCGACGCGGCTCATCTGGCCGGCACCGACGCCGAGCGTCATGCCGCCGCCGCAGAAGACGATGGCATTGGACTTGACGAACTTGGCGACGCGCTCGGCGAAGAGCAGGTCTTCGATCTGCTGGGCGGTCGGCTGGACCTTGGTGACGACCTTGAGGCCGTTGGCCTGGGCCGTGAAGTTGTCCGGGGTCTGGACGAGCAGGCCGCCGCCGACGCGCTTGAATTCAAGCGCGTTGAGCGCGCGGGAGATCGGTACGACGAGAACGCGCAGGTTCTGTTTCGAGGCCAGCGCAGCCTTGGCTTCGGCCGTGAAAGCCGGAGCGATCAGCACTTCGACGAAATGCTTGCGCGCGTTCATCGCTTCAACAACTTCGATGCCGACTTCGCCGTTGAAGGCGATGATGCCGCCGAAAGCCGAGGTCGAATCGGTCTTGAAGGATTTCTCGTAGGCGCCGAGCAGGGTGCCGTCGATGGCGACGCCGCACGGGTTGGCGTGCTTGACGATGACACAGGCCGGGGCGTCGAAGGACTTGACGCATTCCCAGGCGGCGTCGGAGTCGGCGATGTTGTTGTAGGACAGTTCCTTGCCCTGCAGTTGCGTGTAGGCGGCGATGCTGCCGGCGACCGGGTTGGCTTCGCGGTAGAAGGCGGCCGACTGGTGCGAATTTTCGCCGTAGCGCAGGATTTCCGTGCGGTCGAAGGCCAGCTGCAGCTTGGCCGGGAAGATGGCCGGAACCGGGGCGGCTTCGGCCGGCTTGGCTTCGGCGCCTTCGTCGAGGCCGGTCAGCCAGTTGGCGATCATGCTGTCGTAGCGGGCAGTGTGCGTAAAGGCCTTCTTGGCCAGGCCGAAGCGGGTGGCCAGTTGCAGCGCGCCACCATTGGCCTGCATTTCGGCGAGCAGCGGGGCGTAATCGGCCGGATCGGTGACGATGGCGACGCCGGCGTAGTTCTTGGCCGAGGAGCGGACCATGGCCGGACCACCGATGTCGATGTTCTCGATGGCGTCTTCGAGCGTTACGCCGGCCTTGGCGATGGTCGCGGCGAACGGGTAGAGGTTCACGCAGACCAGGTCGATGGTCGGGATACCGTGCGCTTCGATGGTCGCCAGGTGTTCCGGCAAGTCGCGGCGCGCCAGGATGCCGCCATGCACCTTCGGGTGCAGCGTCTTGACGCGGCCGTCAAGCATTTCCGGGAAGCCGGTGTAGTCGCCGATTTCGGTAACGGTGAGGCCGGCGTCACGCAGCATCTTGGAGGTGCCGCCGGTGGACAGGAGCTTGACGCCTTGCGCCGCGAGCCCTTGGGCAAATTCGAGAACGCCGGTTTTATCGGAGACGGAAATCAGTGCTTGCTTGATGGTCATGGCAATTTATAGAAGTTGATGTTCGGTGAGTTTCTTGCGCAGGGTGTTGCGGTTGATGCCGAGCATTTCGGCAGCCATCGTCTGGTTACCGCCGGCCTTGGCCAGGACGACCTCGAGCATGGGCTTTTCGACACTTTTCAGCACCATGTCGTAGATGGCGCAGGGTTTTTCACCATCGAGATCGCGGAAATATTGTTCGAGTGCCCCCAGCACGCAATCGGATATGTCATGTTGGCTCATGCTGCCAACGCCTCCTCGTCGTTATATTTTAAGGTGTCGTTTTCTTCCGCCTGGCGGATGAAAAACGCGTTCACTGCCTGCATCTGTTGTTCGATGCTGGGCAGGACGTTCATTTCCTTGCGGAAGGCCGCCGAGCCAACCAATCCCTTGGTGTACCAGGAGATGTGCTTGCGGGCGACCTTGAACCCCGTTTCCGGGCCGTAGAAAGCGTAAAGGTCTTCGAGATGCGCCAGCAGGATGCTGTGAATCTCGGTGACCCTGGCCGGCGGCAGATGCTCGCCGGTTTTCAGAAAGTGTTCGATTTCACGGAACAGCCAGGGGCGACCCTGGGCGGCGCGACCGATCATGATGCCGTCGGCACCGGTGACGTCGAGGACGTGTTTGGCTTTTTCCGGCGTCGTGATGTCGCCATTGGCGATGACCGGAATGCGGATCAGCGTCTTGACCAGCGCAATGGTGTCGTATTCCGCCTCGCCGGTGTATTGCTGGCAACGCGTCCGGCCGTGAATGGCGACGGCACGGATGCCGGCGGATTCGGCGATGCGGGCGATGGTCGGCGCATTCTTGTTGGCGATGTTCCAGCCAGTGCGGAATTTGAGGGTGACCGGAGTGTTTGGGACGGCAGCGACGACAGCGTCGAGAATGCGGCCGACCTGTTCCTCGTCCTGCATCAGCGCCGAGCCGGCCATCACGTTGCAGACCTTCTTGGCCGGGCAACCCATGTTGATGTCGATGATCTGGGCGCCGTTATCGACGTTGTGCTTGGCTGCTTCGGCCATCATCGTCGGATCGGCACCGGCGATCTGCACCGAGATCGGCGCCACTTCGCCTTCGTGGTTGGCCCGGCGCAGCGTCTTGGCGCTGCCATAGAGCAGTGAGTTCGAGGTGACCATCTCGGACACGGCCAGCCCGGCGCCCATCTTCTTGCACAACTGGCGGAATGGGCGATCCGTCACGCCGGCCATGGGGGCGACGAACAGATTATTTCGCAAGGAAAAACCGGCAAATTCCATGGGCGTGCTGGGTACGGGGCAAGTCAAGGGCAGCCGCGCATTTTACCCGAGTCGGCGCCTAAAAAATAGTCAAATTGTAAAGGCGAGGGTTAACAGCAGGGCGAATACAAGTTGCAGCCCGGCCGTCGCGGCGAGGATGTTGTTGAACTCCGGGCCGGGGGGCTCTTGGTAGAAACGGCGGATCAGTTTGGCGGCGAGCGGTAGCGACAGCAGGGGCAGGGCGAACGGCCAGCCGAGGTCGGCGAAAAGTAGTAGCAGGGCGTAGGGGGCGAGCATTTCGACAGCGTAGATGCGCCGGATGGCCGGCCGGCCAAGACGGACGGCCAGTGTGTTTTTGCCATTTCTGGCATCACCGTCAAGGTCGCGGTAATTATTGACGGTGATCACCGCGGCGGCGTGGATGCCAACCAGTGCCGCGGCCAGCAGCGCGGTCGGCGTGATGGCCAGCGTTTGCAAGTAGTAGCTGCCGCCGACGGCGACCAAACCGAAGAAGACGAAGACGAAGACCTCGCCGAGCGGCCCGTAGGCGATCGGCTTCGGGCCGCCGGTGTAGGCCCAGCCGGCGGCCAGCGAGGCCAGGCCGATGGCGACGATGGGCCAGCCGCCGTGGGCGACCAGGTAGATGCCGCAGGCGAAGGCCAGCGCGAAACTGAGCCAGGCGCCGCCTCGGATCGTCCCGGGCGTCAGCCAGCCTTCCGCCGCCGCCCGTTTCGGGCCGAGACGGCCGGGCGTGTCGGTGCCGCGCAGGAAGTCGCCGACGTCGTTGAACAGGTTGGTGCCGATCTGGATGAAGGCGGCGCCGAGCGCGGCCGCGAGCAGCGGCAGCCAGAGCAGCGCGCCGCTGTCGTGCCAAGCGACTGCCGTGCCGACCAGCACCGGTGACAGTGAAACCGACAGCGTCTTCGGGCGGCAGGCGAGGAACCAGGCTTGCAGGCGCCCCGGATTTACGGCCAAGCCCGAGCTCCCCAGATCATGCGCTTGGCGACGAAATGGCGGGCCGGCGGGCAGAGGTCGAGGGCGAGCAGGCCGAGGCCCCGGACCAGCTTGAGCGGCCCGAAGTTGTTGGAGAAGGTGCGGACGATCTGGTCGGTGAAGAAGGCGCTGCCGTGGCGGTCGAGTTTTCGGCTGGCGGCATAGCTGGCGAGACTGCTGCGGTCGACGCCGTCTTTGAGCAATATTTCGGCAAGCTGCCAAGCGTCGCGAATGCCGAGGTTGAAGCCTTGGCCGGAGACCGGGTGCAGGGTTTGTGCGGTGTTTCCGATCCACACTTCATTACCCTGGAGCAGCGTGTCGCGCAGGCGCAGGGCGAGTGGAAAGCGGCTACGTCGGCCGGGGGCGGTGAAAGTCATGCGGCCGCCGAACTGCGCCTGCAACGCGGCGATGAAGGCATCGTTGTCCATGGCCATGACCGCGTCGGCTTTGGCCGGCGGCAGCGTGAAGACGATGGAGTATTCGTTCCCCAGCGGCAGCAGCGCCAGCGGGCCATCGGGGGTGAAACGTTCCCAGGCGCGCTTGCCGTGGCCGGGTGTCGGCGTGACCTCGCAGATCACGGCATGCTGTTCGTAGTCGCTGACCTTGACGGCGGGGTCGTCGCCCGGCGTGCCTTCGGCGTGCACGAGGAGCTTTGTTCGGATCGTCCGCAGCTGGTCGGCGTGGCGCAGGGAGACGGTGACGTGATCGTCGCCGGAGGCGATGTCGAGGATTTCGCTCTCGGCCAGCACGGTGTCGGCGGCCAGGTTGGCGGCTAGCGCGCCGGCCAGGTCGCGGTAGCGGACGACGTAGCCGAGGGCGGGCAGGGCGTAGTCGGTACGGTCGATCAGGGTGCGGCCGAAACCGTCCTTCTGCGAGACGTGGATGGTTTCGATGGCCGTTGCGGCGCGTGTCGGCCAGCTCTGGATTTGCTCCAGCAGTTCGCGGGCGCCATGTGACAGGGCGAGGGCGCGCGGGTCGGCCTGCAGAGCCTGCTGCGGTCGACGGTCCAAAAGCAGCGATTTCTGGCCGCCGGCGGCGAGCGCCAGATGCAGCGTCATGCCGACCGGGCCGGCGCCGATGATCAGGATGTCGACGTTTTCGAGCACAAGGTCAGTCATGGCGCATGACTTCCTCGATCTCGGCGACGGTTTTCGGCGTCGTGGTGAAAACGTCGCAACCCGATTCGGTAACGCGTACGTCGTCCTCGATGCGGATGCCGATGCCGGCCAGCGCTGGCGGGATGTCGTCGGCCGGGCGGATGTAGAGGCCGGGTTCGACGGTCAGCGTCATGCCGGGGGCGAGTCGGGTCCACTCGTCGCCGACCTTGTATTCGCCGGCATCGTGCACGTCGAGGCCGAGCCAGTGGCCGGTGCGGTGCATGTAGAAGCGGCGGTAGTCGCCTTTCTCGATCAGGTTGTCGAGGTCGCCGCTGAGCAGTTTGAGGTCGACCAGGCCCTGGGTCAGTACGCGCACGGCGGCGTCGTGGCCTTCCATGAAATGGCGGCCGGGGGCGGTGGCCGCTAAAGCGGCGTCCTGGGCGGCGAGGACGATTTCGTAAACGTCCTTCTGCGCCGCATTGAAGCGGCCGTTGACCGGGAAGGTGCGGGTGATGTCGGCGGCGTAGCCTTCGACTTCGCAGCCGGCGTCGATCAGCACCAGCGTGTGGTCGTTGAGGATCTTGTCGTTGGAAACGTAGTGCAGCACGCAGGCATTGGCGCCGCCGGCGACGATGGGCGTGTAGGCATGGGCGTCGGCGCCGCGCTTGCGGAATTCATAGGTCAGCTCGGCTTCGAGTTCGTACTCGGCCAGGCCGGGGCGGCAGGCGCGCATGGCGCGGGCGTGGCCGGCGCTGGCGATGTCGGCCGAGCGTTGCTGGATGGTGGCCTCGGCAGCGTCCTTGACCAGGCGCATGGCGTCGAGTTCGGCGCGCAGGTCGTGGATGGCGCGCGGTGCCCGCTTGCCGGCGCGGGTCTGGGCGCGCACTTCATTCAAGGCCTTGGCGATGCGCGCGTCCCACGCGGCGTCGTGGCCGATGGCGTGCCATAGCGTGTCGCGGTCGACGAGGAATTCGGCCAGTTTTTTGTCGAGTTGCTCGATCGGGTAGGCGGCGTCGAAGCCGAAAGCGACCTTGGCCGCTTTCGGGCCGTAGCGGTAGCCGTCCCAGATTTCGCGTTCTTCATGCTTTTCGCGGCAGAACAGGATGGATTTCGGCTTCTTGCCGCCGATCAGCACGACGACTGCTTCCGGCTCAGGGAAGCCGGTCAGGTACCAGAAGTAGCTGTCGAAGCGATAGAGGTGGTGCGCGTCGCGGTTGCGGATGACTTCCGGCGCGGTCGGCACGATGGCGACGCCGTCGCCGATGGCTTTGAGCAGGCGCTTGCGGCGGGCGAGAAAATGGGCGTGGGTCATGCGTTCCTCAATTCGGCATCCAGTTCAGCCAGACGTTGCGGTGTTCCTACATCGACCCAGCGGCCGGCGTAGCGTTCCCCGGTCAGCATGCCGAGGCGAATCGCGTCGTCGAGCAGCGGGCGCAGTTTCATGACCGTGCCGGGCTGGACACCGGTGAAGAAGGATGGCGAAAAAACAGCGATCCCGGCGTAGGTGAGTGTTTGCTCACCGTTGGCGTAAATGACCCGCTGGCCGTCCAGGCTGAAATCGCCGCCGGTGTGATGCGCCGGGTTGGCGACCATGACGAGATGGGCGCCTGCTGCGGTCGACCCCGAAAAACGGCCAAAATCGACATCGCAATAAATGTCGCCATTGACCACCAGAAAAGGGTCGTCGCCGAGCAGCGGCAGGGCGGTGGCGATGCCGCCGGCAGTTTCGAGTGCGCCCGGCGGCTCGGGCGAATACTGAATATGCAGGCCCCACTGCGAACCGTCGCCCAGCGTCTTTTCAATCAGCGAGCCGAGATGGGCGTGGTTGATCACGACCTCGCGGAATCCGGCAGCGGCCAATCGTTCCAGATGCCAGACGATCAACGGCTTGCCACCGGCCAGCAGCAGCGGCTTGGGCGTGTGGTCGGTCAGTGGCCGCATGCGTTCGCCACGGCCAGCGGCGAGGATCATTGCTTTCATTGCGTCACAGTCGTTTTGATTGGCGGTTGTGCCGGTTGGCGGCGGGAAAAAAGCAGGAAACCATTCAGATGCGCGCCCAGAATCGCTGCGCTACTGATTCCCCAATATAAAGCGGAGAACGCATCGAAGTTCGTTATGCCAGCGAGCGCCGAAAGAGTTAGCCAAACAATAAACCCGCCTAACAAACTCCACGGCAAGGAGAGTGCGGCTGCAACGGTCAGAAAATATATTCCCGTGCTGCTGATGCCGATAAACCAGATCGCGGTCGTGACGACGAGAACGGGCAGGCTCAGCCACAGCCCTGAAGTGAGGGCTGGCGAAAGTTGCTTATAGTGAAGTCCGGTTATCAGCAATTTACTTGTGGCGGTAGCCAATCTGCTCGGTGTTGCCTTCCAGCTTGTCGAGCAGGTTGAGCAGCGGTTTGAGCTGGACGTAGCGGTGGGCCGTCTTGCGGGCGTAGTTCATGAAGCGGGGCAGGTCTTCGCTGTATTTTTCCTTGCCGTCGCGGTACTTGAGGCGGCAGAAGATACCAAGCACCTTGAGGTGGCGCTGCAGGCCCATCAGTTCGTAGTCGCGCCAGAAGGCGCCGAAATCCTCACGCACCGGCAGGCCGGCGGCGCGGGCTTTTTCCCAGTAGCGGACGACCCAGTCGATTTCCTGCTCTTCTTCCCAGGAGATGAAGGCGTCGCGGAAGAGCGAGACAACGTCGTAGGTGATCGGGCCGTAGACCGCGTCCTGGAAGTCGATGATGCCCGGCGTCAGGCGCTCGGCACTCTCAACGACCATGAGGTTGCGCGGCATGAAGTCGCGATGCACGAAGACCTTGGGCTGGTTGAGCGCCGAATTGATGAGGAACTTGAAGGTCCGGTCGAGCATGGTCTTTTCGCTGTCGTCCAGTTCGACGCCAAGGTGGCGGCCGATGAACCATTCGGGGAAAAGATCGAGCTCGCGGCGCAGCAGGGTGGCGTCGTAGGGCGGCAGCGTGGCGGCGGTCGACGAGGATTGCCATTTGACCAGGACGTCGAGGACCGGGCGGATCAGCAGGTCGGCCAGGCTCAGGTCGGCGTTGAGCGCGTCGAGATAGCCGATGCGGCCGAGGTCGGTGAGCACCAGGAAGCCGTTGTCGAGATCCTTGTCGAGGATGCGCGGCGCGGCGAGATCGGCCTTGGCCAACAGGCCGGCGACGTGGATGAAGGGCTTGCAGTCTTCTTTTTCCGGCGGCGCGTCCATCAGGATACGCGTCTCGCCGTCCGGCCAGGTCAGCCGGAAATAGCGGCGGAAACTGGCATCGGCGGAGGCCGGGGTGATCTGTATATCCTGATCGGGGAAGCGACTGGCAACCCAGTCGTTAACAAGTTGGTCGCGCGGCATCGGGAAGGGGTGTGGTTCGTTGTAAAATGCACGATTTTAACACTTGGGCGCACGCTGTCCCGGCGCTCATTGATCCCATACCCGACTGACTTCATGGCAGGTTTCGCCCGTCGCCCGCTCGCTTTGTTCGTGTGCTGCCTGATTGCCGGTCTGATGGCCGGCCGTGCCGACGCCGAGACGGACCGGCTTGTCCTGGCCGATGATGACGCTCCGCTGAAGTTGCGCCTCGAGCGCAAGTTCAATGTCCTCGGCAAAACAAAAAAGGCACCCCGGCCGGAAGTCGGGACGCCCTATCCGGTGGCGCCAGGCAATACCGACACACTTCCCCTGTTCATCGTCGCCGACCGCCTCCAGGGGCGTGTTGAGGAAGTTGCCGAAGCGACCGGAAGCGTTGAGCTACGCAAGGCCGGCGCCCAGGTTTTTGGCGAGGCCATGACTTACTGGCCGCTCGATGACGAGGTGGACGCGACGAGTTCCGGCCGCGTGCGCTTCCTGCAGGACGGTGCCGAGTTTTCGACGCCGCATCTGCGGCTGAAACTGTCGGAACAGGTCGGCTTTGCCGACAGAGCCGACTACCAGATCGTCCGCGAAGTTACCAACAGGTTCTACGTGCCGACTCAGCCCGTCGTGCAGGCGGCGAGTTCCAACGCGGTGACGGCCGGGGCGCCGATGATGATGAACGTGCCCAGCAGTTACGGCCTGCCCACCGAAACCGCGGCGACCCGGCCGTCCCTGGCGGCGGGGGCGACGGAGCGGGCGGAGTTCGAAGGCGAGAACCAGTTCCGACTATTCGATGCGACCTATTCGACCTGCAAGCCCGGTCAGACCGACTGGTATCTGAACGCTTCGGAACTGTATCTGGACTATGACCGGGAAGTCGGCAGTGCCCGGCACGCCTCGCTGTGGTTCAAGGACGTGCCGATTTTCTACATGCCGGCGGCCACCTTTCCGCTGAACCAGCAGCGCCAGTCGGGCTTCATGCACCCGGTCTCGGCGTTTTCGTCGGTGGATGGCCTCGATCTGACTGTGCCGTATTACTGGAACATCGCACCGAACTACGATGCCACCTTCTTCCCCCGCTACATGGCCAAGCGTGGCACGCAGCTCGGCATCGAGGCGCGCTACCTCGACTACAATTTCTCGGGAACGACGCGCGCCGCCTACCTGCCCAATGACAAACTGGATAACGACAGCAGTCGCTGGATGTATCAGATCCAGCATCAGCAGAACCTGGGCATCGGGGTTTCGGCCGCGGTCAACTGGAACGCGGTGTCCGACGACTTCTACTGGCAGGATCTATCCTCCCGTCTGACGCAGACGACGCAGGTGCAGTTGCCGCAGCAGGTCACCTTCAACTATGTGCCGACGCCGGGATTCATCAGCAACGTGATCTTCCAGCGTTTCCAGACGCTGCAGACCGACCCGAGCCAGCCGGTCGGCATCCCCTATTTCTTCGAGCCGCAGATCAATGTGGTGGGCTTCAAGCCCGACGTGCTGAAGACGGACTTCACCCTGATCGGCCAGCTGACGCGCTTTACCAACACCACCCCGGGGCTGGTCGATGGCGACCGCATGGTGGTTTATCCGCAGTTCGCACTTCCTTACGTGCATCCGGCTTTCTACGTGACCCCGAAAGCCGGTGTCCATGTCACCCAGTACAGCCTGAACGATCAGGTACCGGGCCTGCCGGGCAGCATCAACCGGACGCTGCCCATCCTGTCGGTCGATTCCGGGGTCACTTTCGAGCGCGAAACCAGTCTGGCCGGCAGGGACTTCATTCACACGCTCGAGCCGCGCCTTTACTACGTGTATATCCCGTACAAGGACCAGAGCAATATTCCGGTGTTCGACACCGCGCTCTCCGACTTCAATTTCACCCAGATCTTTTCGGAAAACATCTTCAGTGGCTACGACCGGATCAACAATGCCAATCAGCTGACCGCCTCGGTCGCGACGCGCATGCTCGATGCCGGCACCGGCGTCGAACGCTTCAAGGCGATGGTCGGCCAGCGTTACTATTTCACGCCCCAGCAGGTCACCTTGCCCGGCCAGGTGCCCGGCCAGGAGGGCTATTCCAGCGTGGTGGCCGCGGCCAACGGCCTGATCTTCCCGAAAACCTACGCTGATGCCGCTGTCGAATACAACTTCCGCGACAACCTGACCGACCGTTTTTCCATCGGCATGCGTTTCCAGCCGGAGCTGGGCAAGGTGCTGAGCGCGGGTTACCGCTACAACCGCGACCAGACCACGCAGGATACCCTGGTCAGCCAGTACGACATAGCCGGCCAGTGGCCGCTGACCGATCGCCTGCACGCGGTTGGGCGCTACAACTACTCGGTCCAGAATTCGCAGCTACTCGAGGCGATCGGCGGCCTCGAGTACAACGCCGGCTGCTGGGCGCTGCGCGCTGTGGTGCAGCGCCTGGAAGCGATTGCCGGTGCACCGAACACGACGCTTTTCCTGCAGCTTGAACTCAATGATTTCGCCAGCGTTGGTACCAATCCGATCAACCTGTTGCGCCGTTCCATCCCCGGTTATGGCAAAGTCAACGAATTGACGACTTCCGGCAACATGCTCACCACACAATGAACCTCATGCCCAAATTCATTCGCACGTCCCTGGTTCTGATCATTGCGTTCGCAAGCTATTGCGGGGCGCCGGCGTTTGCGGCGCCGGACGAGCCGGTCGAGGCGGACCGCATCGTCGCCGTGGTTGGCGAAGAAGTCATCACCGGCTACGACTTGCGCACCCGCCTGGAGGCTGCGCTCAAGCAGTTGCAGAAACAGGGAACGCCCCTGCCGCCGCAGGATGTGCTCGAGCGCCAGATGCTCGAGCGCCTGATCATGGATCGCGTCCAGATACTGTATGCGCAGAGCAGCGGGATGCGTATCGACGATGCGCAGCTCGATCAGGCGATCAACCGCATCGCCGCCAACAACAAGATGACCGCGCAACAGTTTCGCCAGGCGCTGGAAAAGGATGGCATCCGCTACGCGCGTTTTCGTGAGGAGATTCGCGATGAAATGACCATGGCGCGCCTGCGCGAGCGCGAGGTGGACAGCAAGCTGATCATTTCCGACGGTGAGGTGGATGCCTTCCTGGCGACCCAGGCGAGCACCGGCGGCGGCGAGGAATATCAACTGGCGCACATCCTGCTGCGCGCGCCGGAATCGGCCAGTCCCGAACAGCTGCAGAAGCTGCGCCTGCGCGGCGAACAGGCGCTCAAACGCGCCAGGGCCGGGGAGAATTTCGCCGAACTGGCCGCCGCCTTTTCTGATGCCCCCGATGCGCTGCAGGGGGGCGCCATCGGCTGGCGTCCGCTCGATCGCCTGCCCAACCTCTATGCCGAAGCCGCCGGCCGCATGAACCCGGGCGATGTCAGCGACCTGCTGCGCTCCTCCGCCGGCTTTCACGTCGTCAAGCTGATCGGCAAGCGCGGCGGCAGTGTCCAGGCATCAATCCAGCAGACGCAGGCACGGCATATCCTGATTCGCGTCAATGAGGTCGTCTCCGAGAGCGAAGCGCGGCACAAGATGGAGACGCTGCGCGTCCGGCTGGCCAACGGGGAAGATTTCGCAGAGCTGGCACGCCTTTATTCACAGGACGGATCGGCGGCCAAGGGCGGCGATCTGGGCTGGATCAGCCCGGGTGATACGGTTCCCGATTTCGAGCGCGCCATGAACGCGCTGAAGGACGGAGAGGTCAGCCCTGTCGTCCAGACGCCGTTCGGCATGCACCTGATCCAGGTCAAGGAGCGCCGGCAGCGCGATGTGTCGGAAGAGCGCCAGCGGGCCATTGCCCGCCAGACGCTGCGCGAGCGCAAGCTTGACGAGGCCTACCAGGACTGGTTGCGGCAGCTGCGCGACCGGACCTATGTCGAAAACCGCCTCGACGAAAAATAATGCAGCCGCGCATTGCCGTCACCAGCGGCGAACCGGCCGGCATCGGGCCCGAGCTCTGCCTGCGCCTGGCCGGTTACGACGGGCCGGGACACCCGGTCATTCTTGGCGACCGCGGCCTGCTCGCCGCCAGGGCCGAGGACGTCGGACTGAAAGTTGCGTTCCGCGATTTTTGCCCGAAAAACCCGGTCGACCGCGACAGCCTCGACGTACTGCATGTACCGCTGGCGGTTCCGGCGCTGGCCGGCCGACTCGATCCGGCCAACGGCGCCTATGTGCTGGCCCTGCTCGACCGGGCGCTGGCGGGGTGCCAAAGCGGCGAGTTCGCGGCGATGGCGACGGCGCCGGTGCATAAAGGTGTGATCAATGCGGCCGGGGTCCATTTCACCGGCCATACCGAATACCTTGCTGAAAAGACCGGAACGCCGCTCGTCGTGATGATGCTGGCCGGCGCCACCGAACGCGGTCCGCTGCGCGTCGCGCTGGTGACGACGCACCTGCCGCTGCGCGAGGTGCCGGCTGCGATCACCGCCGATGTGCTGGAGAAAACCCTGCGCATCCTGCATGCCGACCTGCAGCGCAAATATGGCCTGGCACGGCCGCGCATCCTGGTCGCCGGCCTCAATCCGCATGCCGGCGAGGGCGGCTATCTGGGCCGCGAGGAAATCGAGGTCATCACCCCGGTGCTGGAAAAGCTGCGCGCCGAAGGCATGCAGCTTTCCGGCCCGCATCCGGCCGATACCATGTTCACGCCGCCGGTGCTGGCGCAGGGCGATGCCGTGCTCGCCATGTACCACGACCAGGGGCTGACCGCGCTCAAGTACGCCACGTTCGGCCACGGCATCAACGTCACGCTCGGCCTGCCGATCATCCGCACCTCGGTCGACCACGGCACAGCGCTGGCGCTCGCCGGCACCGGCTGCGCCGACCCGGGCAGCCTGTTCGAGGCGGTGGCCGAAGCGACCCGAATGGCGGTCCGCCAATGAAAGGCCACGTCGCCCGCAAAAGATTTGGGCAGAATTTCCTGGTCGACCGCGGCATCATCGCCGCCATCGTTTCGGCCATCGACCCGCAGCGCGGCGACACTGTCGTCGAAATCGGCCCCGGCCTGGGGGCGATCACCGAGCCGCTACTGGCGCGCCTTGACCATCTGCATGTCGTCGAAATCGACCGCGACCTGATCGCTCGTCTGAAAAAACAGCATCCGCCAGAGCGGGTGACCATTCACGAAGGCGACGCGCTGGCCTTCGACTTCGCCACTATCGGCGGCGACCTGCGCCTGGTCGGCAATCTGCCCTACAACATCTCGACGCCGCTGCTCTTCCATCTCGCCGAATACGTCGGCATCGTCCGCGACATGCATTTCATGCTGCAGAAGGAAGTCGTCGAGCGCATGGTCGCGCTGCCCGGCGAGAGCGACTTCAGCCGCATTTCGGTGATGCTGCAGTACCGCTTCCATCTCGAATGGCTGATCGACGTGCCGCCGGAAAGCTTCGAGCCGCCGCCCAAGGTACAGTCGGCGGTGGTCCGCCTGATCCCCAGGGACGCTGCCGAACTCAACGCGAAGAGCCGGGACAAGCTGTCGCAAGTCGTGCAGACCGCCTTCTCGCAACGGCGCAAAATGCTGCGCAATACGCTGAAAGGCACCCTGAGCGACGCCGGTTTCGCCGAGCTCGGCATCGCCCCGACCTGCCGCCCAGAAGACGTTTCGGTCGCAGACTACGTGCGCATCGCCAATTACCTGACGTAAAAAAACCTGCCGCAGCGGGTTTTTCGTTCAGTGTGAGCGAATCACTTCTTGGTCGGGCAGGTGTTCATGCCGAAGATCGAATAGGCCGGGCACCAGCCCATGAGTCCCGTTGCGAGGGGGACGATGCCGATATAACCCCAGACCGGCAGCATGCCAGCCACGGTGGCGCCGATCAGGCCGGCGCCGGCAACGATACGTACGATTTTGTCGATACCGCCAACATTTGCAGCCATGGTGTGTTCTCCGTCGAGTAGTGGGTACGGCTGCCACTTTATCCGTGGTGGAGTGCTGCGTATGTAACCTTGGTCACACAGACGCCAGTTTCTGCAGCCCGGCGCGGTCGGCGATGGTCAGCTGTTCGCGGCCGAGGCTGACCAGCCCCTGCGCCGCGAAGCCCTTGAGCAGGCGGCTGACGATTTCGCGCACGCTGCCCAGTTCGTCGGCCAGTTGCTGGTGCGTGACGTTGAGCACGGTGTCGTTGCGCGCCAGCAGCAGCTTGGCGAGGCGCTGGTCGAGGCGGGCGAAGGCGACTTCCTCGACCAGTTGCATCAGTTCGCCGATGCGTTCGGCAAACAGGTGGAAGACGAAATCGCGGAACGGTGCATGCTCGACCATCAGCGTCGCGAAGTCGCGGACCGGCAGGACAAGCAGGGCCAGCGGCGTCTCGGCGATGCCGCGGGCGTTGTAGTCGGTATGGCCGAGCAGGCAGCTGGAACTGATGATGCACGAGCCGCCGGGGGCGACCCGGTAGAGCATCAGCTCGCGGCCGCTGGCAGCCAGCTTGACGACCTTGATGCTGCCTTCGAGCAGCAGCGGAAAGCCCTGGCAGGGCTGGTGCTCGGCGAAGACCTGGGTGCCGGCCGGCAGACTCATGACGGCCTGCGGCTGCAGCAGCGCCGCCAGACGGTCGTCCGGCAGGCCGGCCAGGGCCGGATACAAATTGACCAGTTTTCGAGGGTCGACCGCAACAGCCATCGCGCTTCAGCCTACCGTGGCCCACACCGGGGCGTGGTCCGACGGCCGCTCGCGCTTGCGCGGCGCGCGGTCGATGCCGGCGGCGCTGCATTGGGCGGCCAGCGGCGGCGAAAGCAGGACATGGTCGATGCGCAGGCCGAGGTTCTTCTGGAAGCCGAGCATCCGGTAATCCCACCACGAGAAGGTTTTTTCCGGCTGCTCGAACAGCCGGAAGCTGTCGCTCAGGCCGAGGTCGATGAAACGCCGGAAGGCTGCGCGCTCGGGGTCGGAGCAAAGAATCTGTCCGGCCCATGCCTGGGGGTCGTGGACGTCGCGGTCGTCGGGCGCGATGTTGTAATCGCCGCACAGCGCCAGCTTCGGGTATCTGGCCAGTTCCTCCTGCAGCCACACGGCCAGCGCATCGAGCCAGCGCAGCTTGTAGTCGTACTTGTCGCTCCCGACCGCCTGGCCGTTCGGCATGTAGGCGCAGATGACGCGGGTGTCGCCGATGGTGCCGGCAATCAGGCGCTTCTGCTCGTCCGGGAAATGCGGGTTGCCGGTGACGACGTCGGCGATCGGCGAGCGGGCGAGCAGGGCGACGCCGTTATAGGTCTTCTGCCCGAAGAACGCCGCCTGGTAGCCGGCGGCCTCGATTTCGGCCAGCGGGAAGTTCTGGTCTTCCAGCTTCAGTTCCTGCAGGCACAGGGCGTCCGGCTGCTGCTCGGCGAGCCAGTCGAGCAGGTGCGGCAGGCGCACTTTCAGCGAATTGACGTTCCAGCTGGCAATCTTCACTTGGCGAGACCGCCCGACGGCTGGCTGCCGTAGGGCGCGGTTTTCGGGTAGCCGGCGAGATCAAGCAGGTTGTTCCAGGCACCCGCCTCGATGCCGCGGAAGCTCTGCTTGCCGACCTTGAGCGTTGGCACATAGGCATCGCCGACCTGTTTCTTCAACTCGTCGATATCTTCCGGCGTCTGCAGCATTTTTTCGGTGAACGGAACGCCGCGCGAATTCAGCAGATCACGCGCCTGCTTGCACTCGGCGACGCAATCGGCGGACGTGTACAGCGTGACTGGAAAATTTTCCGCCGCCTGCTTGACCGCGAAGGGCAGGCCGTCGGTATTCGGTGCGCTGCCGGTCCTGGACACCGAGTGGGCGCGCCCCGGTGGGGGGGTGTCGGATATGACGGTACGGCCGGCCGGATCGACCCAGCGATAGGTTTCGGCAATGGCGCTGGCGCTGGCCAGCGTCAGACACAGCATGAGCAAATAACGCATGGTCTTCCTCCCGGGAACGGCTGATTACGCCGTAATCATACCGCTGTGGCGCAACAAGGCGTCGACACTTGGCGCACGACCGCGGAAGGCCTTGAACGATTCGATGGCCGGGCGCGAACCGCCGACCGACAGAATTTCGTCGAGAAAGCGCTTGCCGACTGTCGCATCGAACGGATTGCCGGCTTCCTCGAAGGCCGCGTAGGCGTCGGCGGAGAGCACTTCGGCCCACTTGTAGCTGAAATAGCCGGCGCCATAGCCGCCGCCAAAAATGTGCGAAAAGCTGTTGGGAAAACGGTGCCATTCGGGCGGCGTCAGCACGGCGACTTCCTTGCGCACGTCGTTGAGCACGTCCATCACGGTCAACCCGGATTTCGGGTCAAAATCGGAATGGATCAGCATGTCGAACAGCGAGAACTCGATCTGGCGCACGGCCATCATGCCGCTCTGGAAATTCTTGGCGGCCAGCATCTTGTCGAACAGTTCGCGCGGCAGCGGGGCGCCGGTGTCGACGTGGGCCGTCATGCCTTCGACGACTTCCCATTCCCAGCAATAGTTTTCCATGAACTGCGAGGGCAGTTCGACAGCATCCCACTCGACGCCGTGGATCCCCGAGACGCCCAGCTCTTCGCCGCGCGTCAGCAGGTGATGCAGGCCGTGGCCGGTTTCGTGGAACAGCGTCGTGACTTCGTCGTGTGTGAAGGTCGCCGGCCGCATTTTTCCGTTTACCTCGCCGACCGGGCGCGAGAAATTGCAGTTGAGGTAGGCAATCGGCTTCTGGATGCCGCTGACCACCCGGCGCCGTGAGCGGGCTTCGTCCATCCAGGCGCCGCCGCGCTTGGTTTCGCGGGCGTAGAGGTCGAGGTAGAACTGGCCGACCAGATCGCCGGCCGGCGTTTCCAGCCGGTAGAAGCGGACGTCCTCGTGCCAGACCGGTGCCGTGTCTGGCTTGACCTGGACGTTGAACAGGCTCTCGATGACCTTGAACAGGCCGCCGAGTACCTTGGGTTCGGTGAAATACTGCTTCACCTCTTGTTCGGAGAAGGCGTAGCGGGCCTGCAGCAATTTTTCCGAAGCGTAGGCAGCATCCCAAGGCTGGAAGTCGGCCAGGCCGAGTTCGTCCTTAGCGAAGGCGCGCAGCTCGGCGATGTCCTTGGCCGCGAAGGGCTTGGCCTTGGCCGCCAGTTCGCGCAGGAACGTCAGCACCTGGGCCGGGGTGTCGGCCATCTTGGGCGCCAGCGACACTTCGGCGAAGTTGTTGAAGCCGAGCATTTTGGCGTCTTCGACGCGCAGTTCGAGCATGCGCTGGATGATCGGCGTGTTGTCCCATTCCGGCTTGCTCGAACCGTCGTGGAATTCGGCGGCGCGCGTCGCGTAGGCGCGGTACATGCGGGCGCGCAGCTCGCGGTTGTCAGCGTATTGCATGACCGGGCCGTAGGACGGGGCCTGCAGGCTGAAACGCCAGCCTTCGATACCGGCCTTTTCGGCGGCCGTTTTCGCAGCTTCCTTGGCATCGTCGGGCAGGCCGGCGAGCAGCGCTTCATCGGTGACGACTTCGGAAAAGGCGTTGGTCGCGTCGAGCAGGTTCTCGGCGAACTTGGCCGAAAGCTGTGACAGTTCTTCCATGATGGCCTGGAAACGCGGCTTCTGGTCATCTGGCAATTCGGCGCCGGACAGGCGGAAATCGCGCACTTCGTTGTTGACGACCTTTTTTTGTTCGACGCTCAGCGTGACGTATTCGGCGCTGTCGCGCAGTGCCTTGTACTTCTCGAACAGCTTGAGGTTCTGGCCGAGCTCGGCGTAGAAGCGCGAAACTTCCGGCAGCATCTCGTTGTACGCCTCGCGCCAGGCCGGGATGTCATTGACCGAATGCAGGTGGCCGACAACGCCCCAGGCGCGGCCGAAAGGCTCCAGACCATCGGACAGGGCGCCGGCAAAGTCCTTCCAGGTGGCTGGCGTGCTGTCGGACGTCAGGCGTTCGATCAGCTTGCGGCCGTCGGCCAGCAGCGATTCGATGGCCGGTTTGACGTGTTCGGGCTGGACGGTATCGAAACGCGGCAGGTCGGAGAAGTCGAGCAGGGGATTGGCGGTGTTCATTTTTTCAGACGTGAAAAACGGGCGGTGGCGCCGCCCGTCGGGTTGGCTGGGTGACCCTATTCTACAAGGTCGCGATAGGCATGCCACGAGGCATGACCGAGAATCGGCATGATGATGACAAGCCCGAAGAGGAGTGTCGCGAACCCGAGCAAGGTGAGAAAAACGATCAGGCCGGCCCACAGCAGCAGCGGGCCGGCATTGTTCAGGAAGGCCTGCAGGCTGGCTGCCATTGCCGTCACGAAGTCGCTGTCGCGGTCCAGCATCAGCGGCACGGAAACCACGCTCAGCGCGAAGACGAAGAGGGCGAGTAGACCGCCGGCGACCAGCCAGGTGATGACGAAGGCGCCGTATTCGCCGCTCAGCAGGATGCGGCCGAGAAAGACGCCGGCATCGACGCCGGACGAGTCGCCGAGCAGGGCAAAGGCGATCGCCGAGAAGCGTTCCCAGAAAAGTGCCGCGAGTCCGATCACCAGGCCGAAAATCGCCAGGGACTGGCCGTTGCGCTGGTAGCAGCGCAGCGAGTCGATGAACATGATCTTTTCGCCGCGGGCCGTTTGCCGGCTCAATTCGTAGAGTCCGGCGGCGAGCAGTGGCGCGACCAGGAAGAAGCCGGAAACGGCAACGGTGAGCAGATGCGGGTGGCGCAGTGCCGCCAGCATGATCAGATCGCCGCCGATGGCGAAAAGCAGGCCATAGGCGAGCGAGGGGCCGGGGTTCGCCTTGAGGTCGTCGAGGCCGGCGCCGAGCCAGGAAAATGGCTGCTGCCAGGAGATGGGCCGGATGGCGGGCAAGGTCACACCGGGCAGGCGCAAGCGGATATTCGACGTCATGGCAGACTCCCCCTCTCGACTGACGATTGAACGGACTACCTTTTGACCCGGCCACGGCGGCCGGGTTCCATCGGGGATATTTACAGGATCTTGCCGGTCAGGCGCTCGCAGGCTTCGATATACTTGGCGCTGGTCCGCGCGATGACCTCGGCCGGGAGCTTGGGGCCGGGCGCTTTCTTGCCCCAATCCAGGGTTTCCAGGTAGTCGCGCACGTACTGCTTGTCGTAGGACGGCGGGTTGCTGCCTTCGACGTACTGGTCGGCCGGCCAGAAGCGGGAGGAATCCGGCGTCAGCGCTTCGTCGATCAGGTGCAGCGTGCCGGCGGCGTCGATACCGAACTCGAACTTGGTGTCGGCGATAATGATGCCGCGCGTCGCGGCGTAGGCCGAGGCTTCCTGGTAGAGGCGGATGGCGGCGTCGCGCGCTTCGGCGCAGAGCTGGGCGCCGGTCTTGCCGGTGCCCTTGAGCGCGTCGGCCAGCGTCGCATCGCAGTTGGCGGCGGCCTGCTCGTAGGAAACGTTCTCGTCGTGGTCGCCGACTTCGGCCTTGGTCGCCGGGGTGAAGATCGGCGCCGGCAGCCTGGCCGCCATCTTCAGGCCGGCCGGCAGCGCGATGCCGCAGATGGCGCCGGTTTCCTGGTAATCCTTCCAGCCCGAGCCGATCACGTAGCCGCGCACCACGGCCTCGATCGGCAGCGGCTTCAGGCGCTTGACGACGACGGCGCGGCCGCGCACCTGCTCGCGCTCGTTGGCGGCGACGACGGTTTCCGGGTCGATGCCGGTCAGCTGGTTGGGGACGATGTGGCCGAGCTTCTCGAACCAGAAGTTGGCGACGGCCTGCAGCACCTCGCCCTTCTTCGGGATCGGGTCGGGCAGGATGACGTCGAAGGCGGACAGGCGGTCGGTGGTGACGATCAGCAGCTTGTCGGCGTCGACCGCGTAGATGTCGCGGACCTTGCCCTTGTTGAGGAGCGGCAGGCTGGTGATGGTGGATTCGAAAAGCGGAGCGGTCACGGCGATGTTCCCGAAAGCAAAACGCGAATTATAGATTAATGCGCGCCTTCGCTTTCTTCGGCCGCCAGCTTCCTGCGCATGCGTCGCATGCCCCAGGCGACGACGCCGGCGATGACCGGGATCGAGATCGCGGTGATGATGTCGGTGTTCAGGTGGTGCAGGTCCTTGCTGCCCTTGGCCAGGTACTGCACGAGCTGTGAGCCGTAATAGGTCAGCACGACGACCGACAGCCCTTCGACGGTTTCCTGCAGGCGCAGCTGCAGCTTGGCGCGGCTGTTCATCTGGCCGAGCAGTTCCTGGTTCTGGCGCTCCAGCTCGATGTCGACGCGGGTGCGCAGCAGCTGGCTGTTGCGGGCGACGCGGGCCGAGAGTTCTTCCTGACGGCGGCTGATCGCCTCGCAGGTGTTCATCGCCGGCAGCAGGCGCCGCTGCATGAATTCGTAGAAGGTCGGCAGGCCGGAGATGCGCGTCTCGCGTAGTTCCTCGATGCGCTGCATGACCAGCCCGTGGTAGGCGCGCGCGGCGCCGAAGCGGAAGGTGGTGCGCGCCACCGAATGCTCGACCTCGGCGGCCAGCGCCGACAGCGTGCCGAGCACGTCGCGCTCGTCCTGTGCGCTGCGCGCCTGGCCGATGCGGTCCATCAGCTCGGCCAGCTGCTTCTCGCTCTTGTACAGCCAGCGGCCGACTTCCTTGGCGACTGGCAGGCCGAGCAGCCCCATCATCCGGTAGGTCTCGATCTCGACCAGGCGCTGCACGGTGCGGCCGGTCTGGCGCTGCGTCATGCCGGCGTTGAGCACGAGGAAGCGCGAGAAGCCGTTGTCGATCTTGAAGTCGGTGAAGATCCACGCCGCGTCGTCGGCCACCTTGGCGGCGACCATCGTGCGGCCACTCGGCGATAGGCTGGAGAGCACCGATTCCGGGCTGATTTCGTCGGTCGACCGCAACTCGACATGGGTCGCCACCATCAGCTTGCCGGGAACGCCGGCCAGCCATTCCGGATGCACGGCATCGAAGGCGGTGACGTCCGGGTGCAGTTGTTCGCCGCTCGCCAGCGGGCGGAAGAAGGTGTAGCTGGAAAACTCGGTGTGCAGCTCCCAGCGCATGCGGAAGGCGGCAGTATCCAGCATCATGTGCGAATCGGAACTGTCGATCGAATTGCAGACCTGGGCCTGGCAGAGCTTGGCGAGGTTGTCGCGCTCGGCCTGCGCGGTCGTCGCGCTGTGCTTGAAGACCAGATGCGAGACGAGCATTGCCCCGACCAGCGGCACCGGCGGCCGGGCGTGGAATTCGTTGTTGAGGCGCTGGCGGAGCGGGTGCTCTTCCAGTCCGGCGAGCGTCAGGCGAGGATGCATGATCGGGGTGGGCGGGGGCATGTTGCGGTGCACCAGATTGTAGCGTATCAAGCCCGGGATGCCGTGCGCGATAGCAGGTAGGCGCCGAATTCGCGTTCCAGGCCGGGCGCCGCGTGGTCGAGCAGGAAGCCGCGGAATTGCTGGCCGGCCGGCAGCAGGCGCTTGGCGTTCATGTGCACGACGTACCAGGTGCGCTCGATCGGCGTGCCGATCACGTCGAGCATGCTGACCTCGCCGGTCTTCAGTTCGAGCGGCAGGGTATGCAGCGAAATCAGGCTGACGCCCATGCCGGCCATGACCGCCTGCTTGATCGTCTCGTTGCTACCCATGCTGATCGTCCGCGCCGGGGTGAACAGGTGGTTCTTGAACATTTCCTCGGCGACCCGCCGCGAGCCGGAGCCTTCCTCGCGCAGCAGGAAGGTCTCCTGGCGCAGCTCGTGCAGGTCGAAGCGGCGGGCGTCGCGCAGCGGGTGGTCGGCCGGCCCGATCAGCACGTAGGGGTGGCTGGCCATCGGCTCGGCGTGGGCGTCGATCTCGACCGGAATGCGCCCCATCACGGCGAGGTCGATGGCGTTGTCCTGGAGCTTCTGCAGCAGCGTTTCGCGGTTGCCGACGGTGAACTGTACCTCGACCCCGGGATGCTGCTGGGCGAAGTGGGCAAGCAGGCGCGGCATGAAGTATTTGGCGGTGCTGACCAGGCCGACCGAGAGCTGGCCGATCTCGGCGCCGAGCAGGGCCTGCAGGTTGGCCTCGGCATCCTTGATCTCGCCGAGTACGCGCAGGGCGTGGTGAACCAGCAACTCGCCGGCGTCGGTCAGCGCGACACCGCGCCCCATGCGCTCGAACAGCGGCAGGCCGACGTTGTCTTCGAGCTGCTTCAACTGCATCGAGACGGCCGGCGGCGTCAGGTGCAATTCTTCGGCGGCACGGGCGTAGCTCAGGTGGCGCGCGGCGACGACGAAGATCTGCAACTGGCGCAGTGTCAGGGTGCGGACGAAGTTCATGGCGGGCTGAATGGCGTGGCGGTCGGGTTCAGGTCTTACTGAATGTAGGCGGGCATCGGTGCGTCGTCAATCAGCGCGTCAGGTTGAGATAGACCATCGGCAACTGCTCGGGCAGGCGCTCGATGCGGTCGAGCACGCGCCAGTTGCGGCCGAAGATGTCGCCGACGTAGGCATCGGCCTTGGGGTCGAGGCTCAGGCAGAAGGTGGTGACGCCTGCGTTCGACAGCTCGGCGACGGCCTTTTTCGTGTCGGCGATCAGGTATTGCGGATCGCCGACGTCGATGTCGGCCGGCTCGCCGTCGGTCAGCACGAGCAGGATGCGTTTTTCGCTCCGGCGCGCCGAGAGCATCTGCCCGGCGTGGCGGATGGCGGCGCCCATGCGCGTCGACCAGCCGGCTTCGACGGCCGCCAGGCGCGCCTTGACCGCGTCGTCCCAGTTTTCGGAGAAGCCCTTGATGTGGTGATAGCGCACCTCGTGCCGGGTGTTGGAGTGGAAGCCGGCGATGGCGCAGGCGTCACCCAGCTGGTCGATGGTCCAGCCGAGCACGGCGACGGCCTCGCGCGCCGTGTCGAGGATGGTCTGGCCATTGCCGGGCAGGGTTTCGTTGAGCGACTGCGAGAGGTCGATCAGCAGCAGCAAGCTGATGTCGCGGCCGCCGGTGCGGTGGCTGACGTTGATGCGCGGCTCGGGCAGATGGCCGCATTTCCAGTCGACCAGCGCGCGCACGGCGACGTCGAGATCGAGTTCGCTGCCATCTTCCTGGTAGCGCAGGCGCACCCTTTCCTGCGGCTTGAGCAGGTCGAGCAGGCGCTTCAGGCGGCGGGCGAGGACGGCGTGCTTTTCCAGCAGGCGGTCGATGTCGGCGGCGCGGCCGGCCGGGTGCAGGGCCTCGTAGACGGCGCTCCAGTCCGGCCGGTAGTTCTGCGTCGCCAGATCCCATTCCGGGTAGTGGCGCGGCGGCAGGCCGAGCGGCTCGTCATCCGCCGCGGCGGGCGGCGGCGCGAAGCTTTCCTCCTCGTCGCC
>Ga0209202_1000525_pt1 | contig 31322 bp, 30 predicted proteins | sample AD_UKC032_MetaG_FD_184416 | JGI IMG/M metagenome (GOLD analysis project Ga0209202, IMG submission 184416) | Active sludge microbial communities of municipal wastewater-treating anaerobic digesters from USA - AD_UKC032_MetaG (SPAdes) (version 2) | ecosystem: Engineered > Bioreactor > Anaerobic >... | reverse complement strand
CGCCGCAGGTCGAGATTCAGCTGGGTACCAGCGGTAGCGGCGTCGGCGACGATGCCTACGAAGTGGTGCTGACCGTCACCGTGACGGCCAAGCTGGAGGACAAGACCGTATTCCTGGTCGAGGTCGGCCAGGCCGGGATTTTCCGCATCGTGAACGTGCCGAACGAGCAGATCGAGCCGCTGATCGCCGTCGCCTGCCCGAACATCCTTTTCCCGTATGCGCGCGAAGCGGTTTCCGATGCGGTGACCCGTGCCGGCTTCCAGCCCATCGTGTTGCAGCCGGTCAATTTCGAGGCCATGTACATGCAGCGCCTGCAGCAACAGGCGCAGGCCCCGACCGAAGTACCCATCCAGTAACGATGGCCATGTGGCACCGGATCGTTGCAGCCAGCCTGCTGAGTGTCGCCGCCGCTTCGGCGCTGGCCATCGACTATCGCTCGGTCGAGGTGCCGGCGGCAATTCTCTATGACTCGCCGTCACAAAAGGGCAAGAAGCTCTACCTGATCCGTGCGCAAACGCCGGTCGAGGCCGTGGTGCGCCTCGAAGGCTGGGTCAAGATACGTGATGCCGAGGGTTCGCTGGCCTGGATCGAGGCGCGCAACCTGGGCGAGCGGCGGACGCTGGTAGTCACTGCGCCGCGAGCGGAGATTCGCGAATCGGACAAAGCCGAAGCGCCGGTCGTCGCGACACTCGACAAGTGGGTGGTCGTCGACTTCATAGAAGCGGCAGCTCCTGGCTGGGCCAAGGTTCGGCATCGCGATGGCGTCACCGGCTTCGTCCGTTCGACGCAGGTCTGGGGGCTGTGAACATCACCTTGCTCGGTGCCGGTGCGTGGGGAACCGCGCTGGCGATCGCGTTTGCCGGCAAGCATGCCGTGACGCTGTGGTCGCGCGAAGAGGATGTTGCGGTCGACCTCCTGAAAACCCGGGAAAACACCCGTTTTTTCCCGGGCTACAAACTTCCTGATGCGGTCGCCGTATCGACCGATTTCGCCGCCGCGGTAGCGAGCGCCGAACTTCTGGTCGTGGCGACGCCCATCGCCGGGCTGCGGCCGACCGTCGAGCGACTCAAGGCGCTGGCGTGCACTTCGCCTCTGTTGTGGGTGTGCAAAGGTTTCGAGGCGGGCAGTGGCAAGCTGCCTCACCAGGTGGTGGCCGAGGTGCTGGGCGCGCAAGCCGTTTGCGGTGCTTTGTCCGGCCCCAGCTTCGCTGAGGAAGTCGCCGCCGGGCAGCCGACCGCCGTCGCGCTGGCGGCCAACGATCATGCCTTCGCTGTCGAAACCGCGCGTCAGCTGCACACGCGTCGCCTGCGCATTTACGCCAACGACGACCTGATCGGTGTCGAGGTCGGCGGCGCCGTAAAGAATGTGCTGGCCATCGCCACCGGCATCTGCGATGGCTTGGGTCTCGGGCTCAATTCGCGTGCTGCGCTGATGACCCGCGGCCTGGCGGAAATCGCCCGCCTCGGGCTGGCGCTGGGCGCCCACCGCGAAACCTTCATGGGCCTGGCCGGCATGGGCGACCTGATCCTGACCTGCACCGGTGATCTCTCGCGCAACCGCCGCGTCGGCCTGGCCCTGGCGGAAAACAAGTCGCTGCCACAGATTCTCGAGGAACTGGGCCATGTTGCGGAAGGTGTCTATACCGCCCGTGAAGTCGACCGGCTGGCCAGATCTCTGGGTGTCGACATGCCCATTTCTGCCGCCGTTGCTGCGATTCTGGATGCTCGGGTCAACGCCGGCGAGGCGCTGGAATTGTTGATGGCGCGCGATCCGAAGGAAGAGGCAGTCTAGGCGTTAAGGTAGCCGGCCAACCGCTACCATCTTCGATTTAAGGATACTTGGGACGATCCATGTCACCAGATCATCGAAATTTGAACCGGGCAAGCGGGAAACGAAAATCAGCGTTGAGTTGGCGTTTTCCAATTCGTCCCCAGCAGCGCCGCCTATTTGTGTACCATCTGGCTGCCAGGCGCCGGCGCCCCTGCTACCGTGACTGACGATGACTGCTGGAACAAATGAGGCAATTTTGTTACCGCTACCGTCCTCGATATTGGCCAAATCGGCAGTACTGTTAGGTGGGATGCCGGTGGAGAGAGTAAAACTGGCCAAGGTACCGCTAGCTGGCAGGGGCGTGAATTGGCTGCTGGCAAAATACGTTAAACGGTTTCCCCAAGGGTCAGCTTCGGGGATTCCCAGAGTTTTCCATGGCAAAACCCCATACTGTAGAGTGGTGTTACATGGTGGCATGCGCTCCACACCGGCATTGGCGTCGGTGTTTGGCAAATTTGCTTGCGCAGGGCAAGGTAGGCGGCCATTTGCCATTGCAAAGCCGAGCAGCGCTTCTCGAATGTTGTCCAACTGGCGCTGCGCGTCGGCGTTTTCAGCCGATGCGCGTTGGGCAGTGATTCCCATCAGTAAGCCGCTGGTCAGCAACGCGATGATGACCAGCACGATGGCTAGTTCGACCAGCGTAAAGCCTTTGTTGCGGAGACGAAGCAGAGGGGGGGGCATGTGAGGTATTCGTGATTAATAGGCAAGTCGATCGTTGAATGTACTCGATAGTGGTGTATTGGCAAATCCGGTGATGGGCGTTTGGGCATCTCCATCGCGCGAGGTGTCGGCGTTGATGCCTTCGAGGAAGTTGGTGGTTGTTCGCGTGGCGCGGTTCTGGCCGCTCAGGGCGCGCCCTGCGCTGAGGGCGACGACGTGGTAGGTGCCGCTGCCGTTGACCGTCAGTTTTCCGGTTGTCGATCGGACGCGCTCGCTGAGTTGATAAAAGAAGAAATTGGCCCATGCGTTGCTTACCCACCAGGTGTCGCTGCCGGTAGGCGGGGCCCAAGGCGTGCATGCCTTGCCGTACCAGCGCGTCGGCAGGACCGCTTGCGCCAGGCCGGATTCGAGAAGGGTATCGAGTTGATTGGTCGCGCTGATCGTTTTCGAAAGCAGCGATTGCGTTTCGACCAAGGCTGCCAGTGCATCCGATTGCTTTGCGGTGTCTGCCGGAGCATTGATATAGGCATCCAGTTTTGCCGCGGAGCCGGTGCTGCCGTCGATGCTGGCGAGCAGCTGGCGCGCTGCGGTATAGGCCGAGGTGTCGCTGTCGCCGGTAGCGCCCGTGCCTTTTCTGGATTTTTGGGCAATGTCCTCGGCGTATGCCGAAGCAATGTCGGCCCATGCTTTGGCGGCGTTTAGCGTGGCCCGCAATCCCTTGCCGGCGCTCAGCGTGGCGGGGGTAGCTTGAGCGCCGGTTTGCAGCTGTGCGGCATTGAGCTGAAGTGTTTCCAGAAGAATGTTGTCGCCATTGCTTTTCATTGCCGCGACCAAGGTTTTCAGTTTGGCGATCACGGCCGCGCTCGCGGACTGGATGAGCGAAACATTGTCGCCGGCCGTGGCAGCGGCAATGCTCGTTTGCAGTGCGCCGAGCGCGGAAGCGCGCGCGGCGAGCACGGTAACCGAGCCTGTCGTTACGGACGTTGCCATGCTATTTGCCGATTCGAGGGCGGTGCGCAGGGCGCTGGCGGTTTCCACAGCAGGGTTTGCCAAAAAGGCGGCGAGCGCGCTGTTGGCGACATCGTCGAAGTAAGCGACCTCGTCCGGTGCTACGGTGAGCCGGCTGGCTTTTATGGTTTGCGCGAGCGCCTGGTTGGCGGTGGAGAGATTTGCCGCATAGTTGACGGCAAGGTTGGCAAGCGTGGCATCGCCGGGCGACGCCTTGGCCGACTTGGCGGCACTGACGACTGTTGTCGCCGCATCGAGCGCAACCGAGAGCAAGTTTGCAAGCTCCGGATTGGGGGTATAGACGGTGCCGAGTGTTTCCCGCTTGAGGAGGTTGGCCTGGGTTTGCAGCGCGCCGAAACTTTTTGCTGAGGGATTGGCGGCGGCAGCGGCTATCAAGCTGTTCAAGAATGAGTTCTGCGTTTCCAGTTCGTGGAGGAATATATCGAAACCGCTATTGGCCAAGGACTCCCGCAATTCGCCAAGTGCCGGAAGGGCGCCGGCGATGGCCGTCGGAATGAGCGACGAGCCGGTTTTGAAGGCCGCGCTGTTGGTCAGGACGGGAGCGATGGTGGCGCTCACCGAATTGAAAGCACTGGAAGCCGCGTCGGCTTTTGCAACTAGGTCGGCGGACACGATATACAAGCGGTCGAACAAGGTTCTGATATAAGCGGCGGCTTGTTGCACCTGTTGGACGGCGGCCAGTTGGGCGGTCGCGGTCGACGCCGATTCCAAGGCGGTTTTCGCGTTGCCGAGGTCGCTAATCGCCTGTTTCACAAGTTCTTCGGGGCTGCCGCCGGGCTGGGTGGCGGGAACCATGCCGAACAGGCTGTTTGCGGCGCCCTTGAAAATATTGTTGGATAACGGCGCGGGCCAAGGGTAGGTTTGTCCGGGATTGTCGGCGGTATTGGCGGCGTGCTGTTCGAGGCAGGTTCTGAGTTCGTTGGCGATGCGCTTCTCGACCGCGCCCATCAGCTCCTGGCGGGTGATCGCGATGATGACGTCGTTGTCGTCGGATGATTGCGAGGTGCCGGGGAAGTAGTATTCGTCGCCATCCGCGTTGCGCGTATCGAGCGCTCCCTTCGTCGCGATGACGACGGCAACTATGTCGTTGCTGGCGGTGCCGGCCGGAACACCGAAGCGCAACGATGTGGCGGTATCGCTGTTGAGCGGGGTTGCGCGGTCGCCGCCAAAAAAACGCGACACCGCGTACCGGAATCCGGTGCCGTATTCATCGGCGTGTTCCGCCAAATCGAGCGTTTTCCATGGAAGCCACCCTGAGTAAACATTGGGCCCACCGGATACCCAGCCATTACAGTCGTCGCGGGTCAGTATCGGCGAGACGCCATCGCCAATGATGTCCGGGCAAGGCATGCGGCCTGGGCGTTTGTCATCGATGACGGCATAAGCGATTAATGCTTCCTTGGCACGGGCGAGGGCGGTTGTCAATCTGGCGTCCTGCGCGATGCGCCCCGCGCCGACGTTGCTGCTCCGGTAGAAGGCATAGCTGCCGGCGAGGATCAGTGCGACGAGAAACAGGACCAGTGCGACTCCCGACTGTTTGCTCGTTGCGGGAAGCCTTTGCTTCATGGCGTCGCTGGCTTGCGCTGGACGGTGATCCTGCCGTCCCCGATCACGCTCTCGCGTTCTCCGGTAGCCGGGTGGTAGGTGTCGCCAGCGGCGACTTCGGGCTTGCGGGTCGCGGTGGTGAGTGGTACGCCATTGATCCAGCGGGTGTTTTTTCCGCTGCTGCGGCGGACCTCGCCGTCGAAGGTGTAGCTGGCGTCGCCGTCGAGCGTGTTGGTGGGGCGCTGGTTGAGGCCGAGGGCGCGTTCGCGGTCGAGGGCGGCGCGCTGTTGTGGGGTGAAGAACAGGCGACCCGGCGCTTCGCTCTGCGACCAAGCGGGTAGCGCGGCTGAAAGCAGCAGGAAAAGGACGGGCAGGTATCTCATGGTTGTTTCGTTCCGCTGGCCCGCCTCAGGGTGATCCATTCCATGGTGCATTCCGCGGCCAGTTGCGCGCCGTCGGCCTGGTTGCCGCCGGCCAGTCGCGAAACCTTGCACTGGCGGACAAGGACCAAGGCCTTGGCGTCGCGTTGCAGGTGGGCGATGAAATTGAGCAGGTCTTCTTCATGAAGCAGGCGCAATTGGATCTTCAGCTGACTGCTGTGGTAAGCGTAGCCGACCGCAGCGCCGGTTTCCAGTGCGACTTGCGGTCCGAATTCATAGGTCATGCCCGGCAGGCGGAGCTGGCGCTGCAGGTCGCGCAGCAATTCTGTCCAGTCCAGGCGTTTTTCGGGGCCGGTCATGCCGGCAAGTTCCATTTGCTGGAACTGCAGGGTGCGCGCCTTGATTTCCTGTTCTTCGGTACGCACCTGGGCCAGGCGCTGCTCGACTTGGGCTTTTTGTCTGGCTGCTGCATCCCTTTCGATCCGGGCCTTGTCGGCGCCGCCCAGGCTCCACCATACTGCGGCAATGGCGATGGCCAAGGCGACAATGGCCAGCAGGGCATACCATTGCAGCTTGTCGAGGTCGCGGCGCTCGAATTTCATGGTGTTGGCTTTCGCGCGATCTGCACCGCGAACTGGCGCGCCTGGGTGCCGTCGCCGTCGCCGTCGACATCGCCGCCGCGCAGGGCGCGTCCGGATTCGATCTCGAAAGGTTGTTGCAGCACGCTGACCTCGCTGTCGCGGTCGACACGTAAAAGATCGACAAAATGCTCGAAGGTGGCCAAGGTCTGGCGCGGTGTGCTGGTTGGGCCGAGGCGGATCGTGCCACGCAGGACGACCACTTCGTTATCGCTTTTCAGCAGTTCGCCGATTGCATTGCGAGCAGAAGTGCCGGCCACTGACGCATTGTCGCCCAGCCGCCATTCGAGGCTCTCCAGATGCACGTTGGGAACTTCGTTCAATGCGTGGCTGACCAGGATGAAGGCGCCGTTCGGCACACGCTGTTGCCGCAACAATTCTTGCTGGCGATCGGTGACGCGGCGCAGGGTGTCGTTGTCGATGCCCAACTGCGGGAAGGTGGCCGAAATTTCCCGGTAGCGCCAGCTGAGGTCGGCTTCGCTGGCCGTCAGTGCAACAGCCTCCTGGCGCAGGCTGTGGTTGTCGTAGAGTTGCTTGGCACCAAAGAGAATACCGCCGAGCAAGGCGACGATGGCGAGTCCGATAAACCCGTGGCGCATCTGAGAGATGCGGTAATCGTGACGGTAGGCCTCGGCGGCGAACTGCTGGCGTGGCGGTGCGGCGGCAAGCAGATGCAGGAAGATCAGTTTGCTGCTGCTGTCGCCGGGAAGGGTCTTGAGGCCGAGCTTCTTGGCGGCCTGATGGCTGTCCACGATCTGGTATTGCAGACTACCCGTGTCGACGCAGGCCTGGCGAACCGTGGCAACCGCCTGCGGATGGGCCACCAAGTAGATGGGAATCGGCTCGCTGCGCCGGATCAGACGCTGGCTGGCCAGGTATTGATGCAGCTTGAGCGATTCGGCGGCCAGCCGCGAGGCAATTCCAGCGATGCTGCTGTCGAACAGCGGCACCATGCGCGAGAACAGCGGTTGTCCATCGAGCAGGTAACTTTCACGGATCGAATGATCCTGATAGGTCAGGAGCAAGGCGCGTTGGCCGCTTTCCTCCAGCCTCTTGAGCAGGGTGCCGCCGAGCTGGGCGACTGTGTAGATGCCGGCCAGGGCGGCATCGGCGTCCTGTATTGCCTTGAGCCACGGCTCGAAGTACGCCGGATTGGTCAGCGCCGTGAGCAGCAGCTTTTCGTTCTTGCGCTTGTTCTTCTCGTAACCCAGCGAGATTGCCGTCGCCAGGGGCGAGCCGAGAAAATGCTGGCCCAGCTTGCGCGTGATCAGCGCCTTGCGGTCGGCGCCCTGCAGGAAGGGAATGGTCTCCAGTTCATGCCCTTCCTCGGCGACATTGGCCAGTATCTGGAAATGGCTGCGGGGGTGGGCGCGCAGGTAGTCGGCGAAACGCTGATGCTCTTCCGGGCGCATCTCGAATACGCCTTCGGCCTGCAGCTTGCCTTGCTGCCAAAGGAAGGCAGTCAGACGCTGGGTGTCGAGGTAGAGAAGGCGCCGGGAAATCATGTCTTGATCTTGCCGATCACGTCGTAGATCGGGCCCAGCACGGACAGCATGATCCAGCCGAGCAACATGCCCATGAAGACGGTGAGTATCGGTTCGATCAGCGTCTGTGCCTTTTCGACCGATTCCTTGACGTCGCGGTTGTAGAAATAGCTGACGTTGAGCAGCGCCTTGTCCAGTCCGCCGGTGTTCTCGCCGACACGCAACATGCGCACGACGAGTGGCGGAAAGAGCCCGGCATCGTGGAAGGCGTTGGCGACGTTCTGCCCTTCGCGTATCGATTGTTCGACCCGGCGCAAGGCCTTGCGGATCACGCGGTTCCCGACGATGTCCTGAGTGGTGCGGATCGACTCGAGGATCGGAATGCCGGCGGCGTAGAGCATGGCGAAAGTGTTGGCGAAGCGCGACAGGATGATTTTGTTGAGGATGGGGCCGAGCACCGGCAGACGCAGTTTGACGGCATCGAAGCGCAGGCGGGCCAGTGGATTGCTGCGCAGGGTCGTGATCAGGCCGCTGACGAAAAGAATGGGAAGCAACAGGAACGCCCACCAGTAGGCGACCAGCAGGTCGGAAATGAAGAACAGCAACTGCGTCTGCGGCGGTAACGTCTGCCCCATGTTCTTAACGAACATCTTCAGTTGGGGCACCATGTAGATCATCAGGAAGAAGGTGGCGCTGATGACGACGGTGCCGACGAAGGCCGGATACATCAGCAGTTTCTTGGTGTGCGACGCGAGTTCGTCTTCCCATTTGAGCGATTCGGTGAGGCTGCTCAATACGTCGGGCAACTGTCCGGTGGCCTCGCCGGCACGGATCAGGTTGACGAAGACCGGGTTGAAGACCGTCGGGTGGTCGGCCATCGCCAGCGACAGCGTCTGGCCGCCCTCGATACCTTCGATGAGGCCGGCGATGACTTCGCGGAAGCGGGGATTTTCGATCGAGTCGCGCAGGTCGGCGAGGCCTTCGAGGATGGGTACGCCGGCCCGCGTCAGCTGATCGAGGTGGAAACAGAAGTTGATCAGATCGGGGCGTGGGATCTTGCGCTTGCCGAACAGCTTCTGCTGATCGATCGCCTTGCCGGTGACCAGGTCGAGATCCATGCGCTTGAGGCGCATTTCCAGGTCGACGATGTTGATGGCGTCGATCCGTCCGAACACCATGCGCCCTTCGGCACTGACCGCCTTGTAGTCGTAGACCATGACTACATCCGGTCGGTCAGGTCGACCACGCGCCCGAGTTCCTCGAGCGATGTGGTGCCATTCAGCACCCGGCGCAAGCCGTCGTCGGCCAGTGTGATGAAACCTTGATCACGAGCCCGGGCACGGATTTCGTGGGTGGTGGCGCGGCGGGCGATCAGTTCATCGATACCGCTGTCGATGCGTAGCAGTTCCATGATCGCAATGCGTCCGCGATAGCCCTGGAAGTCGCAGCGTTCGCAACCCGAAGCGCGGTACAGCACGGGGCGCGAGCCATCGGCCGGCGTGCCGATCAGATGCATTTCGTGGGTTTCGGCGTGATAGGGCGACTTGCAATGGTCGCACAGGCGGCGGATCAGGCGCTGGGCGACGATACCAATGATGTTGCCTGCCATGATGTCGGGCAGGATGCCGATGTCGAGCAGACGCGGGATGGTGCCGATGGCCGAGTTGGTGTGTAGCGTCGAATACACCTGGTGGCCGGTCATCGCAGCGCGGAAAGCCATTTCGGCGGTTTCGGCATCACGGATTTCGCCGACCAGGATGACGTCCGGATCCTGGCGCATCATCGAGCGGATACCGTTGGCGAAATCGAGCTTGGAGGTTTCGGCGACCGAGGTCTGGCGCACCAGGGCCATCGGGTATTCGACCGGGTCTTCGAGGGTCATGATGTGGATGCCCTCGGAGTTGATGTGATTGAGCACCGAGTAGAGCGTGGTCGTCTTGCCGCTGCCGGTCGGGCCGGTGACGAGAATGATGCCTTCGGGACGGGCGATCATCAGCTTGAGGTGTTGCAGGTGCTCCTCGGCAAGGCCAAGGCCGTCCAGCGGCACGATGCCCTTCTGGCGGTCGAGAATACGCAGGACGATGTTTTCGCCGTGGATGGTCGGCTGGCAGGCAACGCGGAAGTCCACCTGACGGCCGGAGACCGTCAGGCCGATGCGGCCGTCCTGCGGGGCGCGCATTTCGGCGATGTTCATGCCGGAGAGCACCTTGATGCGCACCGTCATCGCCGGCCAGTAGGATTTGTGCAGCGCGCGGATCTGGCGCAGCATGCCGTCGATGCGATAGCGAATGCGCAGAAAGTTGGCTTCCGGCTCGAAGTGGATGTCGGAGACCTCGCGCTTGACGGCGTCGGTGAGGATCGAGTCGATCAGGCGGACGACCGGCTGGCTGTATTCGTCGTCGGCTGCCGACAGACTCTTCCAGTCGATTTCGCCAGTCTCGATTTCTTGCAAAATGCCGTCAATCGACAGTTCATAGCCGTAATACTGGTCGATCGCGCGGTCGATTTCGGATTCACCGGCAATCAGTGCCTCAATCTCGACGTTCTCGGGCAGCAGGGCGCGCACCCGGTCCTGGCCGACGATGTTGTTGATGTCGGCGATGGCCACCGTGAGTCGATGGGCAACATCATCGAAATCGAGTGGCAGCAGGTGGTGGCGCTTGGCGAGATCGCGCGGTACCAGTTTCAGCGCCTGCGGATCGACAATGGCATTCGAGAGATCGATGCTCTGACGCCCAAGGCTTTCCGACAGCGCCTCGCGCAGCGTCGTTTCCGAAACGAAGCCTAGCGACACCAGCAGCTTGCCGATCGGCTGGTTGGCCTTCATCTGCTCGAGCAGCGCAATGCGCAACTGATCCTCGGAAAGGATGCCCTTGGCGATCAGGATCTGGCCCAGGGGGCGGCGCAGGGTGGCGGGGGAGTTCATGGCCGGCGAGGTATCACGACTTGGGTCACAGCTGAAGTTCGTTCAGGCGGAGCTTGACACGCTCGCGATCGAAAGCGGCCGGGCGCCGTTCGGCGGCTTCCAGCGCCAGGCGGTAGTGCTGTGCAGCCAGCTTCGGCTGGCGCAGTTGGTCCAGGCTGACTGCCAGGTTGAACAAGTAGTCGGGATTGTCGGCATCGGCGGCGACGGCGTTAAAGTAAGCCTGCTGCGCTTCAGACCAGCGGCCTTGGCGCGCATAGAGGTTGCCGAGCGCAAAGTTCAGCGGGCCGGATTCGGGCTGGGTCGACAGCAAGGATTTCAGCCGGCTCTCGTTCCCCTGCTGGTCGCCGCCGGCATTGCTGCCCAGAGCCGCCGCCAGTGCCGCCGGGCTACGCGGATCGGCTTCGATGGCACGCTGCAGGTAGCGGTCGGCATCGCCGGAGTGCCCTTGACGCTGGGCGATGGCAGCCAGCGCCAGCAGCGCGTCGACGTTGTTCGGGTCGCTGGCCAGCGCCTTGTCGTAATCGCGGCGCGCTGCGTCAAGATGGTTGCCCTGCAGTTTGGCGTAGCCTTCCTGCACATTGACGTCCGGTTCGGGGCGCGTACGCGAGAAACGGATGGGCGCACCGCTTCCGGGTGCCGGGCGTGGCTCCAGGCTAGGCGCGAAGTCCTGGCGCGGCGCGGCCGCCGGGCGCGGTTCCGCCGCTGGGGCTGTTGCGGTCGACGCCGAAATAGGGGACAAAACGCTGGTTGCCGGTGGTGGGGTCAAGGGCAGAGCCGGTGGCGACGGCGCGGCGGCAGGCGCTACCGGGCGCGGGGTGGTCGGTGCAGGTGCGTTGGCGATGGGCGCCAGCGAACCCCCGCCGATTGACTGCATCTGGAGCCATACATAGATGCCGATGCCCGCAAATGCCAATCCGAGAACGCCGAGTGCTATCCACATCGGGCGTTTCGAGGGAGTTTCATCTGCCTGTTTTGCGGCAAAGGCATTGCGCGCTGCCGCCTGATTGAGTGCTTCCAGGTTTTGTTGCAGCTGGGGCGCCGGCTGTGGGTCGGGATTGAGAGCCAATGTCGGCTCGACGGGCGCTGTTGCCGGTTGGCGAACCGGCGCAGGAGCGGTGGCAGCAAGATCGGCGTCGAGGGCGTCAATATGTGAAGCGAGGTCGGGCAGCGCACTGGCACTCCCCGACGGTGCAGGCAATGGCTCCAGACTCAGGCCGTCGGCAGCAGGCGCGGGCTTTCCCTGCGCGGCTGCAGCGCGCGCTGCTTCCTGCTTGCTGGTCTCGGCCCGTTTCAGGGCATCCATCAAAAGGCTCATTGCGGCCGCTTAGCGATAGGGCAGGTTGTTGAAAGGCTGCGCCTCCGGTGGCTGGGCGAAGAAGTTATCGCCTGGCAACATCGAGCGCAGACTGGAAAAATCGCCGTTGAGGCTGGGGTCCTTGATGATCACGGGGCGCAGGAAAATGACCAGCTCGGATTTGGTCGCCGAATTGTTACGTGTGGTGAACAGTTCGCCGACCAGCGGGATTTGCCCGAGAATCGGTACCCGACCGGTCTTCCAGTTGACGCCGTCTTCCATAAGCCCGCCGAGAACCGCAATTTCACCACTCCTGACGCGCATCACAGATTCGATTTCACGGGTCCGAATTTGTGGGACATAGTTTTTTACGCCAGGCGGGATGCTTGGATTCGGGTCTTCCTTGAGTTCGTTAATGCTCGAAATCGTCGGCCGTACGTTGAGAATCACCGCGTCAGTATCACTGACCTGGGCGGTGACCGACATGACGAGGCCGACGGAGACCGATTGCGGCGTTGTCGTAACAGCTTGGGTGGGTTGAGCGCCAACAACACTTGCTGGAACAATATCTGACTTGACGTTGAAATAGACGAAATTTTCGACCACCCTGAGCAGCGCGGTCTGGTTATTCATCACTGACAGGCGTGGGCTGGAGAGCACCTTGGCTGTGCCGTAAGCTTGCAAGAGATCGACGATGGCGGTGATGTCGAAGGCGCTGCCGAGCTGGCTGAAAGTCAGGGTGAATGGCGAGACGGCATTGCCGACATTGCTGTTAACCGATGCGGGACTGATCGAGAATTTCGTTGAACCGTCCTTGCGTAGGCGATCCCACTGGATACCCTGTTGATAGCCGTCCCCCAGTGTGACTTCGATGATGGTGGCCTCGATCAGTACCTGGCGGCGTGATGATGCGATCACACGGTCGATGAACTCCTGGATTTTTTCGTGCTGGCGGCCGGTGGCGCGCACAGTGATTACGCCACTTTCGGGGTTCACGATCACCGAGGCGGCTTCACGGAAGGTATTGCGGCGCACGATTGAGTTTCCGGTTGCCTGGCTGGACGAGCCGGGTGCCGGATTGGTCTGGAGCGCGTTGGCGATAGCCTGCGCGGCGCGCGGCCCGGCACCCTGGGGCAGGGCCGCAGCGCCGCTGGCGATCTGGGTGTTGGCTTGCTCGATGACCGTTTCGCTCGAGCCCTCGGGCAGTACCTTGTCGGTTTCGCGCAGGATGTCCTTGATGTTTCTTTCCAGCGAATCCCAGAACTGATTGTTGGATTTGTTTTCGATCCGGGTGTTCGAAACGTTGCCTCCACCGCCAGTAACGTTTCCGGTGCTACCGCCGGTGCCGATGTTGTTGCCGGTGTTGGCGGTGTTGCCCCCAGGGTTGGTATTGATCTGGGTGCTGGTTGAAACGATTTCAGTAACGCTACGCCCCATGTTCACGTAATCGACCTTGTAATGCTTGAGGAAGGGCGAATCGGGCATCACGACCAGATTCGGTCCATCGAGTTCGAAGCGGATGTCGACCTGCTTGGCGATGCGGGTCAGCAACTGGGGCAGGGTCTGGTTGATCGCGTTGAGCGAGACTGTGCCAGTGATGCCGGGATGTATGTCGACATTGACCTTCGCATCGCGAGCCAGGGCAAACAGCAAATCAGCTACCTGCACGTTGTTGACCACGACGCTGTAGGTTTCAGCCTTGGGCACGGCGCGCGGCTTGGGCAGAGCCAATGTTTGCTGAACTGGCGCCGGAATTTCTCCTCTGGCTTGGGGCAGGGCGGTCTCGGTGCTGAGATGTCCGGCCAGCGGCTGTTGCGGCGTCGGCGCCTGACAGGCGGCAAGCAGCAGCGACAGCGGGATTGCCGTGAAGAGACCGTGTTTCATCCGAGAAATGCCTTCTTTCATCACGTTGTCACAAATTTCCTGGCTGCACGCATGCTAGCACATGCTCATGGTTGTGCGAGGCAGAGAGGGAGCGTGCGGTTGTCATGATTGTAGCGCGCTCACCGGGCGGGGGTAGGGGCGCATGCGGCGAATCGGTTCCGGCAGGTTGCGGATTGCCGCCCAAGCCGCGGCGCGCGTCGGGTAGTCGCCGTAAATGATGCCAATCTGGGCATTTTCCGGCGGTCCGCTGCGGAATACGCGAAGTTGCTCCGGTTCGAGCGCTCTTCCGCCGCGTGCCAGAAAGTTCTCGATGTCAGGGGCGTGCGCCGCATTGCGTGCCGTCAATTGAATGAAGTAACTGTCGCCTGAAGCCGTGGGTAGCCACGCATCGAACTGACTGGCGAACTGGGCGGTCAGCGGAAACTGTTCGGTGGCGCGCGGCAATGACTCCGCTGCCGCCGGTGCCGGGATGCTGGCAGGGGCCGGTGGCGGTGGCGGTGGAGTGGTGGTGGCTGCGGCGCGGGGCCACAGTGCGATGGCAGCGGCAGCTAGGGCAAGCGTCATCAATACGGCGATGGCCAGTTTGATCACCGGGGTCGGTGTAATGCTCGTTTTTTGCTGGATCGGGGAAAAGCGGGCATCCTGTTCGGCGATTTTTACCTCGGCGGCGTCGACCTGATGCGATCCGCTGGAATAGGCGGCAAGCAGGGATTTGTCGGCGAGGATGTTGATGCGCCGGGAAAGCCCCTCCGAAACCTTGGCAATCGCCTCGATCGCCCGCGCAGTGAACGGGTTCGGGCCATGGTAACCAGCGGCGCGCAGACGAAAGTCGATGTAGTTGCCCACTTCGCCGGGCTTCAGCGGCGACAGGTTGAAATGCTGGGTGATGCGTTCGCGCAGCTGGCGCATGTCGTTGGCGACGAGACGCTCGTCCAGTTCGGGCTGGGCGAAGAGGGCGATCTGCAGCAGCTTGGTGGCTTTCGACTCGAGGTTGGAGAGCAGCCGGATTTCTTCCAGCGACTCGGCCGGCATGGCGTGCGCTTCATCGATCATGATGACGACCCGCTTGCCGGCGGCGTAGCGCTCGACCAGCGCGTCCTGCAAGGTGCGGATCATCGAATGGGTGGTCTTGCCGTCGGCGGGAATGCCCAGTTCGTCTGCGATGGCGCCGAGAATTTCCGTGCGTGACAGCGAGGGATTGGCCAGATACAGCGACTCGACGTCGGCCGGCAGACGTTCGAGCAGCATGCGGCAGAGCATGGTCTTGCCGCTACCGACCTCGCCGGTGACCTTGACGATGCCTTCATCCTGAGTGATGGCGTAAATCAGGGCGTCGAGCGTCGGGCCCCGGTTGGCGCCGGTGAAAAAGAAGTCGGTGTGCGGCGTGATGCGGAAGGGCGGTTCGCGCAGGCCGAAATGTTCGAGATACAGACTCATGAACGGTGCCAGCTTTCCATGCGATTGTAGAGCGTGGTGCGGTTGATGCCGATGCGGCGGGCGGCCTGGCTGACGTTGCCGCCGCTGAGTTCGAGCGCGGCTTCGATATAGCTGCGCTCCCAGGCGGTGAGCGTTGCGTCGAGATCGATACGGGCGGCGCCCTGCAAATGCTTGAGTGCGGCCTGCAGGCGTTGGTCGGCGCTGGCGTCGGCAGATTCGACATGGTGGTTGCGGTCGACGTCTTCGGAGATGTCGAATTCAGCCAGCAGCGAGCCGGAATCGACAATCTGCCCGGCATGGCGTGCCGTCAGGCGAATGACGATATTGCGCAGTTCGCGAACGTTGCCGGGGAAGGAATAATCCAGCCACACGGCTTCGGCGTCGGGGGCGAGGGAGAAGGGCTGGCAATGAGCCTGGCTGGCGTAAAGTCTGCGGAAATGGTCGAGCAGAAGCAGCCGGTCGCGGCCCATCTCGCGCAGTGGCGGCACGCTGACGCTGAAGACCGAAAGCCGGTGGTACAGGTCGGCCCGGAAGCGGCCAACCTTGATCTCCAGACGCAGGTCGCGGTTGGTGGCGGTGACGATGCGCGCCCGGGAAATGCGGGTCTGGGTTTCGCCGACCCGCTGGTACTCGCCGTTTTCGAGAACGCGCAGCAGTTTGGGCTGGAGGTCGGGCGGCAACTCGCCGATTTCGTCCAGGAACAGCGTGCCTTCGCCGGCTTCCTCGAAATAGCCGGCCTTTGTCGCAGTGGCGCCTGTGAATGCACCACGGGCATGGCCAAAGAGCGTCGGTTCGAGCAGGCTGGGCGAGATTGCCGCGCAGTTCAGCGCCAGGAACGGCTGCTGCCGACGCTCGGTCTCCAGGTGTAGGCAACGACTGGCGACGACGTCCTTGCCGCTGCCCGACTCGCCTTCGATCAGTATCGGAAAGCTGAGGTTGGCATACTGCGCGAGTTGCAGGCGCAGGCGTTGCATCGGCAGGCTTTCGCCGATCAGGCCGCTGGCCGTGGCGGCATTGCTCTCGGTGGCGGAGAAAGTCAGTGCCTGGTGCAGTAGTTTCAGCAGATGGCCGGGGTCGCAAGGCTTGCCGACGAATTCGATGGCGCCCAGTGTTCGTGCATGACGCGCGTTGTCGTCGCCGTTCTGGCCCGAGAGGACAATGATTTTCATCTCGGGTGCGCGAGCCAGCAGGTCGCCGATCAGCGCGAACCCTTCGTCCGGCCGGTGCGGTAGCGGAGGGAGCCCGAGATCGACGAGCGCCGCTTGCGGAGTCCGGCGCAACTGCTGGAGCAGGGTCAGGCAATGTGGACGGGCGTGGCTGGTGACGACGTCGTACTCTGCCGCAAAGGCATAGCTCAGTGCATCGCTGATCAGCGGGTCGTCATCAACGACGAGGAGCAGTGGCTTGTTCGACAAAGATATGTGCAACTTTTCGAGAAATATTTCACGCAATTATAACTACGCCATGCCGTGGCGATGCCTAACCCATCTGTTAAAATCGCGAGTTCTTTGTGAGGGAAGACTTTTGTCCGACGACATTCTGGTCGATATCGAGGAGCTGCACTTCAACTACGATGGGCGGCCTGTGCTGCAGGGGATCAACATGAAGATCCGGCGCGGTCAGGTCGTGGCCATCATGGGCGGTTCCGGCTGCGGCAAGACGACCTTGTTGCGTTGCATCGGCGGCCAATTGAAGCCGACGGGGGGCATGGTGCGCCTCGAAAAGCATCGCGTGTGCAATATGTCGCACACGGAGTTATACGACCTGCGGCGCAAAATGGGCATGTTGTTCCAGTTCGGCGCCCTGTTTACGGACATTTCCGTTTTCGACAACGTGGCCTTTCCATTGCGCGAACACACCGACCTGTCGGAAGCGATGATCCGCGATCTGGTGCTGATGAAGCTGGAAGCGGTTGGCTTGCGTGGCGCGCATGCACTGATGCCCGGCGAGCTGTCCGGGGGGATGGCGCGCCGGGTTGCTTTGGCGCGTGCGGTGGCGCTCGACCCCATGCTGGTGATGTACGACGAACCGTTCGCCGGACTCGATCCGATCGCGCTCGGGGTCATCGGGCAACTGATCCGCAAGCTGAACGATGCGCTGGGGGCAACGTCGATCATGGTGACTCACGATGTCCATGAGTCGCTGGCGATCGTCGACTATATCTATTTCGTTTCGCAGGGCCGTATCGTTGCCGAAGGAACGCCGGACGAGATCCGCGCCTCGGAAGATCCCTTCGTTCACCAGTTCGTCCATGCCGAAGTCGACGGGCCGGTGCATTTCGATTATCCGGCACCGTCGGTGGTCAAGGAATTCCTGGGGGGCGGCGCACGTGGCTGATCTGGCCTCTCCGTTCAGAAAAATCGGTCATCTGGCCGTCGACCGCATCTGGCGCCTGGGGTTTGCGGTGCGCTTCATGTTCGCGGTAATTCGCTATTCCGGCCCGTCCTTTCGCCGGCTGCCGCTGATCATTCGCGAAATCTATTTCGGTGGTGTGCTTTCGCTGCTGATCATCACTGTTTCCGGCTTGTTTGTCGGCTTGGTGCTTGGCCTGCAGGGCTACGAAATCCTGCAGCGCTTTGGATCGACGGAAGCACTCGGTACGTTGGTCGCCCTCTCGCTTACCCGCGAACTGGGGCCGGTGCTCGCCGCGATTTTCTTCGCCTCGCGCGCCGGATCGTCGGTGACCGCCGAAATCGGCCTGATGAAGGCGACCGAGCAGTTGAAGGCGATGGACATGATGGCGGTCAATCCGATCGCCCGAGTTGTGGCACCGCGATTCTGGGGCGGCGTCATTTCGATGCCCTTCCTGGCCGCGCTGTTTTCCGCCATGGGTGTGCTCGGCGGCTGGCTGATCGGGGTCGTCTTCATCGGCGTCGACGATGGTGCCTATTGGTCGCAGATGCAGTCGGGCGTCGATTTTCGCTATGACATCTGGAATGGCGTGGTCAAAAGCTTTGTTTTCGGCATCGCCGTTTCGCTGATCGCCGTTTTCGAGGGCTACGATTCGGTGCCGACCGCCGAGGGCGTGTCGCGCGCCATCACGCGAACCGTGGTGACTTCGGTGCTGACCGTCTTGGCACTGGATTTTGTCTTAACCTCGTTCATGTTCCGGGGAGCTTCATGAACCGTACCGTTATCGACCTGTGGGTCGGCATCTTTGTTGCCATTGGCATTGCCGCGCTGTTGTTTTTGGCGCTCAAGGTTGGCAACCTTTCGTCATCTCGCCTGTCCGAAACGTATGCGCTACAAGCCCGCTTTGATAATATCGGGGGGCTTAAAGTGCGGGGGCCGGTCAAGAGTGCAGGGGTGGTCGTCGGGCGTATCGTCGATATCAAGTTCGACGCGACGACCTACGAGGCGGTGGTGAATATGGAAGTTGACGGACGTTACCGTTTTCCCAAGGACACCATTGCTGCCATCTACACGTCGGGCCTGCTGGGCGAGCAGTTTGTCGGCTTCGAGTCAGGGGGCGACGAAAAAATGCTCAAGGCGGGGGATACGCTTACCAAGACGCAGTCGGCGGTGGTGCTGGAAAAGCTGATCAGCCAGTTCCTTTTCAACAAGGCGGCAGAAGGACAGGAAGCGAAATGACAGGGGAAATCATGATGAGGAAGCGGCGTGCCGGCCTGGCCGGCCTGATCGCCGGGGCGCTGATTTTGAGCGGCTCGGCCTTGGCCCAGCAGCCGGTGAATGACCCTTTCGAGGGGTTCAACCGGGCCATGTTCGCAGTCAACGAGGGGCTTGATACCGTCGCCATCAAGCCGATCGCCCAAGCTTACGATTTTGTCACGCCCTTGCCGGTTCGGGCCGGGGTCGGCGATTTCTTCGGCAATGTCCTGGATGTTCGCAACGTCCTGAACAATACCCTGCAAGGCAAGCTCAGCGATGCCGGCGTCGACCTTGGGCGCCTGCTGATCAACTCTACCATCGGCATTTTCGGCCTGTTCGATGTCGCCAGCGAACTCGGCCTGCAAAGACATGACGAAGATTTCGGGCAGACGCTCGCCGTCTGGGGCTGGGAAGACAGCAGCTTCCTGTTCTGGCCGCTGGTCGGGCCGCGGACGGTGCGCGATACCGGTGGCCTGATCGTCGATATCTACACGGACCCGACCTGGTACATGATCAACAAGTCGGTCGCCACCCGCAACAGCTTGGTGGCCCTGCGCTTTATCGATGTCCGGGCCAGCCTGCTGCCGTCGGACAAGGTGGTCGACGAAGCGGCGCTCGACAAATATGCCTATGTTCGCGATGCCTACCTGCAACGCCGCCGCAACCAGATTTTTGATGGCAGCCCGCCGCGGCTGGAAGATGTACTGGATTGAAAGTGATGATGAAGAAACTGATTGTTCTTGCCTTTGCCATGTTGCTGGCTTCGCTTGCGCTGGCGCAGGAGGCGCCCGATGCGCTGGTCAGGCAGGTGACCGAGGAGGTGCTGGAGATCGTCCGCAAGGACAAGGATATCCAGAACGGCAACGCCAGGAAGGCGGTCGACCTGGTCGATGCCAAGGTGATTCCGCATTTCAATTTCCAGCACATGACGGCGCTTGCGGTCGGCAAGGATTGGCGCAAGGCATCGCCGCAGCAGCAACAGCAGCTGACATCGGAGTTCAAGACGCTGCTGGTGCGAACCTATTCGAACGCGCTGACCGGTTACAAGAACCAGAAGGTGGTCTACAGGCCGTTCAGGATGAACCCCGGCGATACCGAAGTCGTTGTTCGTACCGAGGTGCAGCAGCCGGGCAATCAGCCGGTACAGATCGATTACAGCCTGGAGAAACTTGATGCCGGCTGGAAGGTTTACGATGTTTCGGTGGCCGGCATCAGTCTGGTAACCAATTACCGTGACCAGTTCGGGCATGAAGTCCGCAACGGCGGCATCGATGGCCTGATCAAGGCGATTGCGGCCAAGAACAAGTCGCTCGAAGGTAATCTGGCCAAGGCAGACGGTAAATGATCGAACGTGAGGCGCAGCGCCTCGTGATCAAGGTGCCGATGGTGATGGCCAACGCGCGCGGCCTGCTTGAAGCAGGCCGTTGTGCTTTGCAGCCGGGCGAGCAGATTTTCGATCTGGCGCAGGTCGAAGACGCCGATTCGTCGGCCGTTGCGGTCATGCTCGGCTGGTTGCGTGTCGCCAGCCTGTCGCGGTCAACCCTCAAGTTTGCCCATATTCCGGCGGGCGTGCGTTCGCTGGCCGAACTGTACGGCGTCACCGAACTGTTGCCCCTCGCCTGAGGGGAATTCATGGCTGCCGCAGTTTCCATCGTTGACGTCGTCAAGCATTTCGGTTCGCTGAAAGCTTTGGCCGGTGTTTCTCTCGAAATCGCCGAGGGCGAGTTTTTCGGCCTGCTGGGGCCGAACGGGGCCGGCAAGACGACGCTGATCTCGACCCTTGCCGGTCTGGTGCGCGCCGATTCGGGCAGGCTCGCCGTGCTCGGTCACGATGTCGTCAAGGATTATCGCAAGGCGCGCAGCCTGCTCGGGGTAGTGCCGCAGGAAATCGTTTTCGATCCTTTTTTCTCGGTGCGCGAAACCCTGCGTATCCAATCGGGCTATTTCGGGCTGCGCCACAACGACGACTGGATCGACGAGATCCTCGAAAACCTCGATCTGACCGCCAAGGCCGACACCAACATGCGCCGTCTTTCCGGCGGCATGAAACGTCGCGTGCTGGTGGCCCAGGCGCTGGTGCACAAGCCGCCGGTGATCGTCCTCGACGAGCCGACAGCCGGGGTCGATGTCGAATTGCGTCAGGGCTTGTGGCAGTTCGTGCGGCGCCTGAACGGCGAGGGGCACACGATCATCCTGACCACGCATTACCTGGAAGAAGCCGAAGCCTTGTGCGGGCGTATTGCGCTGATGAAACAGGGGCGCATCATCGCGCTCGATACCACGGCCAACCTGATGGCGGCGCATCCCGGCGGTTCGCTGGAAGACGTCTTTGTGCGGACGATGAACCAGTGATCGGCTTCTGGACCCTCTTCTACAAGGAATTGCTGCGCTTCTGGAAAGTCGCTTTCCAGACCGTCGCCGCGCCTGTGTTGACGGCGCTGCTTTACCTGCTGATTTTCGGCCACGTGCTCGACGAGCATGTACAGGTGCATGGCGTGCGCTACATCAGTTTCCTGGTTCCCGGACTGGTCATGATGCAGGTGCTGCAAAACGCCTTCGCCAACTCGTCATCGAGCCTGATCCAGGCCAAGATCACGGGGTCTATCGTCTTCGTGCTATTGCCGCCGATTCCTTATGGGGCCTTTTTTGCCGCCTATGTGCTGGCGTCGGTCGTGCGCGGCCTGATGGTCGGTGTCGGCGTGCTGGTGGCGACCTTGTGGATTGCCGAACTGCGCTTGGCGGCGCCGCTGTGGGTGCTGGCTTTTGCCGTGCTGTCTGGTGCCGTGCTCGGCGCGCTGGGCATGATCGCCGGCCTCTGGTCGGAAAAGTTCGACCAGCTCGCCGCCTTCCAGAATTTCCTGATCATGCCGCTGACCATGCTGTCCGGTGTTTTCTACTCGATTCACAGCTTGCCGGCAGTCTGGCAGCGCGTGTCGCATTACAATCCCGTCTTTTACATGATCGACGGCTTCCGTTACGGCTTTTTCGGCGTCTCCGACGTGGCGCCCGAAGTCAGCCTGACGGTCGTCGTCGCCTGCTTCGTTGCCGTGTCCTTGCTGACGCTGGGGCTGCTCAAGCGGGGCTGGAAACTCAGAGCCTGAATCAACATGAATCCCGAACATATCAAAGAACTCATCCTCGCCGGCATGGCCTGCGACTATCTCGCCCTCGATGGCGATGGACAGCATTTTCAGGCGATCGTGGTCAGCCGGGAGTTTGCCGGCCTGAACCGTGTCCAGCGTCATCAGCACGTTTACAAGATGCTCAAGGAAAAGCTAGCAACCGGGGAACTGCACGCCCTTTCCTTCCAGACCCTGACCCCGGAAGAATGGAGCGCCCAGCGTGGATAAGTTATTGATTCAGGGCGGTGCCGCCCTTTCCGGCGAAGTCGCCATTTCCGGCGCCAAGAATGCCGCGCTACCCATCCTCTGCGCCTCGCTACTGACGGCTGATCCGCTGCATTTCACCAACGTGCCGCACCTCAACGACATTTCGACCATGCTGCGCCTGCTCGGCGACATGGGTATCAAGGTGACGATGGACGGGGTCGACGGCATGGTGCTCGACGGTGGCGGTTTGAACAACCCGGTCGCCTCCTACGAGATGGTCAAGACCATGCGCGCCTCGATTCTGGTGCTCGGTCCGCTGGTCGCCCGTTGTGGCGAGGCGCGGGTATCGTTGCCCGGCGGCTGCGCCATCGGAGCGCGGCCGGTCGATCAGCACATCAAGGGCTTGCAGGCGATGGGTGCCGAGATCAGGGTCGAGCAGGGCTATGTCCACGCCACGGCCAAGCGGCTGAAGGGCGCGCGCATCTGTACCGACATGGTTACCGTCACCGGCACCGAAAACCTGATGATGGCTGCCTGCCTAGCCGATGGCGAGACGATCATCGAAAACGCCGCGCGCGAGCCGGAGGTGGTCGATCTGGCCAACTGCCTGGTCAGCATGGGGGCGCGTATATCCGGCGCTGGCACCGACATCATTCGTATCCAGGGCGTCGAAAAATTGCATGGCGCCACGCACGCCATCATGCCCGACCGCATCGAAACCGGCACCTACCTGTGTGCCGCAGCGGCCACCGGCGGCGACGTTCGCCTGCTGAAAACCTCGGCCGCCTACCTCGATACCGTGGTGGACAAGCTGATGGATGCCGGCTGCGAGATCACCGTCGAGCGCGATGCCATCCGCCTGCAGGCACCGCCGCGTCTCAAGGCGGTCAGCCTGCGCACGGCGCCGTACCCGGCTTTCCCGACCGACATGCAGGCCCAGTTCATGGCTATCAACTGCATCGCCGATGGCGTCGCGACCATCCGCGAAACCATCTTCGAGAACCGTTTCATGCATGTCAGCGAACTGGCGCGCCTCGGTGCCGACATCCAGATCGAGGGCAACAATGCCGTCGTGCGCGGCGTCGATCGCCTCGAAGGCGCGAGCGTGATGGCGACCGATCTGCGCGCCTCCGCGTCGCTGGTGATTGCCGGGCTGGTAGCGCAGGGTGAAACCTTGATCGATCGCATCTATCACCTCGATCGTGGCTACGAGCGGATCGAGGAAAAACTCGCTCGCCTCGGCGCTTCGGTCAAGCGAGTGCATTGATTCGCGAAAATTGGCTGTTTTTCGCTGTCGACCGCAGCCAACCCCGGGAAATGGCCAAAAAACGGCCAAAAAACGCTTTGCATTATCGAATCCGTGCCCCATACTCCGAGACTCGGGATTTCCAGGCAGTGTTTTGTTCCTGCGCCGTACCACGGTTTGTCAGCTCCTCGGTCTTGGTTCTCGTATTTTTGTGGCGCAAGCCCGTATTTTTTTTAGGAAGCTATCAAATGGCAACTGGTACCGTTAAGTGGTTCAATGACTCCAAGGGTTTTGGTTTTATCTCCCCGTCCGAAGGCGGCGAAGATCTCTTCGCTCACTTCTCCGCCATTCAAGGCAACGGTTTCAAGACCCTGGCCGAAAACCAGAAGGTGACCTTCGATGTCGTCACCGGCCCGAAGGGCAAGCAGGCTGCAAACATCCGCCCGGCTGAATAAGTCACGGCCTAGCCTGTATCGAGAAAGCCCGGTTCGCCGGGCTTTTTTGCGTCTACGCTCTGCCCGCTTTCAGGTTGCGCATGGCATGGCGTGCGCCCATAATCCGAGTTTTGCCCTAATAAAACTAGGAGAGAACGATGCTGCGCAGAACCTTTATCGCTACCGCTGTCGCCACCACGCTGTTGGCCGCCGGGGGTGCCCAGGCCCAGACCTACCGCGCGGAATATCGTTTGTCGACGACCCTGGGGACGGCCTTTCCCTGGGGCCAGGCTGGCGAGCGCTGGATCGAGCTGGTCAAGGAAAAGACGCAGGGGCGCATCGTCATCAAGCTCTATTCGGGTAACTCGCTGGTCGGCGGCGAGCAGACGCGTGAATTCACCGCCATCCGCCAGGGAGTCATCGACATGTCGATCGGCTCGACCATCAACTGGTCGCCGCAGATCAAGGAGTTGAACCTTTTCTCACTGCCTTTCCTGATGCCCGACTACAAGGCGATCGACGCGCTGACGCAGGGCGAGGTCGGCAAGGATTTGTTTGCAGTGCTCGAAAAGAAGGGCGACGTAATTCCGCTGGCCTGGGGTGAGAACGGTTTCCGCGAGATGTCCAATTCCAAGCGCCCGATCTCTTCGCCGGCCGACATGAAAGGCATGAAGTTCCGTGTTGTCGGCTCGCCGCTCTACAACGAGACCTTCTCGGCACTCGGCGCCAACCCGACCCAGATGAGTTGGGCCGATGCCCAGCCGGCGCTGGCCTCGGGCGCGGTCGACGGCCAGGAAAACCCGCTTTCCGTGTTCGTCGCCGCCAAGCTGGTCACGGTCGGTCAGAAGCATCTGACCCTCTGGCATTACGTGGCCGACCCGTTGATCTTCGTCGTCAACAAGCAGGTGTGGAATAGCTGGACTCCTGCCGACCGCGAGGCTGTCCGCCAGGCGGCGTTGCAGGCCGGGCGTGAGAACGTCGAGAAAGCGCGCAAGGGCATTGCCGGCAACGACAACACGGTGCTCAAGCAGATCGAAGCTTCCGGCGTCACGGTGACCAATCCGACTGCCGAGCAGCGGGCTGCCTTCGTGCAGGCCACGCGCCCGGTTTACGACAAGTGGAGCAAGACCATCGGCGTCGATCTGGTGAAGAAGGCTGAAACTTCCATCGCCAAACGCTGAACCGCCGATGTCCGATCATGAAAATGCGGCCGCTTCCGGCAGCAAGCTGACGCTCGCGGCCGTCGAACGCTTCCTGATGGCCGCGTCGATGGGCATTCTCTGCCTGTTGACCATGGCCAACGTGCTGGTGCGCTATTTCACCGATATTTCCTTTGCTTTCACCGAGGAAATATCAGTGGCGCTGCTGGTGGTCATGGCGCTGGTCGGCACCGCGCATGCGTTTGCCACCAATCACCATATTTCCATCGGCTATCTGGTCGAGGGCAATGCTGCCCTGAAGGCGCTGGCCGGTCGTTTCGCGATCCTGTGTTCCCTGCTGATGTTCGGTCTGCTGACCTGGTATGGCACCTCGATGGCCTGGGATGACTACCGCTTCGAGGTCACCTCGCCCTCGCTGGGCGTGCCGCAATGGTGGTACACGGTGTGGCTGCCGCTGCTCTCGCTGTTGATCGTGCTGCGCCTGCTGGCGCTGCTGTGGCGGGGAGCGAAGTGATGGACTGGCTACTCTTCGGCATTTTCATTTTTCTGATGCTGGCCGGCGTGCCGCTGGCGGTGGCCATGGGCCTGGCCGGCACCGCCGTAGTCGCGCTTTCCGGTTTTGGCATGTTGTCCTTGCCGACCAATGTTTACACCGGCATCGCCAAGTATCCGCTGATGGCGATCCCGGTTTTCGTCATCGCCGGCCTGATTTTCGAGCGTGCCGGCGTGGCGGCCGGCATTGTGCGTTTCGCCTCGGCGCTGGTCGGCGAGCGGCGCGGCAGTCTGGCGATCGTCGCGATTCTGGTGGCGATGATCATGGGCGGGATTTCCGGTTCCGGCCCCGCCGATTCGGCGGCGGTCGGCGCCGTAATGCTGCCGTCGATGATCAAGGCCGGTTATCCGCGCGCCTTCACCGCCAGTGTGATCGGCGCGGCCGGTTCGACCGGCATCCTGATTCCGCCGTCGATCGCCTTCGTCATCTACAGCCTGCTGGTCCCCCAGGCCTCGGTTCCGGCCTTGTTTGCCGCCGGTATCATCCCCGGCATTCTGGCCGGCGTTTCCTTGATCCTGATGGCCTGGTGGCTGTCGGTTCGCCATGACTTCGAGGCCGAACCGGCCGAAACGCGCCCGCCGTTCTGGCAGAGCCTGAAGGAGGCCGGCTGGGGGCTGCTGGCGCCGGTCATCATCCTTGGCGGCATGCGCAGCGGCGCCTTCACGCCGACCGAGGCGGCTGTCGTGGCGGTGTTTTATGGACTTCTTGTCGGGATGGTCGTTTATCGCACGCTGACTTGGCGCGAGGTCTACAACGTTCTCGTCGAGTCGGCGGAAATTTCCTCGGTAATCATGATCATCGTTGCGCTGGCCAGCGTCTTCGCCTGGGCGAGCAGCACACTCAGCACGTTCGATCATCTGGCCAGGGTCGTGCTCGGCACGGGCCTGTCGGAAACCGTCATGTTGCTCTCGATCCAGGCCTTGCTGCTGGTCGCCGGCATGTTCCTCGATGCCATTTCGATCTACTTCATCTTCCTGCCGCTGCTGGTACCGATCGCCCTGCATTTCAACTGGGATCTGGTGTGGTTCGGCGTCATCATCACGATGAACATGGCGGTCGGCCAGTTCACGCCGCCGATGGGGGTCAACCTGATGGTGACCAGCCGGATGGCGGGCATCGCGATGGAGTCGACGGTCGGCTGGGTGCTGTGGATGGTCGCTGCAATGGGGGCGACGATGTTGCTGGTGACTTTCGTGCCCGAATTGGCGCTCTGGCTGCCGCGTCACCTCGGCTATCTGTAGGGCTCTGCTAAAATGGCGCTTTCGCCATTTCAGCAAGAGTCCACGTGACGACCATCACCATCGCCCTGTCCAAGGGCCGCATTTTCGACGAAACCCTGCCGTTGCTGGCAGCGGCAGGGATCGTTCCGACCGAGAACCCGGAAACCTCCAGAAAGCTGATTATCGAGACCAACCAGCCGAACGTGCGGGTGGTCATCGTGCGCGCCACCGACGTGCCGACCTATGTCCAGTACGGCGCCGCCGACATCGGCGTGGCCGGCAAGGACGTGCTGATCGAGCATGGCGGCGAGGGTCTCTACGCGCCGCTCGACCTGAAGATCGCCAAGTGCCGGATGATGGTCGCCATTCCCGAAGGCTTCGATTACGCCAGCGCCGTGCGCCAGGGCAATCGCCTCAAGGTGGCGTCCAAATACACCAAGACGGCGCGCGAGCATTTCGCCGCCAAGGGCGTCCATATCGACCTGATCAAGCTTTACGGCTCGATGGAACTGGCACCGCTGGCCGGTTTGGCCGATGCCATCGTCGATCTGGTGTCGACCGGCGGCACGCTGAAGGCCAACAAACTGGTCGCCTGCGAGCACATCATGGACATTTCATCGCGTCTGGTAGTCAATCAGGCTTCGCTCAAGGTCAAGCGCGAAACCCTGCAACCGATCATCGACGCCTTTGCACAGGCGGTGGAGGAGTAAATGGTCGCCATTAAACGGCTTGCCACGGTCGACGCCGATTTCAAGGCAAAAATGGATGCGCTGCTGGCCTTCGAGGCAGCGGCGGATGAAGGGATCGAACGTACCGTCGCCGGCATCCTGGCCGACGTGAAGGCGCGCGGCGATGCCGCCGTGGTCGAATACACCAACAAGTTCGATCGCCTGAGTGCCGCTGCGATGGCCGATCTCGAGCTGTCGAAGATGGAGATGCAGCAGGCGCTCGACAGCCTGCCGGCCGACCGCCGCGCCGCGCTGGAAGCGGCCGCCAATCGCGTTCGCGCCTACCACGAGCGGCAGAAGCTGGACGGCTGGTCGTATACCGAGGCCGACGGCACCATGCTCGGCCAGATGATCACTCCGCTCGACCGCGTCGGCCTCTATGTGCCAGGCGGCAAGGCGGCATACCCGTCGTCGGTGCTGATGAACGCGATTCCGGCCAAGGTGGCAGGTGTCAAGGAACTCATCATGGTCGTGCCGACGCCGGATGGCGAAAAGAACCAGCTGGTGCTGGCTGCTGCCTGTCTGGCCGGCGTCGACCGCGTGTTCACGATGGGCGGCGCGCAGGCTGTCGGCGCGCTGGCCTACGGCACGCAGACCGTGCCGCAGGTCGACAAGATCGTCGGCCCCGGCAACGCCTATGTCGCCACTGCCAAGCGTCGGGTGTTCGGCATCGTCGGCATCGACATGGTGGCCGGCCCGTCGGAAATCCTCGTCGTCTCGGATGGCTCGGGCAACCCGGACTGGGTGGCGATGGACCTCTTCTCGCAGGCCGAGCACGACGAACTGGCACAATCGATCCTGATCTGCACCGATGCCGGCTTCATCGAGCAAGTGCAGGCCAGCATCGAAAAACTGTTGCCCACGATGCCGCGTCGCGCGGTGATCGAAACCTCGCTGACCAATCGTGGTGCCTTCATTCTGGTGCGCGATCTAGACGAAGCCATCGCCATCGCCAACCGCGTCGCGCCGGAACACCTCGAACTGGCGCTGGCCGACCCCGATCCATGGGTGAGCAAGATTCATCACGCTGGCGCCATCTTCATCGGCCACTACACCTCCGAGTCGCTCGGCGACTACTGCGCCGGGCCGAATCACGTATTGCCGACTTCCGGTTCGGCTCGCTTCTCGTCGCCGCTCGGCGTCTATGATTTCCAGAAGCGCACCAGCCTGATCAAGGTTTCCAGGGCCGGTGCCCAGACGCTGGGCCGCATTGCTTCGACGCTGGCGCACGGTGAAGGCCTGCCGGCACATGCCAAATCGGCCGAGTTCCGGCTCGAAAACTGACCTGAAAACGGTGTCGACCGCAACGGACCCGCATCCCCGAAGCTGCCCGGATCTCCGGGCGCTTTTTTTGGGTTTCTCGGCGGTCGGCCTCTCCGGCTTCGGCGGCGTGCTGCCCTTCGCCCGGCGCATGCTGGTGGAACAGAAGCGCTGGATGAGCGCCGACGAATTCAATACCCAACTCGGCCTGTGCCAGTTCCTGCCCGGCCCCAATGTCATCAACCTTTCCGTGGTCGTCGGCAAGCGTTACCAAGGCGTTGCCGGGGCCATCGTCGCGCCGCTCGGGCTGTTGGCCGCGCCGCTGCTGATCGTCCTGCTGCTGGCCCTGGCCTACGACCGATGGGGCAGTCTGCCGCTCGCCCAAGGCATGTTGCGCGGCATTGCCGCCGCCGGCTGCGGCCTGCTTTTCGCGATGGCCTGGCGGATGGGGACGGCGCTCAAGGACAAGCCCTTTTTCCTGCCGTTTACGGTGTTGACCGTCGCCGCCATCGCCTGGCTGCGCTGGCCGATGCCCATCGTGATGATCGCCGGCCTGCTTCTTTCAGGCGGCGTCGCTTATTGGCGGCTGGGCCGGAAATGAGCGTCGCCGGCGAACTATTCCTGGAATTCGCGCTGCTTTCCCTTGTGGCTTTCGGCGGCGCTACGGCGCTGTTGCCGGAAATGCACCGGGTCGTGGTTGAGAACCATCACTGGCTCGACGACACCACTTTCACTCACCTCTACGCCATCGCCCAGGCTGCGCCGGGGCCGAATGTGCTGGTCGTTACGCTGATCGGTTGGGAAATCGCCGGGCTGGCCGGCGCGCTGGCGGCGACGCTGGCCATGTGCCTGCCGATGAGTGTCCTGATCTACCTGCTGATCGACCGCTGGGACAGCTTTTCCGGCAAGCGCTGGCAGAAGGCGGTCAGCCTCGGCGTCGCGCCGCTGGCGGTGGGGCTGATTTTCTCCGGGGCGACGCTGATCGCGCAGGCGGCACAGTTCGGCTGGGCGGCATGGGCGGTGGCGGCGGCCACGGTGGTCGCCAATCTGCGTTCCAAGCTGCATCCGCTGTGGTACATCGCGGTGGGCGCTGCCTTGGGCCTGAGCGGCGTGCTTTGATTTTTGCCTGTTTTTGACGGTCGACCGCAGCAGGCGCGTCCGGATCAACTCGCCAGGGGCCGCAGCACGTCGTTGCTACTCAGGAATACGCGGATGCCGCGCCCGTGCAGCTCACGGAGGAAACCTTGCATCGCCGGGCGTTTCCAGGCATCGGGGCGATCCGGGTCGAGGTAGAGAATCACGTCCTCGCCGCCATTCGCCGTGCCGAGCACGACGCGGCAGCGGTCCGGGCGCAGTTCCGCCGCCATTGGTCGGGCCAGGCGCTGCGTTTGCAGCCACAGGCAGTCGTAGATGCGGCACGACTCGGGGCGCGTTTCGTAAATCGCGCAGCCCTTGGCGACGTTGCAATGCGCGCACCAGACGTGCGCCGCCTTGTCCAGTTCATGGACCTTCATCGTCTTGCAGCACAGCGTGCAGGTACCGCAGGACATGCTCAGGCCAAAATTTCGCGCAGCGCGGTGACGAGCGCCTGGCATTCGCCGTCGGTGCCGACGGTGATGCGCAGGAACTGGTCGATGCGCGGCAGCTTGAAGTGGCGGACGATGATGCTGCGTTCGCGCAGCGACTTGGCGAGTGCCGCAGCGTCGCGCTGCGGGTGGCGGGCGAAGATGAAATTGGCGGCGGAAGGCAGTACCGTGAAGCCAAGCGCGGCCAGATCGGCGGTCAGCCTGTCGCGAGTGGCGACGACCTGGCGGCAACAGTCGGCGAAGTAAGCCTCATCTTCCATTGCGGCAACGGCACCGACGATGGCGACGCGGTCGAGCGGATAGGAGTTGAAGCTGTTCTTCACCCGCTCCAGCGCTTCGATCAGATCAGGGTGGCCGACGGCGAAGCCGACGCGCAGCCCGGCCAGCGAGCGCGACTTGGAGAGCGTGTGCACGACCAGCAGGTTGTCGTACCGGCCGACCAGCTTGATTGCCGACTCGCCGCCGAAATCGACGTAGGCCTCATCGACGACAACGACGGCATCCGGGTTGGCCCGGAGCATCTGTTCGATGGCGGCGAGCGATAGCAGGCGGCCGGTCGGCGCATTCGGGTTGGGGAAGATGATGCCGCCGATTTTGGCCGTTTTTTCCGGTTGACCGCAATAGGCGGCCGGATCGATGCTGAAATCGTCGGCGAGCGGTACTGTGCGGTATTCGATGCCGTACAGCCTGCAGTAAACCGGGTAGAAACTGTAGGTGATGTCGGGGAAAAGAATGGGCGCCTCGTGCTTCAACAGTGCCATGAAGACGTGCGCCAGTACCTCGTCCGAGCCGTTGCCGACGAAGACCTGTTGCGCCGTCACGCCGTGCGTTTTGGCGATGGCATTCTTGAGCAGGTCGGCGTTCGGGTCGGGGTAGAGCCGCAGGCGCGCAGCATCGTCGCCGAGTTCCGCCCGGATTGCCGCCAACACCTTCGGCGAGGGCGGGAACGGGTTTTCGTTGGTATTCAGCTTGATCAGGTTGGCAAGCTTGGGCTGCTCGCCCGGCACGTAGGGGGTGAGGTCGCGGACGACCTGGCTCCAGAAGCGACTCATGGGGAATTCACGGAAAGCGTAAAAGTAGGGCGAAATGG
>Ga0209202_1000520_pt1 | contig 31569 bp, 38 predicted proteins | sample AD_UKC032_MetaG_FD_184416 | JGI IMG/M metagenome (GOLD analysis project Ga0209202, IMG submission 184416) | Active sludge microbial communities of municipal wastewater-treating anaerobic digesters from USA - AD_UKC032_MetaG (SPAdes) (version 2) | ecosystem: Engineered > Bioreactor > Anaerobic >... | reverse complement strand
GACGGCTATGCCCGCCGCGCCCGAAGGTGGCATCCATATAGATACCGTCAGCCTTGATCGCCAGGGAACCTACCGCCTCTTCGAGCAGCACCGTGACGTGGGTGCCACCCGCGGTCACAGCACCAGCTCTCCGAATCCCGGCGGCAGATCGCCGGACAGCGCCTCCGCAGCCAGATCGTTCTGCTGCTTCCAGCCCGCCTCGCTCCAGATCTCGAAATGGCTTCCCATGCCGACCAGATAGACGGTCTTTTCCAGATTGGCGTAGTCGCGCAATTCGTTGGCAACCAGCAGGCGTCCCGCCGAATCCAGCGTCTCGGTGCGGGCATTGCCAACCAGAACGCGCTTGATCGACGCTGCACGCGTATCGAGGCTGGATGCCTTGAGAATCCGGTCGCGAATCGGCTGCCAGGCCGGCGACGGGTAAAGCAGCAGGCAGCGATGTGGGTGCGCAGTCAGGACAAGGGAGCCTTCGGCAGCAGCGAGCAGGAGCTCGCGGTGCCTTGCCGGTATGGCAAGCCGCCCCTTTGCATCCAGACTGAGTGCTGTCGCCCCTTCGAACACGCCTACCTCTCCCCCAATTTCCCACATTTCGACACGTTTACCCACTTTAAGACATGATCCCGCACCCGTCAATAGGAAAATCGCGATTTTTTCTTATGCAACAAGGACTTAGGGGCGAAATTGCAGACACAATTCAGGGCAATTAAGCCTTATAAATCAATGACAGATTTCCGACTCTTAAAGTGACTTGTAAGGACTTTTCGTGTGAACAAGCGACCAGAGACGGCCCATGCCGTCGAGGTAATTCGGATGGAAATGATTTTTGGCGTTTTCAGGCGGTCGACCGCAACAGGCCACTCGCCGAAGCCCGAATCGACGCCGGCCGCCGCTGCGCCGCGAGAGCGGGAGCGGCAGGCGCGTCCGCACTACCCGGACACGCAAGCGGGCCGGGTATCGCCGGTGTCGGCGGAGTTACTTCAGTTGGCTGAGCTTTTGCTCGAGCTTGGGCAAGGGGATGGCGCCCGGAACGCGCTCGCCGTCGGCAAAGAAGATGGTCGGTGTGCCGCTGATGTTGAGACGGCGACCGAACTCCTGGTTCTTGGTCACGGCTGAGGTATCGCAATCGTCCTTGCTGCCCGGTGCCCGCCCATCGAGCATCCAGTCGTTCCAGGCCTTGGTGCGGTCGGCGGAACACCAGATCTGTTTGGATTTTTTCAGCGAATCTTCCGACAGGATAGGCAGCAGGAAGGTGTAGATCGTCACGTTATCGAGTTTCTGCAGATCCTTGGCCAGCCTCTTGCAATAACCACAGTTCGGATCCTCGAAGGTCGCCAGGACTCGCTTGCCGTCACCACGCACCTGCTTGATCGCCCGTTCCAGCGGCAAATCGGAGAACTTGATCGCCGTCAGCTTGCGCATGCGCTCGTCGGTGACGTTTTTGAGCGACTTGCCGTCAATCAACTGGCCACCGGCGATGAAGGCAGTCATCTTTTCGTCGGTGTAGAGAATATTGCCATCGGCGTAGACTTCGTACAGTCCAAGATAACCCGATTTCGTCACACTCTCCACCTTGGTGCCGAGTTTGGCCTCCATCGCCTTCTTGACATCCGCCTCGTCGGCGCTTGCCCCAGCAACCCAGAGCGAGGCGATCACGAGCGGCAATATTCTTTTCAGCATGCTTTTCTCCTAGAGGGCGCCCAGTGCGTAGCGCACCAGGGAATTTTTTATGAAAGACAATTGGTTGGTAGTGCTCATGCCCAGGTTGCGCAAACTGCGCAGCCCCGGCGGGGAGTTCTTGAACAGGCGCCGCAACCCATCGGTCGTTGCCTGCAACAGCAGCGTTTCCTCGCGGCGAGCACGCTGGTAGCGCTGGAGGAAGCGTTCTCCACCGATATCCTGCCACGGCTTGGCGGCCGCAAGCAGCGCCGCGAGTTCGCTGGCATCCTGAAAACCGAGGTTGATGCCATGCCCGGAAAGCGGATGGATGCCATGCGCGGCATCGCCAACCAGCGCCAGACGCGGCGCTACGGTTTTCGGCACGCGCATCAAGCGCAAAGGAAACGCAGCAGGCGGCGTCAACATCCCGAGTTGCCCGAGTGCATACCCGCCCGCTTCGGCGAGGCGGTCGCAAAATTCCTGGGCAGGCAGCGCACAAAGTTCATCGGCGTGATCATCCTGTGTCGACCAGACGACCGAAATACGGTTCCCCGGCAACGGCAGGTAGGCCAGTACACCATCGTCCCGAAACCATTGGTAGGCGAGGTTGCGGTGCGGCTTTTCTGTCGACAGATTGGCAACCACGCCTTTTTCGCCGTAGGGCGTGTTGACCGCAAGCAGCCCCGCCGTCTCGCGCACCCAGGAATCCCGACCGTCGGCGCCGACCAGCAGGCGCGCTGACAGGAAGGTGCCATCGTCCAATTCGAGCACTGCCGCGTCCGGCGTTAACTCTAGCCGCCGAGGGCGGGCCGGACAGAACAGCGTCAGATTTCCCTGGCGCTTGGCACTCTCCCAGAGCTCGCAGGCCATCAGCGACGATTCGAGAATCCAGCCCAGCTCCTGGACACCTGTTTCGTAAGCCGAAAACGCGAGTTCGCCCCCGGCGTCGCCGCGGACCTCCATGCCCCGGATCGGCGCGATGCGTTCCGCATCGAGATGCCGCCAGGCACCGATTCGTTCAAGGAAATCGACATTGGCCGGACTGATCGCATAGACGCGGGCATCCCAACCGTCAGGGCGCGCTGGCGGTCTGGATTCGACCAGTGCGATGCGCAGGGATGTATCGCGCAGGGCGACGGCCAGACTGGCGCCCGCAAGCCCCCCACCGACGATGATCAAGTCAAATTGTTGCATGGCGGCGATATGCCGTTTGACACCAGTTCCGATGAGGGCTCAGGCCGGGTTGCCGGACGGTTTGTTGGGTCTGGAACGGCGATTGTTGTTGCTGCGTGGCCGATGCTTCTTGGCCGCACCTGCCGGTTTGCCATGCCCGCCACCGGCGTTGCCCGGGCCACCGCCGCTCTGGTCGGTGGGCGAAACGCGATTACCTGGAGCAAGCTGGATCTCCAGCTCGATGATTTCATCCCATTGTTCGTCGGTACGATCCCGCTCGGGAACGAACAACAATTCGCGAAGGCGGCGACGATTGTCGTTGGGCGGAGGCGCGACAGGGGGATTGACGGGAGGATTTTCTGGATTCTGATCGTTCATTGGCGACTAAAAAGCGGAGCCCGCTAACGCGAGCCCCGCATTGGATGATGCCATTACTTCTTCTTGGCGGACTTCTTGGCGGCAACGGATGCCTTGAAAGCGGTACCGGCGGTGAATTTCGGCACTGTGGTCGCCGGAATTTTCAGGGTTGCGCCAGTCTTGGGATTCTTGCCTGTACGCGCAGCGCGCTTGGCAGATTTGAAAGTACCAAACCCCACCAACGTAACCGATTCCCCCTTCGTCACGGTCGCGACGACCGCCCCGATGATGGCCGACAATGCCTTGTCGGCAGCGGCCTTGGTAATACCAGCTTCTTTTGCAGCAACTTCGACCAGCTCGGATTTATTCATCTAAGTGCCTCCTGTTAACTACTTGTGTTTAAGAAAACTGGCCGTTGGCACGGCAGCACGGTAAAAGTAGCACATTTTCGGAATAAGTGCTGTTGCGAGCAGGGATATTCGGCGCTTTTACCCTGATTTTGTGCCTTTCTTGCACGTCGACCGCAACCGACACCCCTAAAGACAAAACCCCGGCCGTCGCCGGGGTTTTGCTGCAGACGACGCGACTTACTTCTTCTCTTCGGCCGGCGCTTTTTCTGCCGGCTTTTCACCGTGCGAGATTTCCAGTGCACCTTCGTTTTGTTTGCCGATGTGCTGATCGATCTGCGGCAACTGGTGGGCAATGCCCTTATGGCAGTCGATACAGGTCTTGCCTTGCTCGAAGGCGATCGGATGCTGCTTGGCGGCACGGTTGCCCTGCTCGGTAAAGTCCATGTAATCGTAGCGGTGGCAATTGCGGCATTCCCGCGAGTCGCTCGCCTTCATGCGATCCCATTCATGCTGCGCCAGTTCATGACGCTTGGCATTGAACTTCTCCGGCGTATCCACACTGCCCAACAGCTTGTGCCACACCTCGTTGGACGCCTGTATCTTGCGGATCATCTTCGGCCCCCACTCCTTGGGCACGTGGCAATCCGGGCACGTGGCGCGCACCCCTGTGCGATTGGTGTAGTGGATCGTATTCTGGTATTCCTTGAACACGTTTTCCTTCATTTCGTGGCAAGAGATACAGAATTCTTCCCTGTTGGTCGCTTCAAGTGCCCAGTTGAACCCACCCCAGAAAACGATGCCGGCAACGAACAACAGCAGCGCCGTCACGAAGCCGATTCGCTTGACCCAGGCGGGCATAAATTTTTCGAGACTCATCATTCCCCCTTCTTGGCAGCCGGTTTATAGGTATTTTCCACCAGAGGCTTGGCGTCGAACTGCGGCACATGGCATTGCAGACAGAAGTAGCGCCGTGGCGAAATGTTGGTCAACTTCTTGTCCTCGCGGTCCAGGTAGTGAGACTTGGCAACCTTGGTAGCACCGGTTTCCTCGGCCCGGTCCCTAGAATGGCAGTCCATGCACTTGTTGAAGTTCTGCGTGATGTTGTAGCCCTTGATACTGTGCGGAATCAGCGGCGGCTGCTTCTGGAAATTGCGCGGAATCAGTTCCTGATCCTTTTCGGGCCGGAAAATGCTGTCCGTGCGTGAAGTAGCCGTAATCGAATTACCGCCACGCAGGGACTCGACGACCTCCTGGGCACTGGCGCTACCGGCCCACGAAAGCAGCGCGGCGCCCGCCAGGACAAGAGCGTGGATGAATCTCATGGTGTATTCCCTCCAAACGGCGGCCAGGGCCAACCCGGCCGCGTTCAATTGATATTGTTTACCCGCCCGTCAGACCTTGGTCACCTTGACCGCGCACTTCTTGTAGTCGGTTTCCTTGGAAATCGGGCAAGTTGCATCGAGTGTCAGCTTGTTGGCCAGGCGACCGGCATCGAAGAACGGAATGAAGACCAGTCCGCGCGGCGGCTTGTTGCGCCCCCGCGTCTCGACGCGCAACACCACCTCCCCGCGCCGCGACATCACCTTGCACTCCATGCCGCGCTGCAGACCGCGCGCCTTGGCATCGTCGGGATTCATGAACACCACGGCATCCGGGAATGACTTGTAGAGTTCCGGTACACGCCGGGTCATGGTGCCGGTGTGCCAGTGTTCGAGGACACGACCGGTACACAGCCACATGTCGAATTCCTTGTCCGGCATTTCCGGCGGATTCTGGTAGGGCAGCGCAAAGATGACGGCCTTGCGATCCTTGTGGCCGTAGAAAGCAACCCCCTCGCCTTTCTTGACGTAAGGATCGAAGCCTTCGCGGAAGCGCCACAGGGTTTCCTTGCCATCAACCACCGGCCAGCGCAAGCCACGTGCCTTGTGATAAGTGTCGAACGGCGCCAGATCGTGGCCATGACCGCGACCGAACTGAGCGTATTCCTCGAACAGGCCCTTCTGGACGTAGAAGCCGAAGTACTTCGACTCGTCGTTGTCGAAACCGGCGGCGATTTCGCTCACTTTGAACTTGTCGACCACCCCGTTGGCATACAGCACGTCGTAGAAGGTCTTGCCCTTGAGCTTGGGCGCCTTGGCCAGCAGTTCGGCCGGCCACATTTCATCGACCTTGAAACGCTTGGAGAACTCCATGAGCTGCCACAGGTCGGAACGCGCCTCGCCCGACGCCTTGATCTGTTGACGCCAGAACTGGGTGCGCCGCTCGGCATTGCCGTAGGCGCCTTCCTTCTCGACCCACATGGCGGTAGGCAGCACCAGATCGGCGTAGGAGGCCGACAGGGTTGGATAGGGGTCGGAGATGACGATGAAGGTTTCCGGATTGCGCCAGCCGGGGTAGAGCTCCTCATTGATGTTCGGCCCGGCCTGCAGATTGTTGTTGCACTGCTGCCAGTAGAAATTGACCTTGCCATCCTTGAGCGCGCGCGCCATCGCCACGGCGTGCAGGCCCGGCTTGTCCGGGATGGTGCCATCGGGCAGGCCCCATAGTTCCTCGGTATGCTTGCGGTGCTCGGGGTTGGTGACGACCATGTCGGCCGGCAGGCGATGCGAGAAGGTGCCGACCTCGCGTGCCGTGCCGCAGGCCGAAGGCTGCCCGGTGAGCGAGAAGGGGCTGTTGCCCGGCTCGGAAATCTTGCCGACCAGCAGATGCACGTTGTAGATCATGTTGTTGACCCAGGTGCCGCGCGTATGCTGGTTGAAGCCCATGGTCCAGTATGACGTGACCTTGATCTTCGGGTCGGCGTACAACTCGGCCAGCGCATTCAGATCCTTGACCGGGACGCCGGAAAGCTTGGAGACCTTTTCGGCGGTGTACTCGGAAACGAACTGCTTGAATTCGTCGAAGGTGATCGGCTCGGACTTGCCGGTATCGCCCTTCGGCTTGCCGTCCTCGCCTGGATAACCGTTGCTGGTCGCGGCCTTTTCGAGCGGATTGTTGGGACGCAGACCGTAGCCGATGTCCGTGACGCTCTTCTTGAAATTGACGTGCTTGCTGACAAAGTCCTGATTGACCTTGCCTTTCTGGATGATGTAGTTGCAGATGAAGTTCAGGATCGCCAGATCGGTCTGCGGCGTGAAGATCATCGGGATGTCGGCGAGTTCGTAGGAGCGATGCTCGAAGGTCGACAACACCGCCACCTTGACGTGCTTGCTGGAGAGCTTGCGGTCGGTGATGCGCGTCCACAGGATCGGATGCATTTCCGCCATGTTCGAGCCCCACAGCACGAAGGCATCGGCATGCTCGATGTCGTCGTAGCAGCCGGCCGGCTCGTCGATACCGAAGGTACGCATGAAGCCGGCGACCGCCGAAGCCATGCAGTGGCGTGCGTTGGGATCAATATTGTTGGTACGGAAGCCGGCCTTCATCAGCTTGGCGGCGGCGTAGCCTTCCCAGATCGTCCATTGGCCGGAGCCGAACATCGCCAGACCGTTCACGCCCTTTTTCTTGACCGTTTCGCGAACCTGGGCTTCCATGACGTCGAAGGCCTGCTTCCAGGAGATCGGCGTGAAGTCGCCGTTCTTGTCGTATTTGCCGTCCTTCATGCGCAGCATCGGGGTCTTGACCCGGTCCGCGCCGTACATGATCTTGGACAGAAAATAGCCCTTGATGCAGTTCAGCCCGCGATTGACCGGCGCATCCGGGTCGCCTTGCGTGGCGACCACGCGCCCGTCCTGCGTGCCGACCAGAACACCGCAGCCGGTGCCGCAGAAGCGGCAGGCCGCCTTGTCCCAGCGGATATCGTCCTTGCCCGCCGCAACGGCCGATGTTGCCGGCAGGCCGGCAACCGACATCGCTGCCGCGGCCGCGTTGGCCTTGATGAAGTCACGTCGATTGAGTTTCACGCCTCTACCTCCTCGGTATCCGACTCTTCGTCGCTATATTGATAAACCATGGCCACCGCCGCGACGCCGGGTACACCATGCAATGCCACGTAACGATTGGCAGCTGCTTCCGTATCGTCGTCCTCGAGCGTGACGACGACCTTGCCTTCGGGGCTGCGGGCGTGAATTTCCACCCCCGGCATCCCCGCCAGAACGGTGCATGCTTCGTCCAGCCGGGCTGGAACGACATGCAAAATGGCACTGGAAATATTCATTGAATCCACTCCTCCTCGCTGGCGACTCGCCCGAAGCGCTCGCCATATCAGGAGCAATGATCCCGATCCGGCACGCTATTCCGTTGATTTGAGTCAACATTCGCCGGCTTCGTTGCCCAAGCCATACCGATGAACGATGGTCACTAGTCCTTTCGAACTACATTCGCCGACCGCGCTGCGATAGTCACCTCCTATCGAACATATTTCCCGATTCAATTGGCTCAATGCCGAGAGGCGAACTATCATTCAACTCGTTGCTTTCAACCTCAATCAAGGAGAACCCCCATGTCGCTCATCAATACCCAGGTTCAACCGTTCGCCGCCCAGGCCTTCCACAACGGCAAGTTTGTCGAAGTCACCGATGCCAGCCTCAAGGGCAAGTGGTCGGTCCTGATCTTCATGCCTGCCGCTTTCACCTTCAACTGCCCGACCGAAATCGAAGATGCCGCCGAGCACTACGCCGAATTCCAGAAGGCAGGCGCCGAGGTTTACATCGTCACCACCGACACCCATTTCTCGCACAAGGTCTGGCACGAAACCTCGCCGGCCGTCGGCAAGGCCCAGTTCCCGCTGGTCGGCGACCCGACCCACGCGCTGACCAATGCTTTCGGCGTGCATATCCCGGAAGCCGGCCTTGCCCTGCGTGGCACCTTCGTGATCAATCCGGACGGCATCATCAAGACCATGGAAGTTCATGACAACGCGATCGCTCGCGACGTTACGGAAACCCTGCGCAAGCTGAAGGCTGCCCAGTACGTCGCCTCGCATCCGAGCGAAGTCTGCCCGGCCAAGTGGAAGGAAGGCGACAAGACCCTGGCGCCGTCCATCGACCTGGTCGGCAAGATCTAAGCCTTAGCGAATCCCGCCAATCCGCTCCTCCGGGAGCGGTGCGGATTCCATCGCAAAGGGGCCTTCGAGCCCCTTTTCAATGAAATTCTCAAAAAAAGGGAGAACAGCATGCTTGACGCAAACATCAAGACGCAACTCAAGGCCTATCTCGAAAAGCTGCAAAGGCCGATCGAACTCGTCGCCTCGCTCGACGACAGCGCGACCGCGCAGGAAATGCGCGGCATGCTGGTGGATATTGCCGGGCTTTCCGACAAGGTCAGCCTGCGTGAAGACGGCGACGCCGCCCTGCGCCCGTCGTTCGCCATCGGTTGCCCTGGCGAGCCTGCACGCATCAGCTTCGCCGGCCTGCCGATGGGCCACGAATTCACCTCGCTGATCCTCGCCCTGCTGCAAACCGGCGGCCACCCGCCCAAGGTCGACGCCGAAGTGATCGAGCAGATCAAGGCGCTGCCCGGCGATTTCGAGTTCCAGACCTTCATTTCGCTTTCCTGCCACAACTGCCCGGATGTCGTGCAAGCACTCAACCTGATGGCCGTGCTCAACCCCGGCGTCCGCCACACGATGATCGACGGCGCGCTGTTCCAGGATCTGGTCGAGGAACGCCAGATCATGGCCGTGCCCACGATCTACCTGAATGGCGCTGAATTCGGCGCCGGCCGCATGACGGTCGAGGAAATCGTTACCAAGCTGGACACCGGCGCGGCGGCGCGCGATGCCGCCAAGCTGAGCGCCAAAGAGGCTTTTGACGTGCTCGTCGTCGGCGGCGGCCCGGCTGGCGCGGCAGCGGCCATCTACGCGGCGCGCAAGGGCATCCGCACCGGCCTGCTGGCCGAGCGCTTCGGCGGTCAGGTGATGGATACGCTGGCCATCGAGAACTTCATCTCGGTCAAGGAAACCGACGGACCAAAGCTGGTCGCCGGTCTCGAAGAACACGTCAAGGATTACGACGTCGACGTGATGAACCTGCAACGCGCCGCGCAGCTCAAGGCCGGCGATCTGCTCGAGGTGACGCTGGAGAACGGCGCCGTGCTGAAGAGCAAGTCGGTCATTCTCGCCACCGGCGCCCGCTGGCGCGAAATGAACGTGCCCGGCGAAAAGGAGTATCGGGGCAAGGGTGTGGCCTATTGTCCGCACTGCGACGGCCCGTTATTCAAGGGCAAGCGCGTGGCAGTGATCGGCGGTGGCAATTCGGGCGTCGAGGCGGCCATCGATCTCGCCGGCATCGTCGGCCACGTGACGCTGCTGGAATTCGACAGCAAGCTGCGCGCCGACGCGGTGTTGCAGCGCAAGCTGGCCAGTCTGCCCAATGTCGAGGTACATACGATGGCGCTGACCACCGAGGTCACCGGCGACGGCAACAAGGTCAACGGCCTGCGCTACAAGGATCGCAACAGCGACGAGATCAGGCACGTCGAGCTCGAAGGCATTTTCGTGCAGATCGGCCTGCTGCCCAACACCGACTGGCTGAAGGGTACGGTCAACCTGTCGAAATTCGGCGAAATCGAGATCGACGCCAAGGGCCAGACCTCGCTGCCCGGCGTCTTCGCCGCCGGCGACTGCACAACCGTGCCCTACAAGCAGATCATCATTGCCATGGGCGCCGGTGCCACTGCCTCGCTGGCTGCCTTCGACCACCTGATCCGCAGTTCGGCGCCGGCCTGAGGCTTCGCCACACACCCAAACGGCCGCTGACGCAATCGCGCAGCGGCCGTTTTTTTACGCCTGGTTTTTTCGTCTACTGCCCGCTCAAACGCTTGCCGAACGACACCGCGTAAGCGGCGGAGCGGAATTGCAGCACCGGGTCGTTGGTCGCCGCGATGCCATCGGCCATCACCAGCGGATCGAAATTGACCGCCTCGCACTCGGCGCCTTTCTGCGACATGGCTTTGGCGATGGTCAGCGTGCCGGCCTTGATTTCCTTGCGCTCGGCCGGCCAGGCCAGCGTCGGGTTGTCCTGCGGGTCGCCCGCCTGGCCGATGGTGACCAGCATGTCCCAGCGCACCGGGCCTTGCTGGGTACGGTCGACCAGCGCCGGCTCAAGAAAATTGGCGCCCGCCGTCTTCAACTCGTCGTCCGACAGGCGCTTTTCTCCGTCCTGCGGCACGAAGCGCCAGCGCACCAGCGTTTCGTGCTTCTTCTTGTCGATGAACCGGAAGGTGTGGATGCCCCAGTAGGTGCTGCTGGCGTAGCTTGCGGGCGGATTGTTGGCGGCCATGTATTGCGCCTGCGCGGTGGCGTCCGGGTGGCTGGCGCGGAAGGCCTTCATTTTTTCCGGGTCGGGCTTGCCGGTCGCCGGGTCGGGTTGCAGCGCCTGCATCAGGTCGAGGAAGGTTTGCGGCTGCGCCGCCCCGAAGATCGGCGTGTTGAGCATCGCCATCTGGTGCATCTGGCCGCTCGGCAACTTGAACTGCAAGGCCATGCCGCGCACGCTCTTGGCACTATCCGGCGCCTTGGGGTTGCCGCCGCCGAGCGAGAAGCGGGCGATCACCGGCACCGGCTTTCCGGAAAACATTGCCGACCGCGAGTAAGCCGCAGCTTCCTTGCTCCCGACAAACTCGCCGACCGCGCAAACACCCTTGATATGGTTGCGCCGCTCGCCCGGCGTCACGCCGAAAGCGCTTTCGATGGCGGCGACCACCGTCGGGGCATCAGGGGCAGTTTCAGCGGCCATGGCCAGCGGCGCGCCAAGCCACAGCAGGCTGGCCAGCGCGTAGTGCGACAGGTTTTTGATTGGCATGGGTCTTCCTTCTCTCGGTTGGGGTTGCTATTTGTGTTCGAGCTGGTCATACACGGCGGTCGCCACGCGCGCCAGTTCGCTCTTGTCGATGCCGGCCGACAGCGCGTAGCCGAACTGGCCGTCGATCCAGTAGAAGACGTTGACCGGGCCTTCCTTGGCGAAGCGGAAACCGGTGTCGCGGTTGGTCGCGTTTTCGGTCGTCACGTAAAGCGTCAAGCGCTGGCCGCTGGTGTCGTGGTACATGAACTGCGCCACCGGCCCGCTGTTGCCGGGTAGCAGGCGGCCGCCGATCAGTTCGTAACCAATCGCCCCCAGCTTGGGCGGGCGCACCGGGGTGCCGAGACGTTTGGAGAGCCAGGCGACGAGTTGATCCTCCTGCGCGGCACTGACTTCGACCGGGCGTCGTACATCGGGGCTGAAAACGACGTGTGCCACCGCCGCCTGACGTGGCAGCGGCATCACCTGTGCCTGTCTTTCCGCCGCCTGATGCTGGGCGTGCCCGAACCAGCCTGCCGCACCGCTGACCATGGCGACCAGCAACCCGGCGGCAATGCGCTGCAACGACCAGCGTTCGAAAATCGGCCTTTTTTTGGCGTCGACCGCAACAGGCGGCTGCGCCAGCGCCTGCAAGCGCTGCGGCACAGCCTCGTCGAGCACCGGCTCGAACAATGCCTTGAGCGCCTGCTTCTGCGCCTGATAGGCCCGCACCCGCTCGGCCTCTTCGGGGTTTGCGGCCAGGTATTCCTCGACTTCGCCATTTCGCGTCTCGGACAGAACACCATCGACCCAGGCTTGCAGGTCGTCTTCGCTGATGGCGAGTTTGTTCATCGCACGATCCTCAGATTGGCGCCGTGCGGGCGCCCTTCCATCAGAAGCCGCAACCTTTCCCGCCCCCTCGCCAGGCGCGACATCACGGTACCGACGGGAATGCCAAGCGTGCTGGCGATCTCGGCATAGCCAAGATCTTCGAGTGCCACCAGCAACAGCACTTCACGCTGCTCGTCCGGCAACTGGCACAGCGCGGATTCCAGATCGCGTACCTCCAGTCGGTCGTTCTGGGTCGCCCGTGTCGGCACCTCGAAATCCTCATCGTCGATAGAGTGCAGGGGCGCGCTCGGCCGCCGCAACTGGTCGACCCGCAGGTTGTGCATGATGCTGAACAACCAGGCGCGCAGATCGCTGCCGGCCCGCCACAGCGCATGGCGCGCCCAGGCCCGTTCGAGGGTGTCCTGCACGAGGTCATCCGCCGCCGCGCGATTGCCGAGCAGCGCCCGCGCGTAACGGCGCAGGCGGGGAATCTCGGCCAGCAGCGCGGCGTTATCCACGTCGCGTGATCAGGGCTTGGCGACGTGCCAGGCGTTGTTGAGGAACCCGTCACCCGTCGTGTCGCCCGGCTTCTGGTCCTTCACCCAGTAGTACAGCGGCTTGCCCTTGAAGGCCCACTGCTTCTTGCCGTCGTCGCGGGTCACGATGCTGTAGTCGCCGCTGGCCATCTGGCCGTCGGCCACATAGAACGGCGGCCAGTTGGTGGCGCACGGGCCATTGCAGACGCTCTTGCCGCTGCCGGCCGTATCCTTGTCGAAGGTGTACAGCGTCATGCCGTTGGGGCCGGTGAGTACGCCCGCCGAAACCATGGCCGGCCCGGCCGGCTTGGTGTCGTAGGAAGAACAAGCCGCCAGCGAGGCAGAAACGAACAGGGCAAAAACAAGACTTTGCGCGAATTTAGGTGCATTCATGATTTTCTCCGTTGGTGTTGTGGGTGCTACACCGGGATTAACGAAAACCGACCTGCCTTTATTCCACCAGCTCGAAAATTCTATTCCTGAGCCAGCACGAGCCGCCACAAGGACGTCACCTCGGCCACCCGCGCCGCATGCAACGGGTCGCTCGCATCGCGCGCCTTCGGGTGCTTCGGCCGCGTGTCGATGCGCCCGAGCACCTTGAGGCCGCCCGCCGCCATCCAGCCCAGCAACTCATCGCGCGAACGCAGACCAAGATGTTCGGCCAGATCGGAGATGATCAACCAGCCCTCGCCGCCGCTTTCCAGATGCGCCGCCAGCCCACCAAGAAAACCGCGCAGCATCCGCGAATCCGGGTCGTAGACCGCATACTCCACCGGCGAACTCGGCTGCGCCGGCACCCACGGCGGATTGCACACCACCAGCGGCGCCCGGCCGTCCGGGAAAAGATCGGCCTCAATCACTTCGACAGTTGCGGCCAACCCCAGATTTCGGGCATTTTCCGCAGCGCACTGCAAAGCACGCGGGTCTTGGTCGGTGGCGACCACGCGCCTGATCCCGCGCCGCGCCAGCACCGCCGCCAAGATGCCGGAACCGGTGCCGATGTCGAACGCCAGTTCGCAACCCGCCGGCAACGGCGCCTTGGCCACCAACTCGACATACTCGCCGCGCACCGGCGAAAAGACGCCGAAATGCGGGTAGATGCGCCCCTCCACCGCCGGCACCGGGATGCCCTTCTTGCGCCATTCATGCGCGCTGACCAGCGCCAGCAAACCACGCAGCGAGATCACCGAATCCTCGCCGCCCGCCCCCAAAGCCTCCCGGCAAGCTGCCGCCACCTCCTGCCCACGGCGCAGGGGCACGCGATAATCCGCAGTCAAAGGCACCAGCAAACGCCCGAGAATCGCCGCCCGCCTGCCTCGTGCCTCGCGATGCCGGTAAAACGCCTCGGCCGGTGTCACCGGTTTCTTCAGCGCCCCCTCGCGCGGCCCGCGATCCACTCGCCGCGCCAACGCCTGCAACAAGTTGCGCGCATTCTGATAATCGCCCCGCCAAAGAATCGCCGTCCCCTGCGCCGCCAGCCGGTAAGCCGCGTCGGCTTTCAAGGTCTCGTCGCCAACAACAACCCTTTCCGGCGCCGCCACCCCGGCCTCGGAACGCCAGCGGGCAACATGCTCAATGCCGGCTTCCTGCCAGCGGATCGTGGGGTATTGGGTGGTGGTCATGCGGTATTGTAGGGCAGGCAGTTGGCTCTTCTATGTGCGACTTCGTGCCAGCCGCGCTATCCAGTGCCTATGAAAAACATAAATATAAAACTGCCCTGAAGCTATCGGCAGGATGCGATATGCTGTTCAACTAGATCAAGCTACCCCATATTTATCAAGGTACGTTGATGCCCACAGACACCTCCAACAGCTTACGATCTCGGTTCACTACCTGCCTAATATGCTGGGCTCTGTCCGCTTGGGGCATTTTGGGAACATTTTCGTTACTGCACGACATTGCCCTAGGCAAGAATTTGGCAAACCTGAACCGGACCGGCGAGTTATTTGTATTGGTAATGCTCTTCGCTTGGATTGCACTTTTTGTTATGAGCTACGCTTGGGTGAAGGATCGAAAAACCAGCAGAATATGGCCAATTTCAGGAACAATTGCCGGATTAATTTGTGCGGTGACTTTGTTTCCGACAAGCATTCTGTTTGCATTTCCAGGTATCTTTCTCGCCTTTAACCTCGTCAGGTTTCACCTCAAACGCTAACAACAAAACCGATTGCAGACTGCGGATCTCATCACACAAATAAGCGACACGGGATATTGATTTTTGCCCCTTTTTCACCGTCGACCGCAACAGGCAAGAATTACGGTATGACCATCGAGCCGCGACGCTTTTCGGGCCCCTTGAGAGGTGCCGAGCAACACAGGGGCTGGCGGGAAAAGGCGAGGACTGTCCGAGGGGCGTAGCCCCGAGTTCCGCAGCCCCCGCCAGCACCGAGTAGCGCAGGGAACCGGCGTAGCAGGCACCGACCCAGGGTCGCCTTCTTCTTTGGCTACTTTCTTCTTGGCGACGCAAGAAGAACGTATGCCCGCGCGTCAGGCGCGGAACCTGCCCCCAATAACCCCGGCCTCCCCTTGTCAGGGAGAGGAGCAAAGGCGCCGGCCTGTTGCGGTCGACCGCCAAAAATGGCCAAAAATCAAATGGAAAGCCGGCCGATAAGCCGGGTTCTGTTCCCCCCTTGCGGGGTTCGGCAATCATTCCTCTAGGCCTGCCGTCACCGACAGGCTCAAGCAACCTACCCGGAAGCAGCGCGGGCCACGCCCATGCTTCCCTATTTGGTCTTGCTCCGGATGGGGTTTACCGTGCCGTCCGCCGTTGCCGTGGACGCGGTGAGCTCTTACCTCGCCGTTTCACCCTTACCTGATCCTCTTGCGAGGCCATCGGCGGTCTGTTCTCTGTTGCACTTTCCGTTGCCTTGGGTCTTGCGACTTATAGCACCCAGTCGTTAACTGGCATCCTGCCCTGTGGAGCCCGGACTTTCCTCCCGATACCGCAGTTGCCTGCAGGTATCCAGCGATTGCCTGGCCGACTTTCCGGGGCCGATTATACGTGGCCCCAGGCAACGATGACGATGTCCGCACGCCCAGCGTCGCCAACTCAGATGCCGATTCGATGCCGACCGTGAAATACGCCTTCGCGGCAACCCTCCCCAAACGACACGTTCTCGCCTATGATGAATGCACTGTTTCCTTGAATTCGCCCCATGCCAATGCGTCGATTTTCCCTGTTGATCGGTATTCTGCTCGCCACCACCCATGCACCGGTGGCCCAGGCGCAGACCTTGCCGGCGCAGTTGCTGTTGAACGCTGCAAGCTGGGCTTTCCAGAAAATGATGGAAGAGGCCGGCAAGCCCGCCGACCCTTATGCTGTCGGCAGCAGTTTCGACGGTCGCACCGATTTCGCGCAGCCCTACGGCAGCGCCGGGGCGCCAGGCGGTCAGTTGATGCCGGTGAACCCCAGCTACGTGCCGAGCACCTCGACCACCGGCTCCTTCGACGCCGGCAACGCCTACCAGACCAATCGCTAAGCCGTATCAGCCATCGCCGAGCGGCATTGCCGTGCGGTCGACGACCTTGCGCAGCACAAAACTGGTATGCACCCCGGTCACACCGGGAATGCGCGTGATCTTGTTGAGCAGCAGGTTCTGATAGGCATCCATGTCGGCAATCACCACCTTGAGTTGGTAGTCCGACTGCTGGCCGGTGATCAGCAGGCATTCCAGCACTTCCGGGATGCCGGCAATGGCGCTTTCGAGGTTGGCGAAGCGCTCGGGTGTGTGCTGATCCATCGAAATGCCGATCAGCGCCATCAGCGACAGCCCGAGCTTTTTGGCGTCGAGCAGCGCGCGATAGCCGACGATCAGCCCCGATTCTTCGAGCGTGCGCACGCGGCGCAGGCAGGGCGAAGGCGAGAGGCCGATACGCTCGGCCAGATCCTGGTTGCTGATGCGCCCTTCCTGCTGCAAGACGGCAAGAATTTGCCGGTCGTAGCGATCAAGTTCCATAAATTGCTTGATTCTATAAAAAATTAAAATAATCTGCCGAATATAGTAGCGATCAACCCATAAAACGCAAGCACCTGCCGGCGCCTTTTCCTTAAAATTTCGTTCATCGAATCACGTTTCAAGGAGTAGCGCCATGATGACCAACCCCGCCGCCAAGTATCCCGGTTTTGCCCCGGTAAACCTCGTCGACCGCAACTGGCCGAGCCGTGTCATCGACAAGGCGCCGATCTGGATGAGCACCGACCTGCGCGACGGCAACCAGGCGCTTTTCGAGCCGATGAACGGCGAGAAGAAGATGCGCTTGTTCAAGACGCTCTGCGCCGTCGGCTTCAAGGAAATTGAGATCGCCTTTCCGTCGGCCTCGCAGACCGAATTCGATTTCGTGCGCGGCTTGATCGAAGGCGGCCACATCCCCGGCGACGTGCGCATCGAAGTGCTCACCCAGGCCCGCGAGCACCTCATCCGGCGCACCATGGAATCGCTCAAGGGCGCCAGGCAGGCCATCGTGCACGTCTATAACGCCACCAGCCCGAGCTTCCGCGAAACCGTTTTCAACATGAGCAAGGCCGAAGTCGTCGCCATGGCCACCGACGCCGTGCGCCTCATCCGCACGCTTGCCGACGCCATGCCCGAGACGAAAATCACCCTCGAATACAGCCCGGAATTGTTTACGGCGACCGAGCTCGACTTCGCCAAGGAAGTCTGCGACGCGGTCACCGAGGCCTGGGGCGCGACACCCGAGCGCAAAGTCATCCTCAACCTTCCGACCACGGTCGAGATCGCCACGCCCAACATCTACGCCGACCAGATCGAGTGGATGCACAAGAATCTCGCGCGCCGCGACAGCGTGCTCATCAGCCTCCACCCGCACAACGACCGTGGCACGGCGGTGGCTGCCGCCGAACTCGGCCTGATGGCCGGCGCCGACCGCGTCGAGGGCTGCCTTTTCGGCAACGGCGAGCGTACCGGCAACGTCGACCTCGTCACCCTCGCGCTCAACATGTACACGCAGGGCGTCCATCCCGGCCTCGATTTCTCGGACATCAACGCCGTCGCCCGTACTTTCGAACACTGCACCCAGCTCCCGATCCACCCACGCCACCCATACGTCGGGGATCTCGTTTTCACGGCCTTCTCCGGCTCCCATCAGGACGCCATCAAGAAGGGGTTTGCCGCTCAAAAGGCGGAAGAGCAGTGGTCGGTGCCTTATCTCCCGATCGACCCGGCCGATGTCGGCCGCTCGTACGACTCGGTAATCCGCGTGAATAGCCAGTCGGGCAAGGGCGGCATCGCCTACCTGATGGAAAGCGAGCACGGCGTGGTCATGCCGCGTCGCTTGCAGGTCGAGTTCTCCGGCGTCGTCCAGCAGCACACCGACACGCACGGCGGGGAAGTGAGCGCCAACGACATCTGGGGGCTCTTTGCCGAAACCTATCTCGATACGTCGGCGCCCCTGCACTACCGGGAGCATCACCTCTACGAGCACGGCAACGCCCAAGGCATCCGTCTCAGCGTCGACATCGACGGCAGGCCGCATCTGCTCGCCGGCGAAGGCAACGGCCCGATCAACGCCGCCGTGCATGCCTTGCAGAGCGCCGGCATCGCCGTCCAGGTGCGCAGCTACGAAGAACGCTCGATGGTGCCGATGGGCGACGATGGCAACGCCCGCGCCTGTGCCTTCATGGAAATCGCCGGCGGCAACGGCGGCGATTTCTACGGTGTCGGTGTCGATGCCAACATCGTCACCGCGTCGCTCAAGGCCTTGATCAGCGGCATCAATCGCGCCGCTGTCCGGCGCCAGGCCATCCCGGTCGACCAGGCCGCCTGAGAAAGCTCACGCAAGTCGCTGTCACCAAGCCCGCCGGTCTTACCCGGCGGGCTTGGTCATTTGGCCGCCGCACTCCCCGACCCACCTGGCTTTGAGGCGAACGAAGTCACGCCCGCTGGCAAATCGATTACACTGCCTGTCGCGCAGCTATCAATAATAGAACACGCAATTTCCGCGTCAAAGCGCATCAGATTGAGTGATGGAGGATCGTCTTGGACGTTTTCAATCCGGCGGATCACCCGCTGATCGGGCTCGATTTCAAATACAGCAAGCAGATTCTTGCCGCTCTGCTACCCATGGCGCTAACCGTCATTTCCCACAGCCTGGGAATCGCCACCGTGCACCGCTTTTTCAGGCATTTCGGACGTCCGGTGATGAAAGGCCCGCACCACTGGGCGCGAACGGGAGTGATCACCTGCGTTGTCGCCATCCTGCTGGTTTCCCATTTTGTCGGCGTGGTGATCTGGGCCGCTTTCTACTACCTGAGCGGATTGATCAACGACATTTCGCACGCGATGTTCTATTCGATCAACTCCTACACCACGCTGGGGACCAGTGGCATCACCCTGGGCTTGGGCTGGCTCGGTTTCGGCAACTTCGAATCGATGACCGCCATGCTGATGTTCGGCTGGTCGACCGCCGTTCTTGCAGACATCATCAACAAACTCCACAATATCGACGATTAGACGGTTCCGCCTGAAGAGGCGGGGCTGCTCGCTGGGTGCTCGAGCAATTCGATAGGTCCGGCGCGGGATCTTTCAGGAGGTAATCACAATGTCCAAAACCAGGCCAACGACGGGAGAAAACGGCTTCGTGCTGCCGCTCCTGCCGCCGGATCGCGACCCCAGATTGTGGACGCGCCTTGTCCGGGTGATGTTCTTCACGCCAGGCTTCATGGCCCTGTTGCTGATCAAGGCCGGGGAGCCGGCAGCCTTCGGCGTCACCATCGAATTGCTCCTGCTCTCGGCGGCCAGCGCGGTGGTCGCCGGGCTGTTCATCGGATCGCAATCGGCCGGTGCGGGTGCCGACAACGCTTCCGAAGTCAGCCTCTGGTCCGGCGGACTGGTGCTCGAATTCCTGTCCGTCGTACCCTTCCTCAGCGCGTTGCCGCCACTGTTTCACCAACTGGCCAACAGCAACCTGCTACACACACGGGCCCCCGGTGCGGTCGACCTCAGTCTCGGCTTTTCCGAAATCATCCCGGCATTCGCCATCCTGCCGTTCATGCTTTACCAGCTGGCCGGCTTCGGCACGCTGCACTACATCGTTTCGAAAACGACCAACTGGCTCCTGAACAGCGTGATCGTCGTCGCCATCGTCGTCGCCTATATCGCCAACCGAACGGCGAATTACCCCCTGGAAAAACTCGCTGTCGGCCTGCTGGTCATACTGATGACCGTCACGGTGTTCTACGGCGTGCTGAAACTCAAGCGCCTGCAGGGTATCTTCGAGGCCAACGCCCCGGCCAAGGCGCCCAAGGAAGGCAAGGATGCCAAGGCTTAGCCGAGCGTCGACCATCCAATTACGAGAAGAAAAGGAGCCGGCATGCCCTCACGTTCGCTTGTCGTGATGCCCGACGACACGGGCAAACCCTTGCTGGAAGCCATTGACGGCGCCGGCAAATCGATCCGCATCAAGATTTTCCTGTTCTCCGATCCTGCCCTACTGGCGGCGGTCATCGCCGCGCACCAACGCGGGGTCAAGGTTCGGGTCATGCTCAACCCGGCCCGCCGCGGCGGCGAGCCCGAGAACGAAGCGACGCGCAAGGCACTCGAGGAAGCCGGCGTCGAGGTGCAGGACACGAATCCGGCCATCGACCTGACGCACGAAAAATCGATGGTCGTCGACGATGCGACGGCCTTCATCCAGTCGCTCAACTGGGAAACCAAGAACCTGACCCTGACCCGCGATTACGCCGTGGTCACGTCGCATCGCCACGAAGTCGACGAAGTCGCCGCCTGCTTCGATGCCGACTGGGAGCGTCGGGAGTTCGATCCCTGGCAGGATTCCCACCTGATCTGGTGCAACATCAACGGGCGCAACCGCGTCGCGCATTTCATCGACCAAGCCAGGGAATCGCTTTTTCTGCAGAACGAGCGCTACCAGGACGAGGTAATCATCGAGCGCCTGGTGCGGGCCGCTGCGCGCGGCGTCAAGATTCACATCCTGGCGCGCCCGGCGCATACGCTGAAGAAAGGCAAGCTGGTCGAAGGGGTCGAGGGATTGCGCATCCTGCAAGACCTGGGCGCCAAGGTACACAAGCTCAAGGGGCTCAAACTCCACGGCAAGATGATGCTGGCCGATGGCGCACGTGCGCTGATCGGCTCGATCAACCTGGCCCCCGGCAGCTTCGACACCCGCCGCGAGCTGGCGATCGTGGTTCACGACGAGCCAGTGGTCAAGCGGCTGCAGGAATTCGTTCATCTCGACTGGTCGAATTCCCACTCCATCGATCTTTCCGACGAAGGCTTGCTCGCCGACCTGGCCCAGGAGGAGGAGGAAGCCGCCCGGGAGCTTGCTCTCGACAACCACAACCACCATCACAACCACCACCATCATCAATGAGCCAGAGTTTCGGCTAATTTCTGCAAGAACCAAGGAGGATTCGTCATGAAGCCAATCAGCTTGTCCGCAATCTCGCTTGCCGCCGCCGCAACACTCGCCGGCTGCGCCACGCCACCGGGTCAGGTGCTCGACAGCATGGAACCGCAGGCCATCCAGACCGCCTTGCAGCGCGGCCGCTTCGACCTGCAGTGCCCGAGTGCAGAGCCCACCGTGCTGTCACGTGAACTGCGCCCGCCAGCAATTCAGACCTTCCGCTTCTCCGGCGTTCCGCATGGCATGTTTACCATCGGCGTCAGCGGTTGCGGCAAGCAAATGACCTTCCAGATCGCCTGTCCGGAAGGCGGCTACGGTGGTGCCGGCTGCTTCTCGGCCGACGGCCTGGAAAACATCCGCTAGCCCGCGCTGCAGAGGCGCCTCAAGCAAGCTATCATATCGCTCCAACCGCCCCCCGAGGGCGGGAAAGCAACTTTTTCAGGAGGACACCATGTTCCAGAAATTCACCTCTTATCTTTCGGCCATCATGCTTGCGCTGGCGCTCACTGCTTGTGCCACGCCTGGCAACACGCCGGGCGAAGTCGAGATCCGTTCCGGCGTCATTGAACAGATTACCCAGGTCGAACTGAGCAACTCCCACCCCACCGGTCTGGGCGCAGTCGTCGGTGGCATTGCCGGCCTCGGCATCGGCAGCCTGATTGGTGCCGGCACGGGCCGCGACGTGGCCATGGTTCTGGGTACCGTTGGCGGCGCCATCGCCGGCAATCAGGTGCAAAAGCATTATGAGCGGCCGGAACCCGGCCAGCAGATCATTGTTCGCCTGACTTCGGGCGTGCTGGTCTCCGTTACCCAGCCGGCCGTTTCGGGACTGTTCCAAGGCCAGAAAGTCTTCGTGGAAGGCTCTGGCGAAGGCGCCCGCGTCGTTCCCCGCTGACCGGCGCCTTCCGTTTCCGGGCTGAAATCCGGCCCGGAAACGGGGTTGCCCCCAAGAATCTCGAAAAGATCATGATTAAAGTCATCACACGCGCGCGTTTTGCGCTTCTGGCTGCCTTGCTGCCGTTTGGCATGAGTGCCTGCGCCCCCGATGCCTGGCGTCCGGACTCGCCCTATGAAGCGTTCCTCGACCAGGTCCAGAAAAAATGCTGGAATCTCGACATCGGCAGCCAGGAAATCAATGGCCTGCTGAACGGATCGGGGGCCAACTCTTCGGGCGATTACTTCATCGACCTGACATCCCGCATGTTCAACGGCCAGATCTCCGTGGACAACTATGTCGGCACGCTCGCGGCTTTCTACAACACCAAACCGGATTCACCGGGCATTCGCTGCGTTCTGGCCCAGATGCCGGAGAACCCGCAGCGCCTGGCGCCACTGATCAAGTATTGATCGGATGGCGACGCCAGGTCCGATAACTGGCACTCAACCCAAACCCCACCAACAGGAGCAATACCCATGAAACATGCTGTAAATGCCGCACTGCTTGCCATGAGCCTCGCCTTCGGCACAGCCTTCGCCGCCGACGCCCCGGCCCCCGCGGCTGCATCGGCGACACCGGGCGCCGTGGTCGGCGACTCGATCAAGGTCGAAGCCGAAGTGATGGCGGTCGATCTCAAGACCCGTACCGTGACGCTCAAGGGCCCCGAAGGCAATGTCTTCGACGTCGTCGTCGGCAAGAGCGTCAAGAACCTGGCGCAGGTCAAGGTCGGTGATCGCGTGGTTACCGAGTATTTCGAAGCCCTGGCGATCAAGTTGAAGAAGGGCGGCGGTCTGCGCGAGACGGTCGAGAGCAGCGACCTGCAGCGCGCCCAGCCGGGCCAGAAGCCGGGCGCCATGAAGACGCGCGAAGTTTCCTTCGTCGCCGACGTCATGGAAGTCGACACCAAGGGTGGCAGCATCACCGTGCTCGGCGCCAAGGGCCGCGTGGTCAAGCTGAAGATCAAGGATCCGGCCGTACTGGCCGACATCAAGCAGGGCGACCAGATCGAAGGCACCTACATCCAGGCCACCGCGCTGGTTGTGGTACCGGCCAAGGCCACGAAGTAATTTTCCGACGGCGGGGAGTTTCCCCACGTCTGTACGCAAGGGCTGCCTGAACCGGCAGCCCTTTTCTATTGGACCTTGCCTGCCCGGCGGCGCCCCGGCCGGAATTGCCAAGTGTCGTCGTAATAGGCCGGGTCGGCGTTTTCCGGCACCACCCCGGGAATGCCAAGGACAGGCAAGGGTTGAAAGTCGCGCGGGCGGGTGTAGCGGCCGCTGCTCAAATCAGCCGCCAGAATGGCGTCGACCGCAACCAACTGTTCGGCGACCGGCAATTGCAGCCAGGCATCGTCGACTTCGTGCAATACCGCCTTGGCAGTCAGCCCGCGAAAGGGGTTGAGCAAAGCCTCGTAGATGGCATGGCCAAAGACGATGAAACGCATGTGGCGCTCAAGCGCCAGACGGTGTTCGACGAACAGCACTTTCCACTGAAAATTTCGCAGCAAGTCGAGCAAGTCAGGGCGGCTTGAGAGCACGACGATGCCGCACTCGTCAAAATGGGTCAGCGCATCACGTTCGCTGCCGCGCGCCTCGCCTTGCGGCGTCATGGCGCGCACATGGCGGGCGCTGACGGCGATTTTCGTTTGGGGAAACGTCAGCCAGACCAGCGCGTTGAACCAATCATGCCAGTTGTCGGGCCGCGTCTCGACCTCGCCGCTTTCCCAGATCCGGCACTCGTAGGCCAGGCCGTCGCGGCGCGGCGGCACGAAACGAATCCGCTGACCGTTGCCGGCGATGATCGGGTGCCGCGCAGCCAGCGCCGCGACAGCCTCCGCATCGGGGCGTGCCGGCAGTTGGACTAGCCAGTGCCGCAGCGGAAAAAACAGCGGCGAAGCGAATGTATCGGGAGATACCATCGGCCAAGCCGACGCCGCTACTTAGCGCAATTTCCAGGATAGCGTCTCGCCGGCACGTAGCGGAACGATGGTGTCGCCAGCTACAAACGGATAGTCGGCCGGCACAGCCCAGTTTTCCTTGGCCAGCGTCACCGTGCCGCTGTTGCGCGGCAGACCATACCAGTCCGGGCCGTGGAAGCTGGCGAAAGCCTCCAGCTTGTCCAGCGCGCCGGCCTGCTCGAAGGCCTCGGCATAGAGTTCGAGCGCCGCGTAGGCCGTATAGCAACCGGCACAGCCGCAGGCCGCCTCCTTCGCCCCCTTGGCGTGGGGCGCGGAATCCGTACCGAGGAAGAACTTGGGATTGCCGGAAACCGCAGCGGCGACCAGCGCCTCGCGGTGCATCTCGCGCTTCAATACCGGCAGGCAGTACCAGTGCGGCCGCACGCCGCCCAGGAAAATGGCGTTGCGGTTATAAAGCAGATGGTGGGCCGTGATCGTGGCTGCCACGGTCGACGGCGAATTTGCCACGAATTCCGCGGCGTCGCGCGTGGTGATGTGCTCCATGACCACCTTGAGCCGGGGAAAGCGCTGGGTCAGCGGCAGCAGCACGGTGTCGATGAAAACCTTCTCGCGATCGAAGAGATCGATTGCCGGATCGGTAACTTCGCCATGCACCAGCAACGGCAGGCCAAGGCGCTCCATTTCGGCCAGCGTGTCGTAAGCCTTGGCGATGTCGGTCAGCCCGGCGTCGGAATTGGTGGTCGCCCCTGCCGGATAAAGCTTGACGGCCTTGACGAAGCCGGAAGCGGCGGCCTTGGCCACTTCCGTCGGCGGCGTGTTGTCGGTCAGGTAGAGCGTCATCAGCGGCTCGAACGAGGCGCCGGCCGGCAGCGCGGCAACGATGCGGTCGCGGTAGGCGGCGGCCTGGCCGACGGTAGTCACCGGCGGCTTCAGGTTGGGCATGACGATGGCGCGGGCGAACTGGGCTGCGGTATGGGCGATGACGGCGGACAGTGCTTCGCCGTCGCGCAGATGAAGGTGCCAGTCGTCGGGACGGGTCAGAGTGATTTGCATGATGGATCCTCTACGGTTTGGCAAATTTTACCAGTGCCCCGGTAAAGGGCGTTATGCTCGTGCCGCGGTTCCCCACAACAACCCAGAGGAGACATCATGAACAAGAAACCAATAAGCGCCCTGCTTTTGGGCGCGGCGCTGACACTTGGCAGCGTCCAGGCATTTGCCCAAACCCCGACCCCGTATGGCGCGCCGGTGACCTTGGAGCAGGCCAGAAAAGCCATGGCCGCTGCCGAGAGCGAAGCGTTGAAAAACAACTGGAACGTGACGATTGCCATCGTCGACTCCGGCGGCCACATGGTGTTGCTGCAACGTCTGGAAAATACCGCCTACAGTTCGGTCGAAGTTGCCAAGGAAAAAGCGCAAGGCGCGGTGGCGTTCCGCCGCCCGACCAAGGCCTTTCAGGATCTCATCGCGCAGGGTGGCGTCCATCTCCGCCTGCTGAACATCACCGGCGATGCCGGCGTGCTGGAAGGTGGCGTACCCATCGTCACCGGCGGCAAGATGATCGGCGCGGTGGGCGTGGCCGGCGCCACGTCGCAACAGGATGCGCAAATTGCGCAGGCCGGGGCGGACGCGTTGAAATAACAGGCTCATTGGCCGGCCAGCGAGGCAGACCATCGCCTCGCCTATTTCGTCAGCCTTTCAGCAGCAGCGCCTTGTCGTAGAGCGCATTCTTCGCCACGCCGGTAATCGCCGACGCCAGCTTCGACGCCTGCTTGACCGGGAGGCCGTCGGCCAGTAGCAGCTTGAGTACGCGCTCACCTTCGCCGTCGTCGGCACCGGCCGGCGCGCCGGAAAGCAGCAGCACGAATTCGCCGCGCTGACGGTTGGAGTCAGACTTCAGCCATTCGAGTGCTGCGGTCAACGGCCCTGAATGGATGGTTTCAAAAAGCTTGGTCAGTTCGCGGGCGATGACCAGCGTACGCTCGCCGAACACGGCGGCCATGTCGGCGACGGTTTCGAGTACCCGGTGCGGCGCTTCGTAGAAGACCAGCGCACAGGGTTGCTCACGCAGCGCCTCCAGGGCCTGCCGGCGCTGGCCGCCCTTGCTCGGCAAAAACCCGTAGAACAGGAAATGCTCGTCGAGCAGGCCGGACGCCGAGAGGGCCGTGGTCGCCGCGCAGGCGCCGGGCAACGGTACCACCTTGCAGCCGGCGGCGCGCACGGCGGCGACGACACGGGCACCGGGGTCGGAAATGCCGGGCGTACCGGCGTCCGAAATCAACGCCACCGCTTCGCCGGCCCGCAGTTTCTCGACGATGCGGGCGGCGGCTTCGTGTTCGTTATGCTGGTGCGCCGGCAGCATTCGGGCGGGCGAGCCGAGTTGCTTGAGCAGCGGGCTGCTGTGCCGGGTATCCTCGGCAGCCACCCAGGGCACGCCGCGCAGAATCTCCTCGGCGCGGCGCGTCAGGTCGGCCAGGTTCCCGAGCGGCGTCGGGACGACATACAATGCAGCGGATTCTTCCGTCATTTCATGGGCATGCGGGCAAAGACCAACGATACCACCACGACGCGCGGGCGCGAAGCCGAAGCGGCGGCGGCCGTCTATCTGGAAGGTTGCGGTCAACGTGTCGTGGAGCGCAATTTTCGCGTGCGCGGCGGCGAAATCGACCTCATCTGCCGCGATGGCAAGACCTTGGTCTTCGTCGAGGTACGCCAGCGCAGTCGCAGCGATTTCGGCGGCGCCGCCGCCAGCATCACGGCGAGCAAACGGCGGCGCATCGTGCTCGCCGCGCAGCACTATCTGCTGGGCAAACCCGCCTGCGACTGCCGCTTCGATTGCGTGCTGATCGAAGGCAACAAACTCGAATGGATCAGGAATGCGTTCGCTTCCGACGATTAGCCTGGCCCTGTGGCTAGCCTGGTGGCTGGCGCTGTTGCCGCCGGCCTGGGCGGAAAGCGTGCGCATCCTGGTGCAAAGCTCGCCGCTGGCCGGCAGCCAGTATTACACGGTCGGCGAATTCTGGGGCGAACTGCGGGTCGGCGACCGGCTCGAACTGATCCGCGAACCCGACAACCGCCACGACCGCCATGCCATCCGCGTCGAATGGCGCGGCCACAAGCTCGGCTACGTACCGCGCGCCGAGAACCGGGCCGTCGCCGCCGCGCTGGATGCCGGCGACAAGCTGGTCGCACGAATCTCCCGTCTTACCGAGCATCGCAATCCCTGGCGACGGGTCGAGTTCGAAGTCTTCGCCGAGCTGTGATGTAGAATGATTCGATTACTCGCCCCACCCCGCTGAAAAAATGGATCTGATCGCCCGCGTCGCCAAGCATTTCGAAGACAGTGCAAATACCAAACTGAATGCCGTCGAGGCGATGGCGGCGCCGATTGCCGCTGCCATCGAAACGATGACCAATTGCCTGATCAACGGCGGCAAGATCCTCGCCTGCGGCAATGGCGGGTCGGCCGGCGACGCCCAGCATTTCTCGGCCGAGCTGATCGGCCGCTTCGAGGCCGAGCGTCAGGAACTGGCGGCCATCGCGCTAACCACCGACAGCTCGATCCTGACCGCCGTCGGCAACGACTACGGCTTCAATCACATTTTCTCGCGCCAGGTGCGCGGCCTCGGCCATGCCGGCGACGTGCTGCTGGCGATCTCGACTTCCGGCAACTCCGGCAACGTGATCGAGGCGATCAAGGCCGCCCATGAGCACGACATGCGCGTCATCGCGCTGACCGGCAAGGGAGGCGGCCAGATCGGCGAAATGCTGGCCGACGATGATATTCATCTCTGCGTGCCGGCCGACCGCACGGCGCGTATCCAGGAAACCCACCTGCTCGTCATCCACTGCCTGTGCGATGGCATCGACGCGCTTCTTCTGGGAGTCGAATGATGCAGAAATTCAAGCTCACCCTTGCCGCCGCCGCACTGGTCGCGGCCCTCCCGCTGCTTCAGGGCTGTGTCGCCGCTGCCGTCGGCGCCGGCGCCACGGTGGGTGTCATGAGCGCACACGACCGTCGGACGACCAGCGCCCAAACCGACGACGAAGCGGCTGAGTGGAAAGCTGCGCAACAGGTTCCCGAAGCCTATCGGGAAGCCTCGCACCTCAACTTCACCGCCTTCAACCGGCGCCTGCTGATCACCGGCGAAGTGCCTAGCGAAGAGGCGCGCAGTGCCATCGGCGAGCGAGTCGGCAAACTCGACGGTATCAAGGAAGTGTTCAACGAAACGACGGTCGGTCCCGCCTCGTCGCTGAAGACGCGCAGCAACGACAGCTACATCACCTCCAAGGTCAAGGCCCGCCTGGTTGACGAGAAAACCCTGTCGGCCAATCACATCAAGGTCGTTACCGAATCCGGCACCGTCTTCCTGATGGGTATCGTCGGCGACCGCGAAGCCAAGGTGGCACTCCAGATCACCCGCACAACTGACGGTGTGCGCAAGGTCGTCAACCTGTTCGAAGTGGTCAGCGACGCGGAAATCCGGCGCCTGTCCACGTTATCCACCAGCAATAACGCAGCGCCATCTCAGCCGGCTCCCGTCGAGAGCCGCTGACAACAATCGCCATTACGCTCGGGGGGAGCGGCCATGAACCTGGAAAAAGTAATTTTCGGCTTCTTCATCGTCCTGGCCGCGACGCTCAATTTTGGTTTCTTCATCGGCGACATCGAGCGCCCCGAACTGCACCACGTCTATGAACTCGCGGCGGCACTGGTTGTCAGTCTGATCGCCACCGCGCTCAAGTTCGGCGACCGTACCCAGATCGGCGCCATCCACCTGGCGACCAGCCTGGTCGCCGACCTGCAACTGATCGCCGCCGCCATCACCTGGGCCGTCGCCGTACACATTACCGGCGAAGGCATGACGCCCGTGGTCATGTCGAGCGTGGTCTCGCTGTCCGGCGGCGCGCTGTTCGCCAATATCGTCTCGGTCATCATCCTCATCATCGAAACCGTGGCGCTGCGCCGCTGAGGCGGAGTCCGGCGTGAATAGCGCATTTTTCCTCGTTCTGCGGCGCATGCGGGCGCCGATCATCGTTCTGATCGTCATCTATTCGATCGCCGTTCTCGGTCTGACGCTGGTTCCCGGCGTCGATGCGGACGGCAAGGCGGCGCCGCCGCTCAGTTTCTTCCACGCCTTTTATTTCATCAGCTACACGGCAACGACCATCGGCTTCGGCGAGATCCCCAACGCCTTCTCGGAAGCTCAGCGCCTGTGGGTCACGATCTGCATTTACCTGACGGTCGTCGGCTGGTCGTATTCCGTGGTCACGCTGATCGCGCTGCTGCAGGACAAGGGCTTCCAGAACACGCTAACCGTCAATCGCTTCCGCCGCCGCGTGCTGCGCCTGAAGGAGCCGTTCTACCTGATCTGCGGCTGCGGCGAGACCGGCAACCTGATCTGCCGGACGCTCGACCGCCTGGGCGACGCCTTCGTCGTGCTGGAGCGGGACGAGTTGCGGGTTCAGGAGCTCGACCTGCAGGATTTCAAGACCGATACCCCAGCTCTGGCTGCCGATGCGCGGCAACCGGGCAATCTCCTGCTGGCCGGCCTCAGACACCCGAAATGCCGCGCCGTGCTGGCGGTAACCAACGACGAGGAAAGCAATCTGGCCATCGCCATCGCGGTTCGCCTGCTCAGCCCTAACGTCGCGGTGATTGGACGCTGCAGCAGCGAGAGCGTCGCCGCCAACATGGCTTCGTTCGGCACCGACCACATCATCAACCCCTACGCTCGCTTCGCCGAATACCTGGCGCTCGCCGTCGGGGCACCGGAGCGCTTCCGACTGGTCGAACTCTTGACCGCGCTGCCCGAATCTCCGCTTCCCGAACCGCATCGACCGCCCACCGGAAACTGGATTCTGTGCGGCTATGGCCGCTTCGGGCACCTTCTCGTCGATCACCTGCGGCCGGCCGGTATCGAACTGACCATCATCGACCCGGATTGCGATCCTGACTGCGTGCCGGGCACCATTCGCGGTTACGGTACCGAGGCTGTCACCTTGCGTCAGGCCGGCATCGCAAACGCGGTCGGCATCATCGCCGGCAGCGACAACGACGTGAATAACCTGTCGATCGCCGTCACCGCCAGCGAGCTCAAACCCGCGTTATTTGTCGTCGCGCGCCAGAATCACAGCGCCAACAGCTTGCTGTTCGAAACCTACGGCGCCGATTTCACGATGGTTCCCGGACGCATCGTCGCCCAGGAATGCATCGCCATCCTGACCACGCCATTGCTGGCCGCCTTCCTCGATCTCCTGCGCCATCGAGACGAATCCTGGAGCGCAGCGCTGGTTAGCCGTCTGCAACAACTCAACTACGGACTCACACCGCTGATCTGGGGAATCAAACTGAACATCGCCGAAGCCCAGGGGGTTTATCGCGCATTGATGGGCGGCGAGCGGATCAGCCTTGGCGCCATCCTGCGCGATGGCACCGATCACAGCCAGCCGCTGGCGGTGGTCGCTTTGCTGGTCCGCCGCGACCGTCAGGACTTTCTCTTGCCGGACGAAGATTTCCTGTTGAACGCCGGCGATCAGTTGTTGCTGGCCAGCCCGCTGGCAGCCAGGCGCAATCTCGAATTGACGTTGCACAACCCCAATGAACTGGATTACGTGCTGACCGGAGAGGAAATTTCCGGCAGTTGGCTATGGAACAAGTTTCTGGCGCACAGAAAAGCTGTCGAAAAGGCGCGCGGCGCCTGATACGATGGTGCGGTGCCGACTTCCCGGCGCCAAACCCTTCATTGCTTCGGGAGAATTTATGTCCAGCCTGAAATTTCTCGGCATTGCCGGCAGCCTGCGCCGCGCCTCGACCAACAGCGGCCTGCTGCGCGCGGCAGCCCGCCAGTTGCCATCCGGCGTGACGATGGAGATCGCCAGCCTGGCCGACATTCCTTTCTACAATGCGGACATCGTCGAGAAGCCGCCTGCGGTGGTCCGCGTGCTCGCTCAGATGGCCGCCGCCGACGCCTTTGTCTTTGCCAGTACGGAATACAACTATTCGCTGGCCCCCGCGCTGAAGAACATCCTCGACTGGGCATCACGCGAACCGGACAACGCGTTGCTTTCGGGCAAGACGGCCGCCCTTATGGGGGCCGGCGGCGGCATGGGCAGCTCGCGTTCGCAATATCACCTGCGCCAGGTCTGCGTCTTTCTCAACCTGCACCTGCTCAACAAGCCCGAGGTGTTTGCCAATGCCTTTACCAGCGCCTTCGACGCCGAGGGCAACCTGACCGACGCGAAGCTGACCGCCCTGATCGGCGATCAGATGCAGGCGCTGGCGCAGTGGACGTTGAAGATCAAAGGGTAAAAGACCAGTTAGCCGGTAACGCCTTCAGGCCGCCAGGGCACGCTTCAGACCGCGCATCAGCGTGCCCAGGGCCGGCAGCTTCATGTACAGCTCTTCACCGGTATCCCAGTAGTCGCGGTGGTAGTTGACCTTGCCGGCGGCATCGAAGCGAAGATGCGAAACGCCGCGCATCACTTGAGCCGTGCCCCTGCCCCACAGGCGTATCCGGAAATGGAATTCCCACACCAGCATGGCACTGCCGGCGTCGACCACCCGTTCCGTCACGATGAAGCGCGGCTCGGCAACCTGGCGGAACATGTGGGTGAAGATGCGCTGGATGGCGGCAACGCCACGCACTTCGTTGAACGGATCCTTGAACCAGGCGTCTTCCGCGTAGAACGCCGGAAAGTCGGCGACCCG
>Ga0209202_1000517_pt1 | contig 31741 bp, 37 predicted proteins | sample AD_UKC032_MetaG_FD_184416 | JGI IMG/M metagenome (GOLD analysis project Ga0209202, IMG submission 184416) | Active sludge microbial communities of municipal wastewater-treating anaerobic digesters from USA - AD_UKC032_MetaG (SPAdes) (version 2) | ecosystem: Engineered > Bioreactor > Anaerobic >... | reverse complement strand
GCGCGCCACCCGCCGCGCGATCCGCGACCTGCGTCTCAAGGAACATGCCTTCAAGGACTGCCTGGGCGACCAGGTCGCGCTGCACCAGTACGAATACGACGCCTACGCCGACCTGACCTACAACGTCGGGCCGGGCAACGTCTGCCGGTCGTCGATCATCCCCAAGCTGCAGGCCGGGCGCTACGAGGCTGCATGCATCACCATCCTCGATTTCTACAAGGTGCAGGGCCGCGATTGCCGCGCGCCCGAGTGGCAGCATTTCTGCGGCGGCGTCTGGACGCGCCGGCAGGAAGTGACGCACCTGTGCCTGACCGGGGAATACCCGGCGAAATGGACGGCCAAATGAACCCAGACACGATCAAAACCGTCATCGTCGCCGTCTTCGCCGTGCTGATCTTTGCCGCCGGCTGGGCGGTGGAAGGCTGGCGCAAGGATGCGGAGATTGACCGCATCAAGTTGGCGCAGGCGAACGATCGCGCCGATGCCGAGCGGGCTACGACCGCAGTCATCACCGCTGCGCTCGAGCGCTACAACGAGCTGGAGGCTCGTGTGGCCGCCGCCGAATCCACCCGCGACATTGCGTTACAGGAGACTCAGGATGCGTTACGCAAAATCACTACTGGCAAGCCTTGCCTGTCTGGCGCTGCTGTGCGCCTGCTCAACCAGTCCAACGGTATCAAGCCGCCTGACCTGCCCGCCGCCCCCGGCCAGCCTGCTGGCGCCGATGCCGCCTTTGCCACCGATACCGACGTCGCCCAGTGGGCCGCCTACGCCATCCGCAGCTACGACACCTGTCGCGGTCGACTCGACGCGATAGCGGATTTTTACAAGGATGCTGAACAGTGAGTTTTGAAAAGATCACCCTGGCCGGCGGGCGCGCCGTGCTGTATCGCGGCGACAGCCTGGCGTTGCTGGCGGCCGGGCTGCTGAAATACGACGCCATTGTCAGCGATCCGCCGTATGGGATCGGGTTTCAGCATAGCGGGGGCGGAAATGGCTTGCGCCTGAAGTCCGGCGAGAAAGTGCCCCGCGATACACGCAAGATCATTGGCGACGACGCGCCCTTTGACCCGTCGCCCTGGGTCGGGCATGCCGGCGACAAGCCCATCGTGCTGTTCGGCGCTGACCATTTCAAAACCCGCCTGCCGGAAGGCGGCTGCTTCATCGCCTGGGACAAGAGTGTCGGGGGGGGGGGCGCCAACCTCTTTTCGGATGCCGAGTTCGCCTGGACGAACCGGCGCAACGCGCGCTGCATCTACCGTCAATTTTGGATGGGCGCCATCAGGGCTGGGGAAGGCAGCAGCGCCAAGCAAAAACGCATGCATGTCTCGCAGAAGCCGGTGGAGCTTATGGCCTGGTGCATCGAGCACGCGCGGATCATGGTCGGCAAGACCGTCCTCGACCCTTATATGGGCAGCGGATCGACCGGCATCGCCTGCCTGCAAACAGGCCGCAGGTTCATCGGCGTGGAGATCGACTCCGGCCATTTCGACGTAGCGCGTCAGCGCATCGAGGATTGGTGGGCGAAAAACGGTGCCCCGAGTGACTGACCAATTCGACCGCGCCACCGAGATAGAGGAAATGCAGCGCGAGGACGCCCTGCAGGCGCAGGCGCGCCGGGCGGGGCTTGACGGAAAGACCGCCGCCGACAGCGCCGAATTCTGCCAGATGTGCGACGAGCCGATCCCCGAGCTACGGCGCCAGGCGGTGCCCGGCGTGCAGACCTGTATCGACTGCCAGCGCGATATCGAGCGGCAGGGCTTTGTGGATTGGGGGATGGCGGAATGATGGGCATTGAATTTCGCGACATCCTGCTGGCGCTGGCCTTGCTCGGGCAAATTGCCAATGCAGCCTGGCTCTACATCGAGCGTCGAAACGACAAGACCAACCAGCGTATTTCAGACCAGGCGGAGCGTATGGACGAAATCGAGAAAAACCTGTCCGGCCAGATCGCCAATGCAGCCTGGCTCTACATCGAGCGTCGAAACGACAAGACCAACCAGCGTATTTCAGACCAGGCGGAGCGTATGGACGAAATCGAGAAAAACCTGTCCGGCCTGATCGCTACCTCCAAGGGCGCGCCGACGCACCACGACCTGGCCAACGTCTATCACGCCCAGAACCGCACCGACGAAAAGCTGAACCAGCTGATCGGCGAAACGCGCAGCCAGAGCGATCTGCTGCGCTTGATCATGGCCCAGATCACCAAGAAAGGCATGGAATGAACCGCGAACGCGAACCCGCCCGGCGCAAGGCGCTGCTGGCGACGCTGTATTTCTGGACGCTGGCCACGCCGCTCAAGCTGCGCGAAGAGCTGGAGAGCGTGCATGGCATTGTCTCCAGCCTCGACCTGATCCGCGCCGACCTCGACTGGCTGGCCGAATTGGGCCTGATCCGCTGGAACGGCGAAGCCGCCCAGTGCAGCGAACGCGGCCGCGATGTCGCCGCGCTGCGGGCGAAGTTTCCGGGAGAGGCGTGATGCTCGGTCCGTTCGTCTTTCTCGGCTTGTTTTTCGTCGCGGTGGCGCTGTACTTCGGCCTGCTGGAGGTGGCCACGGCCATCACCAAACTGCGCATGTCGCAGGTCGACGTGCGCCTCCCAGACCCGATCAATGTTGAGTACCGCTAATGGCCCATCCTCCTGAAAAACGCATGGAACTGCGCACCGCCTACATCGGTGGCCTGCCGCTGGAAGCTGCAGCCGACAAGGCCGGCGTGCCGTATGCCACGGCCCGCAACTGGTTCCGTGCCGCACGGGAAGAAGGCGACGACTGGGACAAGTTCCGCGCTGCATCGCTGATCGTCGCCGGTGGCGGCATCGAGCAGGCCATGGGGCGCATCATCGCTGCCGGGCTGATGCGCTGTGAGGCGCTACTGGAGAAGATCGCTGACAGCGAAGACGTGGCTGGTGCCCTGCAGGCCATGGCCACGCTGGGCGACACCGTTGCCAAGCTCAAAGCCGCCGGCAAGGGCATGATGCCCGAGGCTGACCAGCTCGCCATCGAAAATGGCGCGATCAAGGCATTCGCCGATCTGGCGATCAAGCTGCACCCGAAGACGGCCGACCAGGTGCTGGCCACCGTCGAGGCCTGGGCCAATGGCCAGCGTTAAAAAACTCTCCGCCAAGGAAGCCAGTAACGACCTGGCCGCCTATGCCGCGCAACTTCGCCAGCGCATCGAGGCGGAGGTTTCCGGCTTTTCGCCCGACCCGGTCGAGCGCGCCAGGCGCATCGCCCGCGCGCACGACGATTTCGATTTCTTCGTCAACACCTACTTCCCGCATTACATTCGCAGCCCGCACAAATCCGAGCTGCACAAGTACCTGTTCGCCCGCCTGCCGGAGATCGTCAGTAGCGAAAAGAGCGAAACCGATGCGATCGCGGCGCCGCGTGGTGAGGCCAAGTCGACGCTGGTCTCGCAGCTGTTCGTGCTGTGGTGCCTGGTCACCGGCCGCAAGCGTTACCCGGTCATCGTCATGGACAGCATCGATCAGGCCTACCCGATGCTGGAGGCCATCAAGGCGGAGCTGGAATTCAATCCGCGCCTGCAGATGGATTTCCCCGAGGCTTGTGGCCAGGGGCGCGTCTGGCAGGCCGGCACCATCGTCACCCGAAACGACGCCAAGGTGCAGGTCGCCGGTTCGGGCAAGAAGCTGCGTGGCCTGCGCCATGGCCCCTATCGGCCAGACTTGTGCGTGCTCGACGACATTGAGAACGATGAGCAGGTGCGCAACCCGGATCAGCGCGACAAGCTGCAGAGCTGGCTATCGAAGACCGTGCTGCCCCTGGGCGGCGCCGGGGCCAAGTACGACGTGGTCTATATCGGCACCATTCTGCACTACGACTCGGTCTTGAACCGAACGCTGGCCAACAAGCTGTGGCGCTCGGCCAAATTCAAGGCGCTGCTCAAATGGCCGGACCACATGGCATTTTGGGAGCGCTGGGAAGAACTGCTGCGCAATGACGGCGAGGCGGTTGCCGACGCTTTCTACACTGCGCACCGCGCCGAGATGGACGCCGGCAGCGTCTGCTCCTGGGCGGCCCGCCCGCTGCTGACGCTGATGAAGATCCGCGCTCGAGACGGGCACGACACGTTCGACAGCGAATATCAGAACGATCCGGTGGCCGGCGATAACGCGCCGTTCGCCAAGGTCATCAGCTTCTGGGTAAATCGTCTGTCGAACTGGCTGTTCTTTGGCGCCATCGATCCTTCGCTGGGCAAGCAGGGCGCCAGCCGTGATCCGTCGGCGCTCCTGGTCGGCGGGCTCAACCGCGAAACCTGCATCCTGGATGTGGTCGAGGCGGCGATCAAGAAGCGCTTGCCCGATCGCATCATCGAAGACGCGATCGCCTTCCAGCGCCAGTATCGCTGCCTGCTGTGGTCGGTCGAAACCGTGCAGTTTCAGGCCTTCCTCTACAGCGAGCTGATCAAGCGTTCCGCAGCCGCAGGCATTCCTTTTCCCGCGCGGGCCGTGACGCCGATCGCCGACAAGCTGCTGCGCATCGAAAGCCTGCAGCCGCACATGGCCAACGGCCTGATTCGTCTGCATCCAAGTCAAACGACGCTGATCGACCAGCTGCGCCACTTCCCCAAGGCCGACCACGACGACGGGCCGGACGCCCTGCACATGCTGTGGGCGCTGGCCACCAGCGGCTTCGGCACGCCGGGCATCGCCAGCCGCCCGCGTCCGTCCCGCGTCAATCTCCAAGGCTACTGACATGCCGAAACTCTCCGACCACATCGCCGCCCGCGGGCGTTCCATCGATTTCACGGCGCTCGGCTTCTACCTGCCGAACCCGGACCCGATCCTGCGTGCCCGCGGCGGGCGCATCGAGCTGTACCGTGAGCTGCGCACCGACGCCCACGTCGGCGGCTGCATCCGGCGGCGCAAGTCGGCCGTCAAGGCGCTGGAATGGGGGCTGGACCGCGACCGCGCCAAGAGCCGCGTCAATCGCGAGATCGAAGCCATGTTCGCCGACCTCGATCTCGAGCGCCTGATCGGCGAGGCGATGGATGCCGTGCTCTACGGCTACCAGCCGATGGAAATCCTGTGGCAGAAGGCCGGCAGACTGATCGTGCCGGGTGAGGTGGTTGGCAAGCCGCCGGAGTGGTTTCACTTCGACGGTGACAACAACCTGCGCTTCAAGACCCGCGACAACCCCTTCCACGGCGAGGAAATTCCGCCGCGCAAGTTCCTGCTGCCGCGCCAGGACGCGACCTATCAGAACCCCTACGGCTTCGCCGACCTGTCGATGATCTTCTGGCCGATCGTTTTCAAGAAGGGCGGCGTCAAATTCTGGCTCAGCTTCACCGAGAAATTCGGCAGTGCGTTCTCGGTTGGCAAGCTGCCGCGCGGCGCTACGCCGGAAGAACGCGCCCAGCTGCTTGATAGCCTGGAAGCCTTGATCCAGGACGGCGTTGCCACCATTCCCGACGACGGCAGTGTCGAGCTGGTCGAGATGGCCGGCAAGAGCGCCAGCGCCGACCTTTACGAGCGCCTGGTGATGTATTGCCGCAGCGAGGTCAGCATCGCCTTGACTGGAACAAATCAGACGACCGAGGCCAACAGCAACAAGGCCAGCGCCAGTGCAGGGCTGGAGGTTGCCGACGATCTGCGCGATGGCGATGCGGAGATCGTCGCCGCCGCCGTCAATCAACTGATCCGCTGGATTGTCGAAATCAACTGGGGCGGCGCTGCCGCACCTGTCTTCAGCCTGTGGGACCAGGAGTCGCGCGACAAGCTGCAGGCCGAGCGCGACAAGTCGCTCAAGGAGGCGGGCGCCAACCTGACGCGGGCCTATTTCATTCGCTCATACAACCTGCAGGAAAGCGACATCGCCGACCCGGCGCCGGTGGTCGTTGCGCCGCCTCCGGCTGCGGTCGACTCCGCTAAACCGGCACAAACCGATACTGCTGCGCCGGTCGACTCGGCGCAACAGTTCGCCGAGCCAGTGGTTAAGCAATCCTTGACAGTTGACCCGACCGCTGCCGATGCCGAGCGCCTGACCACTGCTGCCCAGCCGGAAGTCGACGCCATGATCGCCACCATCTCCGGCCTGGTCGATGCCGCGCCCGACATGCAGGCCTTGCAGGACAGCCTGCTCGCCGCCTTCGGCGACCTCGATACGGCCGAACTCACCCGCCTGATGGCCGCCGGCTTCGCCTTGGCGCAGCTCAAAGGCATTGCCGCCGTGCGCGGCGAGGTGGGCGGCCGCCCGCTAGGCTTTGCCGAGCCGGCGCCGTCACCGACACCGCCGCAGCCGATCACCGTACAGGTAATCCCGCAGATCACCATCACCAACCAGCTGCCCAAGCAGGCTGCGCCGCAAGTCAGCGTGCAGCCGGCCGAGGTGGTGGTGCATAACACCGTCCAGGTGCCGGAACAGCCGGCCCCGGTCGTTACTGTGACCGCCGAGGTAACGCCCCCGGCCGTGCAAATCACCAACGAAGTCCAGCCCGCTGCCGTGCAAGTGAATTTGCCACCGCGCAAGACCGAAACCGCCGTCGTGCGCGACGGCCAGGGCAACATCGTCCGCGCTACTCAGATCGAAACCGACCTCAAACCAGGAGAATGACATGGCAGCAACCGTACAGATCGTCGAGAAAAACGGCGCCGGCGGCACCCAGACCGACAAGACCAGCGGGTCGATCCGCTTCAAGAACGCCGACAACAGCACCGTCGACAACCTGAACCCGATGGTCAAGCCGGGCGCCGGCGTCGACTACAGCTTCGAGAAATGGCTGCGGCTCAACGTCACCGGCGGCACCTACACCGAAATCGACAATATCAAGGCCTACATGGACGGCGCCAATGGACTCGGTACAGGCATCACGCTTTACGCCAAGGCCGTGACGTCCTACGCAACGCCGGCTGAAGCGACCGCGATCACCGGCTATACCGATGCCTTCACCTACACCAGCGGCTCGCCGCTCAGTCTCGGCGCCGGCCCCTACACCAGCACCGGCGAAAAGGGCGACCACCTGGTCATGATGCTGACCGTCGGCACCACGGCTTCGGGGGGCATCACGCCAAGCGAAACCTTGACCATCGCTTGGGATGAGATCTGATGTCGCAGATCCATGAAATCACGACTGATGAGCATGGCCACCGCCACGGCACGGACGGCGTGATGACCGTCACGCTGCGCGGCAGCGCCGGCCGCATGTTCAAGCGCCGTGCCGTCAAGGGAATCGGCAGTGCGCAGGCCGCTGAAACCTGCTGGCTGGTGACCGAGCTTGGCGGCGTGCGGGTGTATCAGGAAGGCAGCCACGTGATCGTCACCACCGAAGACATGAATCCATGAGGAATAGCACATGCTGACGCTCGAAGAAATCCGCGCTACCGGCCTGCCGCTCGACGACCACGGCGCCATTGCTGAGGCGATCAGCTCCGGTCGCACGCGCATTCAGTCGATGCCCATCGGGATCGGCACGGTACTCGCCGTCATGGCGCCAGTCGGTGGCGATTTTCTCAATGCCCTGGAGCAGATCGGTCAATCTGACGCCAATGTCAAATGGGCGCTCAAGATGATCGAACAAGGCACCTTCGATGTCGGGCATCCGGTCACGCGCGCCCAGCTTGAAGCGTTCAAGCAGGCCGCGCCAGAAATGTCGGACGGTATCGATGCCCTGCTGGCCGTCGCCGTCGTTCCCGACCCCGTTTCATCGCAGGATGTGACCAAGGCACTGGAAGGGGTTGAGCCATGAGCACCATTACTCAAGCACTCGGTACGCGCACCAATCTCGGCTCGCTCGGCACGCTGGCAACCGGCACCTATCTGGTGGTCGGTACGATCACGCACAACACCAACAAGCCGCTTGAGGTCGAAATTGAAGTATCGGCAACACCTGGAACCGTCTCAGGCAACAAGCAACTGGCGGTTTTCGCAAAACAGTCGCTGGACGGCACGAATTTCGGCAGTGGGCCCGAGTCCGGAACGACGACGACTGACGAGCCGAACCTGGCCTATCTCGGCGTGCTTCCGCTGAATACCAACTCTACATTGCAGCGCGGGGTTTTCCGACTGGCCGCGGCATTCGGAGGAACGCTCCCCTACGCTACAAAGATCATCGTTAAAAACGATTCAGGAGCCGCGTTGGCATCCGGTTCCGTTGAGTTCTCCGAAGTCACCACGACGGTTTCCTGATGAACCCGACAAGACAGCCCTGCGCACGGCAGCCGCAGTGGCCGTCGCCCGTCGATTGGTTGAACCCTTTGACCAAGGGGTTGATCGCCGCTATCAACCCGGCGATTCGATGCGACATGGTGACGGGAGCATCGCTGATTTTCAGCGGTGCCACGCTCGAAGCGCGCAAGGCCGGTCGTGCAGCGCTGTCGAATGGATCATCGACGTTTTCCTATGTCGATCTGCCCAGCAGAACCTACACGCAGGGAACTATTCTCGCAGTAACTGAGCCGTCCGCGCTCGCCATGAACACTGGCGTCGTGCAGATCGCATCTATGGCATCGTCGAATCCGATTGTGTCGATTCGAACCGGCAATACAACTTCCTCGTCAAAAATCCGCCTTTGGCTGCGCGGTGACGATGGCGGATCAGTCGGAGAAGGACGGGGCGACGGGGCGCTTGACGCCTTCGCTGTCGGTAAAACCAGCGTTGCCGCGATCACCTTTAAGGTTGGCGGTCGTTACTATGCCTTTGCCAACGGCGTCAAAGACACGAAATCCGAATCGGTTTCCTCGACGGCCTTCACGCTCAGTCGAGTAGCCATCGGCGCACTGTCCTTCGCTGGTGGTTCAGGTGACTTCTACAACGGTGCAACCTCACTCGTTCTATTCTTCGGCCGCGTTTTGACGGATGCGGAAATTGCCGCGCTGAGCGCTAACCCGTGGCGGATATTTCGCGGCCAAAGCCCGTTGCCGCTGGCTGCTACCCCAGTATCGCCGCAGCTTCTATCCCCGACCGGACAGCTTGCGGGAAGTACATGGATCGCCTCAAATGGCGGCGCCCTCTACACCTGCGTCGACGAGTCCGCGCCGGACGAAGCCGACTACACCTACACGACGACGCCCGGCGCCTGGGAAGAATTCACCTTCCCGAGCGGCGGCGCGGTCAGTGCCGCCGGCGGACACGTCCGCTACCGCATCCCGGCTGGTTCAGGATCGGTCACGGTCGAACTGCGTCAGGGCAGCACCGTGCTGCAAACCTGGGGGCCGCACACGCTGAGCGGGTCGCTCCAGGCGTTCGATCAAACCATCACGGCCGGCACGTCGGATTCGTCCGATCTGCGGGTTCGTTTCACTGCTTCGTAAAGGATCAGACATGCTCAATCTAACCAGCACCAGCGACAAACTGCAGCTTGTCACCGACTCGGCGGGCGACATCGAGGTTCACCGCACCTGGGTGGATACACCCGTGACGGCGCCGGTTCCAGGTGGCGGGCCGCTGGCCTCGATCACCACGGCGACCACTACCGACATCGTGCCGTCTCCGGGTTCCGGCGTGGTCAGAAACGTCAAGACGCTGGTCGCCTCGAACAACCACGCGAGCAACGTCTCGACCATCAAGTTCCAGATCACCGACGGAACGAACGTCGTCTCGCTACCGCGTGCCGTCCTCAATCCCGGCGAATCGTTCGTCTATGCCGAAGGCTCCGGCTGGTCGAAGATCAATGCGTCCGGCGTTCCGGTGCTCGGCAACTCCAACCCGCAGCCCGACATCCAGACCTTTACGGCCGGCGGCACCTGGACGAAACCGACCAGTTTCACGCCCAAGGTCGTCATCGTCGAAATCGTCGGCGCGGGCGGTGGCGGCGGTGCCGGCGCATCGCTGGCGACGGCCGTGGTCGCCAAGGGCGGCGGTGGTGGCGGCGGCGGCGCGTGGAAGCGCGGAGTTTTCGCTGCGGCCGACCTGCCCGGCACCGTGTCGGTCACGATTGGCTCGGGTGGCACGGCAGGCGCCAGAGGTGCGGCCGGTGCTGCGGGCGGTAATGGCGGCATCGGCGGAAATTCGTCTTTTGGCAGCTATCTCACCGCCTACGGCGGCGGCGGCGGTGCTGGCGGCGCGATCTCGGCGGCCATCACCGGCGGCGGTGGCGGCGGTGGAGCCGGCAGCGCAGGCGGCACGGGGTCGACTTCCGGCGGCGCTGGCGGCCTACCGACGGCCGCCACGAACGGCGCCGGTGGGCAGGGCGTCACGGGCACCGTCGCGGTATCGAGCACCTCGAACGCCGAATTCGGTGGCGGCGCCGGTTCCGGGTCGGCCAACCCGCCCGTTGCCTCGGGCCACGGCGGATCGTCGCTGCGCGGCGGCGGTGGTGGCGGATCCGGCGGCGGTCATACAGCAACGCCAACGACCGTTGCCGCCGGCCAGGGCGGCAAGTCTGGCGCCTATTCATCCGGTGGCGGCGGCACGGCCGGCACGGATGGGTCAGGTGCTTCTGCCGGCGGCAACGGCGGCGCTGGCGGCGCAGCCAATTCCAGCAAGTCGGGCGATGGCGGCGGTGGCGGTGGCGGCACCGTGCTGGCCTCTGCGGCCGGCGGTGACGGCGGCGCGGGTGGGGCTGGCGGTGGCGGTGGCGGTGGCGGTGGTGTCGGCATGAACCCCGGTCTTGGCGGCAACGGCGGCGTCGGCGGCTCCGGGTACTGCATCGTCTATTGCTGGTGATCTGAGTGGCAATTCCTCCCGGGATATTCGACCAGACCGCGACTGCGGGCGGATGGTTTGATGAAACGGCGTCGCCGGGGGGCTGGTTCGACGCTGATTTCATCGGGCCAACTATCGACGCTAGGGTCTCGTGGGTACAACTTGAGATCCCGGCCGCGCCCGGCGGCGGCCCGACCGCCAAAACGGCAACCACTTCGCTTTCCGCCGCAATCCAGCAGGCGCGCACTGCGACGGCCAGCGTATCAGCCTCGGTACAAACCCAGCGCACCGTCACGGCCGGCGTCGCTGCTGCGGTGCAGGCGCCGCGCACCAACACCGCCAGCCTCACGGCGGCCGTGTTGCAGGGGCGCACGGCGACGGCCGCGCTGGCCGCTGCCGTTCGTGCCGGCCAGGCGACTACCGCCAGCCTGACGGCGGCGATCCGGGTCGCACAAAGCGCTACCGCTGGCGTTTCAGCCTACGTCCAGGTTTCCGGCAGCGGCGCCGTCACCGCCTCGCTGTCGGCCGCCGTCCGCGCCGCCCAATCGGCGGCGGCCAGTATCGGCGCGGCGGTCAGTGTCGCCCGCACGGCAACAGCCAATCTCGATTCCGCCATTCAGCGTCAGGCCACGGCCGGCGCCTCGGTCACGGCAGCGGTTCGCCAGGCGTTTACGGTCTCGGCCAGCCTGACGGCAGCCGTCCGGCAATCGCGCGCGGCGACCGCCAGCCTCGATGCCTACATTCAGATTTCCACCGCCCACCAGGCTTCCTCGAGCCTGTCGGCTGCCGTGCTGGAAAACCGCTCGGCCAGCAGCAGCGTGTCGGCCACAGTGCGCGAAACCCGCGCCGCCGGCACCTCGCTGGCAGCCACCGTCGCGCTCGCCCGCTCCGCCACGGCGTCGCTCTCGGCGACCATTGCGCAAGCGCGCGCCGCCAGCGCCGCGCTCGGCGCCGCAGTTCGCGCCACCAACAGCGTCGCCGCCGGCGTCAGCGCCTACATCGAAGCCACCGCCACGTTGTCGGCGCAGGATGTGCAGCGCCTGGCCGAAATCTGGGCGCGCATGGAACTCGACCCGTCCAACCCGGTCGCGATCAGCGCGACGCAGCTCACCGTCGGCACCATCGAGCAAGTCATCTCGGCCGACGGCGCGACACGCACTGGCGCCCCGCTGGTCATCACTGCCGACCCGGCGACGATGATCCGCGAAGTCTGGCAGCGCCTCGGCCTCGATGCCGACAACCCGCTGACGCAAACCGCCGACAGCATCGACGCCGGCAGCATTCACTGCACGGTCAGCGAAGCAGCGGGCGTCGTGACGGTGCAGCGTGCTTGATTCGCGCTCGGTCGCCGGCCTCGGTCTGGGCGGCGGCGCCAGTGCGTTCGCCCGTTTCGGGCTGTGGATAAAAGTGAACCAGGAGCCCTCGGGCGCTGGCGGAACTGGCCTTTTTTACCAGCAGCGCGATGCCGCCCCGGCGCGCCGTGATGATGACGAAATTCTTCTTTTGGTGCTGCTATGACCCTGCGTCTCTCCTTCACCTTCGAGATCGAATTCGACGGTACCAACACCGCCAAGGCCTTCGGTGTTGCGCTCGGCTGGGCGCTGGCCACGGACGAAGCCAACGCCCGCGCAATCTCCGAAGCATCTTCACCGCGCCTGGAACGCGGACCGATAACCGTCGTCGATGTCGGGGAGCGCAGCCGTGTCTGACCTTGCCATGAAAATTACACGCTCCTGGGTGGTTGGTAGTACCCCGAGTAACGGGGGTTTAACGGGGGTTGGTGCGTCTCGCGCGTCAAGCGCTATACATCGGGTTACCTATGAGTAAAAAAAACGATTCTGGAGCGACTGTGCAATTTGGCTTCGGCACGCCGTTTTTCGAGCAGCTCGAGTTTTTCCGAAAGAAGCTCAATTTGCCCAGCGAGCATTGGGACGACATCCAGCGCGAAGCGCACGACCGCGCCTTCATCGTCGCCGGGGCCACGAAAGCCGATCTGCTCGACGACCTGCAGCAATCCGTCTTCTCGCGGATGGCTGACGGGCGCGGGCTGGAGGAATTTCGCAAGGATTTCCGGCGCATCGTCGGCGAGCGCGGCTGGCAAGGCTGGACGGGCGAAGGCAGCCCCGGCGGCTTCGCCTGGCGCACCCGCGTCATCTACCAGACCAACATGGCCACCAGCTACGCCGCCGGGCGTTACCGCCAGCTGACCGATCCGGAATATTTGCAGCTACGCCCATATTGGCGTTACAAGCACGCCGATGGCGTCATGAACCCGCGTCTGCAGCACGTCGCCTTGAACGGCCTGACACTGCGCTACGACCACCCGTTCTGGAAAACACATTTCCCGCCCAACGGCTGGTTTTGCCATTGTCGTGTCGTCCCGGTCGACGCTCGCGAATATGCCAAAGCGCAGGCCGCTGGTCTGGCCGAGCCGCCGGCCGGCTGGGATGAAATCGACCCGAAGACGGGCGAACAAGTGGGCATCGCCAAGGGCTTCGGCTACACGCCAGGCGCCAATGCCGATGCGCCGCTGCGCCAGTTCGTGCAAGACAAGCTGATCACTTACCCGCCCGCCATCACCCGGGCGCTGTCGCGCGACATCAACCGGTATATCAATGCCGACGAACGCGCGGTGAAGTGGGTTGCCGGTGTCCTGGCCGACCGCTCGCGCACCGATCCGCTATGGCTTGGGTTTGTCGAGGATTTCGAGACAGTCAGCGCGGCGGCCGAGGTCGACGTCAAAGGCTACATGGTGACGGCGCCGGCCGATGCACCGCGCCACGTCGAAGCCAGCCATGGCCATGATGGCAACGGCCAGCGCCCCGCCGAGCCGCTCGACTACGAGGCCGTGGTCGACGTGCTGAACGAGCCGGATGCGTTGACGGCCGGAAAGCTGAATCGCCACGGTGGCAAGACCGTGGTGGCGACCAAAAAAATAGACGGAGAAACCTATCGGGCGGTATTCGAGGTGTTGACCGGCAAGAAGAGCAGAATGCTGTCCCTGTTGTCCCTGGTCATCAAGACCTGAGAGGCTCCGCACCCCCGACCAAAACGTCCGAAACGAACCGGAAATGAATCCGGGAGCCGATACAGCGCGGAGCAACATCAGTATAACGCAAGGAGAGTGTCATGATCACCATCGAAGTCCGAGATAACGAAGTCCAGTCCGCGCTGCGCGCCCTGGCTGCCCGCGTCGGCAATCCGCGTCCCTTCCTGCAGGCGATCGGCGATGACATCATGGAGCGCACGAAGCAGCGCTTCGAGACCTCCACCGGGCCGGACGGCCAGCGCTGGCAACCCAATGCGCGGGCGACCATCGAAGCGTTCATCGCCAAGCGCGGCGGCTTCGGCAAGCGTGGCATCAATAAAAAAGGCCAGGGGCTGGCGATGGGCAAGAAGCCCCTGATCGGCGAGAGCGGCGACCTGCGTCGCGAGTTCCATGTTAATGCCGATGGTCGTAGCGTCACCATCGGCAGTGGTCCGAAATACGCAGCCATGCAGCAGTTCGGGGGCCGCAAGGCCAAGTTCCCGAACCTTTGGGGTGACATCCCGGCCCGTCCCTTCCTGCCTATCACCGCCAGCGGCGACCTTTACCCCCAAGAAAAGGCGCTAATCCTCGACCAGCTCAACGATTGGCTGGCGGAGCGGGCGTAAAAAAGCCCCGGTTCTCGGCCGGGCTTCAAAAAGGCCTCAGCGTCGGTTCAGACGGTCGCGGTCGACGTTACATTCGCAAGTTTTTTAGCGCAGGTTCCGGCTGACATGGCTGCCGGGGAGCGTTAAAATCCACCGAATTGAGCCGAGGCCACCCCATGCAATTCCAATTCGATCTGGAACGTTTTGAAGATGCCGCCAGGCAGAACGGTATCCGCTACTGGATCGCCCATGAATTCATGACGTCGCTCGGGTACGAGACCTGGGGTTCGTTCCAGAAGGTCATCAACAAGGCCATGGCTTCCTGCGCGGCGCTCAATGTGCAGATTCAGGAAGTCTTCATCCCGGATTCGTTCCTGGAGGATGGCAAGGAGGTGCCCACCTTCCGCCTGACGCGCTTTGCCTGTTTTCTGGTCACCATGCACGCGGATTCCAAGAAGCCGCAGGTCGCCCAGGCCAAGACGGTGCTGGCGGCCATTGCCGATGCGCTGGTCGAGCAGCAGATTCAGCAGGATTCCCTGGAGCGCATCGAGGTGCGCGAGGAGCTGAAGGGTGGCGAGTCGATCATGAGCGCCGTCGCCCACCATGCCGGTTTGCAGTCCACCGAATTCGGCATTTTCAAGGATGCCGGGTTCCGGGGCATGTACAACCTGTCCTTGCAGCAGCTCATCAAGCGCAAGGGCGCCGTGGTGGAAAAGGGGCGTACCCTTTACGACTTCATGGGCAAGACCGAGTTGGCCGCCAACCTCTTTCGGGTCACGCAGACGGCGGAGCGCATCAAGAATGTCGGGGCATCCGGCGTCACTCAGCTTTCCAATACCGCCCATGAGGTCGGCAAGGAAGTGCGTGGCATCATGTTGAAGTCCAGCGGTGTCGCCCCGGAAAACCTCCCTCTGGAAGAAGACCTGACCAAGGTCAAGGGGCGCTTGAAGTCTGCCGCCAAAGAAATGAAGAAGCTGGACGCGCCGAAAAAATCGGGCAAGAATAAATAACGCCCGGTGGCGGACGCCGCCCAGTTGTTGTAGCGGCTGCCCAGCCAAGCTCTTGGCCCTGACGGCAAGCCCACCCGCCGATCACAATCGGCGGCATGGCGAATCAAAACAAACCCCTGCAGATTTTCAAGCCTGGCCGGCATACCGCGATGAGCGGCGCCGAGCTGGCGTTTTCCGAGGCTGACCTGGCCGCTTCGGCGGCTGCTTACGACCCGGCGCTGCACGAGGCGCCCATCGTCGTCGGCCACCCGACACTGGACGGCCCGGCTTACGGCTGGGTGAAGGCGCTGGCCTTTGCCGATGGCGGGCTGGAAGCCGAGCCAGATCAGGTCGATCCGGCCTTCGCCGAGCTGGTGACTGCCGGTCGCTTCAAGAAGATTTCTGCCGCGTTCTTTCCGCCCGACTCGCCGAAGAACCCGAAGCCCGGCGTCTATTACCTGCGCCATGTCGGTTTTCTCGGCGCCCAGCCGCCGGCCGTCAAGGGCCTGCGCGCCCCGGCTTTTGCCGCCGATGACGAGGCCGTGACTTTCGAGTTCAGCGAATACGACGACGTCGTTAATGCCGATCTATGGCGCTCACTACGTGACTGGTTCATCGGCAAGTTCGGCCAGGAAGAGGCCGACAAGGTCGTTCCCGGCTACCAGGTGGCGAGCCTCGAACAGGGCGCCCAGGACGAATTGCGCGAGGCGCAGGCCGAGGTCGGCGCCATCGCTTCCCCCGGCTTTTCCGAATCCACCACCAAGGAGACGTCCACCGTGACACCCGAAAAAGCGGCCCAGCTGGAGGCCGAGAACGCCCAGCTCAAGAAGGAGCTTGCCGACAACCGGCAGGCCGCCATTCACGCCGACCATACCGCGTTCGCGGAAAAGCTGGTCGCCGCCGGGCAGATGCTGCCGGCGCAAAGCGCCGTCGCCGTCGCCACCCTCGACCACCTGGCCACGCTGGAAACCCCCGTCGAATTCGGCGAGGGCGACGACAAGGCCCCGCTGATCGATGCCTTCAAGGCCTTCCTGGAAGGCATGCCGAAGCTGGTCGAGTTCGCCGAGCAGGCGACCAACCAGCGTGCGGCTGCCGAGGGCGACGCCAGTGTCGAGTTCGCCGCACCGGCCGGCTACGGCGTCGATGGCGAAAGCCTGGCCACGCACAAGCGTGCGCTGGCTTACCAGGCGCAGCACAAGACCGATTACCTGACGGCCATCCAGGCCGTTTCCCGCTGACCACCAGGAGAAACGCATGAGCCAGCAATCCATCCCCGTTCTCGCGCTGACCGCTTTGCTTTCCGGCACGGTCACCGCCAACCGTTTCGTCACCCCAGCCGGTGCCCAGGCTGGCGCCGATGCCAACACGCTGGGGGTCGCCCGAACCGGCGGCGCCTCGGGTGAGCGCGTCGCTGTCGATGTGCTCGGCACCGCGGTTGTCGAAGCCGGTGCCGCCATCTCGGCCGGCGCCACGGTCAAGGCCGATTCGTCCGGACGTGCCATCACCTGGGTGACCTCCGGCGCCAAGATCGCTCTCGCACTGCAGGCCGCAGGCGCCGCCGGCGACAAGATCGAAGTTTTGCTTATCCCCAACGTCGCCTAAGGAGGCCTGACATGACGAAATTTTTGCATTCCCGCGCCGCGCTGATGTGCCTTCTTGCAGTAGCGGCGCTCATCGCCTTCCATGCCGGGTGGGTTGATCCAGGTAGCGCGCTGGTCTTTGGCGCGCTGGGTGTAACTCAAATGACCCCCGGTCAAGCTCGCGTCGTTGATCCGATTCTTTCGACCGTCGCCCAGGGCTACCAGAACGCCGAGCTGATCGGTAACGCGCTGTTCCCGCAGGTGCCCGTCGGTCAACGCGCCGGCAAGATTCTTTCCTTCGGTAAGGAATCGTTCATGGCCTACGACACGGCGCGTGCGCCGGGTGGGCCGATCAAGCGCATTAACGTCGGCTATTCCAGCGGAAACTACGCACTGGTCGATCACTCGCTGGCCGCCGCCGTGCCGATCGAGCTGATGGAAGAAGCCAACGCTGTCCCCGGCATCGCCCTGGGCTCGGCCTCGGTGCGCACTGTGCAGGATGCGCTGGCCCTGCGCTTGGAAATCGCCCAGGCCGCGCTGGCTACCACCGCCGGCAACTACCAGGCGAGCAACAAGACGACGCTCTCCGGCACCAGCCAGTGGAGCGACTTCTCGGGCACCTCCGACCCGATCGCCGACATCGAGACCGCCAAGGAAGCGATCCGCGCCAAGGTCGGCAAGCGGCCGAACGTAGTAGTCATGGGAGCCGCCGTGCTGGCCAAACTCAAGATGCACCCCAAGATCATCGACCGCATCAAATACACCGGCCGCGATGTCGCCACCGTCGAGCTGCTCGCCAGCCTCTTCGGCGTGCAGCGCGTGCTGGTTGGCGATGCCGTTCAGGCCAACGACGCCGGCACCTTCTCCGACGTTTGGGGCAAGTACGTAGTCGTCGCCTACACCGAACTCGGCAGCCAGGCCGAAATGGGGCGGCCGTCGTACGGCTATACCTACCAGCTGGGCGGCTACCCGATGGTTTCCCCTGCGCGTTGGGACGGCGACACCCGATCCTGGTTGTACGACGTCTCCGACGCCGTGCAGCCGGTGATCGCCGCCGACCTGGCCGGCTACCTCATCTCTGCGGCGGTGGCGTAATGGCCCCCCCGAAGAAGGTCGCCACGCCGGAAGTGGAAAAGGTCATTCTGGTTGCTCGCGAGTCGATCAGCCACGACGGCCAGGCAGCGCTGCCAGGAGAAACCTTTCTAGCGTTGCCCGACGATGTCGAAGGCCTGATCGCTGCCGGCCTCGCCGAGGTTGCCCAGGTCGAAGAAAAGGCGCCAGAGTAAGCCATGTCCTACGCCACCCAGGCTGATCTCGAAACCCGCTACGGCGTTATCGAGATTGCGCAGCTCTCCGACCGCGTCAACGGCACGACCGCCGACGCGACGGTGGTCGCTCGCGCCATCGCCGATGCCGAAGCGGAGATCGACGGCTGGCTGGGGCAGCGTTACCAGCTGCCGCTGGCCAGCGTGCCGGCGGTGCTGGGTCTGATCGCCTGCGATCTGGCGCGCTATTACCTGTACGACGACCGGGCCACCGATGCGGTCAAGAAACGCTACGACGACGCGGTGCGTCGCCTCAAGGCGCTGGCCAGCGGTGAAATGGTGCTCGACGGTGCGGCGCCGCCTGAAGTGGCGAGTGCTAATAACCCCGTTACCTGCCGTTCGCCGGATCGCGTTTTTAACGCCACCTTGATCGCGGATTACTGACCGTGAACCTGCAGCCTGTCGTCGACCACCTCAAGGCGCACGCCGCCTTTCGCCAGACCGGCGGCGCGGCCGATCTCGCCGCCGTCGAGGACAGCGCGGTGCTTGATCCAGCCTGCTTCGTGGTGCCGCTCGACGAGCGGCGCGACGAAGAGAGCGAGGATGAAGACGGCGGATTTGGTCGTCAGGTGCGCTTCGGCGTGCTCTACGTTGTCGCCAACCGTCGCGATCCGCGCGGCGGCGCTGCGCAGGACGAGCTGCATGCGGCGCGCACGGCTGGCGAGTCGGCCCTGGCCACTCTCATGCTGTCCGGCGCCCAGGTGCCGCCTGCCTGGCTGCGCGGCAGCCTGGTCAAGTTCGTCCAGGGCCAGGTGTGGTGGATGGACGAATTCGAAGTTTTATTAATCGCGTAACGAAGGAGACATCCGATGCGCATCCGCCTGATTGAATCGATCACCCTGCGCTCCGAGCCGCTGCCGGCCGGTGCCGAAATCGACGTGTCCGACCTCGACGCCCAGCAGCTGATCGCTGCCGGCCATGCCGAGGTGGTCACCGCCCCGAAAACCGCCAAAACCCAACCCAAGGAGTAAGCCATGTCCAAGACCCTGGCCACCCGTATCAAATTCTCGATCGCCAAGACCTACGGTTCTTCGGTCTCCATGACCGCAGTCAGCAATGCCGCAGAAGCCGTCGCCACGCTGGCTGCCGGGCACGGTGTCATCGTCGGCGACTGGCTGGAGCTGACCTCCGGTTGGGGCCTGCTCAATGGCAAGATCATCCGTGTCAAGGCGGTGGCGACCAATGATGTCACTCTGGAAGGGTTCAATACCCTTTCGACCGCCAAGTTCCCGACCGGTACCGGCATCGGCAGCATTCGCCGTATCACTGCCTGGGATCAGCTATCGCAGATCAAAGACGTCAATCCGGGTGGCGGCGACCAGCAGTTCGCGGATGCGACCGACCTCGACAACGATGTCGAAGTGAAGATGCCGACCATCAAATCGGCGCGCACCTTGACGCTCGAATTCTACGACGACCCGACGCTGGCCTGGTATGCGACGGTGATGGCTGCCTCCGATGCGATCGTCCCCACCGCCATTCTGATCCAACCGCCCAACGGTTCCAAGATCGCCAACAACGCCTACTGGGGCTTGATGAAGGAGCCGAACATCAAGAAAAACGAGGTGCTCACCTCGAACATCTCGCTGACTATGGTGGCCGAATCGACCCGGTACGCCAGCTAACGTTTTCGGGGCGGGCAGGAGTTACTCCTTTCTTCCGCGCGCCGGCCTGACGCGCCGCCCGCCCCGATCCTTATCAGGTCGCCATCAAGGAATAAGGCCATGTTCAAAATCACTCCCAAAACCACTTTCACTGCCGCCGTGGCGCTTTCCGTGCCCGGCGAAAGCGCCACGGCGCGCATCACCGTCGAGTTCAAGCACCTGGCGAAATCGGCGATCAAGGAATTTTTCGAGCGGCTCGACGGCAAGACCGATGCCGAGGCGCTGGGTGAGATCGTCGTCGGCTGGGAGGGTGTCGATACGCCCTACAGCCAGGACGCGCTGGCGGCGCTGATCGACAACTACCCGGCTTCGGCGGGCGAGCTGTTCGATACCTTCCGCCGCGAGCTGCTGGAAGCGCGCCGAAAAAACTGATCGACGTCGCCCGCTGCCTTGCCGAAGCGGGCGACGCCGACGATCTTAAAAGCCTGGGGCTGACCGATGACGACCTGGATACCGACCTGGAGGTGCTGCAAGAAAACCTGCCGGTCGTCCAGGTTTTTATCTCAATGCAGACGCAGTGGCGCAGCGGTATGGCCGGCCCGAGCGGCCTCGATTACGCAGCGCTTCCGGCGGTCTTCGACCTGCACAGCATCCGCAAAAAGCGCCGGGCCGATGTTTTCGCCGGCCTGCGAGTAATGGAATGCGAAACGCTGGGCATCTGGGCGGATCGGCGCGAGCGCCGGTGATGGAATTAGTCCCGGGCCGTGGCTGCCAGGTAAAGGGCGATGAACCAACCGGCGACCGGCAGCAACAGCCAGAGCCAGATACGCATCATCGACCAGTGGCCAAGACAGCGGCCGTAGCCGACCAGCGGCGGCAGCAGGGCGATGAGAATCAACAGCGCGATCGAGTTCATGACGGAATTATAGGCAATGGCCAACGAAGTTAAGCTGAGAATTTCTGTCGAAGGTTCCGATAAATCCGTAGCCGAAATCGGCAAGGTGGAAGCGGCCGGCCGCCGCCTCGAATCGTCCCTGGGCAAGTCCTTCGATGCCTCGGCGCTGGATCGTGTGGCCAGCAGCAGCGCGAGCGCCGCCAGCGGTATCGATGCACTGACGCAGAAGGTGGCCATGATGGGTCACCTGTCGGCGGCCATCGTCGTTGCCCCGCAAGCGATCGCCTCCGCGCTGGCCGTGGGTAAAGCCTTGTTCGAGGCGAGCGCGGCCGCCGACCGTTTGCGCGTTCAACTCTCGTTCAGCACTGGCAATGTCGGTCGCGACATGGATTACCTGACCGAGCTGACCAATCGGCTCGGGCTGGAATTCCGCAGCACGGCGCAGGCTTATGCCGGCTTTGCCGCTGCCGCGCGCGGCACGACAATGGAAGGGCAGAAGACCAAGGAAGTCTTCGAGGCGATCACCAAGGCCAGTGCCGTAATGGGCTTGACGGCGGACCAGTCGTCGGGCGCCTTGCTCGCCATCCAGCAGATGATGTCCAAGGGCACCGTCCAGGCCGAAGAGTTTCGCGGCCAACTCGGCGAACGCATGCCGATCGCCTTGCAGGCCGGCGCCAAGGCGCTGGGTGTGACGGCCGCCGAATTCTCCAAGCTGATGGAAAATGGTAAGGTCGTTTCGGAAGAGTTTTTGCCGAAATTCGCGCAGGCCATCACCGAGATGCTGGGCGATGCGCCGGAGAAGGCGGCCGACCGCCTCGACGGCGCGGCCAATCGCATGCTCAACGCCTGGAATCGCCTCAAGCAGGCGTCCGGGGACTCGGGCATCGCCAAGGCGCTGGCCAGCGACATGAATACCCTCGGCGCCACCGCCGACGCGATGGCCGAAGCGATGATGCAATCGGGCAAGCGCGGCGAGGGGGCCATCGGTCAATTGGCCAGTGCGACCGGCATGCTGCTCGGCCGCTCGGCGCTGGGCGGTCTGGCCGGCATCGCCAACAGCGTCAACGGCGCGCTGAACATGATGTCCGGCGGCGCGCTGCATCTCTCCACCAGTGTCAGCCTGCTGCCTGACAACCTGCGCCCGGCCGTCGAGCAGCTGGCGTCTGTCGAGGGCAAGCTCAAGGGCGCCCAGGCCGAATACGAGGCGCTGGCCAAGCGCGTCGAGCAGGCGCCGGACAACATCTACATTCGCAGCGAGCTGGGGCAACTCGGGCTATATATCGACAAGCTGAAGCTGGCGCGCGGTGAGCTGGCGTTACTGACCAACAAGTCGCTGCCCGATAACTACGGCAACGAGGGGCGCGGCGCCGCGCAGCAGAAGGCGCTGGATGATGCCGCGCTGGCGGCGGCGCGCAAGCGGGCGCAGGCCTACGGCGAGGTGGTTGAAAAATACGCCACGCCGACCGAAAAGCTGTCGAAGGCGCTGCGCGAGGCGCGCGACAGCATGGGCGAGTTTTTCACGCCGGCAGTTGAAAACCGCATCCGGGAGAGCTTCAAGAAATCCGGGGATGACGCCGAGAAAGCAGCCAATGTCTATAAGGCACTGATTCAATCGATCCGCGAAAAAGCGGCGGCCGAACAGGCGGCGCTTGGCGTAACGGACAAATTGTCGGCCGGCGAAGCGCTGGCGATCAAGGTCATGACCGACTTGCGCGACGGGCGCCTGAAACTGACCGATGCACAAAAACAGGGTCTGGCGACCGAGCTAGAGCTTTATCTGACGGCCGAGAAGGGGAATATCGCCGAACAGGAGGCGGCCAAGGCGGCCAAGGAACGCGCGGCGGCACTGGACAAACAAGTGGCCGACGAGGCCAGGCGCATCGAGGCGCTGGTCAAGGGCAATGCCGCCCTGAGCGAGGAAATCGCTACCCTTGGCATGTCCGACAAGGCTTTGGCTGAGTATCGTCTCGCCAAGCTGCAGGCGGCCGCTGCCGGGGAGGAATCTGCCGCGCAAGCACTTGAAGATGCCGCAGCGCTGCTCGAAGAGGCGCGGTTGCTGCCGGAAGTGGCGCAAGGTTATCTGGAGCTGGCATCGGCGCGGCGCGGCGCGGCCGCCAAGATGGTGCAAAGCGGCGCCCTGGAGGCTGAAAAAGGGGCGAAAGCAGCGGCGATCAAGGCTGCCGCCGATGCCGACAAGGCCTGGGAGAAATTTTCTGACGACATCGAACGCAGCCTGACGGATTCGCTGTATCGCGCTTTCGATTCCGGTCAGTCGTTTGGTGAGGCCTTTGCCAAGAATCTGCAGAACACCTTCAAGACGATGGTGCTCAAATTCGCTGTGCAGGCGGTAGTCAGCAGCACCGGCAATGTGGTGGCGCAGGCCGCCGATTCGGTGCTCGGCACGAAATTCTCGACCTCGGGCGCGCTGAACAATGTCTCGTCGATCGGTTCGGCGCTCAATCTGTTCAGCGCCGGCGGCGCGTCCGGCGCCTCGCTGCTGGCCGCCAATGCCACCGGTGCAGTGGGTGGCGATGCACTGGGCGCGCTGATCGCCGGCAATGCCTCGGGCTGGGGCGTCTCGGCGGCCGGCGTCGAAGGCATCGCCGGCACGCTGGGCGGCATCGCCAATGCCTCGACCGCTGCAACGACGGCCGCAACGACCGCAGCCACTGCCGCCGATGGCGTGGCGACCGCCGCAAGCGGCGCGGCCTCGGCGATGTCCTGGGCCATGCCGGCCATCGGCGCGCTGGTCTACGTCGCGACCAATTTCAAGAAAATCGTCGGCGGCCAGAAGTCGATGGGCGACGGCATCCAGGTCGTCGGCGCGTTCGATAACAGCGGCTTTTCCGGCATGCAGGGGCAGGACTGGCAGAAATCCGGCGGCTGGTTCGGCAAGAAGAAGAACGGCATGGACTGGTCCATGCTTAGCCCCGAGATCGACGCCGCTTTCGACGACCTTTACAAGGGAGTCAAGGCCGGGCTGATCGACCTCGGCCAGAAGCTGGGCGACGACTCGGTCGCCGGCCTGCTCGACGGCTTCACGATGTCCGTCGATCAGCGCGGCGTGATCCAGAACGTCTCCGGCCTGGCGACGCAGATCGGCAACGACCTGGTCAAGTCCATGCTGGCCACCGTGGCGCCGGTCGTCAATGACGTGATGTCGCGCACCGGCACGCAGGACTGGTCCGGCACGCTGAACACGATGACGGCACAGGCGCAGGGCGTCGATCAGGCGCTCAAGCTGGTTGGCACATCGCTAGAGGACACCTTCGGCCAGCAGAAGCTCAACGACGTGCTGTGGGTCACCGACCAGTTCGCGCGGATGTTCGGCTCGGTCGAAAACATGGGCAACCAGCTCGCCGCCTACGTGCAGAACTACTATTCCGAGGCGGAGATCAGCAGCAAGGCCTGGTCGGCGATGAGCGACCAGTTCGCGGCGCTCGGCGAAACCATGCCGCAAACCAAGGCCGGATTCCGCGATCTGGTCGAATCGCTCGACCTGACCAGCGAGTCCGGCCGCCAGACCTTCGCCAGCCTGATGACGCTGGCCCCCGCCTTTGCACAACTGGCCGGCGCGGCGGAAGCGGCACAGCAGAAAATTCTGGATGCTCGTCAGGGCTGGCAGGACAAGCTGGACGTGCTCACGGGTGCGACGACCGAACGCCAGCTACAGCTGCAGCAGGATTTGGCTTCGACGACCGATGCAGCGACGCAGGCGCTGATCAGGCAGGTCTACGCCCAGGAAGACATGCAGACCGCCGCCCAGGCAGCGGCCGCCGCCGCGCAATCGGCGGCCGAAGAGGCGGCGGCGTTGGCCGCCGAGGCGCAGCAGCGGGCGGCGGCGGTCGCCAACGAGCGCTCCGGGCTGGAATCGCAACTGCTGCAGGCGCAGGGCAATACGGTGGCGCTGCGCGAGCGCGAGCTGGCGGCATTGGACGAAAGCAACCGGGCGCTGCAGCAGCAAATCTGGGCGCTGCAGGATTCCGCCGCCGCCGCGCAAGCCGCCGCCGCCGAAGAACAGGCGCGCCAGGCGGCTGCCCAGCAGGCGGCGCAGGCCGCTGCGGCCGCCGCCGAGGCAGTCGCCAACGAGCGCTACGGGCTTGAAACCCAGCTGCTGCAGGCGCAGGGCAACATCGTCGAGCTGCGGGCCCGCGAGTTGGACAAGCTGAACCCGGCCAACCGGGCGCTGCAGCAGCAAATCTGGGCGCTGCAGGATCTGGCCACCGCTGCCCAGAAGGCGGCGCAGGTGGAATCCGAACGCGCCGGGCTGCAAAAGCAGCTTTGGCAGCTGCAGGGCAACACGGCGGCGATCCGCGCCAGCGAGCTTGCGGCACTGGATGGAAGCAATCGCGCGCTGCAGGAACAGATCTGGGCGCTGGAAGATGCGAAAAATGCCGCCGACAAGCTGAGCCAGACCTGGAGTTCGATTACCGACAGCCTGCTGTCCCAGGCCAGGAAGCTGCGCGGTGAAATTGCAGGCAGCCAGAGCTACACGGCGCTCGCCGCGCAATTCGCGACGGCGACCGGCCAGGCGCGTGCCGGAGATGCGACGGCGGCTGGCCAGCTGGTCGGCTTGTCAGATTCGCTGCTCAGCGCCTACACCGATCAAGCCACCTCGCGTCTCGACGTACAGACGATGCAGGCCTGGCTGGCGACCAGCCTGGAAGAGACGGCCGCCATCGTGACGCCGGTCAAATCCGCCGACCAGCAGGCCGCGAACGAAATCAAGTCGCTGCGCGCCGACCAGCGAGACCAGGCGGAAGCGATGACACGGCTACTGTCGAACATGGATAGGCTTTATGCCCGCTGGGATCGCGACGGCTTGCCGGCGACCCGGGAGGAAGTCTGACATGGGAAAACTGACGGTCATTGAGCCGCTGCCGGTCACCGAAGCGATCCTGACGTCGACCAACGTCCCGGAGACAGATTACGGCGCGTGGGCGGCCGGGACGACCTATGCCCTGGGCGCCCGCGTGATCCGAACCGCTACGCACCTGGTTTATCAGAGCCTCGTCAACGGCAACGTCGGCAATACGCCGGAATCCGCCCCGGACAAATGGGGAGAAGTCGGTGCGACGAATCGCTGGTCCATGTTCGATGGCTCGGTGTCGCGGTCGACCGCCCAACCCGGCACGATTTCCGTGACGCTGCACCCGGGAATTGCCTGCAATGCCCTGGCCGCGATCAATATAGTCGGGTGCACGTCGATTCGCGTGCGCGTGCAGGACGCGACCTACGGTACGTTGTACGACAAGACGACGGATATGCTGGCGGTGCTGGAGTTGCCGGACTGGTGGTCCTGGTTTTTTGGTCGGCGGCGGGCGCGCACGCTGTTCGTTGCGCGCAATATCCCCCACCTGCCCAGCGCCGACATCATTGTCGATTTTACGGGCGGCGCTGATCTCGCCGTCGGCGTGCTGTTGATCGGCGTCGCGCGGGAAATGGGTTTTAGCGTCCGCCAAGGGGTAAAGCTCGGAATTTCCGACTACAGCCGCAAGAAAACCAGCGACTACGGCGACGTTTTTCTCAAGCAGGGCGCATTCGCTAAAAAGGCGGATTTCGAGGTCATGATCGCGCGCGCCGAAGTCGATCCGACCTGTTCGCTGCTCGCCGCGCTGCGCGCCACGCCGGCCTTGTGGATCGCCTCCGAAAGCTACGAATCGACCGTGATCTACGGTTTCTACAAGGATTTTACCGTGCTCATTCCGTACCGTAGCCATTCGGTCTGCACGCTTGCCATCGAGGGCCTCACATGACCATCACCGCACTCCCGCCGCCGCCGGCCGTTACCGACAGCGCTTCAGAATTCAACAGCAAGGCCTTTGCGCTGCTTGGCGCCCTGCCGGATTTTGTCACCGAAACCAACGCCGCCGCCGCCTCTGTAAGCAGCAATGCGACGAGCGCGGCAACAGCGGCCAGCACGGCGACGACGCAGGCCGGGAATGCTTCGACCTCGGCGTCGACCGCCTCGACAGCGGCCTCGACGGCAACGACACAGGCTGGCAACGCCGCGACGAGCGCCAGCAGCGCCAGCGCCTCGGCCAGCACCGCGACGACGCAGGCGGGCAATGCTTCCGCCAGCGCCAGCAGCGCGGCATCGAATGCTGCCGCCGTGGCAGCGGCGCTCGCCTCGATCAGCGCCGGCCCGGTCGTCACGGTCAACGGGATGGGCGGCATCGTCACCCTGACGGCGTCCAGCGTCGGCGCCGAGGCGGCCGATTCGACGATACTGAAGAATGGCAAAATCGGCGTCACGGTGCAGGCTTGGAGCGCGAACCTTGATGCCTGGTCTGGAAAGACGGCGCCGGCCGGGATTACCGTCGGAACGACTGACACCCAGATCCTGACGACCAAGACAATGACTACCGGATGCGTCTGGAACGGCGGCACCATTGCCGTGCAGTACGGCGGCACCGGCGTCGCCACACTGACCGGCATCGTCAAGGGCAACGGCACCAGCGCTTTCACCGCCGCCACCGCCGGCACGGATTACGTGGCGCCGGGCGGCGCGCTGGGCACGCCGTCTGCCGGCAACCTGTCAAACTGCACGGCCGACGGCACCAACGCCGTCGGCTTCAAGAACATCCCGCAGAATTCGCAGAGCGCGGCCTACACGCTGGTGCTGACCGATGCCGGAAAGCACATCCTGCACCCGTCCGCCGACACCACGGCGCGCACCTTCACGATCCCGGCGAATGCCTCGGTGGCCTACCCGATCGGCACGGCGCTGACCTTCGTCAATCAGAACTCGGCAGGCGTCATCACCATCGCCATCACGACCGACACAATGCGCCTGGCCGGCGCCGGCACGACCGGCAGCCGGACGCTGGCAGCCAACGGCATCGCCACCGCGATCAAGCTCACGTCGACGGAGTGGATCATTTCCGGGACGGGGCTGACCTGATGAGCGCGATCGCCCAGATCCTCGCGGCGCTGGGTGGCGGCGTGGCCGCCACGGCTTCGCTGTACCTGACGGCCGGCAGCTACAGCTTCGTGGTGCCGGCCGGCGTCACGTCGGTCAGCATATACTGCCTGGGCGCGGCCGGTGGCGGTTCGGACATTGCGCCGCTCAGTAATCCGGGTGGCGGTGGTGGCGGTGGCGGTGCGACGGCCTACAGCAATTCGCTGACGGTGACGCCCGGCGAGACGCTGACCGTCATCGTCGGCGCGGGCGGCGTGCGCGGGGTTTATGTCAGCGGCGCCAACCCGGCAGCGGCCGGAAACGGCGGCAAGAGTTCGGTCAAGCGCGGCGCGACGATCCTGGTCGAGGCAGTTGGCGGAACCGGCGGGCAATATGCCGCTTCGTCCGCCGGCGGTGGCACGGCGGGGGCCAGTACCGGGACGACCAAATTCTCAGGCGGCAACGGCGGCTATGCAACCTCCGCCTCGTCCTACTTGCGCGGCGGCAGCGGCGGCGGGGCGGCGAGCTGGAATGCGGCAGGGCAGTCGTTCGGCGCCGGGGCTGGGCTCAATTATGACGGCGGCGGCAATGGGACGGGTAATGCCATTTCGCTGGACAGTGCTACGACGGGTTCCATGGCCATGGATAGCGCCTCCGCGCAAGGCCCGAGTCGCAACGGATCGCCAGGGGTAGCGGCCGGCCAGGGCGGCGGTGGCGGCGCCTTTGGCGATGCCGGCCAGACGCTCGCCGGCTTTGGTGCTGCGGGAGCTGATGGGGCGGTCGTGCTGGCCTGGGGTGGACGCACGTTCGGCGCTGGAACGTTTTGATGGTTCGAAATCTCTGTGACGAAACCCCCCCATCGTCGCTGACCAATTTCAAACGTTAAAATGGCGGCGAAAATACGCGGCAATTATCGGCAAGTAACAACCCGTAAAGCCCCCCCGTTATTCATATCGGTTAAGTTTGCTCTGTGTCAAATATCGTGCAAATTCGTGTCAAATATCGTGCGCGCTTACAATTATAAATTCCAAACCTAACTTTGCAACCTCGAACAACTCATTGCCTGCGAAATTAACTTGTTTTCCCGCCTAACGTCCTAGTGTCATCATCTACAAATCCGCAACTTGGAAATGCGGCAACGATGAAAATTGGCTACACGGTGGCTACACGGAAGCTAGAAAGCAAAAAGCCCACTCCGAAGAATGGGCTAAGTGCTTGAATCTATTGGTGGCCAATCGCGGAATCGAACCACGGACACGCGGATTTTCAATCCGCTGCTCTACCAACTGAGCTAATTGGCCAAGGGAGGGCGAATTATAGCGATGTGTTTCGGGTGCCGCAATACGGTCCAGACAAAAACGTGGGCTCAGGTACCGATTGGAGGTGATTGCCGATAGAGCTCGGAAAAGTCGTCGGGCATGGGCAAGGGGGCGGGCGGCGGGTGCCAGGTCGGAAAGACCACACGGGCCACGGCGCCGCGCCCGCCAGGGTTCGGGCGCAACATGGCGATGGCGTTATGCTGGATGGCGATCTCCCGGACGATCGCGAGCCCCAGGCCGCTACCTTCGGTCGAGGCATCATCGACGCGGTAAAAGCGCTCGAAAACCATTTCCGACTGCGCTTCAGTGATGCCCACGCCGTCATCCTCGACCTCGAATGTGGTAGCAAGCCTCGCACTCAGAATGCGGCAGGTCACGTGGCCGCCAGCCGGGGTGTAACGCAGCGCATTGTCGATTAGGTTCTTGGCCATTTCGCGCAGGAGGACGGGGTTACCGCTCACCATCGCCGGCTGCTCCGCTTCGAAGCCAAGATCGATACGTTTCTCGAGGGCTACCATGACCCAATCCTCGACGACCTCGCGAATCAGTGCGGTCAGGTCGAGCGGCTCGTGTCCTTGCTGCGCGGCTTCGCCACCTTCCGCGCGTGCCAGCACCAGCAATTGATTGACCAGACGGCCGGCGCGATCGACACCGACCGCGATCTGGCGCAAGGCGTGGCGCAGCGATTCAGGATCCGATTCGCGGATCGCGAACTGGGCCTGGGTCTTGAGGCCGGTCAGCGGAGTGCGCATCTGGTGCGCGGCATCGGCGACGAATCGCTGCTGCGCTTCGACGTTGCGTTTCATGCGCTCCAGCATTTCGTTGAAAGCCTCGACCAGCGGCTCCAGTTCTTCGGGTACGCGGCGCGTTGCGATGGGTGAAAGATCGGCCGGATCGCGGGTTTCGATAGTCTTGCGCAACCGGGTCAGCGGGCGCAAACCGCGCGACAGACCGAACCAGACCAGCATCACGGCCAGCGGAATGATGATGAATTGCGGCAGGATGACGCTGGCGACAATCTTGTTGGCCAGTTGCGTGCGTTTTTCCATCGTCTCGCCTACTTCGACGAGAATCCAGCGATCACGAGGCATCTGACCATCGGCAACGTAGGAATACGCGATGCGGACATCCTGCCCTTTCATTTCGATATCGCGAAAGTAAATATCTCCGGAAAGCGCGGTCGGGTCGACATCCAGATCCGGCATCGGCAGTTCGCGATCACCGGCCAGCAGCTTTCCGTCGCGACTCACGACATGAAAATAGACGTTGTCGGTTTCATCGGCGCGCAGCAGGGCCCGCGCGGAGGCGGGCAAGGTGAGGACGGGCTTGCCGTTGACCAGTTTTACCTGGCGCGAGATTGCCGTCACGTGTTCGCGCAATGCCTGGTCGTAAGGAAAATTGGCGACGTTGTTGGCGAAGTAATGCGTGAAGGCGATGCTCAGCGGCCAGACGAACAGCAAGGGCGCCAGCATCCAGTCGAGAATCTCGCCAAATAGCGAGCGCTCGCTTTCCGATGTCGGGGAACTATTCCGCCTGGGGTCGTTCAAGGCAGTAACCCAGGCCACGCACCGTGGCTATCTTGACTCCGCCAGCTTCCAGCTTCTTGCGCAAGCGGTGGACGTAAACCTCGATGGCGTTGTGGCTGACTTCCTCACCCCAGCCGCACAGATGATCGACCAGTTGGTCCTTGCTGACCAGGCGCCCCATGCGGTTCAGCAGCACTTCGAGCAGGCCGACTTCGCGGGCCGAAAGATCCAGCGTGTGCCCCTGGATTTGCGCCACCCGCCCCACTTGGTCATAGGTCAGGGCACCACACTGGATGGTGGGCGTCGTTCCACTCGAGCGGCGCGTCAGGGCGCGAACGCGCGCTTCCAGTTCGGCCAGTTCGAACGGTTTGACCATGTAGTCGTCCGCCCCCAGATCCAGCCCCTTGACGCGGTCCCCGGTACCGTCGAGCGCGGTCAGGATCAGCACCGGCAACTGGTTGTTGCGGCTACGCAGGCGTTTCAGCACCTCCAGCCCGGAAAGTTTGGGCAGACCGAGGTCGAGAATCAGCAAATCGTAGGTTACGGTAAGCAATGCCGCTTCGGCATCAACACCGTTCGGCGCCCAATCGACAGCGTAGCCTCCCTGACGCAAAGAGCGGGAAAGCCCATCGGCAATGATGGCATCGTCTTCAGCAATAAGAATCCGCATGTAACCTTTAATCCCATACTGGCGTAAGCATTATGTAAGCCTACCTTATTATTCTATGCGCGCTGTTCTCCTTTTATGGTCTCAGGAGTCTGCGGCTCAGGCCGTGACTCAGGGGGTTGCCCGCACCTGCACTGGGCGCCCCCTACCGTTTTTTTCCCGCACAACCTCGCAAGTCTATCAAATTCGCCCGCCTGCGATTTCCGCAGCGCACAAGCTCGCCTGCAGAAAATACATGCCTGCTGCGGTCGACTGCCAAAAACAGCCAAAAATGGACGAAAAAAAGCCCGGGTCGAAACCCGGGCTTTTTGCTGACGGAGTACCGTCGATTTAGTGCGCGGAAGCCGAAGAGGCGCCGAGACCGGTTTCCGAACGCAGTTGCTGCGCCGGGTACAGGGCACGTTCCTTCTTGGCCTGCTCGGAGTTGTCCAGGATGGACACCAGCCAGATGGTGAAGAAGGCAGCACCCATCGAGAAGATGGCAGCGGAGTTGTACGGGAACCAGGCGGAACCCTTCGGATTACCGAGAACCGCTTCCCACACCGAGGCGGAACCGATAGTCAGCACGGCGGCCAGGATCAGGCCGACGAAGCCACCGACAACCGCACCGCGCGTCGTGCAGTTCTTCCACAGCACGGCCATGAACAGCACCGGGAAGTTGGACGAACACGCGATGGTGAAGGCCAGCATGACCATGTA